>JAABUR0100009739.1_pt1 | contig 10732 bp, 9 predicted proteins | sample 5560091 | NCBI WGS metagenome assembly JAABUR01 (sample SAMN10711879, study PRJNA513375) | rock metagenome | isolation source: Antarctica rocks | place: Antarctica: Victoria Land, University Valley sud
CCGTGACGGCCTGGGCCGACCGGCGCAACGGAGCGAATGCCACCATCGACTGGCAGTTCACCACCACCGAGGCCCGGATCAAACTCCGCCGCCTCTACCCAGCGTTTGAGCCGTGACAGACCACTAGGGGAAGTGTCCGGCCGCCGATCAGCACCGTCGCCACTACCCCGCCGTCGACACAACCGGCGGCGGCACGGTCACCCGGGCCTGCGTCACCTCCGCCTGGCGGACCAGTAGCACGGCCGGGATGACCATGAGCACGATCAGGACGGCGGAGAAGACGAACGGGTAGGCGTGGTCCTGCTTGTAGAGTACGGCGCTGAGCCAGCCGACGATCGCGGCGCCGCCCGTCGCCGAGGTCGCGAAGGCACCCTGGACCCGGCCCATCATCCGCGGGTCGGCGATCGTCGTCATGTAGGCGTCGATCGCGGGGGCGGCGAAGGCGACCACGGTCCCCTCGAAGACACCGATGAAGACGAGCACGGCGATCGAGTCCGTCAGCCCGTAGCCGGCGACGAAGACCGACAGCAGCAGGCACGTCACCAGCAGCAACCGCCAGCGCGGCCGCCGGGAGGCCGACCGGCCCGCGACCGACGCCAGCACCAGCAGCGGGACCGAGAAGGTGCTGTAGGTGATCCCGACGATGATGTCGCTGCCACCGAGGTCCGAGACGTAGATGCTCCAGATCGCCGTCGCCAGGCCACCGGGGACCTGGATCGCCGCTCCGAGCAGATAGGCGCCGACCAGCGGCGACGCCAGCAGCACCGCGACCGCCCGGCGGCCGGACGCGATCGGCGCGTCGTGGGCGACGTGGTCGGTCACGATCGGCCGGCGGAACTCCGGGAAGCGAAGCCAGACGGCGACGCCGATCACCACCGCCCCCAGCGCGGCGCCGAGGAACAGCGCCCGCGAACCGGCCAGCTCGATCACGAACCCACCGATCAGCGGGCCGCCGAAGATGCCACCGAAGAAGGCGGCGTTGAACCCGGCGAAGGCCTCGCCGCGCTGCTCGATCGACGAGACATCGGCAACGAGGGCTCGCAGCGACGGCAGCAGGGCCGCGACGGCGAAGCCCTGCACGATCCGGAGGAGGATCCAGACCGGCGGCGTGTCGGCCAGGGAGAACCCGATGCAGGCCAGGCAGAGCAGCCCGAGCCCGGTCACGATGATCCAGGAGCGGCCGATTCTATCTGACAGCACGCCGAACGGAACCTGCAAGGCGACCTGCGCCAGCAGGAACGCCGCCGCCATCACCCCGATCGTGCCGATCGGGACGCCGCGCTCCTCGGCGATCAGCGCCAGGAACGGCACGACCATCCCCTCGACCGTCCCGGCCAGCAGGGCGATCAGCAGGACGGAGCGCAGCCGGGGCTCCCGCAGGATCAGCGGCAACTGGACGCGCCAGCGGGACATAACGGACACCTCATAGTGAGTCGACGACGACAAGTAGTCAGGTCAGAGCAGGGACAAAGAAGATGGGTTGCCCGTTCGACAGGACCGGAACTCTACGCTCCTGCAAATAATGTCGTTAAGCCCGAGCCGTTATGAGGCTTGCGGATTTATTTCATTGGTCATCGAGACGCTTCGCGTCGTTCCTGAGCCTGGCACGCTAGGCTGCCATTTATGGCCGGGCTGCGCCGTAAGGCGCCATGTCGCGGACAGCCACGCTGTTGCCTGACCAACGGACTCTTTCCGCCAACCCAATTATGGCCGGACTCTCCCAGCCGGACTCCGGGCCAGACGATGTCTGGTCACGACGCGGTGTCGGAGACAGCAGAGATCGATGGAATGGCGGTCCAGCATATATGAAGACGCGGTCCATCAGCGCCGCCCGTCATAGCCCCTCGATCGGGATACGGTAGGATTGTCCGTACACCCTGTCCTCCATGATCGACGGTCGGCCCGACCGGGCCAATCGTCAGGAGCTACACCGCCCAATGACCGTCACGACCCGAAGCTGGGCGATCCCGGAACCGATCATCGGCGACGCCTGGCGCGCGCTCCATGCCGACCCGGTCGTCGCCGACCTGCTCTGGCGGCGAGGGCTCCAGGACGAGGAGGCCGTCGCGGACTTCCTCGACGCCAGCGTCCACGCCCCGGAGGACCTGCTGGTCCAGGCGGTCAAGCTGCCGAACTTCGCCGCGGCTGTCGCCCGTGGCATCCAGGCGATCCGGCAGCGCGAGAAGGTCGGGATCTTCGGCGACTACGACGCCGACGGGACCACCGCCGCCGCGATGCTGGCGCTGTTCTTTGGTGAGGCGGTCGGCCCCGGCAACGTCGAGATCCGACTGCCGACCCGCGCGACGGGCTACGGCCTCTGTCCGGACGATGTCCAGGCGCTGGCCCAGCACGGCGGCCTGCTGATCGTGACGGACACCGGCAGCACCGACCACACCTGCGTCCCCCTGGCGATCTCGCTCGGGCTGGAGGTCGTCATCCTCGACCATCACCAGATCGGTGACGATGGCGTGGGCGGGCCGGCCGGAGCGATCACCGTCTCCGCCTACCTCCGACCCGACACCATCCCGCGCGACCCGCTCCGGGATCTGACCGGGGCCGGGCTGACCTGGCTCTACCTCGTCGCCATCGCTGAGGAACTGGACGACCCGGCCCTCCGCCGGACGGCCGCTGGCCTGCAGGACCTCGCGATGCTGGGGACGGTTGCTGACGTCGCCGACCTGCGCCGTCTCAACCGGCCGCTCGTCCGGGACGGGCTCCGGGCGGTCCGGAAGGGCGCGCGGCCCGGTGTCGCGGCCCTCTGCGGCGCGGCCGGGGTCGAGCCTGCCACGCTGACGGCGCAGGAGACGAGCATGAAGCTCGCCCCCCGGCTCAACGCCGCCGGCCGGATGGGCGACCCGATGCTGGCGTTACAGCTGCTCTGCGCGTTCGACATGGACGAGGCCGCCCGGCTCGCCAACCAGCTCGAGAACCGAAACACCGGCCGCAAGGTGGCGATGAACCAGGTCATCCAGCAGGCGACGGCCGCCCTCCAGGCCAACATCGGCCGGCCCGGCGGCCTGTCCGACAGCATGCTCGTCGCCCATGGCACCGACTGGCACGCCGGCGTGATCGGTCCGGCCGCGTCCCGGATCGTCGATACCTTCAACAAGCCGGTCGTCCTGCTCAGCGACGATCCGCTCAGGCCGGGGGAGAGCCGCGGGTCGGCTCGCTCGATCCCCGGCTTCGACATCGCCGCGGCGCTGCGGGATGCCAGCGGACTGCTCGGCCACCACGGCGGCCACAGCGCCGCCGCCGGGCTCTCGCTGAAGACGGCCGAGATCGAGACGCTCGCCACCATCCTCGGTGCCGCGCTCGATCGGATGCTGCCGACCTCGGCCGAGCTTCAGGCCAGCTTCGGCCACGACGAGCTCCGCCCGGTTGCCGAGCTGCCCGCGGACCGGCTGACGCTGGCGACGGCCCGGAGCATCAGCCAGCTCGGCCCCTTCGGGGCGGGCAACGAGAACCCGCTGTTCTTCGTCCGGAACGTCCCGCTCCAGCGCCGGACCCTGATGGGCCGGGACCCGCAGCGGCAGCACCTCAAGCTCATCGTCGGCCAGCCCGGGGTCGCCCCGGCCGAGGTCATCGTCTGGGGCGGGGGCGACCGGCTGGCCGACGCGGCCACAGCCCAGTCCGTCGATCTCGCCGTCCGGCTCGGGATCAACCGCTGGAATGGGCAGACGAAGCTCGAAGCGATCGCCGAGGATTTTCGTCTGGCCCGGTGATTCCCTGCGGCGAAGCAGTCCGGGCCGCCCCCCTCCCCGGCTCGTCTCGGCTCACCCCGACTGCGTCGCGGTTCGTCCTCGGGACGCCCGGAGAGGGGGAGACGGGCTCACTCGACTCTGGTTGTTATTGGAGAGCTTCAGCTCGACCAGCCTGAAGCCCCTCTCCATCCGTCTTCCAGGCGAGACTCGACGCAGTCGATGCGAGCGGAAGGCGAGATGGGGAGGGGTTGGGGAGGGGGCTGCTCGCCGACCGCCACGTTTCGATTCATCCACTATCGATCAGGAGACTGCCTCGATGACCGATCGCAAGACCACGGACCCACGCTGGCCGGACGGCATCCACCCATCGCCGAACATCCAGACCGCCCCGGACGTCTATGAGACCGAGAATCTGGCGGCCGACCCGGACGGGCTGGTCGAGCAGGCGATGCGCCGGATCGCGCCGTGGGATGGGCGGACGGTCGTCGACCTAGGCGCCGGGACGGGCTTCCACATCGCCCGGTTCCATGCGGCGGCCCGGCAGGTCATCGCGATCGAGCCGCACGGCCCATCCCGGCTCCGGGCCATGCGCCGCGTCGCCGACCTGGGGTTGGAGCGGGCCTCCGTCCCGATGGGCTCGGCGGAGGCCATCCCACTCCGGGACGCCAGCGTCGACATCGTCCACGCCCGCTTCGCCTACTTCTTCGGTCCCGGATCCGAGTCCGGCCTCGCGGAACTCGACCGCGTCATCCGGCCGGGCGGCACGGCGTTCATCATCGACAACGATCTCCGCGGTGGCGACTTCGCGGGCTGGCTGCGGCGCCAGCCGGAGTGGGCCGGCATCGACCCGGATACGGTCGAGTCGTTCTGGGCGGCGCATGGGTTCAGCATCGAGCGGATCGCGACCGAGTGGCGCTTCCAACGGTGTGAGGACCTCGAAGCGGTGGTCCGACTGGAGTTCCCGGGAGATGTCGCCGAAGGGATCATCCGCGACCACCCAGGGCTGTCGGTCTCATATCACTACCTGCTGCCGCACCGGACCTTCTGAGCGCCAACGAGCACGGGACCGTCGGAAAATGGCAACCGCCGTCGGCACGACTCCTGGTTCGCCCTGTTGACTATCAACATTTCGTGACACAACTTGAGCAGACTGCTATGTTCCAGTGTCAACAGCATCCCCGTGATCTGGCACCAGCACCCGCCTTTAATAGGTCGTCAGACAGCCCCGGCCCTCGCGGCGGCCAGGCGGAAGGTGTAGTCGCGCGATGACCAGGATCCCTTCCCGGCACCGACGCGATTTGTGAGCAGAAGATCCCGCGGGACGTCGTCGTCATCGGGGCTTCGGCGGGCGGCATCCCGCCGCTCCTGACCCTGATCGAGCACCTGCCGGACGACTTCGGGGCGGCGGTCCTGATCGTCGTGCATCTTCCGGCCATGAGCAAGAGCCGGCTACCGCAGCTCCTCCAGCGCGTGACGAACCTGCCGGTCGCTATGGCCGAACATGGTCAGCCACTGGAGATGGGCCGGATCTACATCGCCCCGCCGGACCAGCATCTGCTCGTCCGCGATGGCCACGTCGAGCTGTCCGATGGCCCACGGGAGAACCACACCCGGCCCGCCGTCGATCCGCTGTTCCGCTCGGCCGGGCGGGCCTACGGGGAGCGGGTGATCGGCGTGGTGCTGTCCGGCACCCTCTACGACGGCAGCGCGGGACTGATGGCGATCAACGCCTACAATGGTGTGGCGATCGTCCAGGATCCGGCCGAAGCGGTGATGACGGGGATGCCCGAGAGCGCCATGCTGCACGCGAAGGTCGACTATGTCCTGTCCGCGGCGGCGATCGCGAGCACACTCGTGGAGCTGGTCGGGCGTCAGGTCCGGGCAGGGCGCGACCAGATGCGCGACGACGATGCCGATCTCAAACAGAAGATTCAGGCGGACTTCGACCAGCAGAGCCAGGACGTGCGGGCCGGCGAGACCACGATGTTCACCTGTCCGGACTGCGGCGGGGTGCTCTGGCAGGACCGCGAGGAAGCATCCCTCCACTTCCGCTGCCATGTCGGTCACGCCTTTGCTCCAGAGACGCTGCTCGGGCTGAAGTCAGAGGAGATGGAGGCGGCCCTCTGGACCTGCGTCCGGATGCTCAAGGAGAAGTCGATCCTGTCCCGGCAGCTGGCGACCCGCTACCGCAACGCCTCCGCCAATGCGCGGTACACCGACCGGCTCACCGAGCAGGCGGACCGGGACGACCGCTACGTCGAGACCCTCAAGGCGCTGCTGGAGCAGTTCCCGGGACCGGTCCGTGCCGTCCCCCCGGATCTGCAACAGGTGAGCGAGTGATGACCACAGGTGCTTGAAGCCAGACACAGATGCATGCCGCCGATCGTAGCGCAAACCGGATACACAGGATGACGCTGGAGACAACAGAGGAGACAGGGGTGAAGGGCGCTCCGGTGGATCGATCGGAGCGTCAACTCGTCGTGGTCGGCTCGTCGGCCGGAGGGATCGAGGCACTCGCGACGCTGGTCGCCAGCCTTCCGGACGACTTCCCGGCGTCGGTCGTCCTCGCCCAGCACCTCGATCCGAATCGGCCCAGCAATCTGACCGGCATCCTCGCCGCCCGCACCGGACTCACGGTCGAGACCGTCCACGACCATTCAGTCCTCGCGCCAGCCACGGTTTACGTCATCCCGCCGGACCGCCACGTTCGGGTGCTGGACGGCGAGCTGGAGGTCCTTCCCGATGGGGAAGGCCGACCGATGCCATCGATCAACACGCTGCTGAGCAGCGCCGCCGAGGCCTACGGGAACGACTGATCGCGGTGATCCTGACCGGCTCTGGCTCCGATGGCGCCAGCGGAGCCGTTGCAGTGAAGGAAGCGGGTGGCACCGTCGTCATCGAGGACCCGGAGACGGCGGCCTTTCCCTCCATGCCGCGTTCCCTGCCGCCCTCGGTCGTCGACATCGTCGCCCCGATCGAGCGGATCGGTCCCCACCTGACCGAGATGCTGTCGGGCCCGGAGGGAATCTGGACCGATGCCAACCCGGCGCTTCTCGACCTGCTCCGGGAACTCCGCGATCGCCGAGGGATCGATTTCGGGTCCTACAAGACGCCGACGCTGCTGCGCCGGCTCAACCGGCGGCTGGTGGCGACGGGACAGCCCGACATAGCGGGTTACCTGCGCTATCTCCGGGCCAACCCCGACGAGGAGCGCCTGCTCATCGGCAGTTTCCTGATCAAGGTGACGCGGTTCTTCCGCGACACCCATCTCTACGATTACCTCCAGACCGAGATCCTGCCGGAGCTGATTGCGCAGTCGATCAGCAACGGTCGCGAACTCCGGCTCTGGTCGGCCGGCTGCGCGACAGGCGAAGAAGCCTACTCGCTGGCCCTGCTCGTGGCTGAGGCGCTTGGCTCCACCAGCAATCCGGGGGTCCGGATCTTCGCGACCGACCTGGACGAGGACGCCATTGCCTTCGCCCGCCGGGGGATCTACTCCGCGACGAGCATCTCCAACGTCCCGGTTGACCTGGTCGACAAGTACTTCACCCCGAAGGACGGCGCCTACGAGGTCCGCAAGGCGATCCGGAGCCTGGTGGTCTTCGGCCAGCACAACCTCGGCCAGCGGCCGCCCTTTCCCCATGTCGATCTCGTTCTCTGCCGGAACGTCCTGATCTACTTTACGGCCAGCCTCCAGCAGCAGGCGCTGGACGCGTTCGCCTACTCGCTGCGGGACGGCGGCTTCCTCGTCCTCGGCACGTCGGAGACGCCGCGGCCCGTCAACGCCCTGTTCCGGCTGCATGACCGGCGCCATCGGGTCTTTCAGCGGGAAGGAACCCGGACGACGCTGCGCCCGAACTGGCCACCCCCTTCGATCTCCCGTGACGACCCGGAACCGTGGGTTCCCAGTACCCGCTCCGCGATCGACCTCGCGCTGCGGCAGGCCGAGCGGGAAGCCCAGCGTGCCCAGTTCAGCGGCTCCCGGTTCGAAAGCATCCTGCGGCAGTTACCGGACGGCATCGCCCTGCTGGATCGCCGCTACGACATCGAGTTCATCAACGGCGCGGCCCGGCGGCTGCTCGGGATCCATGGTGTCGCCCTCGGGCAGGACTTCATTCACCTTGCCCGGCGAATCCCGTCCGGTTCGCTCCGCTCCGCGATCGATTCGGTGCTCCGTGGGGACGGGCCGATCCAGATCGACCGGATGGCGACGACCGAAGCCGCGACCGGCGACCTGGTCAGCCTGTCTCTGACCTGTCAGCCGGACCAGGTCGATCAGAACGGAACGGTCACCAGCGTACTGATCCGTGTCCGCGATGAGACGGGGATCTCCCGGCTTGAATCCGAGGTTGGCGATTCCGCCAGCCAGTTCGAGGACGAGAACCGGTTGCTCACGGCAACCGTTGCCCGGTTGACGGCCGCCAACCGTGAATTGCTCGATGCCAACCGGGAGTTGAGCGACTCCGCCGACGATCTGCGGGACCAGGGGGAGCAGCTCCGGCGCGTCAACTCCGTGACCCAGGTCGCGACGGAGGAGATCGAGACGCTCAACGAGGAGCTCCAGGCCACCAACGAGGAGCTCCAGGCCACCAACGAGGAGCTGGAGACGCTCAACGAGGAAACACAGGCGACGCTGGAGGAGCTCAACGCGACCAACGAGGAGCTGAGCGCCCGGAGTACGGAGCTCGAGGACCTGGCCGAGACGCACGCCGCCGAGCGAGCCCGGCTGTCGGCCATCCTCGGCAGCATCGGCGAGGCCGTCGTCGTTGATTCGGTTGGGGCGGTCGTGAGGAGCAACGCCGCCTATGACACGCTGGTCGCCAGTCTCGGCGGTCGCCTCAACGCGACCGATCTGTACGGCAACCTCCTGAGCAACGAGACGACACCACAAAAGCGGGCCGCCGGCGGTGAGCTATTCCAGACCGAATTCACGGTCGCTGACGGGAACGCCGGCCCCCGCTGGTTCGAGGCGACCGGTGCCCCGCTGCGGGGCGACACCCGCGTCGGCGGCGTCCTCGTCATCCGGGAGACGACCGACCGGCGGCTTCGCCGGCTGGAGGAGCAGTTCCTCCACATCGCCGGCCACGAGTTGCGCTCTCCCCTGACCGCGATGCAGGGCTACCTGCAACTCGCCAAGCGCCGCGTCGACGGGATGGGCGACGAGCGGCTGGGCCGGCACATCGGCGCCGCGATCCAGCAGGTCCAGCGCCAGTCCCAGCTGATCAACCAGCTGATGGAGGTCGGGCGGCTCCGGACCGGCAAGCTCGCGCTGGACACCGCGCCCGTCGACGTGGTCGCCCTGGTCCGCGACGTCGTCGAGACGATGCAGGTGATCGCGCCGGATCGAACGTTCAAGGTCACGTCCGACACCGAGACGTTGACCGTGCATGGCGATGCCCTGCGCCTGGAGCAGGTCGTGCTGAACCTGCTTTCCAATGCGGTCAAGCACGCCCCGGATAGCCAGGAGATCGACATCCGCCTGCACCTCGTCGCCGGCGAGGCCGTCGTCGAGATCCAGGACTATGGACCCGGCATCCCGGCGGAGAACCGGCAGAGCATATTCGATCTGCTCTCCCAGGTCGAGCGGACCAACCATTCCTATCAGAGTGGGCTGGGACTGGGACTGTACATCGCCCGGGAGATCGCCCTGGCCCACGACGGTTCGATCACTGTGCTAACGGAGGTCGGCGATGGCGCGACCTTCGTCGTCCGCCTGCCCGTCGCCGGCCCAGGCCGCCCCATTGCCAGGTAGCCAGTGACCGGTGCTGACCGGAACACCACCGGGAATTGCCGGGTCGACCCGCACGCTGTCGCGAGGCTCGGCGACCGACGAGACGATGAGCACGATGCCCTTCAACGACGCCGTCGAGACCATCGGGCGCGTGGTGGAATCGGTCGGCATCGGGGTGATCGTGATCGGCGCCACGATCGCGACTGTGCGGTTCCTCCTCCGGATCGTCAGCCGCGCTCCGGGTCCGCCGGCCTACCGCACCTATCGGCGCAACGTCGGCCAGTCGATCCTGCTGGGTCTGGAGTTCCTGGTCGCCGGTGACATCATCCGGACTGTCGTGATCGAACCGACCTTTCGCACGGTCGGCATCCTGGCGATCATCATCGCGATCCGGACCTTCCTCAGCCTGGAGCTCGAACTCGAGATCGAGGGGCGCTGGCCGTGGCAGCGGGGCGAGCGTCCAGGGAGTGGGGATGTCGACGGCGCCGCTTCCTGAAGACGATCGCCGCCAGCATGGCAACCCTACTCGCGCCAGTCGATGATCTCGAGACCTGGCACCCGGCTGTGGTGCCGGGTATTCCCGGTCACGAGCATCGCGCCGATGGCCAGGGAGTGAGACGCGATCAGAAGATCCATTTCCCCTATCGTCTGGCCAGTGGATACAAGGTAGTGCTTGACTCGGGCGTAGTGGATCGCACCTGATATTGGCCAGTCGGGGATGATGACTGAATCAAGGAATTGCCGGGTCACAGCCTGAAGAGGATGATCGTCCGGGAGGCGAAGCAGCCCATACAAGACTTCCGCTTGTGTAATCGCCGACACACCGACCTGAGATGCGGGCAACGCCCTCATCTGGCGACGAAACTCTGGTGGGTGTCCTTTGGCAATGTAACTCACGACGTCTGTGTCGAGCATATAGCGCGGCGTCATCAACGCTCATCGTCAAAGATGCCCCGAGGATCAAAGGGCACGTTCATTGGTCGCTCATCCATGAAGTCAGGCGGGACATCTGCCGCATCGAATAGGGCGAAGAGCTCGTCCCACGTCTTCACTGGCTTCGGAGGCCGTTGGGACAGGATGACATCTCCGGTCCGATCGTCCCGGGTCAGGTAAACGGTCTCCCCATCGAAATGCACATCATTTGGCAATCGAATGATCTGAGAGTCCCCGTCCGATTCGAGCGGCAACGGCCGATCGGCAATGCTGTTGGGTCTGGATGATCTCTGGGACATGTGCATCCCTCCTCGTCATGACATCCAGTATAAACCGTGGCTTGCATCGTCGGACAAAATCCACCATC
>JAABUR0100009741.1_pt1 | contig 10731 bp, 13 predicted proteins | sample 5560091 | NCBI WGS metagenome assembly JAABUR01 (sample SAMN10711879, study PRJNA513375) | rock metagenome | isolation source: Antarctica rocks | place: Antarctica: Victoria Land, University Valley sud
CGGTCCTCGGTGTGTTCGTCATCCCGGGCAGGGGTGGCTCTCAAGGGGCTGCGGTGCGGCGACGGCCGCGGCCGTCGCCGTTTGCTGAGGGTGCTTGTGCCCAAGCAGATTCCGAGGAACTTCTGGTGGTGCGTGGCTTGCCTGGTGGGCCGCAGACACCTCGTTTCCCGCCCGGTCCAGCCCCACGATGGAGCGAACCGGGCGGGATCGCGACTCGCCGGGTGGGCCTAGATCAAGCCGTCACAGTGGGTCCCGATCAACCTGTCATACGCAGGCCGGGGCCTCACACACGCAATCTCGTGAGTTACGAGCACGAGTCCCCGAACCGCCGAATACCCGTGTCCTAGAACCGAATTCACAGCGCCGATAGTGAGTATTATGTCAGGATGGGCTTGACGGTAGGGCGTTGTGTCGTCAAACCAAGCATGACATCATGATGGAGCGTGCCGTGCCCCCCCGCGTCGCGCAAGTCTCTTCACGAGAGGACCAGGGTCGATGGGTTGGGGTGACGAGCTGGGCCGGCACGAGGGGTACATCGTGCGAGTGTTCGCGGACGGCCGCTTCGGTGGCGGCGTAGAGCGCGGCGGCATACCGTTGTATGGCGCCAACGGCCTGACTGAGATGGACGATCAAGGGAACTCGGTTGAGGTGCGGCCGGCGGCCGCCGTGATCGGCTGGCGGGTGGCGTGCTTCCACGCGCCCAGCTACGTCAGCGATGACGACCTTGCTGTTTGGTCGGGGCAACCGCAGTTGTGGACCGGGCCGACGTTCTGGAGGCGGGTCTACTCCCCCGCCGAGGAAGACCTCGCCGCGGGACAGATCTGCGCGTCCCTCGCCGGTGACGCCGGTGACCTCTGTGTCGAGGACAGAGACGACGTGTTCGAGCTGATGCACGGGGAATGGCGCACCCATGTCGTCCCCGACGAGCACGCCCGCTCTATCCGGCGGTCGCTTCAGGCGGTCACCGACGCCGTCCACACCGTCGACCTCGAGGTCGCCGCCGCGCGGGCGGCCGGCCTGTCATGGGCCGCCGTTGGCGAAGCCGCCGGCATCACCCGCCAGGCCGCCCACGACCGATGGGGGCCCACCTCGCGCCACCCCGCGGCGGGCGTCCGGTGAAGACCTCGCCGCCTGAGGCGACCCGGATCACCCCACCGACGGAGAAGGCACTGTTGTCGACGGCGTGGCTGCGGCAGCAGTATTTGGTCAACCGGCTGACTAGTGAGCAGATCGCCGTTGAGTGTGGCTGGTCGTCTCAGTACGTGCGTGGCCAGTTGCGCCGGGCCGGGATCCCTCTGCGCCCGCCTGGTGGTGGCGGCCCGGACGGCACCGTACTGGGCCTCGCCAGGCTCAACGCCCTGGTGGCTGAGGGGCTGTCCGTTGCGCAGATCGCTGACGCCACCGGATACAGCCAGGCCGGTGTTTACAAGCGGCTGAGGCGGAGCGGGCTGACGGTGCGGCCTCAGAAGACACCACCGGACCCGGAGCGGGCGGTCGAAGTGGGGCGGCTCTATCGGCAGGGGCTCAGCCTGACCGTGGTGGGCGCCCGGTTTCAACGGGGCCCGGAATGGGTTAAAGCCCAGTTACGCGAGGTCGGGGTCGAGCTGCGCTCCGGCGGGCCGGTGCCCGCCGCACTGGATCACGGGCAGGTCGGCGAGCTGCTGGCGACCGGGCATAGCGTCGCGGAGATTGCCGCGGTCACCGGGCGGGCGGAGTCGACGGTTCGTCAGCTGATCCGTAGTCAGGGTTGGCCGAACCCGCGGCGGCGGGCGTCAACCTCCCGGCTGCCGCCGTTGGATGCCGCAAAGGTGGGCCGTTTGTATGCGCAGGAACGACGCACCATCGCTGAGATCGCTGCCCAGCTGCACTGCTCCCCCGATCGGGTCCGTCAAACCCTGGTGGCGGCCGGGGTCCCGCGTCGGCTGCCCGGGCGCCGGGATGACCTTCGGCCGCCACCGATCATCGCCACCGAGCTACGTGAGCTGTACGTGGACCAAGACCTGACCATCCAGGAAGTTGCGCGTCGGCTGGGGTGCAGCAGCATTCGGGTCACCGCCGCCCTGGACCGCCACCAGATCGCCCGCCACCGCGACCCGCATCGCCACCACCGGGCTCCCGGCCTCGACCTCGACGCATATACCCTGACCCGCCTCTACGTGCTCGAGCGTCTCGACGACGCCGCGATCGGCACCCGCTACGCCGTGCCGGCGTGGCGGGTGCGCCGCCGTCGACGCGAACTCGGCGTCTCCCGTCCCCGCCCGGCACCGCCGCACCCGGCCCCACCAGACCCGCCACCCGCGGACGTGTTGCAGCAGCTCTACCTGGTGGAAAAGCTGCCGCTGGTCGTGATCGCCCGCCGACACCACACCTCGGCGCCTTTCGTCCGCGGCTGGCTCGACGACGCTCACATACCAGTCCAGCCACGCACCGCCCGCAAACACCGGCGTGCCCTCGACCCGGTGCTACTGCGGCAACGGTACGAGCAGCAGGAGTGCAGCGCCGCAGAGATAGCCGCCGAGCTGGACACCACCGTGCATCTTGTGCTGCGTTCCTTACACGACTTCGGCATCCCGGTGCGCCGCGGCGGAACCCGCTCCTCGCGGCGGGCACATGACCAGTACCAACTCTTGGCGGCGCTGTACGCCGACCCTGACGTCACCGGCTTCCTGAAACGACACCGCATCCCCCAACGGCCTCAACGAGGCCCCATCGCGAGGAGGTTCCCGCAGCCGATCCCCCTCAGCGAACCCCTGCTGCGGCAGGCGTACGTCCACCTCGGCCTGTCCGCACGTCACATCGAACTGCTGACTGGCCAGCCCGCCGACCAAATCCTCGACGCCCTGCACACCGCCGGCATCCCCGTCCGCGTCACGAGCACCCCCTCCCCCTGGCTCACTCGCCACCGCACCGGGTAGCGGTCCCATACTCTGCGCCCCGAGGTGGACCTGCCTTGGCTTGGGGCGGATCCGTCTCTGGGTGATGTCAGGGCTATTAGGCATGCTCGCCCTGTTGATGAACTACACGACGAGGAGGGGGGATGCCAGCGTGGACCGAGACTGGTGGGATGACGATGAATGGCGGGGGACGCTGACGAAACCCGAGCTGAGGGAGTTGTCGCTGCGAGTCCCAGCCACTGACCTGGTCCGCTCTTCGATCGCGCAGCGGGCGAAGATTACCGTGGAGCAGTTGCAGCGGGTCTCTAACCTGATTGGCGACGCCCTGCAGGGCTATAGGACCAGCGAGATCCTCGTCGACGTCGTGAACTTCCTCGATGCTGTGGTCATCGACTCTGGCCCATTCGCCGACGCCAGCCAGCCGATCCGGTCCAGACCTGGGTCGCGGTGGACCGGTGGCAGCTAGCGGCCGCGCCCGCGTTCGAGCCGCCATTCCTGCAGCCGAATTTTGGCCTACGAGTAGTCCAGTGACGCCCCCAGACCATGAACGGGGAAGGGAGGTCCAGCCCATGACCGATCCGACGAACTTTCCCCGGCGGAGCCGGCGGACTGGGGGTGCGGACGTGAGCGAGCCCGCGTTCGGCTCCCCCGCCTACGGCTGCCGGTCGGGCCAGGCAGTGACCAGGTGGCCGGCGGCGATGGCCAGGTCGTCGCGTGACGCTGGCTCGATGACTTTGAAGCAACCGATCATCACCGCCGGAATCGTCGTCATGGCGGTGGTGATGGCGATCGCCTCTCCGACGCCGTTGCTGGTAACGGGTTTCACCTCGGCCATATCGCTTTGGTGGCCCTTGTAATGGTCGGCGGGGCCGCTCTCTGCGCGGACCTGGCCGTGGCCGTCTTGGCACCGTTGGATCGCCGGTCGGAGCGCAGACGACAGCTGCGCCTGGACCACGTCCGCACCGAGCGGGCCGCCTCGCTGCGGCACTGGATGAACCTGCCGGCGGACCACGAACTGGACGACGTCGAGCTGGAGGCTTGGCTGGCCTACGGCAAGGTCGGGCTGACTGCGGACGTGGCCGAGGAGTGGTTCGGCTACGGGTACCCGCCGGGCGTGGCGGCTGCGGCGGTCTGCGCCGGCGCGAACCGCTGCGACGTCGACAAGCTGGCGGCGGTGATGGCCAAAGTCGGGGCCTATGACGGATCTGACCGGAACTCGCTGAATGAGCTGATCGGGTGGCACACCGACTTCGACGGGGCAGGGGTTCACGATCACCCTGTACTGGAGCGCTGGCTGTCATTCCCGTTGCCGGTGATCGAGCAGCGCGTCGCGGGAGTCGTCGCCGCCGAGCACCAAGCTGGTCAGGCGGCCACCAAGGCCCCAGGCGGGCCCTCGCTCCAGTTGGGACTCGCTGCGATACCGCGTCGGCCTGGTCCTATACGAGATGGAGCGCGAGCGACCACGGGGGCGGCGGAGCCGGCTACCGGAACTGAGTGAGGCCGGGCCCCGCCGCGACGGGCCGCAGGACGCCCAGCGCGCTGACCGGCCGCAGGACGCCGCCATGGGGCTTGGACACCCCAGTGGCGCGCAGGATGCTGACCGGCCGCAGGACGCCCAGGGTTCTGACGGGCCGCAGGACGGACCCACACGTGCCGCAGACCGCCCGGTCGCCTCAGCCGTCACTACATGTCGAGCGTCGAGTTAGTGGTCCTGGCCGTCGGCCTTACAGGGATCCTTGTTGCGGCCGTCGCCGTCACGATCGTCATGGTGATCGCTACGGGCGGCGGACACGGCGCGATTCGCTGAGACGGCCCGGAACTCCTGAACGTGTCGCCAGCCGCAAACTGGGATGATCTTCAGACGGGGAATCGGCCGATGGCCTGGTCGTAGCTGGCTGGGGCGTCGGTGAGGGCGAGCCGGCTGTAGATCTCGAGTGATTGCCGGCTGGCGTGGCCGCTGTAGGGCTGGATGAGGGCGTCGTCGATGACCTTGGGTCTTGAGCCAGGTGAACAGGAAGTGCCGCAGCCGGTGGGGCGACATGTTGTGTGGCAGACCGGCGATGCTCGCGTAGCGGGCGAGCAGTGCCCCGGACGCCGCGGGTGGAGTAGGGCTTCTTCCAGGAGGACTCGAACAGGTAGGCGCCGCCGGTCTGGCGCCGGGCGGCGATGCGCGGGACGCTACCAGCGATAAGTGCCGAGAACTACCGGAGACGGCACATTCGCCAGGCCATCGCGTGCCGACTGGCCCTGATGGGTGCAGGGAGCGACAACAGGTACCGTCCTGCCAACTCCCAGCGCGAAGTCGGCACTTCAGCCGGTACCGCGGCGGGCCCGTCTCGCTGCGCCGAGTGCGCGGAGAGCGGCATGACCCGATGCTCAGCGGAGTGGTCCGCCGTGAATGCCTGCGTACGTGAGGTAATGGACCAATCGCGTCGCCTGACCCGCCCTCGGGGGCCGCGCCCTACGCTCCTCGAGTGACGCAAGCCCTTGAGTTCCTGGTGCCGGTCGAAGGGCTCATCATCGCCGCCGACGCCGACATCGGCCCCGTCCGCCTGCTCCAACCTGAGCGAGCCCGGGAGATCGCCGAACGGCAGCCTCGCATCACGCACGCCCTCGTCGAGAAGTTCGAGAAGGGCCTTGAGTCGGGGGCAGCGCTGGTCACCGCCGAGACCCCTGTCAAGGCCCTTGACCTCACCGCATCGGCAATCGCGGTCCTCCGCGTCTTCCACCAGACCATCACCGTCATGGAGACCCCCCAGTTCGGGATCCCGGGTGACGCCTGGAGCGCTGTCGTGCCGTACCTGGTCGTCAACCAAACCGTCTCTGCCGGCGGCTGGACCCGCCGAGGTCACTACAGAGGGGCAACGTTCAACGCCGACCAGTGCCAGGCCCTCGCCGCCTCCGCAGGCTTCCAACTCGCGGCCTCCGCCATCGGCAGCCCAGATCCCACAGAGGGTCAGCGCCGAGCCCTCCTCGGAATCGACCTCGCGTCCAGCTGTCCTCGAGACCAGATCCGACATGAAGCTGATGTACGCCGTCCTCGCTGCTGAGGCCATGCTTCTTGAGAAGAGCACCTACTCCCAGAGCCTTCGGCTCGCACGGCGCTGTGCCTTCCTGCTCTGCGGTCGCCCGCAGAACTACCTGTGCGGGCGAGACCGCCCCACCTGCCCGCTCCTGGCCATCACTCCCGAGACCGACCGCGGCCGCAAGAAGCTGGAGCGTCGCGCCCACCTCTGCACCAGTTCGGCCAGGTCCTCGACTGGTACGACGACCGCTCCGCCATCGCCCACGGAGGACGCGCAGAGTTCCCCGAGAAGGAAGAGAGTCGCGCCACCTTCTGGCTCACCCATCGCCTCCTCCCACAAGCCCTCGACTGGTTCGCCAACCATCCCGACCAGCCCCTCCAAGATCTCGAGACAGCAATCGCTGCCCTCCCCGAGCCACCCCGCGACGCCAACGGCCTGTACTTCGCCGACGCCAACCTTTAGGCCCTGTTGGCTGGGCCAGTCTCGGCGGACCTGACAGCGGCAGGTCGGCGCGCTGTCCGCGGCAAAGTCGGGCGAGCGTAGCCGCCCCGACAGCGGCATAGGGCGATACTTGGGCGGCGGTGGACGCTGACCACAACGACAATCGACACGTGACCGACCAACTGCCGTCCTGGCCGAGCACACCACCGGCTTACGGTTCAGTCGTGCTGCGCGAGTTCACTGAGGAAGACGTACGCCTCGCCGTCGCGTTGGGTTGCGACGACCCCTACATCCCACTCGTAAGCAGCCTGCCCGCGCACCCCACAGCCCAGCAGCCCCTGGAGTGGATCCACCGGCGGCGCGGCCGGCTCGCCGAAGGAATTGGGCTGTCCTTCGCCATCGCGGATGCCGAGTCCGGCAACGCCGTCGGCGCGATCGGACTGTGGCTTCAGAACCTGCCGGCAGGCCGGGCGACGGCGGGCTACTCGGTTGCGGCCGCGCACCCGAGGCCTCGGCATCGCGAGCAGCGCGTTGAAGGCACTGACGGCGTTCGCTTGGACCATCCCCGCTCTGCACCGAGTCGAACTGTACATCGAGCCGTGGAACAGCAGCTCAATTCACGTCGCCGAAGTGTCCGGTTATCGGCGGGAGGGTCTCCTCCGCAGCCACCAGAAGATCGACGGTACCCGGCGCGACATGTTGCTCTACGCGACAATTCGACCTTAACCGGTTCTCGGCACGACCGACCGGCGGCATAGGAAAGGTGGTTGCCCGCAGTGCGGCATAGCGTGCGCCTGGTGTCGACCGGGCTCGGATGGTGCGGAGTCTCGGTCAGCCGGTGGCACGGCGAGCGTGGAAGACGAGCTCCTTCCCTGGGCGGTCAGGGGCGTCGCGGACTTCGACGACGTCGAAGCCATGCTCGTTGAGATCCCGCTCGACCTCGTCGCGTTCTCTGAAGCGCAGCGTCGACGCCGAAGCGACGACCTGGCCGCCCACGGTCGTCTCGGACTCAAAGGTCACCAGCGGCAGCGCTACCTCGGTCACAGTCGTCGACACGACCACACTGCTCCCGTCGAACAGGTCAACCCTCGTCGGCCCTACATCCCACCGTTCCCAGTCGCGGACCTCCGGTCGGCGGGTCTCGAACACGAACCAGCCGCCGAGGTGCAGGCAGTCGTGCACGGCCGCAAGCGTGCTGCTCCAGTCCCCGTCGGAGATGAAACCTGCGCGACGTTCCCGGTCATCACCGCCAGATCGGCGGTTACTCCTCGGCCCACGAGCGCGGTGGCATCACCATGCAACCATGTCACGCGCTCCGCGAGCGGCTTCGCCAGGGCGATGTCCAGAGAGGCACCGGCAGGGTCGACGCCGACCACTGTCCTGCCCGATTGCGCCAACCGGACGGCAAGTGAACCCGTCCCGCACCCGATGTCGATCACACTGCTGGCGCGCACCTCTTCGGCGATGGCCATGTATGCGTCGAGGTCGGAGCGGTCGTCATCGAGCACGTCGTACAAGAAGGCGAGCCGAGGGTCCGCAAAGGCGGGATCCGATGCGCGCACACCAACAACCTAGGCAGCCGTCCCTTGGTCGTCACCTGCTTATCGAGGATGGACGCCTCAGCCATCGCGTCCAGTCCGGAAGTTCCCTGCCATCGGCATGGTCGATCACCGGCATATGCCCGCTGAGCGGACGCCCGGTCATCGGCACGACCGAGCGGATCGCGGCAGAAGAGGATGTTCCCTGGCGTTGTGAGGTCAAGGGCTTCGGGCCTCGAGGCGATCGAGGATGCTGAGGTCGTGCAGGTCCTGCGGTCGCGGGTTGTATCCAGCGTGAAACTCGCGCTGCAACCGGATCGAGATGCAGGGCACATCCCTGCCGGCGATGCTCCCCACAACCAGGTCGGCCGCCGGGTAAGCGAACGTGGCACCGTCGAGGCCCTGCTGGACGCCGTCACCATCGCTATCGAACCGGACCGGGTGAAGGTCAACCCACCCGCCGGGACCACCGGCCATCTCCAGGCGCACGGGAAGCCAGTCGGTCTCTTTGGAGAACCGCATCGCCTCGAGCGTTCCACGAGCCATCCCAAACGTGTCAGCATCGATCGCCAGGTCGAGGTCGCGGTGCTCGCGGGTCGCTCCACCGTGGAGCGCGTCGACTCCCCAGCCTCCGGCGAGCCAGTAGCGGACGTCTACACGCTCGAGGGCGTCGAGGATATGAAGCACCTCGCTGGTTCGCATGAGGCGTGAGCATGCCAGGTCGGTGGTGGCGCCCGCACTCGACTTTCAACAGGTTGGTTCCGTGACTGCTCGACCACCTCTCGTCTTGACTGGCGCACCCGCGGTGGGCAAAAGCCTGACCGGTCATGCCCTTGCCCTGCAGCGACCCCGGTGCGCCTTCATCGACGTCGACGACGTGCGACAACTGGTGGTCGCTGGGGGTGCGGCACCGTGGGACGGCGAACAAGGCTTGGTGCAACAACGCCTCGGGGCGGTCAACGCGTGCGCTCTGGCCAGAAACTTCCTCGAGCGTGACATCGAGGTCGTGATCGCGGATGTGCTGACCCCGGCCACAGCGCACATCTACTCGCAGCAGCTACCCGGATGCCGCATCGTGCACCTCACGGCTTCGTGGCCCGAGGTGCTGCGGCGGGCCGGCACCCGCCCGGTGTGGTTGACCGACGACGAGTTCCGGATGCTGCACGAGGCCGATGCCGCTTCGCCGCCGCCCGCGCACCACCACCTACGCGTCGATGACCTCACCGCGACGGAGCAGACGCGGCTCATCGACAGATTCTGGGACGACCAGAACACGAACCGACTGACCTGAAACCGACGCCGTCGTAGGTCCCCTGCCCGGCACGAGCGACCCGCGGCAGATCAGGATTTTCAGAGCGCGACGGGTCACTCACGCTGGACGGCCGCCACGTCGCCAGAGCTGGGAGCGGATCGTTGGATCGGTGATGCCCACGGAACGAAGCAGAGCTGGGGCGTTCCGTTGGGTGTCGCTGGGATCCTCGTCCGCCATAGCCACGAACCCAACAGCGTTACCGGTGTCATCGCTGGTGACTCCGACGAAGATCCAGCGCGCAGATTCCAGCGCATCAAGACGTTGGCGTACTGAGGATGCCAGGTCAACAGCGCTGCGGTTCTGGTCCAGGAACGATGCCGTTACCAGACAGCTGGCCTGGCCTGGCACGGCTGCGGGGCGATCCCACATGCTGCCGTCCATAGACGGGACCACGGGACTGACGCTGATGGTCGAGTACCACCCGGCCATCGCAAAGGGCTCCTCGTGCGCGAATCGGTGCGCGGCGGCCGATGTCGGCAGCTCGACAACATGCACGCTTCCGGTGTGGTGCCCGTCGACTGACATGGTGGGACCCCGCGCGATCAAGGCGTCGGCCCAGCTATCCATGTAGGTCCAGTGAGCTTCTGGAAGGTCGTCGGCCGAACCGAAGGCCAACCCGTCAACACCCAGAACCAAGAACTTCACGAAGCCCCCTCCGCGAACGGCCACAACAAGGATTGCCCATGCTAGCCGCGCGCGCACCCACCAGCGGGTCGTTGCGCGGGTGCCATCCACCGGCCCAACGCTTCATCGGCATGAGCGACCGATCGCCGGCAAAGTCGGATGTTCGACCGGCGGCGCTTCCGAACGTTCCGGGGGGCTGGGTGACGTGGCCCGGGGATTGTTTGCGGGTTTCCGGGTCGCAGGCTGTCGATCGGTGGGATGTCAGCCGTTCGGTAGGGTGCCGATGTATGTTGGTGGGGGTTTCCGGTGACGAGCATGGGGGGTTCTCAGTGTCGCGACTGACTGACCAACATTTCGCCGGGCTGCTCGGGGTCCGGAGCGCGATCGCCGTCTTCGAGCGGACCGGTGAACGGGAAGCGCGTTCGGCGGGCGCGACCCATGCTCAGCATCATGTGCTGCCCGCGTTGCGCGGTCACCGAGACCGAGAGGATGCCCCAACAGTGAAGGATGTGGCCGCTGCGCTCGGTGTGGCCAGCCCCAGCGCGGTGGAGCTGATCGGCAGGATGGTCGGCGCCGGGCTGCTGGAGCGGCGCCCGGACGGGCGAGATGCCCGGTTGACGCGATTGCATCTGACGGCCCTGGGCCAGCGGCTGGTCACCGAGCTGAGCGAGGGGCACCTTCCCCGGTTGCGGGAGCTGACCCGCCGGGGAGTGGAGTTGTTGCGCGACTGACCCCGAGGAAGAGGAGAGGACCACAGAGGTGGCTTACCTCTTGTCGCGCGGTCGGACGTTAAGGTAGGGTCCCTACTTGTTGGGTAGTTCTTCCTTCTGCCGCGACCGATCCAGGGTCGAGGCGTCAGCGAAAGGAACGCGCGTGATCATTCTGGGCATCATCTT
>JAABUR0100009743.1_pt1 | contig 10730 bp, 11 predicted proteins | sample 5560091 | NCBI WGS metagenome assembly JAABUR01 (sample SAMN10711879, study PRJNA513375) | rock metagenome | isolation source: Antarctica rocks | place: Antarctica: Victoria Land, University Valley sud
TTTTTCAGTATACCACCTGCGGCAGAGGTCAAGGGCAGCAGCGCCACGCATTCAACGGGTGGCAATATGGTCCAGGTCCGGGCGTCGAAGAGTCGGAGCGCCGCCTGCTGGGAGCATGCCGCGTGCGACACGCGGCCACGATCCCAGACGAAGATTGTCCGATCGATCGTGGCCGCGCGATGCGGGGCGGACCACTTGGTCTGCCCCGCATCATCGTCCCGTAGGGATTGGCTAGCTGGCGCTAGGGGACGCGATTGCTGCTGAAGAAGCTATTCAGCGCCTGCCCGAGCGCGCGGTCGGGGAGCGCCCCGGCGTACTTGGTATACGTCAGCAGATCGAGCCGGTGCCCGGATGCGAGCGGTACATTCGGATACGGTGTCGGGTCGTCCACGGTCACGGCCTGCCAGTACCCGGCCTGGACCATGCCGCGCGTGATGAAGGAGATGACCTGGATGTGCAGCACCCGATCGGTCGGGCCGAAGGTGCCATCCCCATACCCCTTGAGGATCCCGCGCGCCGCCAGTTGGGCGATCGCGTCCACGCCGGGCGTCGATGCGGGCACGTCGCTGGCGGTGGATGTGCCGAGGAGGACGATCGAGCAGGCGGAAACGCGGCGCGCGGCCCCCACCGCTCGCTGTGTCCGATCATTCGCCCGAGGGGCATTGATCGCGCCACACCACGCTCGTTCACACAGTAGCGATCATCGCCGAGATCCTCAGTGCCGAGGACCGCGCTGGCGCCACCGTGGCATTTCCCGAAGGGTCGCCCTTCCCGTCCGCCGCCCGGTGACATACAATGGCGGCGCGCGTGCCGGGTGTGTTGCCCCAGCGGCGGGGCGGCCCGGCGACACCGCAGAGTTGGGAGGGTTCACACGATGGCTTACAACGTCACGCTGATGCCGGGTGATGGCATCGGCCCCGATGTCGTCGAGGCGATGCGCCGGGTGGTGGAAGCGACCGGTGTCGAGTTCGTCTGGGACTACCAGGATCTCGGCATGGTCGCCCAGGAGAAGCAGGGCAACACCCTGCCAGAGGCGACCGTCGAGTCGGTCCGCCGCAACAAGGTCGGCATCAAAGGCCCCACCACCACCCCGATCGGCACCGGTTTCCGCTCGGTCAATGTGGGGCTGCGGCAGGCGCTGAATCTCTACGCCAATCTCCGCCCGGCCAAGACCTACAAGGGGGTCCGCGCCAACTTCGATAACGTCGACCTGATCATCGTCCGCGAGAACCTCGAAGATACCTATGCGGGCGTCGAGTTCGACACCAACACCCCCGAGGCGGCGCGCGTGATCAAGGCGATCAACGCCGATAGCGTCAAGCAGGTGGCTGCGGACGCGGCGATCACGATCAAGATGATCACCCCCGAGGGCTGCCGCCGGATCGTCAAGTTCGCCTTCGAGTACGCGCGCCAGAACAAGCGCCACCTCGTGACGGCGGTCCACAAGGCCAACATCATGAAGTACACCGATGGCCTCTTCCTCCACGTCGCGCAGGAAGTCGCCAAGGAGTACCCGGATATCGAGTTCAACGATCGCATCGTGGACAACATGTGCATGCAACTCGTCCAGAAGCCCGATCTCTACGACGTGCTCGTGATGCCGAACCTCTATGGCGACATCCTCTCGGACCTCTGCTCCGGCATGATCGGCGGCCTCGGCGTGGCCCCCGGCGCGAACATCGGCGCGGACGGCGCGGTCTTCGAGCCGATCCACGGCTCCGCACCGAAGTACGCGGGGATGAACGTCGCCAACCCGACCGCCGAGATCCTCACCGGCGCGCTGATGCTGCGCCACCTCGGCGAGATCGAGGCCGCCGAGCGGGTCGAGGCCGCCACCGCCGCCGTGATCGCCGAGGGCAAGGACGTGACCTACGACCTCAAGCCCAACCGCGACGATCCAACTTCCGTTGGCACCGACAAGATGGCCGACGCGATTATCCAGGCAATGAAGTAGGGGCGAGTAGTCAGTGATCAGTGGTCAGTAGTCAGTGGCGGAGGAGTGCTGAATATAGCGCCGACAGCAAACCGTTCTGACCACTGACTACTGGCTACTATTCTCTCACCTCGACCCTATCCCGGAGCCGCCACACATGCTTCGCGTCGCGATCTTCTCCGATGTACATGGGAACCTCGCGGCGTTGCGCGCCGTGCTGGCCGCGATCGATCGGCATCGCCCGGTTCAGTTGCGGGTCGCGGCGGGGGATCTCGTCTCACCCGCCGGGGCACGCCCGGCGGAGACGCTCGATCTGCTCCTCCAGGCCGAGTGCGCCCTCCTCCTCGGCAATCACGATGTGCTGCTCTGGGACCGCGACGCGGAGCAACTGACCGGCCCCTTCGCCGAACTGGTGCGCCAGCAGGAGCCGTGGGCGGTCTCGCAGCTCGGGACGCGGCGGATCGAACTCCTCCAAGGGTTGCCGCAGCAGTTGCGGCTCACCCCCGCCTCGGGTCAGGATCTCCTGATCGTCCACGCCAGTATCCGCAACCCCTTGCGCGGCCACGCCGCGACGTTGGAGACGCCGCCCGAAGAGTTACGGCGACTCTATGGCGGGGCCAATGCGCGCATCATCGCCTTCGGCCACTATCACGACGCCTTCATTCGCGGCTGGGATGAAGGGACGCTCGTCAATGTCGCCTCGGTGTCGCTGCCGAAGGATGAGCGACCGCTCACCTCCTACTCGCTCCTCACCTGGCAGCACTCGGCGGGCTGGGCGATCGAGCAACACCGCGTCCCCTACGATGTCGAGGAGGAACGCGCCGCCCTCGCCGTCAGCGGAATACCGACGTGAAAAGTACGAACGCCGAGGTACGAAGTACGAACTAGCGTACGATCGCCGCGGCGCATGGCCGCGCCCTCGCCGGAATGGGCGGAGGAGACGGGCGTTGGCGGTATCATCCTTCGTACTTCGGCGTTCGTACTTCGTACTTTCGCTACATTTCAGCACCGAGGAGGGGCAGATGCCGAGCTGGCTCGCGAACTACCACACGCACAACCGCTGGTGCGACGGACAGGCGGAGGTCGCGGCGGTCGTGGAGGCGGCGATCGCGGCGGGGTTGACGCAGATCGGCATCTCCAGCCACGCGCCGGTCCCTTTCCGCGCCACCTACGCGCTGCCACTCGCCCGCCTCGACGCCTACCGCGAGGCGGTCCTGGCCGCGCGCGACAGCTACCGGGACCGGATCACGGTCGTGCTCGGGCTGGAGCTCGATGCGCTGCCCGCATTGCGCCCGTTCAATGCGGACGTCCTGGCGCACGGCTTCGACTACACGGTCGGCTCGGTCCACTTCCAGCAGATCGACGATACGGGGGAACCCTGGCCGCTCGACTATTCCGCCACGCGCTTCGCCGAACTCCTGCGTGCGCGTTACAACGGCGACATCCGCGCGCTGGTCGAGGAGCACTACACCCTGATCGCCGCCCTCGGCGACTATCCCGGCGTCAGCATCGTGGGGCATATCGATCGCGGGGTGAAGCTCTTTAATGCGGACGATCGCTTCTTCCGTGAGGACGAGGGCTGGTATCGCGAGGCGGTGGATGGCGCATTGCAAGCGCTGGCGGCGGGCGAGCGGATCGTCGAACTGAGCACCGGGGGCTGGCGGCGGGGTCTCCCCGATCCGTTCCCCTCGCCCTGGATCGTGCGCCGCTGCCACGAACTCGGCGTCCGCATGACCCTCAACAGCGACAGCCACCGCCCTGATCAGCTCACCTACGAATATCCGCGCGCCCTCGCCCTGCTGGCGGAATACGGCCACCGCGAGATCGCGCGCTTCGCGCCGCAGGCCGGTAGCTGGGAGATGGCCGCGCTACCGCAGATGCCGTGCGGTTCTCAATGAGCCTGGTCCGGCGTTCCCTATGGAGGAACGCCACAACAGTGTTCAATACTTTCGGAGCTTGCTGTAGATTACAACTGTACGCGATTAGAATCGATCGACAAAAGTGCCGCGCCCTCGGATGGGGAGAGGGGGTGCTACCCGCAGGCGGCGGGGGTGCGGGCCATCCCCGTTCGCGACGCCGCCGCGTGTGCCGATTCCCAGGGGTTGAAATACCCATGAAGGGCACAATGCCCCCGGCTGCGGGCAGCCAATAGGCGGCACCGGCGCAGCCCGCCCGCGCGAGCTAGAAGAGCACCACACCGCTGTCTTGACGTGCGAATTCAGCGGCGACGATGGCCCCGCTCCTGGAATCGGCGGCCACCCGCAGGCGGCGGGGGTAAGGGCGGAATCCCGACCAGCGATGATGAAACGAACTTGCTATGGTATGCCAAGCGAACTGTCGCGCCGTGGTGGGCGACGATCTGGGGTCGGCGACGAACCACCGCTCGGCCTCGGCCCAGTTCCCGTCCCGCTGCCCACCGGGGCCGAGTTCCTCGACCGTGCGTGCCAGAAAGCGCTGCGGCTCGCTACCCTTGAGCGCCCACACCGCCTCACTCAGCAACACCTCGACCGATCCCGTCAGTTCTATCGCCCTACCTTTCACGCCTTGCCTGCGCCACCGCGCGGCAGTCTGGCATGAGCGGAATACCTATTTCTGCGAGATCTTCCCGCCAGAGCACTCGCCGCTAGTACCCGCGTTGTCTGCGGATATGGCGACGAATTTCTTCGGGGGAGGGTTGCCGCACCGGCACGAGCGCCGGGGTCGGACGGGGACCATTGATCAACCCATCAAGTACGCCCGCAAGACGATCGATCGCCTCTTTGGCTTTCTCGATCAGCTTATCGGTGCCGCTACGCTCATTCCCTGCCATCGGTTCACTCTCTCTGTCGCTGTCATGGTCATCGAAGCGGATCACCGTGGTGGTGATCCGCCGATGCGCGACGCCTATGCCTGTCCCTGCGGATACTCGCTCAGCAAACCCTCGCGGTGACGCCAGCGTGCGTAGACGAGGCGTTGCCATTCGATGCGGCTAAATCCGGCGAGCCGGAACCACTCCTGCTGCTCGGGGGTCACTTCCTCGATCGCTTTGCGGGCCGCTGCGTCGTTCACCTGGCGCATCATGGCGTCGCGCTGTTCCTTCTCTGCCACCTGGTACGCTCCTTCGCGCTAGCGAACCCCGCTGACGAGGCTCTCACTACTTATAACGCCGAGAGGTCCAGGCTGTTCCCGAAATCGCCTTCGAGAATCAGATTCGTCGCCTTACCCGGCCCTCCGAACGGTGGTAGCGGAGCGAGTGCTACCACTATTCTCCCCCCAGACGTGCCATACCGCCAGCGAGCGATAGTCCCGTCTGGAAGTAATCAACGGTACCCGCTCACAAGTACCAACAGCGATAACGCAGGGAGCGTGCCGAGGTTTCAGAAAGTCGGCGGGGCCGGTTTGCACCCGTCCCTCATCCCCTGCTACCGTATCCCTTCAGGAGCAGCAGCACAAGAGCGCGAAGGGGGAGGAAGGCGCGATATGAGCACATCATTCATGGGGCTGGATCTGCGGATCGCCTTCCTCTACGGCGCGGAGATGAACATCTACGGCGATCGCGGCAACATCATCGCGCTGACGCAGCGCGCGAAATGGCGCGGGATCGGGGTGGAGGTCGACCAGATCGGCATCGGCGAGCGCCTTGCGCCCGGCCACCACGATCTCTACTTCTTCGGGGGTGGGCAGGACAAGGAGCAGATCGCCGTCGCCGCCGACCTCGCGCGGCGCGACAACGGCGACAAGGGTGCGGCCCTCCGCGACGCGATCGAGGGGGACGCGGTGGCGCTGACGATCTGCGGCGGCTATCAACTCTTCGGCCACCATTACCGCCCGCACAACGGCCCCGAACTCCCCGGCATCGGCGTCCTCGACGTGACGAGCGAGGCCGGCCCGGACCGCTTCATCGGCAACAGCGTCCTGACCACCGACGATGGCGATCTCGTCGGCTTCGAGAATCACAGCGCCCTCACGTTCGTGGGGGCGGGCTGCACGTCGTTCGGGCGGGTGACGGTGGGGGCGGGCAACAACGGGCGCGATGGCAGCGGCGGCGCGCGCTATCGCCACGCCTACGGCTGCTACCTCCACGGGTCGCTCCTCCCCAAGAACCCCTGGTTCGCCGATCTGCTGCTGACGCAGGCGCTCGCCCGCCGCCACGGCCCGGTCGAGTTGCCGCCCCTCGCGGACGAATTCGAGCACGCCGCCCACGCCAGCGCCGTGCGGCGGGCGCAGCTGACACGATAGTAGGCAGTAGCCAGTGGCAGCAGCACTGAGAGCCATCGCCCGGTGGTGAGGGCAAAAAGAGGGGGCGCTAGCGTTAACCGCTAGCGTCCCTTCGAGCTTCTGCAGATAGGCGTTCGGGTCGCGCGCTGCCGTGTTGCGCCGGTCATGATCGAGAAGCTGGCCTGCGCTGCCAGCGGTGCCCCGTAAAAGCTGGCGGACCGGCAGCCGACACAACGTCGCGCGCGACCTGCTGCCGGTGCTCAGTTGCCCGCGATCGCGGCTTTGAGTTCGTCGAACGACTCCCGGATGAGTTGCGACAAATCGCGCTGGTTGTCTTCGTCGACCCAGCGTTCGAACGCGATCTTGAAGACCGCGATACCTGTCTCGGCAGTCAGACTCGCGGCGGGGTCGCCGACACCGCGCCGACGCAACGCCTCGGCGATGGCCGATGCGAGTGCCGCGAGCTTGATCAACTCGCGCTCCTGGAGCCCTGCGTTCGCAGCGATGACAGCCTGGCGCTGTCGGGAGTGTTCGCGGTACCCCTGGAACACGGCGGTGGCGGCGGCTTCGAGGGCGGCGGCGATCGCGGCGATCGGCGCTGTGGCCTCGGGCGCGCTGGTGACACTAAGCACGAGGAACTCCTGCAGCGCGCCGGCGCCCCAGAACAACACCTCGCGCTTGTCGGCGAAGTGCCGGAAGAATGTGCGCTCCGTAAGCCCCGCCCGCCTGGCGATCTCCGCCACCGTGGTCTGTTCGAACCCGCGCTCGCTGTAGAGCGCCAGGGCGGCCTGCTCGAGCCTGCCTCGGCTGTCGGACTCCCAGCGCGCCATGCTGATCTGCCCCCCGAAAGTGATGAGACTGCGTTCCGCGCCCGCGCGTCATTTAAATCGGTGAACCGGTGCCGGTTGGAGATCTACGGCACCACCACACCCGACCCGTATCTGCCATGCCTATTCTAGCGGAAAGGCCCGCCCGCCGGATAGCGCGATGTTTGCGGCACAGATCATCGCGCCGCGCGCAGCTGTTGACAGTGACTGACATCGAGTGCTATGGTTATGCCAGTGAATGACATCAGTTTGTTCACGCCCCTGTCCCGTGGAGTTGTGTGATCGTCAGGAGGTTTCCCATGCGCGTATTTGTTACCGGCGCATCCGGCTGGATCGGCTCCGCCGTCGTCCCCGAACTCCTCGGCGCGGGCCACCAGGTCGTTGGCCTCGCTCGCTCGGATGCCTCTGCCGCCGCCCTCGCCGCCACAGGAGCCGAGGTGCTCCGCGGCGACCTGGACGACCTGGACACCCTGCGCGCCGGGGCCGCCAACTCCGACGGAGTCATCCACCTCGCGTTCATCCACGACTTCACCCAGTTCGAGGCCTCGGTACAGGCCGATGCGCGCGCCATCGAGACGATGGGCACCGCGCTCGCGGGCTCCGGCAAGCCCCTGGTCATCGCCTCCGGGACGCCCGCACTGCCCGGGCGCGTGGCGACCGAGCGCGACGAGTCCGCTCCCGGTGGGCCCGTGGCAAGCCGGGACGCGAACGCCCAGACGGCGCTCGGCATGGCGGCACGCGGCGTCCGCTCGTCCGTGGTGCGGCTGCCCCGGTCGGTACACGGCGACGGCGATGAGCATGGCTTCGTCCCCCGCCTGATCGGCGTCGCCCGCGACAAGGGCGTCTCCGGCTACGTCGGCGACGGGGCCAGCCGCTGGCCCGCCGTGCACCGGCTCGATGCCGCACAGCTCTTCCGCCTGGCGCTGGAGCAGGCTCCGGCGGGATCGGTGCTGCACGCGGTCGCCGACGAGGGCGTGCCGGTCCGCGACATCGCCGCAGTCATCGGCCGCCATCTGCACCTGCCGGTAGCTTCCCTGCCGGCCGAGGATTTCGGCTTCCTGGGGGCGGTCTTCGCGGTCGATCAGCCGGCATCCAGCGTGCTCACCCGCGAGCTGCTCGGGTGGCGGCCGGCCCAGCCGGGGCTCATCGAGGACCTCGATAAGGGCCACTACTTCCGCACCCCCCCGCCTGACCAGCCGCGCTAGGATGGGATCACCGGCCTCGGGGCCGCTGCCGCAACACACGGGTGAAGGCCAGCGTTGTGCGTGGTTCATCGACACGCAATTCCGCTGCTGTCGTAGGCCGCGCCAAGCACGAGCACCCGCACAAGCGTGTCGAACCCGACCCGGTTCGGGCTGCGACGACGGTGATAGCCCACAGGGTGGGTGTTGCTGCGCTCGGGAATCAGCGCATGGAACTGGTCCCCGATCGGCTCGATGACGGCAGATGGAACGGCAGGCGCAAGCGCTCCTGGAAAGCAACGAGTCTCAACACTCCGTGCTTCCCAGGGCTTGTGCCTGCACACCATCAACGCCGCGCGACTCCGGCGCCTATCCGCAGAACCTCTACTTCTAACCCATCAGATACGCGATCTTTGCCAACCCCACCGCCACTGGACTACTCGCCTACTTCGCTCACTCGCCCACTCCGCCCACTGGCCCTACCTGGCCGCCCCCCGCACCAGCCCCGCGAACTCGCCGAGCGTCGCGAAGCCGCTAATGAGGATGCGTGGTTCCTGCCACTGCTTTTGCGGCGTCCACGAGCCGCCGCCCCACGCCGCGATCGCACCGGAATAGCCTGCGGCGCTCGTGGCAGCGATCACGCGCGCGTCGTAGTCGCCGTAGGGGTAGGCGAGATAGCGGATCGGCACGCCGTACTTCGCCTCCAGGTTCTGCTTCGAGCGCGCCAGTTCGTAGGCCAACTGCGCGTCCGAGAGGCGGCTGAGTTGCGGGTGGCTCATCGTGTGCGATTCGATCTCGTGCCCCTGCGCGACGATCTGGCGGATCTGCCCGTCGCTGAGCGCGTTGCCGCCACCGAGGATGAAGAAGACCCCGGTCATCCCGCGCGCATTCAGCGCCTGCACCGCGTTCCACTGGCTCGCGCGCCCATCGTCGAAGGTCAGCACGACCGGTTTCGCGGGCAGATCACCCCCCTCGAACAGGTACTCGTAGACCGCTTGCAGCGTGACCGTGGTGTAGCCATTCGCCTGGAGCCAGTCGAGTTGCGCGTTGAACGCGGGCAACGTCACCTGATAGGTGCCGACCCCGAAGCCGACGTCATGGTATTCGAGCACCGGGATCGTCAGCGCGCGCGGCTGCGGCGCGGGGGTGGCGCGGGCCGGATCGAGCAGCACCGGGAGCAGCCCGCGCTGCCGGAAGCTCTGCGCCCCCAGCAAGCCGAGCCCGACCCGCACGCCAATGCCGTTCGGTTGCAGCTCGAAGCGCGCCCGCTCGAAGTACTGCACCGTCAGGGGGCCAGCGCCCGGCAACGTCTCGGTGAACTCCTCGGAGATCGGCAGGCCGAAGATCGCCAGACCACCGCCCCCCTGCCAGAAGGTGGCGAACGCGCCACCGAGGATATGCCCGGTCTCGCGGAAGAAGGTGCCGCCGCCGAGCGGCACGGTGAGCGGGCGAAAGGGCGCTTCGGCGAGGCGTCCCGCCGTCAACTCGCGCCCCAGCTGGCCCAGCGCGATCTGCTGCACGGCGGGATCGTCGGCGTGCCATTCCATGCGGGCGCGCTCGAAATACTGGATCGTCAGCGCGCCGTCGTTGAACGCCTCGGTCAGGGGCAGGCCGAAGAGCGATACGCCCCCGTTCTGGTCGTAGAAACGCAGGAACGGATCGGCGACATTGTGCCCCGTCTGCGCGAAGAAGCGATTTCGCGCCGCACCCACGGCGGGCGGTGGTACGAGCAAGGCGACGAGCAGGACCGCGATCAGGAACGTACTGCGCCAGGATAGCCGCCGCTGAACCATGATCTTCCCCTCCCACAAGGACGATCGCCTGCCGAAGCCGTACGGATGACCGCACATCCGCACGGTGCGCCGCCGCGCAGCTCGCGCCACAATTCCCGCCTGGGCAGGCAAAGACGATGATGCGATACTGCTCTAGCTCTGTTACGTAGAATGAAACGTACGCGATCATGGTGGAGTTTCGGTGGTGGCGAGCGCGAATGACGCGATCTATACACTAGAGGGGGCACGCTTCGCGACCCTCGAAGGCTTCTTCGCGGAGGTCGGGCGCGTCCTGATTCCCGGCGCGGCGTGGGGCCGCAACCTCGATGCGTTCGATGACATCCTGCGCGGCGGTTTCGGCACCCCACCCGGCGGATTCACGCTCGTCTGGCGCGACGCCGCGCGCTCGCGCCGCACCCTCGGCTACCCCGAGACGGTGCGCCAACTCGAACAGCGCCTGGCGCGCTGCCATCCCAGCAATCGGGCGCTCGTGGCGGCGGAACTCGCCCGCGCCCGCCGGGGTGCGGGGCCGACCGTTTTCGATTGGCTGACCGCGATCATCGCGCAACACGACGACATCGCGCTGGAATTGCGCTGATGCCACCGCGTCATACAGGAGCGGTGGGAAGGGACGGGGATGGCGGGGACAGATACCGGAGCGCCCGCAACGGGGCGGCGCTTCCGCTTCCTGCCCGCGAGCGCCACGCACGGCGCGGCGATTATCCTGCGGGCGCGGGCGGTACGCGCCTTCGGCATAATGCCGTGAGCCTCGCATCTTCTCGGTCCGCTGTGGCTCAGCCGCGCACCAGCACCAGCACGA
>JAABUR0100009744.1_pt1 | contig 10730 bp, 10 predicted proteins | sample 5560091 | NCBI WGS metagenome assembly JAABUR01 (sample SAMN10711879, study PRJNA513375) | rock metagenome | isolation source: Antarctica rocks | place: Antarctica: Victoria Land, University Valley sud
GCCGACGCCGACCTTCGAGAAGCTGCGACGGGCGCCGAAGGTGCTTCTCCACGACCACCTGGACGGCGGCCTGCGGCCGGCCACCGTCGTGGAGCTCGCCGCCGAGACCGGGTACGACGCCCTCCCCACGACGGACGTCGACGAGCTCACGGCCTGGTTCCGCGCCGACGCCACCGGCAGCCTCGAGCGCTATCTGGAGACCTTCGGCCACACGGTCGGCGTGATGCAGACCAGGGAGGCGCTGGTCCGGGTCGCCGCCGAGTGCGCCGAAGACCTCGCAGCCGACGGCGTGGTGTACGCCGAGGTGCGTTTCGCCCCCGAGCAGCACGTCGAGAATGGGCTGGCCCTCGACGAGGTCGTCGAGTGCGTGCTCGACGGCTTCCGGCAGGGCACCGCCCGGGCGGCGGAGGCCGGCTTCTCGATCCGGGTCGGCACCCTGCTCATCGCGATGCGGCACGCCGCCCGTTCGCTGGAGATCGCGGAGCTGGCGGTCCGGTACGGCGAGGAGGGCGTGGCCGGCTTCGACATCGCCGGCGCCGAGGCCGGATACCCGCCGACCCGGCACCTCGACGCCTTCCAGCACATGCAGCGCAACAACGGCCACTACACGATCCACGCCGGCGAGGGGTTCGGGCTGCCCTCGATCTGGGAGGCCCTGCAGTGGTGCAACGCCGACCGGCTCGGTCACGGCGTACGGATCATCGACGACATCACCGTGGGTCCGGACGCCCAGCCGCGGCTGGGTCCGCTCGCGGCCTTTGTCCGCGACACCCGGGTGCCGCTGGAGATGTGCCCGACGTCCAACGTGCACACCGGTGCAGCGGCCTCGATCGCCGAGCACCCGATCGGTCTGCTCCGCCGCCTGCTGTTCCGGGTGACGGTCAACACCGACAACCGGCTGATGAGCGGCGTGACGCTCTCCTCGGAGTTCGCCGCGCTGGTCGAGGCCTTCGACTACGACTGGGCCGACGTCCAGTGGCTCACGACGAACGCGATGAAGAGCGCGTTCCTGCCCTTCGACCAGCGCCTGGCGATCATCAACGACGTGATCAAGCCGGCGTACGCCGCCCTGCGCGGCGACTGATCTGATCGACTGAGGCGCTACGCGGGGGCAGCTTCCGCTACTGCCGTTCGCGTAGTAGTGTCCGTCACGCAGCACCGCGGACGAGACACTCTGGAGCGGGCCGATGGAGCAGACGCTGGACACCTCCCAGCTGCTCAAGGGGGTGCTGGACCTCGCCGTGCTGGCCATCCTCGCCGAGGGCGACGGCTACGGGTACGACGTCGTACGGCGCCTCCGCCACGCCGGGCTGGACAACGTGGGCGACGCATCGGTCTACGGCACCCTGCGCCGGCTGTACACCGGCGGGCACCTGACGTCATACGTCGTGCCGTCGGAGGAGGGGCCGCACCGCAAGTACTACGGGATCAACGATCGGGGGCGGCAGCTCCTCGCGGACTCCACCAAGGCCTGGCAGTCCTTCGCCGAGACGATGAGCGCGCTGCTCGGCCTGGAGAGAGGAGCGGCGGCATGAGCGTCACGATGACCGAGGACGTCACGCGCTATGTGGTTGCGGTGCGCGCGGCCCTGTCCGACCTGCCGGCGGCGCAGCGCGACGAGCTGCTCGAGGACTTGTCCCAACACCTCGACGAGGTCGCTGCCGAGGCGGACGCGCCGCTGTCGGCCCGGCTCGGGTCGCCGGCGGCGTACGCCGAGGAGCTGCGCGCCTCGATCGGGCTCTCGGCCGGGCAGCCGCCGTCACGGCTCGGCCGGCTGCACCTCCTGGAGGCGCGGCTGGATCGTGGTCGCGCCGCGCTGCTCTCCCACCCGACGAGCAGGGCGGTGGTCGACTTCCTGCCCGAGCTGCGGCCCGGTTGGTGGGTGCTGCGCGGCTACCTGCTCGTCGCGGTGCCGTCGGTGCTCTACGACTACACCGGGCGGGGGAGCTTTCCCTGGTCGACCGTCTCCGGCAGCCGGGTGCTCGGGCTGGTGGCCGCTCTCGCCGCGATCGTGGCATCGGTGGGGCTCGGCCGGCGTACAGCTCGGGGCGCCCGCTGGCGGCGCCCGGTCGTGGTGGGCAACACGCTGCTGGTGCTGGCCGCGCTGGTGGCCTTCACCTCGGGCCGCGGCTACGAGCCGCCCGGCTACTACGCGGACCCGGGTCGATCTCCCTACCTTTCGCAGCCGGACGGCTCGCCGATCACCAACATCTTCCCGTACGGCGCCGACGGGCTGCCGCTGACCGGCGTGCGCCTCTACGACCAGAACGGTCGCCCCCTCGACAACGTCGGCGACCCGCAGGACGGCCGCGCCTGGTACGAGCGCCGCAACCCGACCGACGCGGCGGGCAACGAAGTCACTAACGCCTATCCGCTGGTGCGGCCGCCCCTTGCGACCGACGGGACACCCCTGCCGGGAGCGGCCGCGGTGCCACCACTCCTCAGCGTGCCGCCCCTGGCGAGCCCGACGCCGTCGCCATCCCCCTTCGCGAAGTCATCCGCGCAGCCGTCGACGTCACCATCCGTCTCGGCGAACCCGTATCCCAGCCCTTCACCGTCGTCCCTCAACCCGTCACCGTCGTCCCCCACGCCCTGAGCCTTGACCGGCCGGTGCGGCCCCGCCGATGTCCACCACGCTCAGGACAGGGTCCGGCACAGGTTCTCCTCGGTGCCGCGGTCGACCAGCACGGTGCGGGTGCCGTCGGCGGCGAAGCGCACGACGTGCTCGCCGCGCAGGACGTAGAAGCCCGGGCGCAGGCTGTCGCCGGGGTGGAACCCGACGGCGGCGGACCCCTGTATCCGGAAGTCGAAGCTCCCGTCGCGGCCATAGTCGGCGATGGCCCGGCCGCTGAGGTCCCGCACGACCGAGCGCCCCGAGGTCCGATTGACGACGCGTACGACGAGCGGGCCGACGAACTCCTGGGTCTTCGGCTTCCCGTTGGTGTAGGTCTCGGTGGTGCGGACGTACTGCTGGTCGAAGAGCACCTCGGAGTGCACTGTGAAGCGGCACAACGTTCCCGCCGGGGCCGTGAACGGCTGGGCGTGATAGCGCTCCCAGCCGCCCGGCGCCGCCTTCTGCGCGCCGGCGCCGGCGCCGGCGACGGCCGGACTGCCGGGGGCGGCCGTTGTGCCGGTCGGGGTCGTGACCGGAGTGGCGGCGGCGAGGGATGCGACGGCGCCGAGGGGAAGGAGCGCCACCGTTGCTGTGATCAATGCCCTGGCGGTAGAGCGAGCTGGCAGCTGCATGGTGTCTCCGGTTCGCGGAACCGCCACCGTGGCGGACCTGCTCCGATGTTGGCCAGCCCGTCGTGCGGCGGCAATGCTTTCAGTCGTCGCCGAAACGTTGGCCGTCCGTCGCCGCGTCGTAGCCGACCCGCACTGCAATGGCACCGGCGGGTCGGGTCGGGCGAGGTGGCCCTCGGCTTACTTGGTCACGCGCTGGAGGTGGACGTGCTGCGGGTGCACTTCACGGTGCAGGACTTGTTGCGCGTCCGGCTGGCTACCCTGCCCGCTCCGCTGATGGAGCTGGGGCTGGCGGCGGCGACGCTGCAACGGCGGGATCACCGCGGCGCCTTCGGCCAGTGGCGGGTGGAGCGGGCGCCGTGACTTGCCGTTGGCGGCGATGCCGCTGTTCGGTCTCGTCCCGCCGAACGGGGCGGCGCCGCTGTTCCTCGACCCGCTCACCGCCACCTTCGAGGAAGGTCTGGAACACGTCCGGTCGACTCCTCGCCGGGTGGCCGTGCAGGAGCTGCGGCGGGTCTGCCCGGCGTACCGCCCGGTGACGGGCTGGGTGCGGGACCTGGCGCGACGGGATCGCCAGGCCTGGCAGACGTTGGCCGAGGCCTTGCGGACGGGTCACGAGTCTCTGGTGAGCCGCCACTGGGACCGGATGCAGGCGAGCTTCTACGCCGACGTGGCATGGAGGCGGCGGCTGCTGACCGAGCAGGGCGTAGGCACCGCGTTGACCAGCCTCTACCCCGGCTCGCGGTGGTCCGGCACGACCCTGCACATCGACTCGTCGTACGACTCGGAGATGACCCTCCGCGGCGAGGGTCTCACGTTGATGCCGTCGTCCGTCTGGACGGGCCAGCCGCTCATCGGCTACGACGCCGACGGCCGCGATCTGTTTCTCTACCCGACACTGACGCCGCTGCCGCTGACGTCCGACCGGCAGGTCGGTGATCCGCTTGCCGCCCTGCTCGGAGGAACCCGCGCTGCTGTTCTACGGTCGCTGTCGCGTGAGCACACGACCAGCGAGCTCGCCGCCGATCTGGAGATCAGCCTCGCCTCGGTCTCGGGGCACACGAAGACCTTGCGCGCCGCCGGCCTGATCGTGAGCGACCGGGACGGCAAGAGCGTGTGGCACTCGGTCACCCCTCTGGGTGCGATGCTGCGGCAGGGCTGACACGCCACCCCTGGCGGTTCGCCAGCGGCTCGCGCACAGTGGTCGCATGACGACAGGTACGTCGACGAACGAGGTGACGGATCCCGCCCGTTCCGAGGTCCTGAGGGCGCACCGACGGCTCGAGCAGGCGCGCGACGAGTTCGCCGCCGACGGGATCTACCTGAACACCGCCACCCTGGGTCTGCCGCCGCGCCGGGCCTGGCGAGCCCTGCAGGCGGCACTCGCCGATTGGCGCGCCGGTACGGCGGACGCGGTGCAGTACGACGTACCGCTGGCCGCCGCCCGGAGCTGTTACGCGGCGCTGGTCGGCGTCGACCCCGCTGCGGTCGCCGTCGGCAGCCAGGTCTCGGTCTTCGCCGGGCTGGTGGCCGCCGCCCTGCCCGACGGCAGCGAGGTGCTCACAGCCGCGGGCGACTTCACCAGCATCCTGTTCCCCTTCCATGCGCAGGCCGGGCGGGGCGTCGTCGTCCGGGAGGTGCCGCTGGAGCGGCTGGCCGACGCCGTCACCTCGCGGACCGCGCTGGTCTCCGTTTCGGCAGTGCAGTCCGCCGACGGCCGGGTCACCGACCTGGACGACCTGGAGGCTGCCTGCGTCGTGCACGGCACCCGGGTGCTGCTCGACACGACACAGGCCGTCGGGTGGCTGCCGATCGACGCAAGCCGCTTCGCGTACACGACCGGCGGCGGGTACAAGTGGCTGCTCTCCATGCGCGGCACCGCGTACTTCACCGTGCAGCCCGAGCGGCTGGACGACCTGGTGCCCAACAACGCCGGCTGGTACGCGGGCGAGAGCCGTTGGGACAGCATCTACGGCGCACCGCTGCGGCTGGCGGCCGACGCCCGCCGGTTCGACGTGTCGCCGGCCTGGCACAGCTGGGTAGCGGCAGCTCCAGCCCTCGAGCTCCTCGCCGACGTCGGTGTCCCCGCCCTGCATGCGCACGCCGTCGGGTTGGCCGAGCGCTTCCGGGCCGCCACCGGCCTCCCGCCCGGGGACTCGGCCATCGTGTCCGCGGTCGCCGATGCGCGGGCCCCCGATCTGTTGGCCGCTGCGGGCATCAGCGGCGGCGTCCGCGCCGGACGGCTTCGTCTGGCCTTCCACGTCAACAACAGCGAGGACGACGCCGACCGAACCGCCGAAGTGCTGTGCGGGCACCTGCACCCGTAGCAGCTCGGGCGCCACCTGCGCTCTCGGTACTCGACTGAGAGGCGAGTCGGCCTTGACCAGAACACTAAGCGGGCATACCGTAAGTGCGCTGACGAAATCCGTGGGCGCGAGAGGTGGAGTCATGTGGACGTTCGAGCACACCGAGACGACGAGCGCGACCCCGGCGCAGGTGTGGGCCCGCTACGCCGAGCCCACCACCTGGCCGGAGTGGGATCACGAGATCGCCGCCGTCACGCTGGGGGGACCGATGGCTGTCGGGACCCGCGGCACCCTCAAACCGGTCAAGGGACCGGCGACGCCGTTCACCTTCACCGCGGTCACGCCGGAAGCCGGGTTCACTGACGTCAGCCGGCTGCCGCTGGCACGACTGACGTTCTCGCACCACATCGAGGCCATGGCGACCGGCTGTCGCTTCACTCACAGCGTCGAGATCAGTGGTCCACTCTCGCCGGTGTTCGCCCGCGTCATCGGCAAGAAAATCGCCGCCGGGCTGCCCGCGGCGATGCGCGCGCTGGCCCGGCTGGCCGAGACGGCTCCGGCCGCTGCCCGGTGACCTCCCAGGCCGACTCCGCGTCCTCCGGGCCCCATGACAGTCCGGGGTTCCTGCTGTGGCGCACCACCCTCCGTTGGCAACGCAGCATCACGGCCGCCCTGCGGCCGCTGGAGCTCACTCACGTGCAGTTCGTGCTGCTCGCCGCCGTGTGGTGGCTCTCCGAACAGGCCAACAGCTCCGAACGGCTGCCAAGCCAGCGCCAGGTCGCCGAGCATGCCGCCGCCGACGTCATGATGACCAGCCAGGTGCTGCGAGCGCTGGAGTCGCGCGGCTTGGTCGCCCGTACGCTTGACCCTGCCGACGCTCGGGTCAAGCGGCTGACCGTCACCGCAGGTGGCCGTCGCCTTGCCGAGCAGGCCATCTCGGTCGTGGATGCGGCCGACGCCGAATTCTTCACTCGCGCCCGTGACCCCGCGCAGCTGCTGGACGTCCTGCATCAGCTTGCCGACGAGAGCCATGGCAGCGGCACTCGGCGCACCACCCGTGCCAGTGAGGCTTCATGACCACCTCCCGCAAGGGCTAGAGGCCGAGCGGGTGCCAGACGGTCTTGGTCTCGAGAAAGGCCAACAGGCGGCGGGTGCCGGGATCGGTGCACCAGTCCGGCTCGGCATCAGGGGCCGGCAGCACCCGCTTGACGCTGTCCGCGGCCAGCCGCTCCAGGTCGGCCGAGCGCTCAGCCGCCACCCCGCACAGGTCGAGCGCGTTGACGTCTCGGTGCGCCGCCAACACCGGAGCCAGCTCGTCCGTCCGGCCGGTCAGCACGTTGACCACGCCACCCGGTACGTCGGAGGTCGCCAGCACCTCGGCCAGCGTGACCGCCGGCAGCGGCGCCCGCTCACTGGCCACGACCACCGCGGTGTTGCCCGTCACGATCACCGGCGCCAGCACCGAGACCAGCCCCAGCAGCGACGAGGCCTGCGGCGCGATCACCGCGACCACACCGGTCGGCTCGGGCAGCGAGAAGTTGAAGTACGGCCCGGCGACGTCGTTGGCTGAGCCGGCGATCTGGGCCACCTTGTCCGCCCAACCGGCGTACCAGACCCAGCGGTCGACCGCCGCGTCCACCAGGCCGGACGCCGATCTCGCGGGAACACCTTCGAGTGAGGTCAGCTCGTCGACGAACTGCTCCCGCCGGCCCTCCAGCAGCTCGGCCACCCGGTAGAGCACCTGGCCCCGGTTGTACGCCGTCGCACCCGTCCAGCCCGGGAACGCCTTGCGAGCGGCGACCACCGCGTCCCGGGCGTCCTTGCGCGAGGCCTGCGCGACGTTGGCGAGGAAGGCGCCATCCGCGGACGCCACGGCGTACGACCGGCCGGACTCCGACCGCGGGAACGCGCCGCCGACGTAGAGCTTGTAGGTCTTGCGGATCGCCAGCCTTGGCTCAGACATCGAGGTAGGCCGCCAGCCCGTGCCGGCCGCCCTCGCGACCGAAGCCGGACTCCTGGTAGCCGCCGAACGGGCTGGCCGGGTCGAACCGGTTGAACGTGTTGGCCCACACCACGCCGGCCCGCAGCCGGGAGGCCATCCACAGGATCCGGCTGCCCTTCTCCGTCCACACCCCCGCGGAGAGGCCGTACGGCGAGTTGTTCGCCTTCTCGATGGCCTCCGCCGGCGTCCGGAAGGTCAGCACCGAGAGCACCGGGCCGAAGATCTCCTCCCGGGCGATCCGGTGCGCGGAGGACACGCCGGTGAAGATCGTCGGCGGGAACCAGTAGCCGTGCTCGGGCAGCTCGCAGGCTGGGGACCAGCGGGTCGCGCCCTCGGCGTCGCCGACGTCGGTCAGCTCGCGGATCCGGGCCAGCTGCTCGGGGGAGTTGATCGCGCCGATGTCGGTGTTCTTGTCCAGCGGGTCACCCAGCCGCAGGGTGGCGAGCCGGCGCTTGAGCCGCTCGAGCATGTCCTCGGCCACCGACTCCTGGACCAGCAGCCGCGAACCGGCGCAGCAGACGTGCCCCTGGTTGAAGAAGATCCCGTTGACGATCCCCTCGACCGCCTCGTCCAGCGGCGCGTCGTCGAAGACGACGTTGGCCGCCTTGCCGCCGAGCTCGAGGGTGAGCTTCGTACGCCGGCCGGCCAGCGTGCGCTGGATCTCCTTGCCCACCTCGGTCGAGCCGGTGAAGGCGACCTTGTCGAGGTCGGGATGCGCGACCAGCGCCCGGCCGGTGTCGCCAGCGCCCGGGAGAACGTTGACGACGCCGGCCGGCAGCCCGGCCTGCATGAAGATGTCCGCGAGCGCCAGCGCCGACAGCGGCGTCGTCTCGGCCGGCTTGAGCACGCAGGTGTTTCCGGCCGCGAGCGCCGGCGCGAGCTTCCAGGCGGCCATCAGCAGCGGGAAGTTCCACGGAATGATCTGGCCGGCCACTCCGAGCGGCTTCGGTTCGACGCCGTAGCCGGCATACGGCAGCTTGTCCGCCCAGCCGGCGTAGTAGAAGAAGTGGGCGGCGGCCAGTGGTACGTCGAGGTCGCGCGACTCCTTGATCGGCTTGCCGTTGTCGAGCGTCTCCAGCACCGCGATCTCGCGCGATCGCTCCTGGATCAGGCGGGCGATCCGGTAGAGGTACTTCGCCCGCTCGGCCGGGGGCATCGGCCCCCAGACGTCCGACTGCGCCCGCCGCGCCGCGGCCACCGCCCGATCCACGTCCGCCGGTCCGGCGCAAGCGACCTCGGCCAGCACCTCCTCGGTGGCCGGGTTGATCGTCTTGACCGGCGTACCGTCCGCCGCGTCCACGAACTCGCCGTCGAGAAACAGGCCGTACGACGACCGCAGCCGGGCGATCTCGCGTGACTCCGGCGCGGGGGCGTAGTCCCAGGTGGGCATGTCAGTCCAGGGTGTAGTAGTCGGGGCCGCCGTAGGCGCCGGTGCGCTGCTTGGTGCGCTGCATGAGCAGGTCGTTGAGCAGGCTGGACGCGCCGATCCGGAACAGTGCCGGGTCGAGCCACTCCTCGCCCGCGGTCTCGTGGACGAGCACCAGGTAGCGGATCGCGTCCTTGGCCGTGCGTACGCCGCCGGCCACCTTGACGCCGATCCGGTCGCCGGTCGCGACCGCGAAGTCGCGGACCGCCTCGAGCATCACCAGGGCGGTGGCCGGAGCTGCGGCGGGCGTCACCTTGCCGGTGGAGGTCTTGATGAAGTCGGCGCCGGCGAGCATGGCGATCCAGGAGGCCCGCCGCACATTGTCCAGGGTCGCCAGCTCGCCGGTCTCGAGGATCACCTTGAGGTGCGCCCGGCCCAGCTCGGCCTTCACGGCGACGATCTCGTCGTACACCAGGCCGTAGCGACCGGTGAGGAATGCGCCGCGGTCGATCACCATGTCGACCTCGTGGGCACCGGCGTCGACCGCCTCGCGCACGTCGGCGAGCTTGACGGCCAGCGAGGCCCGGCCGGAGGGGAAGGCGGTGGCCACCGAGGCGACCTTCACCTCGCTGCCGGCCAGTGCCCGCACCGCCACCGGGACGAGGTCGGGATAGATGCAGATCGCCGCGACCGGCGGCGCGGTGGGGTCGGTCGGGTCCGGCCGGCGGCCCTTGGCGCACAGCGTGGCGACCTTGCCGGGGGTGTCGGCGCCCTCCAGCGTGGTCAGGTCGACCATGCGTACGGCGGTGTCCAGCGCCCAGAGCTTCGACTCGCGCTTGATCGACCGAGTGGCGAGCCCGGCGGCCCGGCCCTCGGCGCCGACCTGGTCGACGCCGGGCAGGCCGTGAAGGAAGCGCCGCAGCGCCCGCTCGTCGGCGGTCACGTCGGCGAGGCCGGCCGCCGTACGGGTCACTGCCGGTGCACTCACCTCGTCAACGATACGGCGGCACGGACCGGCGAGCCGATCGGGGAGGCCGCCGCCGGAGGGCTCAGTCGGGGCCCAGCCGCCGGCGTACGTCGTCCCGAAGGGCTGCCAGCCGCTCCGCTGCCCGGGCGCGCGCCGGCGCGAGATCTCCACCGACCACCCGCTCGACCACCTCCAGGTAGGCCTTGAGCTTGGGTTCGGTCCCGCTGGGGCGCACGATCACGCGCCCGCCGAAGTCCAGCGAGTAGACGAGTACGTCGGAGGCGGGCAGCCGGCCGCCGGTGAGCAGGTCGGCCATCCCGGTGACCGCCGAGCCGCCGAGCGCACGCGGCGGGCGCCCCCGGAGGTCAGCCATGACGAGCGCGATCGCGGCCAGGTCGGTCACCCGGATCGAGACCTGCTCGGTCGCGTGGACGCCGTGCTCCGCCTCGAGCTCGTCCAGCCGGTCGAGGAGGGTGCGCCCGGTCGCCTTCTCCGCCGCCGCGAGCTCGGCAACCGCGAGTGCCGCAGAAATCCCGTCCTTGTCCCGTACGACGTCGCCCACGACGTAACCCAGCGCCTCCTCGTAGCCGAAGACGAGCCGGAAGCCCGGACGCGCCTCCGCCGCCCGCACGATCCACTTGAATCCGGTCAGCGTCTCGGCGTATGCGACGCCGTGCGCCCGTGCCAGATCCTGGAGCAGGGACGAGGACACGATCGTCGTGACGACGAGCCGGTCGGCGCCGGTGGTGTGCCGCAGGACGTGGTCGGCGAGCAGCGCACCGAGCTCGTCGCCGGTGAGCAGCCGGCCGCCGACCGCCACCGCGAGCCGGTCGGCGTCCGGGTCGT
>JAABUR0100009746.1_pt1 | contig 10729 bp, 6 predicted proteins | sample 5560091 | NCBI WGS metagenome assembly JAABUR01 (sample SAMN10711879, study PRJNA513375) | rock metagenome | isolation source: Antarctica rocks | place: Antarctica: Victoria Land, University Valley sud
TATGACTTCACGTCATACCAATTAAAACACAAATAGGCCCTCAGCCTGCATACCGCATCACTCTTAATGGAAACCTCACGCGCTCGCCCATGTCTTCCAGGCACCTAACCAGCAAGACTCCGTTTCCTGGACTCTTCAGTCTCCAAGCGCATCCTGAAAGTGTAGGATCCTCCCGTCATTGCGATTACCCATAGCCATATGTCACAAACGCCAAGTCTTAGGAGCTCAGCTCAAGGTACCAGTCTTAGCAAGTCCAAGCATCTAAATCCGCAGAGTGCAAAGATCCCAACAGACTCTATGAAAGATAGTATCCATACGAATTTCAGGGATTCAACGGCTATCCATCAGGCTCACCTCACCAAGAACGGTGCAGCCCTTGCATCATGACGACGCCTAGTTCTTTTCTAGTCCGATCCCGAAAAGTCCTCAGGTCAAACAGCCATACACTGCTAAGAGAGGGAACTACAACAAAGCTAAAGATCATACATCACATCCCTGGCGCTATTTGCACCCCCCCGCACGTGACGCCCATGAAGCCTTTGGTTGAACAAGAAAACCCGTTTGTCGAGACGTCCTTCCAGCGCAGAATTCCAGGAGATACACCTATCATCTACAGCAAAGCTAGACAAGCACCATGATACCGGATGATTGGACACCAGAAGAAAACTAAATACGCACCTCGCCCACTCCGCTCCGCTCCACTCCACACTCCACCTCCCCACCCCCCATCCGCCTCGTCAAATTTAGGTATGTAGATGTATCAAACACCCAACCGCTTCCATAGCGTGATATCCCCGACCCATCTCCCCAACCCCACACCAAACCCACCCACAGGTCCTCCCATCCCCTCCATCCCCCTCCACTTCTCAAACATCTTCCTAATCACCACACCACACCACCACCCCTACTCCACGAATCCCCAAAACCCAACCCCCTTAAAACTTACCCATATTCCCCCACCCCCACAGCCCTTCTCAACTACATACAGTACACAAGCCCGCAAACCGGGCAGCCGTCGTTGTTGTATGTACATACTCCCATCGAGATACCAGAAGCCAGCGAAAGAAAAAAACCTCATTTCGTTATAGATAGAATTATTGTACTATGTACTATGTACTATGTACTATGTAGTTAGAAAAATATCCAGATTAGAAAAGCGAATCATATGCCCAAATGTAAAAACAAAGACATTTTTTAAAAAGAATCAAAAATATTTGATACATATACTTATTTTTTTCTTCTTCACCAATTCAAAAAAGGGGTGTGTGTGCCCTTACTTTGATTACGGAAAAAGAGTCTGTTTTTCGATTTTTCTCTCATGTCCCACCCCCCCATCACCATCACCATCACCACCACCCCTCACATCCCCCGCGCCTCTCTCTCCTCCTCACCCCACCCAATCCACCCCTAACCCCCTCCCTCAATCTCCCCGCACACTCACGCCCATCATCTGTGAGCCCTCTGCTTGCATGTACACCGCCCCCGCACTCAAACCGAATCATGAAAATCCCTTTCGACAGCGGGAGCGTCAAGGAGGTGGGGTTCGAACCGAGGGGTGGGCGGTAGAGGGGAGGGGCGGGGGGTATGGCAAGGGGAATGTGGGGGTTGTTGGGGGGGAGTGAGCGGTTGGGAGGAATTTGCGTTTGGGGTTTGGGAAGTTCTTAGGGTGGGGCGAGCAGGGGGGAAGTATGGCTTGAGAGGGGGCAAAGAAGGTGGAGTAGAGGAAAAGAAAGGTTGGGAGCCGGGAGTTTGAAGAAATGGGTTAAAATAGTGGTAATTCCACGCCAGCTCATCAGCGCCAGGGTATCTATATTGACAAACGCATCTTAAAAAATCATCGAGGAAAACCCGCTTGACCGGAATATATCGGTCCTTCTTTGAAGGTCCCTTCAACCTATTCAGACCATTCTTATTCGTAATGCGCCAAACTCCATCGCTATGCTGATCCGGTAAAATTACACATATTCATTTCGTGCCGTTTTTGTTTAGAGGTCCGTTTCCTCGAGAGATTTTGTGGGAAATACTGTTGATATCCCATGGAATCGAAAATCTAGTTTCCTTGACCTCCTTTCAAGACGCAATTTTACTCCCTAGGGTTAAGGTTTGAAGACGCCAGAGCCAACCTTTACAAATTCGACAGCGTATTCGCGGGCGACATCCAACCATTGAGCGCTTTCCCCGCCTCTTCTTTCCATTCCGCTACGGTCCATCTTGTCTCAGACCCCTTTACTGCCCCTTCAAGAGCCTTGCTCACCTCCCTATTCTTCAAGATCCGAGACCCCTGTTCCCCGTTTCTCGCAAATTCCAGCGGCTTCCCTTCCCTGCACATGCTCAACTTCTGCACTTCCATTTTTGCCCCTGCATACGGGCTTTCCCCAGTTGCAGATATTATCAATGTTACAGCAAGAGCGTAGATGTCCGAAGCCGGGGTTATGAAGGCTTGGCCGTTAGAGAGGGAGAGGAGTAATTCTGGGGAGGCGTAGGCTGCTGTAATGGCTGACACTTGCTCCGGAGAAGTAATGGAGGAGGTGACAGAGGAGGAAGAGAAATCAGCGTAAAGAGGGGTATAGGCATCTGGGCTGTCAGGGTTGGGAGAAGGCTGGAGCAGGATGTTGGCGGGTTTGATATCGCCGTGAATGCAGGATTTGGAGTGGAGAAAATTAAGCCCATCGATTAGGTGGGTGGCAAGATGAGCCCATTGAGAAGTGCCGATGACGGGGTCGAACATTGTTCTTGTAGAGAAATTCGCACGTGCCGTTTCAGCTGCTGTTTTGGCACGCGACTCCAGACTCAGCGGTACGGGACTCATAAGGATGCAGTGAGCGGGTCCATCGTAGCCGTGGAAAGGAACGAGATGATTCTTTGCGACGGGGGAGGCGTGCAAGTATGTGAGGATGCGGGCTTCGAAGTCAAGGACCTTGTGCGCGTCACGGCGAGATGGAGCTTTGATTGCTAGAACGCTTTGGACGTTGTCGGGAGGGGTGGAGGTGATGATTGGAGAGGTTGGAGGGGTGAGGAGGGCCGGTGAGGGAGTTCCTGGTTTGGAGCATTCGAGGGCACGGTAGACGATGCTCCAAACACCGCGGCCGTACTCTTCGTAGCCAGAGGTGGAATCTATGAGCTGGTACATTTTGGTTGGTGGTCGTGGTGTTGTTTCTTCCCAGGAAGGCTCTTTCCCTTGACCATTTTGCGCTTGCTGGGATTCTTCTGTGTCCATTTTTGTTATGCGCGGTCTCCGGTCGGGTACGTCATAAAGACTTGTGCTGCTCAACGAGAGAGCATCTGCACTTGTAGAAGCTCTTCTGTATGGTGGTCTCGATGGCGTCAGGGGGGGCGTAAGTGTCTGACTTGCTCTCGGAGTAGCATGAGTCACTGGCGGTGGAGCAACCATCGTTATAGGGCTTGAGCGCTTGCGTGAAGAGCGTAGAGGTTGTAGTGGAGGTGGTTCGTGACTGATGAAATTGCTGGGCTTGTCGACGTTGCAGGCCGAAGAAGCCATATCGTCCATGAGCGCAATAACTAGAGATTTTGATCCGCTGATATGAGCTGAGTGAACCTTACAGTGTAAATAAGGAAATGGCGCGGTAATTAAAGTTGCATATTGCGGGAACTGAATCTCTTGATTGGAAAACGCTCAGTGGGAGCAGCAGCGGAGAACGTGGAGAGATGTGCGAGATATTAGTGGACGAGAGAGAACAGCATATATACAAGACAATGGCACACATGCAATGCAACTTCCCCCTAGTAGATAAAGAAGCCTACGACAATGACCTTGTTGTCTTCTTGTATGTAAATCGTTCTTTTTCTTTTTTTCTTTTTTTTTTGGTGCAAAGATGAGGGGCAATTTCCACCGTCAGTGCCTTCGCTATCTCAATCCAGTTGTTCCGAAATTCGATTCATCTGAAAAGGGAAGTCGCAATAGCCAACGGACGCAATGGAATTATTTGATTGCGACAGAATGAATGTAGGAAGACGCAACAGCAGTGAAGCGGGTGTTACATATATCGTATACCTGGCACGATAGGGAGCAACAACCATCTCTTTGGTGCCACCTGACATGGGATTCATGCAATTGTTCGGATGACGTCTTTTTGCAAGTTGCGCTCGTTCATTGATTGGGTGGCGAGCGCGGGACCCGGCTTCGTGCGAGTCATGAGCAAGTTCAAAATCCCTTTCGGGTCGCTGCATGCTTTACGTTCTAGATCTGGAAGTCACGTAGAACGATACATATGATATTCCGTATATGTATCATTTGTGGTTATCCATTTAGGGTTTCGTAATTTCAAATTCTCTGGTGGATACTGTAGCTCTCATTCTAACTAACCTCATGCCCAGCTAGACTAGAACACCATAACCCGTTTCCATGCTATGCGAAATGCTAAACCTACGAGAGAGGCACGATGCCACGAAGGACGAATGCCAAGCACGATATATTGGAGTGGAGCGGATATTCAGTAAGTACGTAGAAGAGGTGGTCAACGAGAGCCCAGAAGCATGTATCAGGATCAAGCCCGTCCGCCAGCACCATGCAAGACCGAATGCTGCATCGCCGCCAATATCACTCAGTGGTATCCGCAAAAGCATCGCCAAAAGCCAAGCCTGCCCATGTAAAGATCGTGAAGTACCAAAAGACAATACCGACACCAAAGGAAGGAGCCCATCGTTGCAACTCAAAAAACCTTCCAAGAACTCCCGCTAGGCCTCCGATAACTCAAAACAGCAACTCTTCTGCGCTTCTTTCATGGGTATCTCATATGCAGCCATGACAGAGTTCTTGCACCGTAGAGCTCGTCACATCATAAATCATCAGTGCAGCCATGCCAACCATCCCTCTTCTTCATTCACAATTCAATCCTCCAAGTAAGTAAAGTTACACACAGTTTCGAAGAGAATTCGGTGTACTAGTGGGTTGGAGCTGTAGAAGCTTTTTCACTACTAGTTGCCACGGCGACAAGAACTTCAAGACCACTCATATCGTTTTGCTTTGGTGTAGTATGCTGGGAAGCAGCCAGAGCACTAGCTTCAGATACCAAGGGGTAAGCCGAGGGAGCTTGACCTTGATTGGTATAGTTCTAGTGCAGGAATGTCAGATTTACCAACAAGCCCTAGGGCGGCACATACCTGTTGAGCTGCGGCAGCTGCTGTATAGTTAGATTCGATATAACCATTACTATGTACAATCGAAGGATGATACTCGGGTGCGGAGAACAATGGTGTCGGTACCCCGTCGCTACTGCTGGAGTCTTCGGGTGACCGTCGCTGTTGGAGCTGGACTTGTTGAGCGGTTGGTGGAGGCCCAGCGTACCATCCGTGCCGCTTACTCCTGTTTAGTGTTGTGGGCAACAGGTACGAAGATTCCGCTGGACGCTTTTGAGATTCCTGATGGATGACTGGAACTGCGCTAGGAGCTTGATGCGTCTGAGAAGGCGAAGGTTTAGCAGCAGCATCCTGAATATCCGCTAATGTTTGCTGGCCCCATATACCGGCGTCCTTGTTCGGCGACGTGCCATATGCTGCTATGTCGAGTCTTGTTAGATTTTGGTGAAGCGACATGTCCCACGAAGCATGGCCCCTCCTATCATTGGGCCCAGAGGTGTTCTGCACTGAAGGTCCCGGGTAAACGGGCGGTCTGCTTGGAGAATCGACTTGCATCGGACTTGAACCTCGTGCAGGCGTTGCAGGACGATGAGAGATCTGGTCGAATGTTTCAATGCCTGGTAGTCGCTGTGACTGACTAGCCGCCTGAGTAGCCTGCGGAGCAAAAGCTGGCTGGGGCGCATCGGCACTTTGGTAGTAGCTAAGTCCACTAGTCGCTGGACGAGAGTAATTCGAATATGTGCTTGGATGCCACGTACGTCTTCTCCACTCGGCTTCAGCAGCTAGTGCAGAGTCGCGGCGTGTGAAGGAGTACGTTGAGCTTGTAGGACTGCCGTACATACTGCTATTGCTCGACAGAGCTGATGAATTTGAAGGAGCCAGAGGACTGAGGTAAGGAGGTGGAAAGGTGCTACCATGTGGTGACTGGAAAGGATTGACCCCCGATGGAACAGAGAGCCTCCGACCATGAGTTGGGTTGCCGCCCCAGAGACTCATACCACGCGACGCGGCAGACACTGGGGATCCTATTGACGAGCCATATCCAGGACTATTTGGACCGTTGGAGTAGGTTGTTGACGTAGGCGTGCTGATGTCTCCTGAGTTTTCTCTCAACTGCGTATACTGACTAGGTGGAGTCGATGGCTGAATTCTTGTGATATCTAAACTCAACCTAGTCCGTGAATTTGGGTCGCTTGCCATCATTAGAGGTGGCGGCCTTCTTCGGCCATCGTCTCTGCTTATGGTAGATGTCGTGGATCCGATACTGGAGGTCGATAAATTCCGGCTGTGGCCCCTACCATGGCTCCCTTGACTGCTTGCTGTTGATGCCCGCGATCTGCCGCTTCCTGGCCGTACGCGGTCCGTCCGAATCTGCCGTTGGAAGCGAGTGCCAGTAGCTGCGAGAGAATCTCCAGGGATTTCTTCATTGACGTGCACCGTCTGCGCGTGCTGACGCAGGTTATCAAGTCGGGAAAACCTTCGGGAGCAATGACATTGGAAAGGCCGTTCCCCGGTGTGTTTCCTGGAGTTATTTAGCAAGGTTCAACTGTCGCGGGTACCCCACAACCTACCGAATATGCCTGGCAAGGTGTTCACTCCTCGTAAAGCTCAAATTGCATGGGGGAAAGTCGGTACAGAAGAATCTTTGTCCTTTTTTCTTCTTCATTGGCCTGCCTGTCTCGCCATCTATACTTTCGCCGTCCGAGCCTCCATCTCCATCTCCATCGTCCGAATCATCCATGTCTACGTCCTGCGATCCCACAGTTTGTATGGACCGGTCCGAGTTCCCACGACGTAACTCCTCTCGCTGTATCTTGCTGGTAGGTTGAAGTTGGGATGACGGAAAGGAGTTGCTGAAAGGTGACCTCGGTAAAGGTCGCTGGCCCTCAACACCGGCGAAGCTGAGCCTTGTAGGTGTAGTAAGTGCCGACCCTTCAGTCGATGGAACGATGTGGGAGCGATCTGCGGTGGTAGGAAGCGCTCGAGGAGTTGTGGGAGACGTCGCCTCGTTCGAGAAGTCGTTTAGCCCTAGACCTACGTTTACTGAATGAAAGGCGGTCGTCATGGCGAGGCCGATAAACAGACTTGCGGTGAGATGTAACAATGGGGTGCCTTGGGCTGGCAGATGTCAAGGGACAATGCGCAGCCTCGGGATTGGTCGAAGGTCGGCGTCGTCATGCATCAGTTCGTTAGGTTAACGGCCAGATGTGGAGCATCCATGAGCACGTTAAGTACAGTTGGAGGTAAGTAGTGGTCCAGGCGGCTCGAGCAGAAATTGCGACGCTGATTCCGAATGGGGGTTCCCTGGTAAGTATCCTCTTCAGCCGTAGTTGAGGAGTCTTGCCCTGATACGCCGAGATGGCGGGGGCTCAGGAACAGTGGGAGAGGCCCGATAAGCCAGACAAAAAGTGGGATGAGATGATGAAGAACAGACGCTAAAACATGTTAATACAAGTGAGACTGATCAGAATGCCAGTGACAGGACGAAGACTGGGATGGCCAGATGTCGGTGATATGATGAAACATCGAGTGTGAAGAGTGTGTGTGGATGAGAGACCTACGTCTTACCTTACATAGCGGGGCTGTTCGCAAGTGGGTGCATAAAGGATCTCCTCCAAATTGACCGACTAGGTAGACTAGATACCTTAGGTAGCACAGGGGGGGGGAAGCCCAGCTAGAACCAAGGGCCAGATAAATGTAGGCCCTGGGTCCGACCTTACGAGCCTGATGCGAAAGCGAAGGGCTTACGAGGCTTCATTTACGGACATTGCCCGATTACTCAGGGTAACAATAGTGCAAAGTAAGTACCTTACTTACCCTTACCCTTTCCCTCTTCAACCACTACTACAGTAGCAGTGGAGACTTTGGTTGCCTTGGTGGTCGCAATCACATGCTGACGGCAAGTCTGGAGAGAGACTGCTCCTCTGCTCCTCGCGCATGAAGAGTATTATACTACTAAGGCAGGGCGGGCGCAACAACAACAACAGTAAGAACTGTGATACGTCGTCGGATATTTTTCACACCAGGGCGTCTCTTGGTGTGAGCCGCGGGATGGGGGGATGGAGGGGAATCGTCCTCAGCTGAGGAAATGCAAATCAGCGGCAACTCGGGTCACGGAGACGCATATGGGGGGTTGGTTCGCCTCGCGAGCCTGCAAGGATGGCTGTCAGGTACATAGTAGGTGTTGCTTGGTACCTTTTCGTCGTCTCAAGGGCACATGGAAAGGACTTTGGTCGCTGAGTCAAAAGATTTGACCATTACCACGCCGTTGTTTCGCGGATGCATCTCCGCTGGTTGTTTCTGCCTACCTAGAATACCAGTAGCCTCACTCTGGAGAAACCTCCTCTGACCATGGTCCATGTCCGCACGACTGGTACCACGACTCGGTTTCGCCCTCTTGCGGTCAACTTTCACAGCCTCATCCTACAGTCCTTTTACCCATGATCGAGATTGTTGCCCCGCTTTCTAATGGCCCCCAACCGAGGGAACCATCTACAATCGATAACAGATAAGCGCCGCCACTTTCCAGATCCAGATCCCACAGCCCTTCTAGGCTTCTTTCGTGGTTGGATTGACAGCCAAGCTTCGGGGATCTACGGCTAGGGATCGTCCATGATTCAATGATCGCCCGCCTAGGGTGTCTCGAAATCATGTGATCTTGAAGCCCTTAACCCCAAAGTCCGATGATCCTGTTTTCCCCATATATATTTAGAACCAAACTAATACGGGCCAGGCCCGGGCGTGCTGTACGTCTGTATTCAACCTCTGTGCTTGTTGTCTTGGACGAAGTTATCAACAAACTCAGATGCTCCTGCTAAAGAAGGACCAGAAAGAACTAGAGTCAACTTAATTTAGTTTCAGGACAGTTTGTTTTACTCTTGTTTGATAAAGTTTTGTAAAATATAATGGTAAATCTATGTAAATATCCATCTGCATCTGGATTTCTTAAACTTCATGATAAAGCTTCAGCAGAACATATAAAAAAAACACGAAGAATTTTAAAAAAAACACTTTTAAATATGATCGATACTGTGATCCATGATCTAAAGAACAACTAGAATAATGCAGTAGAAGGTATTTAAAAAGGCCAGTCGTGCGGTTGTAATTGAATAGAGTATCGGATCTTGCCATTTGCTAGATCGATAACGCAAATGTCCATGCCAGACAAACGCTCGATTATGGTTACAAAGAGCCGCCCGCCGTTGTATAGCTTCTGCTCACCTCCCCAGTGCTCCCACAACACTCCCCACCATAACCGCCGCCTCCCTCTCCCACGCGCCTTCTCGCCCTTTCATTCCCCCTGGCCCCTGACTTCCTCTGAACACGCACTCCCTCATACTTTCCCTTATCTTGTCCCTCTGACTCCTCAGCGTCCTCGCACCAGCCCCTCCCCGTGCCACGAAGTCCGATACCCGCCCGGCCAGTCCTTCCGCCAGACTGCGCCAGAAGTAGGAGGGGAGGGACGAGGTATCCAAGGCTGCCAGAAGTCGCTGTAGTAGATTGGGTGATTGCTCAGCACTCTCTGACATCGTGGAAGGAGAGTCGATGGCGATATGTACGGGGGGTTTGACGGTTTCCAGCAGAGATTCGAGGGCGACGATGTTCTGGCAGCGGGCCGAGACTTCGAGAAGGGTGCGTTCAAGAGTGGGAAGGGCGGTCAAGGAGCGGGCGATGGAGGCGAGGGACGAGGTAATGGAAGTACGGAGATACGACTGCAAAGCAGAAAGCAGCAGCTGAGGGGAGAGGGCCTCGAGTGTGAGGAGCGCGGAGGTCGTTCTTGATTTGGTTTCCTCGGACTGGGCGTATGTAGTCGGGCCACCGGAAGTAGCGAGAGACGACAAGGAGAACTCGCGGATAATTTGCTGGGAGCGATTGCGGAGGGCGCTGTCCGAAGGGTTGAGCAGCGAGCTTTGAAGGTTGGTGACAAGATCCACACGGGAGAGGTGCTCGCCTTCTTCATCAGGGCCGGAGGCAGAGAGAAGCTGGCGGATAGCCAGGAGGATATGAGAGGCCCGCATCATGGCTTTGTGGTCCTCCTTCTTCGTGGCGGTTCCACTGCCCACCTCTGCCATCTGACCTTCGAGTTGGCGGCCAAGAAGGAGACATCGTCCGACGGCGCGGCCAATCTTCACCGTCTGCCACAGTCGCTCTACGGCGATGCGGACTTCGTTGGCAGCTTCGTAGCGCTGGATGACTTCATTCTTGAGTCTTTGGTAGCCATCCGTCAGGGAAGCAATTTGAGCTTCGACCTCACTGACAATGCGCTGGCCGGCATCTGCTTGGCCTTTGGTGTGTGTTAGCAGTGGTAACGCGGACTTTGTAGTCAAAGTATCAATGTGGGTGTCGATCTCTTGCATATCAAACAAGACTCTAGAGAGAGGTGTTGAGAGATCTAAGGGCGTGTCGGAAGGATTGTTAGTCGCTATGACGAGCGAATTGGCGAAAGACGTGGGGGAGAAGTCTGGGTCGAGGAAAGCCTCATAGTCGATGTAGGACGGCTCGTCGGCCATTTCTCCAACCTTCTTCAAGGCATGGCGACTATCAGAACGGTCATGGTCGGGCCATTGATGCGGTTGTCAATCGTGCAAAAGATCACTTTCCGATTTGTGCTCTTCACCTGCGGATCAAGCAT
>JAABUR0100009747.1_pt1 | contig 10729 bp, 8 predicted proteins | sample 5560091 | NCBI WGS metagenome assembly JAABUR01 (sample SAMN10711879, study PRJNA513375) | rock metagenome | isolation source: Antarctica rocks | place: Antarctica: Victoria Land, University Valley sud
GTCTCGCCAGCCGATTGGCCGCCACGGGATTGCCCTGGTAGGCGGCGAGCTGGAAATAGTGCGCCGCCAGGGCCTCGTCCTTCGGCACGCCCTGGCCGTTGAACGCCATGATGGCGAATTCCACCTGAGCGCCAGGATGCTGCTGGTCGGCCGCGGCCCGGAACAGCCCGGCGGCCCGCGCCGGGTCGCGCGGCACGCCCTCGCCGGATCTGTAGAGGTTGGCCAGCGCATAGAGGGCGTCGACGTCGCCGAGGTCGGCGGCCCGCTGGAAAAAGGCCGCCGCGACGGTGTCGTCGCGGGTCTTGACGTCGGCCTCGAGCGCCAGCACGCCGAGATTGTAGAGCGCGCCGGGATGGCCCTGCGCGGCGGCACGCTCGAGATAGGTCCTGGCGGCCGCAGGGTCCTTGGCGACGCCCGTGCCGCGCAGCAGGGCGAGCCCGTAGGCGAAGGACCCTTCGCGGTTGCCTCGCTGGCTCGCGAGCTTGAACCAGCGATCGGCCTCGGCCGCATCGGCCCGCACCGCGAGGCCCTGCTCGTAGATGGCCCCGATCAGCGCCATGGCGGCACCGTCCTCGGGGTTCTCGGCGAGGCGCGCCGTGGCGTCGGCCAGCGCCGTGGCGAAATAGCCGCGCTGGAAGGCTCCGAAAGCCTCGTCGGCGCTGTCGGCCCCGGGAGCCGGTCCGGCCCCGGCTGCGCCGAGGCCGGTGGGCGAGGGCAGGAAACCGCTCGGTGCCGCCGGCATGGCCGTAGCCGGCGGGACCGGAGCCGGCAGGGCCGGAGCGGTCCGCGGCGGAGGCGCCACGAGCGTCGGCAGCGACGGCGCCCCCTGGGCCGATGCCGCCGCACACCACAGGACCAACGCCATCACGGGCGGGAGCCCGGCCCCGGCCCGAACGGGACGACGGCTCAAGGCCGGTCGCCCGCCGGCGGGGCGGCGCCCTCGCGGGCCGCCAGCGCGGTGTCGGCGCGCGCGATGGTGGCCGCGGCTTCGGCGACGGCCGCCGCGGCCCCGCGCGGGTCCGCCCAGACGGCATCGCCGAGGCCAACGAATTCCGCGCCCGCCGCCGCGATGGCCTCGACCTCGCCGAGATGGCGGGCGAAGCCGACGCAGGGCACGTTGAAGATCTTGGCCCACCAGCCGACCTGCTCGACGACATCGTCCGGGTCGGGGCCGGACCCAGCGAAGCCGGCGTCCCCGAACATCACGTAATCGGCGCCGGCCTCGCCGGCCCGCATGGCGTCGTCGCGCGACGCGAGGCTGCCGGCCCCGACGATCCGCTCCGGCTTCAGGCTGTCGAGCGCCGCCGCGAAAGCCTCGCCCGCCCCCGCCGCGTGGACGCCGTCGGCTCCGGTATGAGCGGCGAGGCGCGGATCCTCGACGAGCAGCGCGGTGCCGCGCTCCTGCACGCTCGGCGCGATTGCCTTGACGAGGTCCTTGCGGTCGCGCTCCGCCGCGGGAGCCATGCGCAGCAGCAGGCAGGCGACATCGGCCGCCCCGAGCGCCGCAGCGATGGCGATGCCTGCGCGGCCCACGGGGGCCGCCAACGGCACCGTGACGAGGTAGAGCCTGGCACGTGTCATGCCGTGGCGGACAGGTGCCGGATCGAAGGACTGAGCGGTTCTGACATGGAACGATCGCGGCGAGGGGGACACGCGGCTTATCGGCAGCGATAACGGCGAAACCGCGGCTTCGCGCCGGGAGTTTCGGCCACGTCGGACGCCGCTCAGGCGATGTCGACCGTGATCAGTTCGTGGTCGGACAGCGGCGTCCCGGCGTCATCGACGGCCGGCCAGGTGCGGGGCGCAGAGGCTGCGAGACCGCGGGTGAACAACCAGTCGATCCGGGCGGCCCGGGGTGCTGGCCGACCGTCCGCGATATGGCGGCGCGTCTGCTCGGGCGTGTTGGCGGGCCGCCAATCGAAGCCGGCCGCCGCCATGGCGTCGAACAGCGGCTCGCGCCTTGCCGGAGCCTCGAACCAGCCAAGGCCCGGCTCGGCCGAGAGGTCGGGCATCGCGGCCGTGTTGAGGTCGCCCGCCACGACGGCCGGCAGGCCCGGGGCCGACGCCTCGAGCCCGGCCAGGATGCGCTCCATGTCGCGGCGGCGGTCCTCGGGCGTACTGCGGTTCTCGAGATGCGTGCTGACCAGCACCACCGGGCCGCGCGCCAGCTCCACCGTCACGCCGAGCGCCATGCGGCCGCCGATCCGCCGATGGTGCCAGTCGAGCCCGAACCAGGCGCCGCCCGGGTCCAGCGGGACCATGAAAGGGTCGCGGAACGGCAGGGCCGAGACGACGGCATTGCCGTGCAGGCTCTCGGCATTGCTGCGGCCCGCATGGTCGACGAGTTCGCGCCCGATCCCAAGGCCGAGTTCTACATATTCCACCCCGAACGCGTAACCCGCGCCGAGGGCGCCCGCGATGTCGTGCGTCGTATGGCGGTTGCCGGAGCGGGCCATGCCGAGATCCATCTCGGACAGCAGCGCCACCGCGACACCGGCGCGGCGCAGCACGGCGGCCGAAGCCTCGACCCGGGTACATCGTTCGAGGTTCCAGGCCGCCACCCTGAGCGTCGCGGGAGCCGGAGCCGGGGGACCGTCCGGCTGGCGCAGCTCGATCAGGCGCAGCGCCGGGATGCGCTCGGCGGCGCGATCGTGCCGGCCCGGGCTCGCCTCGCCCGCAATGGCGTCGCGCAGCACGGCCGGATCCGGGCGCGGCAGGGCCGCGACGACGGCGCGGATGATCGGACGATGCAGGGCGGGCCTCCGGGCCGCGAGGCAGGCGGAGGCCCCTCTTAGCCCAGCCCGGCGCCGTGCGATACCGCGGCCGTTGCTTGCCACGGCGCCCCGGCCCTTGCGCAAGCCGCGACCTCGTTGCACTCTCTTTTGCCAACCTGCGCAGGGAAACGACAGGGCCGGCCGGCCCATCGCGCGACGCCGTGATTCCCGCGCGTTCCGTCGCCGAGCGAGGCCCGCCATGATCGACAGTTCCACCCTCTCGTTCCTGCCGGCCTCGGTCCGGCGGCCGTCCTACGACCGCGCGGCCGTCACGGCGGGCATCGCGCATCTCAGCGTCGGAAACTTCCACCGCGCCCATCAGGCCGTCTACGTCGACAGGGTTTTGGCGCTGCCCGGGCACGCGGGCTGGGGGATCCTCGGCGTCGGGCTGATGGACGTCGAGAGCGAGCGCGCCAAGGCCGCGGCCCTGCAGGGTCAGGGCGGCCTCTATTCGCTGATCGACTATCCGCCCGAAGGCGAGCCCACGGTCTCGGTGATCGGCTCCATCGTGGACTACCTCCATGCCCCGGCCGACCCGGAAGCCGCGCTGCGGCGCCTCGCCGACCCCGCCATCCGGATCCTGACCCTCACGGTGACGGAGGGCGGCTACAACACGGACGAGAACGGCCGCTTCAAGCTCGACGATCCCGCAGTCGCCAAGGATCTCGCGGGCGGGCTGCCCGCCACCTCCTTCGGCATCGTCACGGAAGCCCTGCGCCGTCGGCGAGACGCCGGCACGCCGCCCTTCACGGTGCTGAGCTGCGACAACCTCAAGCACAACGGCCACGTGGTGAAGACCGCGCTCCTGAGCTACGCCCGGGCCAAGGACCCGGGGCTCGCCCGCTGGATCGACGAGCACGTGTCGTTCCCGTCCTGCATGGTGGACCGCATCACGCCCGCCGTGTCGCCCGACGACCTGGCGCGGCTCAACGCATTCAGCGGCATCGACGACGCCTCGCCGGTCTTCGCCGAGGACTTCATCCAATGGGTGATCGAGGACGATTTCTGCAACGGGCGCCCGGAACTCGAGAAGGTCGGGGTGGAGTTCACCCGCGACGTCAACGCCTACGAGCAGGTGAAGCTGCGCATGCTCAACGCCTCGCACTCCATGATGGCGTTCCCGGGCATCATGCTGGGCCACCGCATCGTGCCGCTCACCATGCAGGACCGCAGGATCGACGCGCTCCTGGAGCAGTTCCTGTCACGCGACGCGGGGCCGCTGCTCGACGCGCCGCCCTCGATGTCGGTCGAGGACTATGCCGCCATGCTGCTGCGCCGCTACCGCAACCCGGCCATCCGCGACCAGCTGCTGCGCATCGCCAGCGACGGTGCCTCGAAGCTGCCGCAGTTCGTGCGCGAGACGCTGGGCGCCGTGCTGGAACGCGGCACCGAGCACCGCCGTATCGCCTTCCTGCTGGCCTGCTTCACGGAATATCTCGGCGGCGTCGACGACCGCGGCGAGCGCTTCCCGGTCGTCGAGCCCCACGTCAGCCCCGCCGACACGGCCCTCGCGGCCGACCCCGACCTCGCCCAGGGCCTCGCCATGAGCGCCTTCGCGGGCTGGGGGCTGGAAGCGTTCCCGGCCTTTGCCGCCGACTACGCGCGGCTGCGCGGGTCGATCAAGGAGAAAGGCGCCGGAGCCACGCTGGAGGCGCTGCTGGCGGAGATCGGGGGGTAGGCGCGTTGCGCGGAGGGCGCTCGCAGGAGACTGCTGGACGGCAGGAGGTGCGCCAAAAGGGGCAGTTGAGCCCGTAGATGATAAGAGTCCGATTTGCGCCAAGAAGCGGACCTAGGGCCGACGGCGCAATGGGCCAGCGGCAAACGTCGGTCGGCTGCAAAGGCCAGATCAGGAATTTTGCAGGGCACTGAATGTGAAAATAGTTGTCATGCGAACGCGCTGTCCCCCTCAGCCAGCGCTATTACTGCAGTCGTTGCCGAGCGGCATCCTCCACTGCCGCCTCAAGCCAAGTCAACTTGTCTGGGCTAGCCGCACGGAACTCTTCGTCCAACTCCGCGCCTCTTCCGCCGGCTTGCTCAACAACCTTCTGCTTAGGGCGATTTCTTTGTTCGTGAGGTCGATGCAGCGTACAGGCGTTCAGCGTTTCGGTCCATATCCGGCGACCGACTTTCGCGTCGTATCTCTCCGTGTCCTCGCCGAGTTCCGTGTTTATCCGCGTAACAAGCTTGTCAGTTTCGAGATAGGTGAGCCGTGCCAGGTACTCCAGAAACTTCTGGTCAGTCGACCCATCCTCTGACACGAGCGTTTTCACGAGCCGTTCGAGTTGGTTCTTCCAACGCTTGTTCTTGCACTTTTCTGCTGCCTTGGGCGGCATCATCTGAAAAATGAGATCGAACCTGCCAGGTCGGGCGATGGCGAGATCGAAGCTCTCGATGTAGTTGGTCGCGACGATGAACAGGATACGCCTACCTTTGTTTATCTGCGCCAGCTTCGGCAGCATCGCAGTCGTCAAGAACCGGGAAAGAATTTCGTCACTGTTTGCACGATTGCGGACCATTTCGTCGAACTCGTCAGACAAAATGATCATCTGTTCAGCAACCGCGAGCATCCGAAAGATGCGATTGGCTTGCGCCTGGATCGCGTCGAGGCCGTTTTTGACGAAATAGGACGGGTCGACCGTCACGGCGGGCCAACCGACGTATTGTGCGATCTGTTCGACGATCTCGGTCTTCGAGGTGCCTGGCGGCCCGAACAGGATAGCCGAGATCTTGACGGAGCGCGGAAGCTTCTGGCCCGCGGCCACGTTGTTCTTCTCCTTCCTGAGCGGCCCGACCAGCAATTCGCTCATTCTCGACTTGAGGCTGCTTTCCTCCCCGTCGCCCGCCGACACGGGACAGTCGAGGAACGATTCACCGAACACTGCGGAGGTCGGTTCCCGCACGCCCTGGTAAGGCGCTTCCAGCTCTCTAGCGATCGCCTGACGCACCCCCTCCGCGATGAAGCGGTCCAGTCGGTGCAGGTAGAGGTAGACGCAAGCCGTCGACCACGCCTCGGGGCCACTGCGAGACGTCTGGTTGGACGCCCAGCAGTACGTGCCCCGCTCCATCTCGTACTTGGTCAGGTCTAGGCCGTAAGTCGCCTTGGCGATAGCAGGGACGTACTCGAAGAGGATGTCGTACAACTCTCGACAGTCGATCAGCTCTGCCATAAGTTCGTAATCGTAGCAGTAGGCGCTACCTGCCCTCGGGTAGTGGAACAACGGCCGGCTCTGCGGCCATGTCCCGTCGGCTTCCTGCTTGGGAAAAAACACCTTGACCCCGAACCGTATGAGTTCGTTCTCGGTCGGCGTGCGCTGGCCAGATGCCTTGTACTTGACCGCGCAGATGACCGCATACGCCAGGATCAGTGGATCGCCAGCACGACTTCCCGCCTGGATCAGGGCGATCTGTCTTTCGACTTCCCCGATCGCCCAAGCGCCTATGTTTTCGAGCCCCTGCGCTATCTCTTCGCCTTTCCCGAAACTTTTTTGGTAAGCGATCAACGCCCGCGCTACCAATTGGGTCAGGTACGCGTTCGGGGGATAGCCCAAAACCGAGATCGACCCCTTGGGCTTGGCACCCTCTTCGCCCTCCTGCAACGCCCTTCGCAAGCAAGCTACGGCCCTCTCAAGCAACTCGTGACAGGTCTGCGGCTCCAGAAAGATGTCTTTCCTGTCCTTGACCTTCTTTTCGACCTTCTGAAACTTCTTGGTCGCCAACCCGGAGAGCTCGGACATCTCTCTGAGCTTGGCACACGCCTCCACCACAAACGCCACAGTGAAGGGATTGTCAGGCTCTAGGCCCGCGCTCGTCCATTCCTGCGTGAGCAACTGCTCGACGTAGTGCCCCTCGCGACCGACCCAGAAAGGCTGCGCGCTTAGCCAAGCGTAATCCTTCAACCAGTCCGGGTCCTTACTTCGGGACCAGGCGCCGGTGTCAACGAGCGAAATGATCGACGTGGCCGTGCTGGACATCGAGAGATCGGCCTTCGGCTCGGTCGTGGCGGTATGCCTGAAGCCTTGGGAAACACTGTCCCCGAAGCAGGCAAGGGCTCCGACGTGACGATCCCTGATCTGGTCGGCGAACTGCTTGAGGGCAAAGAGTTGATCGAAGTCGAGATGGACCGTGGCCAATTTCATCGGGAAATCGACCTCGCCCCTGCGGAGATGACGGCCGCGCTTGCGGTCAAGCGTTCCCTGGCATCCACTCCTGAGAGATGTGCTCTTCCGCCGAAGATGTCCGCGCTGGACTCGACGGCCGCGGTTATTGCCGAGGCAGCCGCAAAGGGATCGAGCTGTAGATTCGCGAACGGCTCCGTACGTCGCGCTCTACGGGAGGCCATGCGGATGGCGTCCGAAATGCTCGGAACGACTCGAACAAAGGCCTGCCACGTCGTATTCAGGACGGGAGCTTCGGCAAAGACTGGAACACCCAGGACGGCGGCGGCGCCGATCTCTCCGCTCGTCGACTCGCCGGTGTATCCGTCGGGGGCGACCAGCCACAGGAAGTCCGAGCTTCTTATGGCTTCGAAGTGACGGCGTTGAACAAGCTCGATCGACCGGAGCCTGTCGCTGGCGACGAACAGGAAGTCGCCGATTGCGTCGACCACCCGTGGATCCGACGGCGAGAGCACGTCAACACCCGTCGCTCGCAAATCACCAACGGCTTCGTAGATCGCCTGCATGTGCCGGTGAAAGCTGCCAGAGACCGTGACTTTAATCATCGAGATAACCTCCCCTGCTTCGACAACAGTCCGAGTTCGTTGGGCCACGCTGGACGAAACAGGTCGCGCGGCTGCCCGGATCCGGCGGCCAGGAGCGTTCTCAGGCCGCGCCGAAGTATCCGTAACGTATCCGCGTTTGGCGCGTTCATCCACCGGCTTGCAAGGGCCAGAGCCCAGTCGGCGTTCGTCTTTGACGCATCGTTGATCCAATTGCCGACCGCCAGTTGGACGTAACGGCTGGGGTCCGCTCGGACTTTGTCTAGCAGGCCCTCAGCCAGGGCCGGCTTGGACTTTAACACCGGCAGGTGCGCCCCCCAGACGCTCCTAGGGCGGCATACCTCCACCGCAAAGCGCCTTTGACTCGCGTCCTTGCCATCAGCGATCCCGGCGAGCGCCACAAGCGCCGACTCGGGATCGCGTGCGACATGCGGTCTAAACGACATCCAAGCTGCCTCCCGGACGCTCATATTGCTGTCGGACGCAAAAGGAAGTGTCGCAGCCAGACGCTCCTCGAATGAGATTTGAATTCGCGCGTCATTGACGGCGTATGCCGCCCATTGCCGGACAAGGTCGCTTCCGTGATGAGAGATCATCAGGAAGTCGGGATCTTGTAACGGAACGGCGGAGGCGATCGCGCGACCAGCCACTGCGAGCCGGCCGGTGACACCGAGGCCGACCATTGTCGTAGATGCTTTCGAAAGGGATCGCTTCAGGGCAGGCAACGAGACCTCGGTCGCCAAGGCGCTGGCCAGCACCGACATGTCCGCCGCGAGCCACTCCATCAAGTTCAGCGTCTCCGCCTGACCTCGCGAGAGCCGTTCGAGCACGTCACGCGGAACGTCGCCCATCCGGCGAGAACCCTTCCTGGTGCCTGAATTCGTTATGTCCGTCTTCATGGCCTCGAAATAATGGAAGTTCGAGCTAACTTCAATTATAAGCTACTGCTGTGAGGTGTTATGCCCAGGGCAAAAGCGTACGTGAACGGCTTCACGACGAGCGAGGTAAGCGCGATCACGGGCCTGAGCGCGCCCATGGTCGACTACCTCCGCCGCGTGGGATACCTCTGCCCGGTTTACGAGAGTGGCGCACGGGCGCGTGGACGGGTGCGGTACTACTCCTACCGAGACCTCGTGATCGGACGCATCGTTCAGAAACTTCGCGAGAGCGGAATCGAACTCGCCAGCCTCAAAGATGCCCTATCCCAACTCGCGCAGCACGAAGGATGGGCCAAGATCGACTCGGCTTCCCCGGCGGAGGTCGTGCGCCTCCTCCTCACAGACGGACGAGTTATGTTCATAGCGGGCGACGATGGCTTCCTCGACGAATTGAGGCCGAGTAGACAGCGAGCGTTCGCGTTCGTGGTGGACATGGGGAACATGCGCACCGAGGTGATTGACCAGATGCCTGAGAGAAAACGAGGCACATTTTCTCTGAAGAACGAGCCTCTTATCGAAGACTCCGGTACGCCCGACAAACTTCGCAGTGCCACGCGGGGCAGGTCTTGACGGCGCTGCCGCGGTCGAATGATCGCGCTGTCCTAAGTCGGCTCTCCAGGCTGCCGCGGCGGGCGGCAGTAATCACATTGCCCTTGCCCACGGGCCGGGAGTCCTAGCCAACTTCGCCGAGGCCGAACGGCAACCCTGTTTCGGTGCCTCTTAAGCAGACCTCGCGAACGTCGCCTCAGGGTGATGTGCGGTGGTTCGGTCTCGACCGACGAACCCGCACCGGAATTCGCTGCAAAAATAGACAGTTCAGCGGCCGACTGGCCCACCGGCGCAGCGCGGCCCCGCACGTCTCGGGCTCCGACGCTGTGCAATCTGGCATTTCGACTCAGTTTCGGTCAAAGTTGGATCTGCAGCTTGACGTCGCCCGGCCGACCCTCGGCGGCCCGTTCGAAGGCTGCGATGCTGTCTTCGAACGGGAAAGTCGCGCTGATCAGTGGTTTGAGATCGACCTTGCCGGATCCGATCATGGCGAGCGCGCGATCGAACACGTTGGCGTAGCGGAAAACCGTCTCGATGCGGATCTCTTTGGATGCGATCGACGACACGTCGAGGCTGATCGGCGCGACCGGCATGCCGATGAGCACGAGGCAGCCGCCCGGACGGAGCAACGTCTGTATTCCGTCATAAGCCTTGGGGGCGCCGCTCGCCTCGAACACCACGTCGGCGCCCCACTCGCGGGTTGCGGCCGCGACGGCCTCGGCGAGGTTCTTCTCGCGGATGTTCACGGTCGAGACGCCCGGATAGCGACCCGCGATCGCGAGCTTCTCGGGCATCAGGTCGGAGACGATGACGCGCGAGCAGCCGCCCGCGAGCGCCGCCAGCGCCGCCATGATGCCGATCGGGCCGGCGCCCGTCACAACTGCCGTGTCGCCGGGCTGGATCTTTGCCTTCACGGCCGCCTGGAGCCCCACCGCGAAGGGCTCGACCATCGCAGCCTCGGCGAAGGACACGTTGTCGGGCATCCGATACGTGAAGGCCGCTGGATGCACGACCTCAGGCGTCAGCACGCCGTGGACCGGCGGCGTCGCCCAGAACACGACGCTCGGGTCGACGTTGTAGAGCCCGAGCTTCGAGGCACGCGACGACGGGTCCGGAATGCCGGGCTCCATGCAGACGCGGTCGCCGACCTTGAGGCTCGTCACGGCCGCGCCGACCTCGACGATCGTGCCGGCGGCCTCGTGGCCCAACACCATCGGCGCCTCGACGACGAAGGAACCGATGCGGCCATGGGTATAATAGTGCACGTCGCTGCCGCAGACCCCGACCGTATCGATCTTGATCCGCACGTCCGCCGCCCCCACCGAGAGCGGCAGGTCGATGTCGCGCAGCGAGAGTTCATGCTGTCGTTCGAGGACAAGCGCGCGCATGGATCGGCTCCGTTCAGTTGATCAGGAAACCGCCGTCGACCGGCATGTCGATGCCGTTCACCATGGCAGCGTCGTCGGACAGCAGGAAGGCGATGACGGAGGCGACCTCGACCGGCTCGACAAAGCGGCCTGCGGGTACGCGCGCCAGCATCGGGCCGGACTTGGCGGGATCGCTCCAGGCCTTCACGGCCATCGGCGTGAGCGTCACGACCGGGTGGACGCCGTTGACCCGGATGCCCTGCCGGCCGAGCTCGTTGGCCATGACGCGCGTCAGCCCGTCGATCGCGCCCTTCGAGGCGCAATAGGCGGCGTGATCGGCGAAGCCGATGAAGGCGGCGATCGAGGACACGTTGACGATCGCGC
>JAABUR0100009748.1_pt1 | contig 10729 bp, 12 predicted proteins | sample 5560091 | NCBI WGS metagenome assembly JAABUR01 (sample SAMN10711879, study PRJNA513375) | rock metagenome | isolation source: Antarctica rocks | place: Antarctica: Victoria Land, University Valley sud
AAGGGTGCGTGCCCGAGGTGTGGCGGTCGGTTCGTCTTACTGATTGACGCGCAAAGCGGCGAGCGACGCGGCCCGCGCTCTGCCAAGCGCGCAGGCGAGCTTGGCGAGGATCGTCAGGTCGGCATGTAGCCGGACCCGCTCGATGCTCCGGACGCGAAGCGGTGCGAGCGCCCACTCGTTCTTGAGGCGTCCGAACTCTCGCTCCACTGAGGACCGGCGAGCGTACAGCGCGGCGAAGCGAGGGCTGTTGCGAGGGACCAGCGGGTGTAGGCGGTCGGCCTTGATCCAGACCGAGGCGGGCTTGCACTCGCCGGTCGGGCAGCGCCACTTGCTCGCGCCGCGCTTGGAGTCCGATCCCGCGAAGCGCCACTCGCTGTGCTCGCACGTCGGCGGCTTGTGATCGCCGCGCTCGACGGCGACGGTATGGCGAATGGCGTGGACCCCGTCGGTGTTGTCAGTCAGGCCGCTGGGATTGGCTGGTCGTCGTGATGTTTCCAGGTGGCCGCGACTTCGCGCGGCGTGCGGTAGGCCAGCCCGGAGTGGGGCCGGTGGTGGTAGTGGTCGACGTAGCCGCCGATCGTGTGGCGGGCCTGGTCGAGGGTCTCGAACTGCTCGCGTCAGACGCAGCGCTGCTTGAGCGTTCCGAACCAGGACTCGATGAACGCCTGGCTCTCGGGGTCGCGGTAGCCGCCGCGGCGGTGCGCGATCCCGTGTTCGGCCAGGCGGGCGCGGAACGCGCGGCTGGTGAACGATGTGCCGTTGTCGGTGCCCAGCGTCAGCTCTCCGCGCCCGACGGCGCGGTCGGCGATCGCTCGGTCGATGCCCGTGCTGGCCTCGGCGGCGCGCCAGCCGACGTCGAGCGACCAGCCGACGATCTCGCGGGGGCAGCAGTCGATCGCGGGCGTTCAGATACCACCAGCCGTGCTCGGCGACCCAGACCGAGGTCATATCGAGATGCCAGAGCTCGTCCGGGCGCGTGACCTGAAAGTAGCCCGGCCGGCGCCGGCGGCCCTCCGAGCGCTGGGGCTCAAACAGCCGATGCTCGCGCATCAGCCGCTGCACGCGCTTGGGATTGACCGGACCGGCCGCCTGCCGGGCCGCCAGGGCCGCGACCAACCGGGTGCCGTCGGTCGGGTTCGAGCGTGCGATCTCCAGCACGACCCGGCCGGTCGGGCCCAGCGGCCGACGTTGGCGCGCCGGTGCGCGCTTCGGGCGACGGAAGATCGCCTGGCGGCTGATCCCGGCGACGCGCGCGACCTGCCGGGCGGCCTTGCGCGACCAGCTCGCGGGAACGGGCGACGCGCATGCTCACTCCCATCCCCGCAAGAGTTCCCCCGCGACCTCCACCTCCATCGTCTTGCGCCCCAGCGCCCGCTCCAGCCTGGCGACCTGGCGGCGCAGCTCGTCGGCCTCGCTGCGCTCGGTCTTGCCCTCAAGACGCTCGGCGCCCGCGGCGAGGAACTGCTCGGGCCACTTTTTGAGCAGGCTGTCAGCGATCTCGTGCTCACGGCACAGCTCGGCCGTCGACTTCGGGCCGCGCAGCGACGCGAGCACGATCTCGGTCTTCTGCTGCGCGCTGAACTTGCGGTACTTGCGGGAGTCGCTCATCGATCCTCTCGATCGCACTGAGCGGCCCATCCGCCGATGCCTCCCAGACAAGCCTCGCCGGCTACGCCGGCTCAGACCCACCCGAAAATCAGCTCAGAGAACCGTCAACACCAGCCCGGGGTCCACGCCAGGTTCTCGACCTTGAAGCCGGCGCCCTGGAGGCTCTCGGCGTAGTCGACGACCGCGCCGCGGACGTCACCAAGAGAGACGGCGAAACAGGACGAAGGACGCAATCCCGCCAAGGCGCAACTATTCCGGGAGCCGCCCGCTGCCGCAATCGTACGGGGTGCGGCGCGGCTGGTAGCTCGTGATCGCGCCGCGGCTGTCGAGTTCGATCTCACAGCAGCTCACGAGCAGATCTCTGAGCTGCGCGCGAGCGCGTTGCACGCGGGACTTCATCCCTGAGGTCGACAGTCCAAGCCGGGTCGCCGCAGCGACCTGGGTCACACCTTCGCGCTCGGTCAGCGTGATCGCCTTGCGATAGGGCGGGGCGAGCCGCTCCAGCAGCGGCCGCAGGCATGCCGCGAGCTCGCTTTGCAACTCCGCTGCGGCGGGCTCGGGCGGCGGCGGCTCGTAACGGTCGAGATCGATCCCGGAGGGTTGTTCTCTCCGGACCGCGGCGCGTCGGTATCCACAACTAATCGGAAGGTCGGATACCTGGAGCCAGGGCTGCCGTTCCTCGACGAGGTCCTCGCGACAGCCTTCCGATGGAAGCGGGCGTATCCGCAAGCGCGGCACTCGCTCCTGCAAGGGACGATCAGGAGGAGTTCGACCCGCCGGCCGACTGGTGTCCGCTTTGTTTGCGATTGCGGTCGTCCGTGCCCCTGACCGCCCGCGCTCGCAGATCGTCCAGTTCGAGCATCTGGCGGACGCTAGCCCGGGATGTCAAGGCCGGTCGAAATGTGGACCACTTGCGCCGGTTGAAAAGTGACCCCCCTTTGTCTTGATCTGAGTGAGTGAGCCGGGCCGGCGTAGCCGGTCCGGGCTTGGTCTGTAGAGCCTGAGAGTTCCGTTCAATCGGTGCTCGGGGTGCGGGCGAGGTCGCGGTCTTTGAGCCGGTAGCTATCGCCTTTGAGAGCGAGGATCTCGGCGTGGTGGACGAGCCGGTCGATCATCGCGGCGGCGGTGACTTCGTCGCCGAAGATCTCGCCCCATGCTGAGAAGGGCTTGTTGCTGGTGACGATCATTGAGGCGCGCTCGTAGCGGCGGCTGACGAGCATGAACATCAGGTTCGCGGCGTGTGGGTCAAATGGGATGTAGCCGACCTCGTCGACGATCAACAGCGGGATCCGCTGCAGGCGATCGAGCTCAGAGTCGAGGCGGCCTTGGCGTTGGGCGTCGGCGAGCAGGGCGACCCATTCGGTCGCGGTGCGGAACGCGACGCGGTGCCCGGCGAGACAAGCGCGGATCGCCAAGGCGATGCTCAAGTGGGTTTTGCCGGTGCCGGGCGAGTAGGCGTCGAACTACTCATGTTGTTGATCCGTTGCCGGAGCGGGTGCGGCTTGTCGCCGCGCCGGGGGAGCTTCGTGGCGTCGAGCTTGAGGTCTTGGGCTGGAGGACGTGGACCGGGGAGTTGATGCTGCGCTGTCGGCTGGTCGACGGCAGCGTCGGGGACATCCCCGCGGCGTGGAGCGATCTGCCGCGGCGGCTCGCGGCGCCGGCGTCGATGGGGGTGCTGGGATCGCCGGCGGCGTGGCGGTTGTTCGCCGAGCGCCTTGAGGGGGTGCGGGCGCGGCGTCCGGCGCGGGGCGGAGCCTCCGGCGCAAACCGTGGAGGTGATCGTGTCGGGACAGCTGGCGCTGGCGGTGAGCGAGGAGCAGGTGGTCGCGGCGGCGGTGTGGGAGACGCTGCCGCCGGAGGTCCAGCGCGAGGTGACGGTGCGCTTGGCGCGCCTGCTGGCCTGGCTGGTGGAGGCCGAGCGCGATGAGTGACCATGGCAAGATCACCGAGACGCACCGCCGGCGGCGAGCGGTCGTCTATGTGCGGCAGTCGACGCTTGGGCAGGTCGAGCGCAACGTGGAATCGACCGCGCGCCAGTATGCGCTGCGCGAGCGTGCCGTCGAGCTGGGCTGGCCGCCCGGGTCGGTCGTCGTGGTCGACGAGGATCTGGGGCGCTCGGGCGCCTCCAGCGATGGGCGGTTCGGGTTCAAGGAGCTGGTGGCCGAGGTCGGGCTCGGGCATGTCGGGTTGGTCTTGGCGTTGGAGACGTCGCGGTTGGCGCGCTCGTCGGCGGACTGGCATCAGCTGTTGGACCTCTGTGCGCTGACTGGGACGCTGATCGCCGACGCCGACGGCGTCTATTCGCCGGGCGAGTTCAACGACCGGCTCCTGCTTGGCCTGAAGGGCACGATGTCTGAGGCCGAACTGCACTTGATCCGGGCGCGGCTGGACGGCGGGCTGCGCAACAAGGCCGCCCGCGGCGAGTTGCGCCTCGCGCTCCCGGTCGGCCTGGATCGCGACGACGACGGCCGGATCGTCCTATGTCCGGACGAGCAGGTCCGCCATGCGATCGAGCGCGTCTTCATCCTGTGGCGGCGCCTGGGGTCCGCGCGCCAGGTCGTGTTCGAGCTTGTCGCCGAGGGCCAGCTGTTGCCGCGCCGGACGGTCGGGCAGCGCCGGATCCGCTGGGCCCGGCCCAGCTATGGAGCCGTGCACGACTTCTTGACCAACCCGGCCTATGCGGGCGCGTTCGTGTTCGGCCGCAAGCGCCGCGAGAAGCGCCTCGACGAACACGGACGGCTGCGCGTCCACGATGTCGAGGTGCCGATGGAGCAGTGGTCTGTCTGCCTGCCCGAGCACCATCCCGGCTATGTGTCCTGGCCGGAGTACCTGCAGACGCGCGAGCGGCTGCGCTCCAACGTGAGACCGCGCGGCGAGGGCGGCGGCGCCGCCCGCGAGGGCTCCGCGCTGCTGCAGGGCCTCGCGCGCTGCGGGCGCTGCGGCCGGCGCATGCAGGTCAGCTATGCCGGAACGAACGGGACCGTCCGCCGCTATGCGTGCCTGCGCGGCCACGTGCTGCATGCCACCGACCAGACCTGTCAGTCGCTCGGCGGCGGGCGCCTGGACAAGGCCGTCGCCGCCGCGTTCCTGGAGGCAGTGACGCCCGCCGGTGTCGCCGCGACCGCTGGGGCCGTCCGCGAGTTGCATGACCAGCACGACGAGCGTCTCGCCGGCCAGCGCCTCGCGCTGGAGCGCGCCGAGTTCGAGGCTGACCGCGCGCGCCGCCAGTTCGATGCGTGTGAGCCCGAGCACCGCCTCGTCGCGCGCACCCTCGAACGCGCGCTCGAGGACGCGCTTGCCGCCGCCGAGCGCGAGCAAGGGAAGCTCGCCGCGCTCGAGCAGGCCCGCCCGGCGCCGCTGACCGACGACGAACGGACCGCGCTCGGCCGCCTCGCGCGCGACCTGCCAAGGGTGTGGAACTCCCCGACGACGTCTGACCGCGACCGCAAGGAGCTGCTGCGCACCCTCGTCAGCGACGTGATCGTCACCGCGCATGCCGCCGAGCGGCGCGCCGACGTCGAGATCTGCTGGGAAGGCGGCGCTCGCACCGAACTGACGGTGCGCCTCAACGCGCGCGGCCCCGAGCGCCGGCGGCTGCCCGAGGACACCATCGAGCTGATCCGCCGCCTCGCCGAACATCACCCCGACCACCAGATCGCCGCGATCCTCGCGCGCAACCGGCACCGGACCGGGACCGGGCTGACGTTCACCGCATCACGCGTTCGCTCCGCGCGTCAGCGCGCCGGCATCCCCGCCGCACCGCCGCCCGACCCGACATCGCAGCTGGTGACGATCAACCAGGCCGCCGCCGAGCTCGGCGTTTCGCTGTTCACCATCCGCCGCTGGCTGCGCGACGGGCTGCTGCCCGGCGAACAAGCCGCGCCTTCCGCTCCCTGGCGGATCCGGCTCACCGACGAGGTCCGGGCCCGCTTCGTGCCCGACATCCCCGACGGCTACCTCTCGCTCGCCGACGCCGCCAAGGCGCTCGGCTGCGCGCGCCAGACCGTGTTGCACAGGGTCCAACGCGGCGACCTGCACGCCATCCACGTCACCCGCGGCCGTCGCAAAGGGCTCGCCATCAACGTTCCCGCCCCGACCATGGACCAACTGATCACTCCCTGAGCAGAAAGGTGCACTGTGAACCACGACCGGGGGGTCTGAGGAAGCAGACGTTGGCGGCTTCGTCGATCCAGGCGAGTTGCGCGAGCTGTCCGATCAGCGGCCGCTCGGCGCCGGGCTGGGCGGCGAAGTCAAAGTCTTCGAGCGTCTTGGGCGCGGGGAAGCCGGCGCCGCGGATGCGGGTGCGGGCGCCGGACGCTTCGCGGGCGAAGACCTCGGCTTCGCAGAGCGCCTCGAGGAACTGCTCGTAGGGCCAGCCCTCCGCCCGCGCGCGCTCGGCGGTGGGGTGCAGCCGTTCGAGGATCCGCGGCGCCTTGAGCGAGCGCAGCAGATAGGGCAGTCGGTCGCCGGTCGCCGCGGCCTCACCGGTCATGCGCAGAGCTCGGCGTAGTCGGCCAGCCCGGGCGGCGCGATCGACGCGACGACCAACCTGGCGACCGGCGCCGGCGCGGGCGGCTCGGGCCGCAGCTGCGGCGGCGGGAACCAACAGCCCTGCTCGTAGCTGCGCGGATAGCGGGCAACGGTCTCGGCACTGTGGCGGATCCAGACATGGTCGCGGTTGAAGCGCAGCTCGACGCGCTGATGGACCAGCGCGAGCGGCGCGCGGTAGAAGTTGCCGCCCGGCTTGAGGTAGCCGTCCAGGCCGACGCGGACCGGCCGGGCGCCGGCGAAATCGAAGTTCGTGGGCGGAGCGGCCGCAGGACCTCGCGCTCGTGCGCAAGCCGCCCGGCGACCGGGAACCGGCCGGTGGCGTGGACGCGGCGGTTGCAGACGGTGTCGCGCCAGCGGGCGTATTGGTCGTCGAGCTCGCTCAGACAGCCGAAGCGGCGGGCTGGCCAGAACCCGGTCTTGAGATGGCGGACGCCGCCCTCGACCGAGCCGCTCTCGCGCGGCGTCGCCGGCGTGCAAGCGTGCGCGTGAAAGGCGTAGTGGCCTCTGAGCGCGAGGAACCGCTGGTTCCACGTGATCTGGCCGCCGTCGCGCCGCGCGACGGCCGAGCGCAGTTGTCATAGACGCACTCGCGAACGACCCCGCCCAGCCAGTCGAAGATCCGGACATGCCCTTCCAGAAAGCTCTCAGCCGTCAGGTCGAATGAGAAGTGCGCGGTCTGCGCGCCCGAATACGGCAGCGTCGCGACCAGCGCATAGACACGCCGCTCGCGGCCGGCGAGCTTCGGCCGCGTCGGCATCTCACCCCAATCGAGCTGCAGCACCTGCGCCGGGCGATAGCCCGTCCGCTGCGCAGGCCGGACCTGCCGCGGGCGCAGCTGCTGAAGGCGTCACCGGACGAGGTCGACCGAGCCCGTGTAGCCGTAGTCCTCGCGAAGGATCTCCGTCACCCGCGGCGCCTTGAGCTCCGGCCACTGCTCGAGCAGCTCGCGCAAGACGCCCTCGACCGGATCGAGCATCGAGCCCCTCGGCGTCCGCGCATAGCGCGGCTGCTCCGCGGCCTCCATCAGCTTCGCGACAGTCCGGCGGTTGATCCCGAGCCGCCGCGTGATCTCGCGCTGCGACAGCCCATCGGCGGCCATCGCCCGCACCTGTGCCCACTCCAACGCGCTGCGCAGCTCCTCGGCCTCCACTCGATCGACGACAACGCCGACCGTGAAGGCAAACACCGCGCACCGCCACCCGCGACCACGGAAGCTGGTGCACTTTTCGATTCCTAGAAGCGGTGCACTATCGGGCTCCCGGCGTCACGCTCCGTCCCGCAAGACGATCCTTGGGTTCCTGCGGTGATCGCAACAGTGGCTTGGGGATGGGTGCGCTGAGAGACCGTTCGACGCTGGTGGCGGTGTGGCGCGTCGGTCGTCACGGAGCGGGCCTGTAGGGCAGAGCCGGCTCAGCCGACGCGTTAGCGGTTGGGACGCCCTCGCGCTGACTCGAGCGGAGTTGCCCGCGTACGCATCTGAAGGGTTCGGCGTCCATCCTCAAAGCGTCAGAGTTAGGCTAAGCATAATTGGAGATTACGTGAGGCGAGAACTTATGTCATAATGCTCGCCATGACAACATCGTCAAGGCGGAATTTCTTGCGTGGAGGAGCGATGCTAGGCGCGGCAGGCGGGGCTGTGTTGGCCTCACGGGGCTTGGTCGGGGCGGCGTCGGCGTCGGCTGAGAACCATGCGATGGGCAGTGGCGGAGCGATGGGGCTTGGCGGCGGGATGTCCGGTCCGACGTTTCGCCAGGGCGCTCGCGTGGATCACCGCGCCAACGGCTTCAATCCGACCGAGACGCTGCGCGAGTTCGATTACGGCAACACGCGCCGGCTGGCGAGCGGGCGGGTGTTGCGAGAGTGGGAGGTGTTCGCTAGCGACCGGGAGATCGAGGTCGCTCCGGGCGTGAAGTTCCCGGCGTGGACGTTCAACGGGCGCATCCCCGGGCCGACGCTGCGCTGCCGAGAGGGCGAGCGGCTGCGGCTACGGTTCGTCAACGGCTCAGCGCACCCGCACACGATGCACTTCCACGGCATCCACCCGTCGGACATGGACGGGGTGCCCGGACAGGGGGCGGGGCTCGTCCAGCCCGGTCAGAGCACGACGTATGAGTTCGATGCCGAGCCGTTCGGGCTGCATCTCTTTCACTGCCACGCGGGGCCGTTGGCCGAGCACATCGCCCGCGGCATGTACGGCACGTTCATCGTCGATCCGCGCCAGGGGCGCCCGGACGCCGATGAGATGGTCATGGTCCAGCACGGCTACAACACGAACTTCGACGCCGAGGGCAACCAGCTCTACGCGGTCAACGGAATCCCGTTTCATTACAACGACGAGCCGGTGCAGGTCAAGCGCGGCGAGCTGGTGCGGATCTACCTGGTCAACATCCTGGAGTACGACCCGATCAACTCGTTTCATCTGCACGGCAACTTCTTCAACTACTTCCCGACCGGCACGAGCCTTCAGCCGACCGAGCTCACCGACACAATCGCTCAAGTGCAGGGCCAGCGCGGCATCTGCGAGGTCCGCTTCCCCAACCCCGGCGTGTTCATGTTCCACGCCCACAAGAGCGAGTTCGCCGAGCTCGGCTGGATGGGCCACTTCGAAGTGAGCTCATGAGCGTCGCCGACCGTCCCGCACCATCGCCAGCGCCGACCGGGCGTCTGGAGCGGCTGCCCGCGTGGGCGCTGGCCCTGGTCCCCTTGATCTTGATCGTCGGGGCGCTCGGCGCCTTCGCCGTGTTCGGCGGCTCGACGCTCGGCGAGCGGGTCGGTCCTCCCGCCGAGGAGCTCGCCGTCGAGCGCACCGTGCTGCGACCAGGAGAGATCGACCTGACGCTGCGCAACACCGGGCCCGATCCAGTCCGAGTCGCGCAGGTGTTCGTCAACGACGCGTACGTGAACTTCAGCACCGACGAGCAGGAGGTCGGGCGGCTCAGCACCCAGCACCTCACGCTCGACTACCCTTGGCAGGAGGGATCGCCCTACGTCGTCACGATGGTGACCGCCACCGGCGTCACCATCGAGCACCAGATCGAGGCCGCCGTCGAGACCCCGAGTGCCGACAGCGGCTTCTTCGGGCTCATGGCCCTGATCGGTCTCTACATCGGGGTGCTGCCGGTCGTGCTCGGCATGCTCTTCCTCCCGCTGATGCGCCGCCTCGACGGCCGCTGGATTCGCCTGGCCATGGCCGTGACCATCGGCTTGCTGGGCTTCCTGGTCATCGACGGGTCGCTTGAGGGTCGTGAGATCGCCGACCAGAGCTCCGGGGCGTTCGGAGGCGTGACGCTGGTCGTCATCGGCGGCGTCGTCGCGTACTTCGCGCTGACCGCGATCGATCGCTACCTGCTGTCTCGGCAGGACGCGGCGGAGGCCAAGGGCGCGTCGGGCTTTCGCCTGGCACTCATGGTCGCCATCGGCATCGGACTGCACAACCTCGGTGAGGGATTGGCGATCGGGTCGGCCTACGCGATCGGGGCGCTCGCGCTCGGCGCCTTTCTGATCATCGGCTTCGCCATCCAGAACACCACCGAAGGCCTGGCCGTCGTCGCGCCGCTCAACAACGAGCGGCCCAGCCTCGGTCGCCTCGCGCTGCTCGGCGTCATCGCCGGCGCGCCCGCCATCCTCGGCACGGTGGTTGGCGCGACCGCCTACAACGCCGAGCTGGCCTCGCTGCTGATCGGCGTCGGCGTCGGCGCCGTCGTCCAGGTCATCGGGCAGCTCGTTCCCGCCATGCGCGACGCCGCTGGGCGCGCCCTGTACCCGGCCAGCATCGCCGGCATCCTCGCCGGCGGCGCGGCGCTCTATGTCACCGGGCTGCTGGTCAGCGCGTGACGACCGTGAGCGTTCACCCCACATCGCATACGCACACCGGCGCCAGCGAGGCCGTCGAGGACTATGCCAAGGCGATCTATGCCCTACAGGGCAAGGCCGGCGGCCGGCCGGTGGCCACCAACCAGCTGGCCGCACGACTCCACGTCACCGCCGGCTCGGCGTCGGCCATGGTCAAGAAGCTCGCCGAGCTCGGGCTCGCCGAGCACATCCCCTACAAGGGCGTCACCCTCACTGCCGCGGGGGAGCGCCTCGCGCTGGAGGTCATGCGCCACCACCGCCTCCTGGAGCTCTACCTCGCCGAGCACCTCGACGTGCCCTGGGACCGCGTCCACGACGAGGCCGACGCGCTCGAGCACGTGCTCTCCGAAGAACTCGAAGACCGGATCGCCGCCAAGCTCGGGCACCCTACGCGTGACCCGCACGGCGACCCGATCCCCACCGCCGAATTCACGATCGACGAGCACCCCACCACCAGCCTGGCCGACCTGACCCCCGGCGTACGCGGCCGGCTCGTGCGAGTCGCTGACGCCAACCCCGAGATGCTGCGCTACCTGCAGAAACGGGGCGTCGCGGTCGGCGACGCCTTCCAGGTCATCGACCAGCAACCCTGCGACGGCCCCCTCACCGTCCGCTTCGGCGAGCACCTACACCTGCTCGGCGGCGCCCTGGCCCGCGCCATGCGCGTCCAGCTCGACCGAACATGAACGACCTACGCGCGTGCCCTGGCTGATGCCGC
>JAABUR0100009749.1_pt1 | contig 10726 bp, 9 predicted proteins | sample 5560091 | NCBI WGS metagenome assembly JAABUR01 (sample SAMN10711879, study PRJNA513375) | rock metagenome | isolation source: Antarctica rocks | place: Antarctica: Victoria Land, University Valley sud
CTCTTTCAAGAAGTGGGGCGGGCGTCCCTGCCCGTCGCATTCGATCGGCTTTCCACGCGGGACAAACGGACGATCCGGATCACCTCTGAGCACTTCCGAGGGATTCGACCCTCATCCGGTTCCGGTACGTCCCCGCGCGATGGCCGACGCTGTCCCAGCCGCGACCCACGGATGTCCCGGCCAGGGTGAAGTAGATTCCCGCCGGCGATCCCGGCGCGTCGCCGCCGAGGCTGAACTCGATCGCGTTGACCGGGAGCCCCCACCCCGCGGTCGGCGAGGGCGCGGTCCCCGTCTGGCTGGCCCAGTCGTCCAGCACGACGCGGGCGACCGCCGTCTCGCCATCGTGGAGGGTCATGGCCAGGGGGTCCGACCGGCCCAGCCGCCCCTTCGCCAGCTCCCGGAATGGCCCTTTCTCCCCGCTGCTCGCCTCCACCACCCGGAACCATCCCTCGGCATCGCGGTACGCCAGGCGGAGCGGACGACCGGTGGGATAGTCGAACGGGCGCACCTCGAAGCGCCGGCCGCGGCAGGGCGAGAACGACAACGAGAGCCGCCGGTGCCCCGAAACCTCCAGGTCGCAGAATGAGTTCAGATGAGAATAGATCGGCCGCGGGAGCCGTGCCGTCGCTTCGAGGACGACCGGGCCCTCATCGGGGCCGGGATCGACCGCCAGCACCGCCTCGTAGTCCGCGCCGTAGCGGATCTCCGCCCGGCCCGCGTCCTGACTCGACGACTTCATGCGCAGCTCGGTCACCTCGCGGAGCGCGGACGGGGCAAGGAGCGTCAAGCAGCCGTCCGGGGACCGGCTGAGGAACTGCAGGAGCGGCTGTAAGGCCAGGGTCAATGCGCCGGCCTTCACCGTCAGCGACCCGTCGCCCGGGTGGATATAGAGACGCGGACTCACCCTACCCCCGGCCGCCGGCGGAGGATCTCCCCGTCCGGCGGCGATCTCTGGCATGGCCACATTCAGGGGCCGGGTATCCGGCGCGGGGGGGCGGTGCGCGAGGGGGAGGGACGCCCCGAACAGGGCCGCGACGGCCCCGATGACAATCACCGGCCACCTCGGCGAATGCTCATGGCGTCGAGACAACGAGAGGACGGCCGCCCCCATCAAGGCGGCCCCGACGAGGGGGATCGCAAATAGTCGCCCGAAGGTGATCGGGAAGACGACCCGGCACGACAGCGCCGCCGCCGCCCAGGCCACCGGGAAGGCGAGAAGGGCATTGAGCAGCAGCCCATATCGGTGTCGCCGGGCGGCCACCACCGCGACGACGACCACGGCGAGCACGACAAGAGGCGCGACGCGATGACTCCAGAACCGCGGGTGCGAGACCGGAAATCCCCCCGGCGTGAGCCACCACCACGCCGAGGCGACCACGGCGTGGAGTGCCAGCACGAGGAGCCAGAACAAGCGGAATGGGATTGCCATGCCAGAAGCCTATCCGGGAACCGTCCGCCGCACGATCCGGGCGCGGCCGCGGCGGCTTCAGGCAGAGAGGGCTTCACGTGATGACGATCCGCCCCATCGGTCCCCAGGACCGTCGCGGCCTCGTTTCCAGGTCATCAGCCCAATCGTATTCCCACTCCGGGGTATAGAGGCCAAAGCCGCGCTTCCTGACCCTGATGATCCACCGGCGGCGGCGGTTCAGCACGCTCGGTTTCACGTAGAAGCGAGGGCTCCTCTTATGCCACTTGCAGGGGTAGTGCAGTGGGTAACCACCCTCGGCAAGAATCAGCTTGCGAAATCTTCGGAGCGCATTCGCAATCGGCTCATCCTCTTCCAACTCGATCCAAACGCCCATTCATACGCGTCTTACGGCTGACGCGATGCCGTCGTGTGAGAATGTGAACGATCTCAAGATAACCGGCATCGGGTGGCAGGACAACGCCATCGCCTCGGGCGAGGTCCGACGGAGTGGCCCCGTCATCCCGCGAAGGTGCTCGCCAGGTAGGCGGCGACCTCGTCCCAGAGACCGGCGGCGGCCTCGAAGTCGACCTCCATGGCGTGCACGGTCCGGGGGGTCTCCACGCTCGGCGCGACCTCGACGCGCGGGTTGAGTGGGATCTGGGCGCTGGGACCTCGGGCGAGGGCCGCCTCGACCTCGGGGCTGAGGATGAGGCCGGCGAGGGCCTCGGCCGCGCGGCGATGCGGGGCGCCCTTGATCAGGGCCAGGGTGTTGGGGATGAACAGGGTGCCGAGCTGGTCGGCCCGGCGGTCGGGATAGACGATGGCCACGGGGTGGCCCGATGCCAGCTCGGCCACGGCGTCGTCGGTGTCGGTCAGGCCGAAGGCGATCTCTCCGGACCCGACCGCCCGGGCGACCTGCTTGTTGCCCGAGAGGATCCGGACCTCGTTGCTCCGAAGCGCCTCGAAGAAGGCCCGCGCCCGGGCGTCTCCCCAGGCGGCGAAGAGGCAGGCGGCGTGCGTGGCCGTCGTGCCGAAGAGGGGCTTGGCCAGGCCAATTTTCCCCTTCCAGCGGGGGGCGGTCAGGTCGTGGATGCTGGCGGGACGGTCCGCTTCGGCGACGAGCCGCGAGTTGACCAGCAGCACGCGGGCACGCGCGGCGAAGCCGTACCAGGTGCCGTCCCTGGCCTTGTACGCGGCCGGGATGTCGGCGGCGCCCGGCGGCCGGAAGGGTTCGAGCAACCCCTTCCGGTGGAGTCGGAGGGTGTTGAGGATCTCGTTGTTCCAGAAGAGGTCACACCTCGGATGCGCCGACTCGGCGAGGATCAGCTGCGTCAGGCCCACCGACTTGGTGCTCTCGATGTCGAACCTGGGCGAGACCGCGACCCCCGCTCGCTCCGCCTGGGCGAGGAGCAAGGGCTCCGAGAACTGGCGGTCCAGGGCCGTGTAGACGACCACCCCGTCCGCCCCTCGACCGCACCCCCACGTCCCGCAGCCGAGGGTCGCGATGAGCATGGCGAAGGGAATGAATGGGCGATTCCTTGTCTGGGTGCGCATGCCTGGTCCGTCCTCTCTCGTCCCCGGATTTGGAGGTTCGGCAGGGCCCCGTGCGGACCGTTGGGGAGGTTGCCGGGGCCGCTTCGGGCGCCGACCTGCCTCCCCGACCCGTCGGGAATATGGTAAGGTTCGCGCAGGCGGGGACGGAAGGGGTTGGTTTCCCAGGAGGTTGGCGCAGTCCCGAGAGACGGCTATTGGCCTCCGGGTAGCACTTGGTGGCTTGCCCACCAGTGATCCCGCCTGCGGAGGTCCACACTGGTGGGCAAGCCACCAGTGCCACCCAGTCGGCTCAGCGACATGGCAATCCTCCTGGCGGGTTTCCTGGAAGGGGCAGGGCGTCGCATGAAGCCGAGCCTGGCCACGCGGCCTTGGGAAGACGCTCGGGGGAGGATCGGCATCGGGGGGGCCTCGTTGCGTCCCCTGGTGCGGCCGGCGCCGCGATTGGCGATGTTCTTCCCGCTGGTCGTGCTGGTGGCGGTCCTGCCGGGCCTGTACGCCTTGAATAGCTGGGACCTGACCCCTCCCAGCCCGTGGTGGGGCCTTCGGGGGCTGGTGGTGCTCGACGGGATGGTGCTCGACCAGGTCCCCGCCGCGTCGCAGATCAAGCCGGTCCTGGAGGCGCGGACGTTCCGGACGGTGGCGTTCCAGCCGCCGCTGTATGCCTGGCTGGAGGCGATCGGGCTGAGGCTGAGCTTCCACCTCGACCCGCGGGCGACCGTCCTGCCGAGCTACGTGGCGGGGGCGTTGGTGGTCGTGCTGGCCTATCTGCACGGCAGGCTCTGGCGGGGGCCGGGCCTGGGGCTGGTCGCGGCCTTCCTGACCGGCTTCAACCGCAACCTGCTGGTCCAGATGCAGCAGGCGGGGGCATCGACGCTGGCGCTTGCCGGGACGCTCGCGGTCCTGCTCTGCTACGGCTGGCACCTCCGCGCGGGGGCCGAGACGTCGCGGAGGGCCTGGGGATGGGGGGGGGCGGCCCTCCCGGGAGTCCTGGGGGGCCTCGGCCTGGGACTGGCACTGATGGCGGTCGGCGGGTTCGGCCTGCTCGGCCTGCCGGTGGTCGTGCTGCACATGGCCTACCTGCGGGCCGGCGCGCCGCCGGGCGAGCGGGCGGGGCCCTGGTGGCTCGGCTGGCGGCACAGCCCCGGCCTGGCGGCCGTGGCGCTCAGCCTGGCGATCGCCCTGGTGGTGGCGGCCCCCTGGCACGTCCTGATGTACCAGTCCTACGGGCGCGATTTCCTCGAAGGGCTGTTCGCCCCGATCGACCCGATGGGCGGCGACCGCCCGGGGCTCCTGGCCCGCCTGATCGACCTGGCGCCCGCGACCCTGCCGCTGGGCCTCTACGCCGCCGTCCGGACGATCCGACTGGCCTTGACCGACGAGACCGACAATCGGGGCGTCATCGGTGGGGTCTTCTGGGTCCTCTGGCTGGCGATCGCCGCGCTGGCGCCGGCCGTCTGGCCGGACGGGCCTCGGGCCGCCCTGAGCCTGTTCCTGCTCGTGCCGCTGAACCTCCTGGCCGCGCAGGCGATCACCGACCTCGCCAACCGGCGGATCCCGATCCGCCTGCTGATCTGGATGGCCCCGGCGACGGCCATCTGCGTGGCCTGGTGGGCCAGCGCCAACCTCCGGGGCGGCGTCGACGACCTGATGCACGGCCGGTCCGGCTCGGCCACGGCGCTGGGGCTCCACCTGGCGGTCGACCTGCTCGTGGCCTCCGTCTGGATCACGCGAGGCCTGGAACGCTGGGCACGCCGCCGCGACGACCGTCAGCGCCGGGTGCTGGGGGGATTCCTGGCCACCGTCCTGGTCGTGACCGCCGCCTCCGGGATCCGCGAGGTCTGGTTCCGCCATCGCGTGACCGACGACCTGCTGAGGCTCCGCTCGATGATCCTCCGCCTCGACCGCGACCGGCCGTTCGACCTGGTGGCCGTGGTCGGCCCCGACGCCTCCCGCCTCTCGGCCGAGGGACCCCTGCCCGGCGGCCGGCTCCGCTTCATCCTGCGGTCGGCCCTCCCCCACCTCCCCCAGCGCGACCTCACCGAGACCGACCAGCTGCTGGGCTTCGCCGAAGGCCAACGCCTGGTGATCCTGGCAGGGACCGACCAGCGGCTCTCGTACGCGATCCAGTCGCGGCTCGGCCTCGAGGCGATCTACCCCGGCCAATCCGGCGTCCTCGACGCCTTCGCGACCCCGGCCGCCCCACCCGTCGTTGACCCGCCGCCGGCCCCCTCCCCCTCCCGATCGCATCGGGGACTCCCGGGTGGTCGCATGATCCGCCGGCATCCCCTACCGGCTGCCTGTCGCCGGGGGTGAGAATGGTGTCCGGTGATCGTCCCGCCGGGGCAGTAGTAGGGGACGAGAGACGGTTTCGGGGGCGAGCCGATGCGGGATGCGCGGGCGGGTCCGGGATGGAAGTCCTGGCGGGTCCTGCTCGAGGCGGGGTCGGTCGCCGGCCTGGCCGACGCGACCTTGCTGGGGCGGTTCCTGGCCGGGCGGGACGACGTCGCCGAAGTGGCCTTCGCCGCGCTCGTGGCGCGGCACGGCCCGATGGTCCGGCGGGTCTGCCGGGGTCTGCTCGTCGACCCGAACGACGCCGACGATGCCTTCCAGGCCACCTTCCTCGTCCTGGCGCGGAGGGCCGGGGCGATCGATCGACCCGATCGGCTATCGAGCTGGCTCTACGGGACGGCCCACCGGGTCTCGAGGAAGCTGAAGGTCCAGTCGGCCAGGCGCCGCCGGCACGAAGCGGGGGCGTCCCGCGAGGAGCCGAGCCTCGTCGCCGACCCCGGCCGATCCGAGGGGGCCGAGGCCGTCCTGGAGGAGGTCGCCCGGCTCCCGGAGTCGTACAAGGCGGCGGTCGTCCTCTGCGAGCTCGAGGGGCGGACTCAGCCCGAGGCGGCCCGCCTCCTCGGGCTCTCCGAGCGGACCGTCCGGCGACACCTGATCCGGGCCCGGAGCCTCCTGCGCGCCCGGCTGACGCGCCGGGGGCTGGCCCCGACGGCCGCGGCGCTCGCCTCGGCCCTCGCGCCGGGATCGTCCTCGGCGTCCGTCCCCGGAGGGATCGTGGACGCGACCGCCCGTGCCGCGACTCGGTATGCGTCCGGGGTGTCGACGGCCGGGGTGGTCCCGGCCTCGGCCCTCATCCTGGCGGAAGGAGTGATCGAGGCCATGACCTGGACCGAGTGGAAGTGGATCGCGACCGTCGCGGGGTCATTACTCGCCCTCGGGGGCGGGATCGGCGTCGCCTCGGGCTTCCTGGCCCACGCGGCGGACGAGCCGGCGAAGTCGAACCCGAAGCCGGAGGCCCGGGCGGTCGCCGCGGATCCCCGCCCGGCCGACCGCTACCGGGCGCTGGTCAAGAAGCACGACGACGCCCTGAAGGTCTATCAGGCGGCCACGCTCAAGGCCACGACCGAGGCGGAACGCACGGAGGTTTACAAGCTCTCGCCGTCCCCGAGGGATCACTCCCCGGCGTTCGTCGCCTTGGCCGAGGAGTTCCCGAGGGACCCCGTCGCCGTCGATGCCCTTCTCTGGGCGGCCGAAAAGGGATTGAGCGCGGTGTATTCGCCGCAACACCCCGGCGGCCGGGCCTTCGCGCGGGCGCTGGAAATCCTCGCCCGGGACCACGCCGACGAGCCCCGGATCGGCGCCTACTGTGGCCCGACGCTGACCTGGTGCCCGGACCCCATCAAAGGCGTCTTTCTCCGGGCGATCGCCGGGCGGAGCCGGGACCGGGTCGTCAAGGGGCGGGCGACCCTGACCCTGGCCGAATACCTCCGATCCGAAGCGGCCCTGGCCGAGTTGTTCCAGTGTCCCGATGCGCCGGTCAACTTCGACGCCCTGATACCGCTCGACACGCCCGACGACATCCGTCGGCAGATGACGGCTGACCCCGCCGCCTACCGTCGCCAGATCGAGACGTTCCAGGCCCGATTCCAGCCCGACTATCTCGAGTCCCTCAAGCGGGCCGACGTCGCGGCGCTCCGTCGCGAATCCGACCAGGCCTTCGACCGCGTCGTCGCCGACTTCGCCGACGTCCCCGGCGTCCCCCCCCACGGCAAGCCCACCCGCGAGACCCTCGCCGACCTCGTCCGACGGTACCGCGAGCCGCGTCCGTCGCTCCCGCCCGTCGCGCGCTTCAAGGCGCAAGCGGAAGCCTTCCGGGCGGCGGAAAAGAAGGCGAACGAGGCGGCCGAGACGGCCGGTCGGGGTGAGGCCGGGGTGAAAGCCTACATCGCTGCGGCCCCGAAGTGGGCCGACTTCGGGCCGAAGATGTGGGCCATCGCCGAGGCCGCTCCCCGGAGCCCCGATGCCCTCGATGCCCTCCTCTGGATCCTCCGCCACCACATGCCCATGTTCGACGCCCGCGAGGAGCGCGCGGCCATGGTCGGCCGGGCCGTCGACGTCCTGATCCGCGACCACCTCGACTTCATCGGGGACAACCTCGCCGCGAGGAACGTCGCCGAGGCCTTCAACAACGGGAGCCCGATGCCCGCCCCGCACTTCGACCGGCTCTATCGGGCCCTCTACGAACGCGGGCGGACCCGCGAGATCCGGGGACGCATGGGACTCGCCCTCGCCCGGCACTTCAAGGGCCTGGCCGACCTCGCCGAGAGCCTCGACGTCCGCGGGACCGACCCCGAGCGACGGCCCGAGATCCTCATGTGGGACCCCGCCTTTCTCGATCGCATACGCCGCGAAAGACCCGAACTCGACGGCGAGGCCGGAGCGATCCTCGAACGTGTGAAGGCCGACTACGGCGACGTGAATTATGTCAACGGCACGGTGCCGACCGAGGAGACCCTCGCCGTCGTCGCCGACCGCGAGCTGGCCGATCTCCGGACCCTCGCCGTCGGCCAGCCCGCGCCCGAGATCACCGGGGAGGACGTCGACGGCAAGCCGATGGCCCTCTCGGAGTTCCGGGGGAAGGTGGTCCTCCTCGACTTCGGCAGCCACGAGCACTGCGGCGGCTGCCGCCTGGTCTACCCTCGCCTCCGCACGATCGTCGATCAGCACCGAGGCCGCCCACTCGTCGTCCTGGGCGTGAACAACAACGATCGGCGCGACATCCTCGAGCAACTCAAAGCCAAGGGCGAGGTCACCTGGCGGTGCTGGCGGGATGGCGATCGAGAGGACGGCCCCGGCCCGATCACCACGCGTTGGAATATCCGCGGCTACCCGACCTTCATCGTGCTCGACCACCGGGGCGTGATCCGCTTCAAGGATTTGCACCCGGACGATGTCCGGGGCTTCGATGAGGCGATCGAGCCCCTCGTGAAGCAGGCCGAAATGGAGGCCGCTCGACGTTGACCGAGGTGGGAAAGGGAACGAAGTCCTCCGGTCGGAGGGAGAGCCGCGCGAGTAAGGCGACTCCCGCCCGATCCGGAGTCCAGGCCGTGCCGGACTCGGTCGGCCTTGATCCGCCATACGGTTCCGCCGAATGTCCCGATTGTTCGCCCCTTGTCTCCCGTGCTGACGTTCAGTACACTCGTGAACGCAAGCATCTGGGACGGCACATCAGGCCCAATGGCGGAGGGGCGACGATGTCGATTCTGGTGGTGGGGACCCGTCCGAGGCGGCGTGCGAGCCGGCCTTCGGTGCGCGAGGTTTGCCTGCTGGGCGGGCCGAGCCCGGGGCGAAGCCCGGAGTCGGGTGACCGGGTGGCGTGCTCGGGGAGGGCCTATCAGGTGCTGAGGACGCGGGCCCGCGTCGGCGAGGAGGGGGAGGCCGACGCCACCCGCTACGTCCACCTGACGCCCGTTCGCGCGTGGGAGTGATCGGGGCCTCTCCCTTCTCCTTCTCCATCTCCTCCGGACTCCAGGCCAGCACCCGGCGATGCCCGCATCATTATCATCGCGAAGAGGGCCGATCCTCCTGCGTGACCGCGACCCGTCGGACCCCGTCCGGCGTGCGGTCGAGCTGGCGCAGCGGGGCCGGATGATCCTCGACGTGGCGGCCGCCGACCTGGAAGCGGCCGAGGCGGCGCTCGGCCCCTTCCACGCCACCGCCTGGCACTTCCGCAACGCGCTGAACGAGGCTCGACGCTCGTGGGACCGCCTGCGCGCCGAGTACGGCGGCGCGGTGCTCGACCGGGCGCTGGGCGAGCCCCCCTTGACCGTCTTGACCCTGGGCGACGGCTCCCCCGACGCTGCGGCGATCACCCTGGTCCCGATCGCCGGCCGGACCTACCGCGCCCGGAGCGTGGAGGGGACGCCGCTGGCCCCCGTCCTCTGGTGCCTGACCCGCCTGAACCCCCCGCTGGAGGACGGCCCCTATTACGCCTGCCGGCTCCAGGACGGCTCGACCCAGTGCGATTGCGCCGAGTGGACCTACCAGGTCGCCGGGACCGACGGGCGCGGCCTCTGCAAGCATCTGGCCGCGCTGGACGCCTTGGGCTGGATATGAAGGGTCGCGGCGCGTGACAATGGGGCGAGGGGGACACGGGCCCGCGCCCCCGCCCCGGCTTCGGGGCCGCCCCGCGTGACGACGCGCCGCTTCGGGAGCCTCGCGTGTACCGACGACCCGTGGATTCGAGCCTGATCCGATCGGTGGGCTATGACCTGCCCAGCAGCGTCCTGGAAATCGAGTTCGTCGAGGGGGACCGCATCTACGAATACCTCGACGTCCCCCTCTCCGTCTACTCGCGCCTGATGGCGGCGACGTCGATCGGCAATTTCTTCAACGAATCCATCCGCGACGTCTATTCGTATCAGCAAATCAATTGACAGGACCATCCGACGCCGGCCGTCGACCGCCCACGATCGCGAGCCCGATGGGGACCGGGCCGGCCGCGTGGTCCGATGGCCCCGGACGAGGATTGACGATGGACTGGTCGGACGTATTCGCCGAAGCCCTGCCTTATGATGCGTTCCTCGAGCGCCACGCGACCGCCGCGCAGCGCCCGCGCTGGGACGCGATGCACGCGCGGTTCCGCCTGACCGGCGACCAGGCCGGGCTGCTCGCCGGGTTCACGCGGCGCATGCCGGTGCTCTGCCTGGCCGGCGCATGGTGCGGCGACTGCATCAACCAATGCCCGGCCTTCGACCACTTCGCGCGGGCCTCGCGGGCGCTCGACCTGCGGCTCCTCGACCGCGATGCGCGGGCGGAGGTCCGCGACGCCCTGGCGATCAACGGCGGGCATCGCGTCCCGGTCGTCGTCTTCCTGAGCGAGGACTGGCACGAGGTCTTCCACTACGGCGAGCGGACCCTCTCCACCTATCGCCGGCTCGCCATCGACCAGCTCGGCCCGGCCTGCCCGACCGGGATCGTCCCCCCCACCGACAACGCCTCGGCCCTGGTCGCCGCCGAATGGCTCGCCGAGTTCGAGCGCGCCCACCTCATCCTCCGCCTCTCTCCGAGGCTGCGCGCCCGGTACGGCGACTGAGCGCCCGGGGCCGATCCTGCGCGAGTGGCGTGAGGCCGGCGCCGAGGGGGCCGACGACACGCCACTCGCGAACCGATGCAGATGAAGGACCGCAGGTCACGCGACTCCTACGTCTTCAATCGACTTCGTCTTGATCTCGCGGCGCAGGTCGTCGAGTTCTTTCTGGAGCCTCGCCCCTGCGCTCGGGACCGCGGGCCTCGTCCCTCTCACGACCCTCGCCCCTGCGCTCGGGGCCGCGACCCTCGGCCCTCTCGCGACCCTCGCCCCTGCGCTCGGGACCGCGGGCCTCGCCCCTGTCGCGACCCTCGCCCCTGCGCTCGGGACCGCGGGCCTCGCCCCTCTCACGACCCTCGCCCCTCTCACGACCCTCGCCCCTGCGC
>JAABUR0100009750.1_pt1 | contig 10725 bp, 16 predicted proteins | sample 5560091 | NCBI WGS metagenome assembly JAABUR01 (sample SAMN10711879, study PRJNA513375) | rock metagenome | isolation source: Antarctica rocks | place: Antarctica: Victoria Land, University Valley sud
CGGTCATGGTCGGTACCCTGCCTTTCGCAGCAACTCGAGTTGAGCGGATGTCACGACAATGGTCAGGTCCGTGCCAGGCCGGTGAGTGAACACCTTGTCCCCGATGTCAAGCGCGAAGACGCTGTCCGCGTGCACCACCCGGATCGCGAGTTGCATCCATTCGTTCGTCGTCATCGAGACGGCCCGGCCCGCCGTGGTGGTGTCAGTCATGTCATTCCTCGCTCCGTTGCCATCCGTCGCAGCAGGTCAAGCACGCTGTCCAGGTCGGCCGGCCGAACCAGCCGCGTCTCGTGGACTGTCGCCCGTTGCAGCTCTCGAAGCCTCACAATCCACGCTCCCTCTCTCGCTTCCGTCGCTTGTGTTCCCGAGCTCGATCAATGGAGCACCGGCGACAGGAACGCTGTGTGCCCCAGACATACACGTTGTCCGGGGTCAACTCGTGTCCATGTTTGCAATGCGTCTTGCGCTGTGAGGGACGATTCTCGGCTTGCTGTTTCGGAGTGACCCAACGGCAGTTCTCGGGGGAGTACGGGCCATCGTTGTCGATGCGGTCGACCGATTGACCCTCAGGGCGCACCCCCATGTCAGCGAAGAACGCCTCGAACGATTCTCGCCATCGGTCGCAGACGGTGATACCGCGACCGCCATACCGGTTGTAGCTCGACGCATGCGGATTAGTGCAACGCTGGATGATGTTGCCCCAAATGACATATTCAGTAGAGCGCAGACCAGTGGCCCCGTTAGGGGAGTGACCGTGAGTCTTCCGCGACTCAGCTTGCAGACAAGAACACGATCGCGTGTCCCCTCTCCGCAACGCGGCCCCTGCTATAGATTTGACCCGACCGCAGTCACAAAGGCAATCCCAGCGAGTCTTGCCACGAAGGGATTCCTGGGAGGGTCCGAGGACAACTAATCGGCCAAAACGTTGCCCAGTCAGATCGTTTACGATGGTCATAGCCTGCTCCTGCTTGCTCAGGACGGGTGAGGGGCGACGCCCGGTGTTTGCCGCACCGGCTCGCCCCGCTATTATACCCCGAATCATTGATTCTGCGGGCATTTTCATCGCTCCAATTCCGCAATCACATCATCAAAGTCGCTCGGCTTCCAAACGAACACCGGCGACCCACTCGCTACCAGGCTGTTGATCCGTTCCACTTGAGCGACGGTCAACTTGCCGGTTTCCCGTTTCAACTCCACAAGGATCAGCGGCCGGCCCGGTTTGCCCTGGAATCCCTCCGGTCGCCAGAGTGCAAGGTCCGGCCAACCCGCCCGCGTGCCGAAGCTGTTGGTCTCGTGGTGATACTCCCAGCCCAGGCGCTGCGCCGCTTCGATCACAATGCCTTGCCATGCACCCTCGCTAAGCGGCAACGGTGTGTTCATCGCCAGCCCTCCAGAGGAAGCCGAGGGCGTCGGCGGTCTTGGTCAGCGTGTCTTGCAACGACGCCTCATCCGTCGCGTCGCGGTACTGGGTGGGGGTCATGGTCGGGGTGGTCATGCTGACACCTCCGATCCCGTGGTCGCCTGCCAGATCGTGACGAGCCCGACCATCTGCTGCCGGATCGCGTCCCGCACCGACACAGGCACGGTGTCGTCGCCCAGCAGCCGCAGGACACTCGCGACCTCCGGCTCGTCGTCCAGTAGCGTCGTCGTGTCGGGCGGAAGAAAGCCCGCCGCCGAGAGCAGCCGGGCGGTGTCGTCGTCGGTCAGCGTCAGGGCGACGGCCAGCCGTTCGACCGCCGCCCGGGTGGGCACGCGGGCACCCGCCTCGAGCCGGCTGACGTAGCTCGGCGTAAAGTCCGCCCGTTCGGCAAGCCGGCTCTGTGAGACGCGCCGGGCTTCACGGAAGGAGCGGAGGGAGAGGCCGAACGCGCCGCGGCGCTCGTCGGTCAACGGGGATGATCGGGGTGGGTTGAGGTGCGCCCATCGACCCTGCACGGGGGTGCTCACGACGCGATCCCGTCGAAGAGCGTCGGCTGCACTGGGGTCTCGGTGACGGCCGCGGCGACGTTCTGAACCATCTGTCGGTAATAGCTCGGCTTGAGTTCGACGCCGATCCCAAACCGACCCATTCGTACCGGGACGTAGACCTCACTCCCAACGCCAGCAAATGGCGTCACGATACACTCGCCCGGATTGCTCCACAGCGTGACGATGCGCTCGATCACGTCGAGTTGAAGCGGGTGGACGTGCTTCTCGTCCTCGTCATCTTTCGCATCGCGGAACGGCAGCACGCGGTCCATCCGGACATCGTCCCAAAAAGCGGACGCGTACTGCCGCCAGATCCAGTGCGAGAACCGGTTCTCGGTCTGCTTGCCAGCCGAACCACGGTAGCGGTGCAGTTCAGCCGGGATGGGCCGCTCGCCGGCGTACTCGGTCAGCCCGACCGGGTGCGGGATCGGGACCGGATTCTCCCCGGACCGTCGGAAGACGAGCACGTAGTCGGCGCTGGCGACGGAACAGCGTGACGAGTCCTCGACGATGGTCTGGTGCGCCAGCCCCTTCTTCATGGTCCGGTTTCGGACCGCGAGCGGTTCCTTCCACACGTGGTAGCGGGCCACGTAGTGCCAGCCGAGGCGACGGTGCAGCCGGATGATGTCGCCCGGGAAGTCCATCAGGGCATCGGTGCGGCCATTGTTGGAGAGGGGCACGTCCATGCAGTGAACCGCGGTCATCCGACCGGGCATGGTCAGGCGGTGGAGTTCCCGGACGATGAAGCCGTAGTGCTCGAAAAACTCGTCGTAGGATCGGCTGTTGGACAGGTCGCGGTCGGAGCTCGTGTAGTGGTAGAGCCCGCCGCCGCTGTCGGTCGCGAATGGTGGCGAGTAGACCGACAGGTGGATCGATCCGTCCGGCAGGCCGGGGAGCACCTCCATGCTGTCGCCGTTGTAGATGGCGTACCGGTCGGCAATGACCTGATCAATGATCTTCACGGCTGCTCCCCCCTTTGCCGCTGCTCATATCGATGTCGCGCCGCGGTACGACACACTCGACATCCGCGCTGCGGCTTGCCATCCGGCCTGAGGTACAGATTGTCGCCATCCAAGGGGTGCCCGTTTTTACATTCCAACCGGGATCGCCTCTGAGATGCGGACGCAGCTACAGCGACCTCGACCTGCGGATTCGGCTTCCCCCGGTTACTCGTACCCTGAAAGAGACGGTCTGCCTGATTCTCTTCCGGTGTGCCCCAACGGAGATTCGCGAGGCGATTGTCTTTCGTGTTTCGTGACGGGAAATGACGAGCCAGCATCCCGGCAGGGCACGACCCGATGAACGACTCAAGAACCAACCGATGAATGTGGTGACCCTTGGGTTTGCCGTCCTTGGTGAGCGTGACTCTGAGATAGCGAACACCACTTGGGGCAAGCAGTCGCCCTCGAACTGCCTGACGTCCGTTTCGGCCAGCTCGCACGTTAGCGGTCTTTCTCGGCAGCGTTCGGACAGCACCGAGCGAGGACACTTCGTAGAGTCCTACATACCCGACTACTGGGCGCCACTCTTCGATTTCGTCTGGGGTAGACTCTGGCACAGCCCTCTCCTGTCTACTCAGGTGAGCGGTTAGGGGCGACGTACGTGTTGATAGCACGTGCGTCGTTCTGTCTATTTTACCGCATTCGTACACGGGTTGCACCGTCATGATGCTAACCAACTTGGTAGCTGCACGTCCTTGTTGAATGCTTGCTCACGCTGAATAACGTTCCCTCCATTGATGAACCGCACGAGCTCGCCGAACATCCGGTCGGCCTGGTCGGCCTTGCGCTGGAGGTTGCGAGTGATGTCGGACTCGCCCTCCGACGCCACGACATCGACGGTCACCGGCCGGGCCTGGCCGAACCGCCAGCAGCGCCGGACCGCCTGGTAGTACTGCTCGTAGGAGTGGCTCGGAAAGGTCACGACGTGGTTGCAGTGTTGCCAGTTCAGGCCGTGGCCGAAAATCACTGGCTTAGTGATCAGACGCCTCACTCCGGACGCGTGCCCGCACATACAGGGCGGCTCGGTCAAGTACGGCAGGATCGTCGCGAAACTTGCCGAGTCCAAGATTACAAGCGGAGCAGAGCACTCCTCGGAATGATCCCGAGGTGTGGCAGTGGTCGATGTTGAGTCGCCCGGCTTCATCGCCGGATCGACCACAAATCGCACATCCGTCGGCGACGAGAGACTGGTACTCATCGACTGTAAGCCCGTATCGCCGGGCGACTTGATGGACGCGGGCATCTGGGTTTTGAAGCCGATACTGCTTGGCCTCGTCGATTTTGCGTTGCCGGAACTCTGCGTTCGCGGCATACCACTCTCGACGCTGCCGGTTGCGTTCGATTCGCTGCTGCTCGTCACGCTCCCACTTGTCGCCGTTCTGGGCGTAGTAGTCGCGCATATAGTCCTTTCGTTCTTCGGAATGAGCCGCTCCCCAAGCCTTTGATTCGGCCAGTCGGCGGTCGCGATTGCGTCGGTAATAGCGCTGTTGATAGGTGAGTGATTCGTCTTCCATGTTGCCGGTTTAGCACCAAACAAGGGGTCGTGGCAAATGCAGCGTTTGCCGATGAACCACTCGTTTGCAGCCTCTTTGTATTCGAGCGAATGTGCCCCCGAAACTTGGACGGCTCCGGGAATCAAACGCTCGAGCAAGTCGCCTTCGGCGTTGAGGTGGCACCAGACGACGGCCGGCTGGCCCGTATCGGCGACCAGGGCGGCAGCGGTCTCGCACCGCTCCACGATGGTCCGGCGGCGCTCCTCGCGCTCCTCGCGGAACCCATGGGCCGGCAAGGCGATCAGGGCGCCGGGTCGAAGCGTTCGGGCGGCGACGACGTGCTGCCGGACCGTCAGGGGTGGCAGGTCGAACCCATCGTCCGCAAAGCCCAGGTCCGACGGGCGCCGGAGCGCCCGAGCCCACGACGCCACCCAGCGCCAGAACGCCTGGTCGGCGTGGCCCTTGAACCGCCAGCCGCCGTCCGCGCTTGTGCGGTGGAAGCGACCGGTGATCGGCTTGGACGTGCGCTGGTCGTTGATGAAGAACCGGGACAGCATGTCCATGTGGCCGAGACCGCCCAACGCCTCGCTGGACGTGCCCAGCTCGGTGTAGTCGTTGGGCGCCGCCGTTGCCGTTCCCAGCAGCCGGTATGGCAGTTGGCGCATGAACTCCGTGATGGCCGCCCGGCGGGCTCCGTCGAAGCCTTTGAGGACGCTGGACTCGTCGCAGACCACGCCGCCGAACCGGTCGGCGTCGAACAGGTGGAGTCGCTCGTAGTTCGTCACGACGAGGGGGGCTTCGATCTCGCCGCGGTGGGACCGCTGGACGTCGATGCCGAACTTCTCGCCCTCCCGGACGAACTGATCGGCAACGGCCAGAGGGGTCAGGATCAGAACGGGTCGGCCGGTGTGGCGCGACACGTTGTCGGCCCAGACCAACTGCATCAACGATTTCCCCAATCCACAATCAGCGAGAATCGCCGCCCGACCCTTTCGAGTCGCCCACTCGACTGTCGCGGCTTGAAACGGGAAGAGCACGTCGGGCAACACCGTCGGCTCGAACCCGTGGTCGCCACCGAGCTGTGCCTTACTGGCAAGGAAAGCGTCGTAGTCGCTCACGCGTCCCCCTCCCCCTCCCCCAACGCCGCCCGCACGGCGATCAGGGCCCGCTCATACAGGTCCAGCGGCTCGGTGCCCGTCAGCTCGATCCCCGGCACCGCGTGGAGCGTCAGACTGGGCTCGCTGTCGGTCAGCCGGACGATCTCCGCCCGGATCTCGCCCAGGCGGTCAGGGGTTGGCTCGGTAATCGTTTGGGCCACGGTAGTGTCGGGGTTGGCCTCGGCGTAGTCGGCCGAAACGAACCGACCGTCGCGGGCGTCGCGGTTGAGATGTCGATCGGTCATGTTCAGGTGCTCCTATCGGTTGCTCCACCGGTCGGCGATGCCGGTCCGGGGCGCGGTGGTCTGGTGGTTGTTGGCGTAGGCGTGGCGCTGTTCGGCTCCATCGGCGTAGACCGGCTCGCCCCGTTCGCCGGGGTCTCCGGTCTCTTTATTCGGCCTACGACGCCACGGCCAGAAGCTCGGGAACCGGATGCGGGCGCCGGGTCGTTGGCCCTGCGCAGCGGGGATCGGCGTCAACATCGCCTGCGCCTCGTCGAGCTCGTCGCGGGTGAAGATCCCGTGCCGGGTCGCGTAGACGAACTGCCCGGTCAGCTCATGCTCGTGGTCGACCAAGTCGTCCAAGAGGGCCATGACGGTCCGGAAGTCGTCGGTGCCTGGCGTCGTGAACCGGATCGCCGTACGGCGTTCGTGGACGGTGCTCTGCTGCCGGACCCCGGACCGCGGCAGTTCGCCCCGGTACCAGGCCCACGCCAGCCGGAGGACGTGGTCCCGTGTCTCGATCTCGTCGTCCGTCGGCAGTCCGGTCGTCAGGGCGTCGGCGATTGACACCCACGTCCCGCTCGAAGTTCCGCTCGGTGATGGGCTGCTCATGGCGTTCTCGCTCAATGGCCGCGGCCGTCCGGCTGAACGCCGGTGGTGGCGGCTTGCTGGTAATTGGTCGTGCTGGTTCCGGTGGTGCCGACGGTCGGCGTCGGTGCTCCCGAACGTCGTTCAGCCGCTCGCAGATCGCCTCGACGACCTGGCTCCGGGCATAGGCCCTGGGGATCTTGATCCGGGACTTTGCGTCGTCGTCGTTCAGCGCCCTCGCGACGGCCTTGTACGCTACCGTCAGCGCCGCCCGGACATCGCCGGCGTCGAGTTCCGCCGCCCCGCCGTCGCACTCCAGCTCGGCCTCGGCGAGTGATTGCCGGAGCCATGTCGCCGACAGCTCGGGGTCGATCGCGGCAAAGTCAGCCGAGATCTTCGACCATCGGTCCCCGATCGCTTCGGTCAGCACCGGCGCCGCCACCCCGACGGGTGTGGGTCGGCTTGACGGGATCGGCGCGGCGGGGGGTTGGGGGGCGTGGTTGGGTACGGTTGGGTTGGGTACGGTTGGGTTGGGTACGTACGCCGTCCGTACGCCGTCCACTGGACATCCAGTGGACGCGACTGCAACTAGCGTACGTACAGAGGTCTCGTCCCTCCGTCGTCCAGCTCGTTTCCGCTCCGCATCCGCTTTCCGGCGCTCAATGAGCTTGCCGGCGTAGTCGTGCCAGTCGTTTATCGAAAGAGTGTTGTCGTGCCTGAGCAGGAAGCCGGCGTCGACGAGCGCGTCGACGAATGTCTCGGGTTCGCCTTCCCACTCGCCTCCGATGGCGACATCGATTGCCTCGAAGCGGGCGAGCTCACCATCCTCGGCGTAGTCCATTGCCCACCACCAGAGGAACTGGAGGTGACCGACGGCCGTGGGACGAGTAATGCCGAGCACCCGAGCCAGCTTTCGCGTCTTCGGGTGGGCGCCTAACTCCTGATGGCTCTCGATCCACGCCACGCTTATCGGTTCTCCTGTCCGTCACGCCACTGCTTCGATTGCGGGCAGACCTGAAAGTGATTGCTGAAGCGCACCGTCCCCGGGGCGACCTGATCCCGATGGGCGTCGGATTTGCGCAGAACGTGGTAGCGGTCGCCCCGCTTCCCGACGATGACGATCGGTCCGTCGGAGACCGGCGCCACGTCGATCGGTGCCTTCCGCCCGGTGCTGTCGCTGGTCGACCAGACGATCGGCGCCCCGCAGCTGCGACACTCGGTCGTCGGGCCTTGCGGTCGGTCCCAGGTCGTCCGCACCTCGTCGTACAACCCCGCGGTACTTGGCATGGCTTAGGTCTCCAAGAACGACGGAGGGCCGACCCTTACAGGCCAGCCCTCCGTCCGCTAGTTCGTTTCGACCGACATCGTGGTCGTCGTGGTCGCTACGGCGTCGCTGACAGAACAATCAATCATCACCACGAACAACCGGGTCGCTGACGCCCGCAACAGATCGGCTGTCGGTGTCAATGCGTCCCTGGCAGCGGCCCTGGCAGCGTCCCTGGCAGCGGCCCTGGCAGCGGCCCTGGCAGCGTCCCCGGCAGCGGCCCCGGCAGCGGCCCTGGCAGCGTCCCTGGCAGCGGCCCCGGCAGCGTCCCCGGCAGCGTCCCTGGCAGCGGCCCCGGCAGCGGCCCCGGCAGCGTCCCAGGCAGCGTCCCAGGCAGCGTCCCCGGCAGCGTCCCCGGCAGCGTCCCCGGCAGCGTCCCCGGCAGCGTCCCCGGCAGCGGCCCCGGCAGCGTCCCCGGCAGCGGCCCAGGCAGCGTCCCCGGCAGCGTCCCCGGCAGCGGCCCAGGCAGCGTCCCCGGCAGCGGCCCAGGCAGCGGCCCCGGCAGCGGCCCTGGCAGCGGCCCTGGTAGCGGCCGCCTGCGAACGAGCGTGTCGCAAGGTGGATGTCGCCGAGGCGAGGGATGTCTCGTCCTCGATCGGCGGCAGCGATCTCAGTTGGTTGGCGACCCCCGTAAGCTTCGCCCGGTCAAGGAAGGCCGGGGTGTAAACGCGGATGATCCAGTCCCGCGCGAGCCACGACCGACGGTCGTCAAGACCGTCACTGGCGGTTCCAATCAGGCGTGGGATCACCGGAATGAGTTGCTGGCGCTCGTCGTCCGGCATCACGTCGTTGATTCGACGGCCAAATGCCCCGAGGACCGGGCTGACGCACTCGGGGTGATCGGTGAACGGCAAACGGGCCACGTAGGCGACGAGCTCCAGCAAACAGGCTCCTTCCTCAATGTTGGAATGGCCGCCAACGCTGAGCGTCAGTCCCTCGGGGATCGGTCGAAGATCGGTCATGCGACATGTCCTTCCTGCCGGCGCATCTGGCTAGTTCGTCCAGGCGTCGGGGTTGCGGCGCGGCGCCTGCTCGTCGGCGTCGGTCAGTAGCGAGGCGTGGACTGCGGGGAACACGGTCGGGATGACCTCGCCCGTCTCCGGGTCGATCTCCATGTCGTCGTCGGTGTCGACGCTGTCCACGACCGTCGCCTCGGCGTCGATCGAGTCGCCCTGCTCTTGGGTTTGAACCCACTCACGAGCGAAGCGATCGACCTGCAGCTTGGCCCAGCGGAACTGCCGGACATCCCACTCGGTCATGGACGAGAGCTCGGCCTCGGGCTTACCGCTCCGCTCGGCGATGAAGCGCCGGATGTCCTCGTGGTCCATGCCGTAGGTGCCGCCGGCCGCGTGGAGGGCGTCGCTGGCCCGCTGACGCTCGTCGCTCGCGCCAAGGGCCGGTGTCGCCGGCGTCTCTGGAGAGAACTGGGCGTCGATCGTTGCCAACGTCTCGGATGTCCGAGCGGTCATCGGCGGCCGGCTCTCGAAATCCTCGACCTCGTCCGGCGTGTACATGCCGGCGGCGACGTCGGGGAAGTGGGTCCGAGCCACCACGGCGAACGCCCGGTTGGCGAGCATCTCGCGCGGATACTTCTTCCAGATAGCCTTGCCGTCAAGCTGCGCCTTCTTGGCGTCGGCCATGGTGTAGGTAAACGTCTGCTCACTCGCCCAGCCCGGGCGCCGAAACGTGACGGTGCACTGTTCGGCCGTCTGCTCGGTGACGCGCAGCTCGCAGCCCGGCGCGTCCATCACCAGCCCGGCGATGTACTGCGCCGCCAGCGACAGCCGCCCCTCGATCATGTAGGCGTTGCGAAATACCTGGCTGAACGGGCGCCGGAGGTCGTAGGCCAGGAGCATCCCGGCCATCGCCTGCGACTCGGTCGTGAAGCCGGGGTACATCCCGGAGCCGGAGATCGCCTTCGCCAGCGTCGACATCACGCTGAGCTCGTCGACCGAGGGCATGCGTAGGTGCCCACTCGTGACCACCTGTCGCGCAGTGCTCGGCATCACCGTCAGTTCGGACCGGTTTGGATCGTAGATGTCTAGCCGTGATTCGCTCATGCCCCTACCCTCGTCATTCGCCGCCACCATCGCCGCCACACCGTCGACCGCCGACGATTGAGGTTGCGGCTGATCGGTCGATACCCGTGCCCAGAGGGCGCCCCCCGGAGCGCGTCGGCGTCCGTCCAGTCCCGTCGTCGCCAGCAGGCGCTCACGACGTCCGATCCCGGCGCTCGTCGCGCATCGCCGCCAGGTCGTTGTCGCTGACGGCCACCCGCTCGCCCTTGACCAGCCGGAAGACCCGAGTGAGACGCTTGGTCGGAACCGGGCTCTCGAAGCGGTCGGTCCGCTCGATCCGGCGACGCCGGCCCTCGTCGTCGTAGGGGTCCCACTCCGTGTCGGCGTACCAGGGCGTCGGCATCCGCGGTTCGATGTCGTGCTGCATGTCGGCTATACTCCTGATGGATCTCTGTCCCAGAGGGTCGGTCTCGTTGCTGCGAGATCGGCCTTCGCCGTTTTCAGGCTGCGGCCAACTCGGCCATTGCCAACACGTCTTCCGCGTCGTCCCATTCCGCGGCTGACTCCTTCTCCTTGCGGGGGCTGAACCCCGTCCGGATGAAGCGAACCAGCCACTTCCGGATCACGATCAACATCCCGATGCGAGCGGTCTGTATCCGGTGCTGGCCGCAGTAGGCGGTCACCTCGTCCGGGTCGAACCGCCCATCCGCCGCGATGTCCATCACCAAGACGAGCAACGCCGCATGCCCCTCGTCCACCTGCACCGCCAGGTCACTTCGATCCGCCAACGTGCCTCCCTCCAAGCTTGGGAACGACGCCGCTCCCCGTACGATGTCCCTACCCACCGTGGCGGTCAGACCGCCAGTGGTGCCCGAACAGCGGCCTTGTCCGGTTTCCCGTCCTGATCCGCGCATCGGTTCCGCAACCTGCACCCGTGACGACTGGCCGTCTACCA
>JAABUR0100009751.1_pt1 | contig 10724 bp, 6 predicted proteins | sample 5560091 | NCBI WGS metagenome assembly JAABUR01 (sample SAMN10711879, study PRJNA513375) | rock metagenome | isolation source: Antarctica rocks | place: Antarctica: Victoria Land, University Valley sud
CCTGTGCGTGGACGTTCACTGGCGGTGCTGCAAAAGCGGGCGCACCCCAAAAGCTATGGATACGATGCCTGTCACGATCGCGGTGGTTTGCCCCTTTTGCAGCCCGCCTGGAATGTCTGACCGCATGTGAAGCAGTGTAAGAGGCCAGTCAAGGACTCGCTTGCGCGGCAGGACACAGGCAGCAAGGCGCCCACCCAGCTTTGCAGGCGTCTCAGTCTCTGTTGGAGGTGTAGGCCGGCGCTCAGTGCCGGCCACCTGAGCACTCGCGACACGGCTCAGGCAGTGCATCCGTCAACAGCAACCCCTGTGCTGCAGGGCACGCTGCTTGCACACGCAGGATAGCACCACGTCGCCTGCTGTAGCGGTGTGCACCTTGTCTGCCTTCTCCTGCTCCTCCTGCGATGCGCGGCACCGCATGCAGGAGCGCGCCGGCCGCGGAGACAGGTAGACCCCGTGCGACTGGGACACACCTGTCGCTGCCAGCCTGCGGCGCTGCGCCACTGGCCGTCCAGGGCGTGCTAGCGGCGCACCGAGCGCATTCAGGCAGGCAAAGGCGTGCGCCATTCCTGCGCCTTGCTAACACACACGGGGCGCAAGTAACAGCAAGGGCCTTTAGCTGTGGACGACAGCGGGCTGAACACTTTTCCTTGGACTCTAGGGTTCATACGATGGAGCTGCAGTCTAGTGGATGTGGCGCACCTTCGACTCGTTTGAAAGAAGTGCAAGCCAGTGAGCTGAGCGTTTTCGGATTCGGGCAGGCCATACAGGGGAGACTGGTGCCTCAACCAGCACGCGGAGAGGTCATGGCGCTTGGAGCAGCCACACACTTGTTTCAGAGCGCCCCAGTGTGTCACAGCAGAGGTGTGCACGGCCCTGCTGCACCTGTCTGGCGGTGAGGAGCAAATATGTTGAGGCCCGAGCGGGTGCACTGACGCCACCTTGGGCCGCACAGCGCGGCGCAGGCTGCTGGTCTGTTCACCCGTGGCTGCAAAGGGCAATGGTGTGCAGCCGCAGCAGCAGAAGGGAGCAGAGCAGCCCTCTCGGACAGTGAAGGAGGAGCTTGGTGCGCCATCAACGCCCGCCCAAGCTTGTGACCACGTACAAGCACTAGCACGGAAACTACTTGAGAGTACAGGCGCTGGGAAACTGTGCCGAATCAGGGATGGCTATCGACTTGAGTACCTGTGCTCCACTGCAGAGTGGCGGCGCACGGCCAACCGGGAGGCCAACAAGGGCCGCGACCGCAAGGACTTGTACACTGATAATTGGTGCGCCGGGTCTGCACGGCGCCTGCAGCACAACTCGTCGTGTGTTGTGTGAGTTGACCCCCGCCAGCAGGGTTGCGCCCTGTGCAGCCGCCCAGGGAGCCAGAGACGGTGCCGCGGCGGGCTTTCCAAGTATGACTTCTTACGTCGTGTCTTTGACGAGTTGCTGGAGGGGAAGCTTGTTGAGGTGTGGTGCGCGGTCTGCTGCCTGGCGCGCCAAGGGAAGGCAACGATGTGAGAGCATGTGGGTGAGTTTGGTGCAGGCTACTTGCACGCTTTCGGATGGTTGCGGAATGACACGGGAGCGTCACTTGTGCACCCTGGGCCCCAAGTGTTCACGGCTGAGTCGGGAAGCACGTACCGTGCGTGGCTGCCACAAACATGCGTATACTGAAAAGGGGGCTGCTGAGCCTGCTGTGTGCACGGGAGCTCAGGGACGGCGACGTGTACAAAGGGAGCAGGTTCAACGTGCTCACTGTGGTTGCTGCTGTGTCCATCCTGACGCCCCTGGCCGGCCTGGTCTTTGCATGGTGGTCATATGGCAGGCTGTGGGGCTGATTGTGTATGGTTGGTCTGACAGTCCAGATGTTTTGGGTTCTAAGTTCTGGCTGGCAAGGCAAATACCAACTTTCTTACAAGCGCGCAAGGTGACCTTTGCACGCGCTGAAGATTAGCTTAAAGTTGCATGCTTCACAACATCTGTTGTGCAGCACGCGTGTGCACAAAGAGAGAGTGCATACTTGTACAATACCAAAGAGTGCATGTACCATTGTGCTGGTGTATGAGCGCAGACCTGGTGATGTGCGGGTAAATGAGAGTGGCACATGCGGTAATGCGAAAGGAGGCGCAACGGCAACTGTGTTAAACGGGGAGACAGTCAGCCTCTATGCCTCCTTGCACACACCGCTCCTGACCACCCTGTGCATAACTACAGAGGCCTAGCTGGGAGCGCTGGTGACATGCGCAGCACCCTGAAGCTGCCCCTGGCCCCCTGCTGCCTTGCAACCTCACGGCACCTTGACTGTAGCAGCGCCCTGCTCCACATAATCGAGCGCACACCCGCAGCTCTGCCACTGCAGCCAGGCTTCATACTTTACACCCGTGCAAGCACGCAAGCACTCCATGAATCAAAACGTGAGGCATTCCTTAACAGGCCCCACTCTGGGCCGCGCGACCTACCGCACGCCGGTACAGCTGTCTGCGCGGCCCAAAGCTGCGACGCCAAGCTATATGCGGGGCAGGAGCCCTGCACCTGCGAGCGGCAACACAGGCCGACATCGCTAGCACCTGCGCATGCAGGTTCCCGCCAGAAAAATCCTGAAAGGGCGAGGCGACACAGCACATCCAAGAGCCTCCCTCTGGCCGCCCGGCACGCCTGACGCCCAGCTGAGCCCGAACCTAAAAAGCCTCCCCTAGGCGACCTGACACACCACACTCGCACCACAGCTTTGCGTCCCGCGCGCTCACTACCACGCGGCTTGATGCGCTGCAGGGCGGCAGCAGCGCTCGCAGCACGGCGCGTTGCGCACTGGGCGCTTATAGAGGGACACTTCGACAATGCGAGTCACTGCAACTGCTCTACTGCCACCTGCATGGCCAACCTCGGGCCCCCATTTCGCCCCAACAGGCCCGGATTTGTGCAAGGAGGCTGCCAGCCATAAGGCGGCGCTGCCCGCAACGCGTACTGCTGCCGCTCGTGCGCTCTGCCGCCCCACGCCCCACAAGCCAAAAGCCCCGGCACGCCAGCCGCCCCACCGCCACCACGAAGCTGCGGGGGTCAGGGCAAGGCGGGGTCAGCGGTAGCGGCGCCAACGAGCTCAGGCGCGAGCCAGGCCGCAAACGCGTGCGCGGCCTGCGCCTCAGCAGCCTGGCGTGCCAGGAGGTCGTCCCACGTGCTCTCCAGCAGCCGCTGGCTGCGCGCCCTGCGCGCACAGGCGGCAGGCGTGTCAGCAGTGGGGCAGGGCGCGGGCGCGGGCGCGCTGGCGCTGCCAATCAGGCTTGACACGCCGGGGACTTGCGTGCGCCGCGCCGCTTCGGCAACGCGCGCTGGCAGGGCCCTCCATGCACAAATAGGGTGAACATTTTAATTCATGTGCATTGTTAGAATTCATGGCCTTGCCCTTTGCCAGGGTCTGGCTTTGCTACGTTCCGATAAACCCTGCGCGGCATGGGCGCAGGCTTTGCTACATTCTGATGAACCCTGCGCGGCGCAGGGCTGGGCGGGCGGGCGGGCGGGCGCGCACTGCTGCAGGAGCGCCGCGCTGGGCGCAGAGCTGAGGGAGGTCGCCGAGCCGCCCGAGCGCGGCAGCTGCCTGAAGCCGCCGCTGCCCCACGCAGGCGACGCGGCGCGCTCCATTGGCGCGCGGAGCGCGCTGCACGCGCGCGCAAACGCCGACCCCGTCCCGCCCGACGACCCCGGCGACGCCGGGCCCACGCGCGCGCAGCCGGCGCTGCCGCCCAGGCTGCCCGCCGCGCTCGCCAGCGCCTTGCCGAGGCGCGAACCCGGCAGGGGCAGGGTCAGGGCCGGCCCCAGCCGCGGCGCCTCGCCCGCGCCGTCGGGCGCGCCTAGCGCCAGCGAGCGCTGCAGGCGCAGCGCCTCGGAGTCATGGCGTTCGCGCAGCGCGGCGCACGTCGCCAGCGCGGCCACGGCGACAGGGCTGGCCGGGCTGCTGGACAGGCTGGGGCTGGCGTGGAGCCCTGAGAAGACCCTGTCAGAGCCCGGCGTCGCCAGCCCGGCCGGCGCCGGGCTCCCGGCCAGCAAGCCAGGGCTGCCGCGCATCAGCCTGGCGGCTGCGGCGGCCAGGTCCGGCGGCGCGGCAGAGGCTCCCGCGTGCGGCGACCGCATGGGCGTCAGCGTCGGCGTGCGCGCCAGCGACGCCGCCGCGGGCGCGGCAAACGTCAGCGATGGCGCGCGCTCGGCGGATGCCTGTGGGCGCGGCGGCGGCGGCGGCGTCGCGGGGTGGGAGGCGGGGCAGCCTGGGCCCGCGGGCGAGCCGGGCAGCACGGCGGTGTGCGCATGCGGCGGCGGGGCCTCGGGCCCCGACGGCAGGGCGCGCGCCCCGTCCGGGCCGGCCTCGCCCGGCAGCAGCCGCGACGCCGGCAGGAATGGCGACGCGGGCACCGGCGACGCCAGGCCGCCCAGGCACGCAGCGGGCGCCGAGCGCGAGGGCGCCAGCGGCGTCGGCGGCGGCGCCGCGCCGCAGCCGCCCTCGTCGCAGCGCCGCAGCAGCTGGCAGGCGGACAGCAGCGGCGACGGGCGAGCCGCGCGCTTGGCCGGCGCCGGGCGCCAGAACACGGCAGCCTCCAGCTCCGCCGCGGCATCGTGGGGCGCCGAGGAGCGGGTGCGCCGGCCAGGCACGCCGGCCGCCGCGCCCAGCCCCAGCCCAGCGCCGCCCAGCGGCGCAGCCGCCCAGCGGCCGGACGGTCGCGGCGCGCGCGTGGCGGAGCGCGCGGCGCGCGTGGGCGGGCGCGCGCGCGCGCGCTTGGGGCTCGGCGTAGGGCTCGGGCTCACAGCGCCGCCGCGGTCCGGCCACCCGGCACCTGCCTCCGCAGCCGCCTCGAAGGGGTTGGCCCACTCCGGCTTGACCACGGGCACGCGCGGGGCCCTGGGCGCGTCCCTGGAGGCTGCGGCCGGGACCCCGCCCGCACGCAGTTCGAGCGCGCCGCCCTCCAGCCCGCCCGCCTCCGCGCAGTACAGCACATCGTCCAGGGTCTCCACACCCTCCTCGCCATCGCCCTCGTCCTCGCCCGCCGAGTCGACGATCGGCGCGCGCTCCGCGCGCGCGCGGCGCGGCTGCGCGCGCCGCGGCGCGCGCTCGGCGGCGGCGGGCGCGGGGCCGGCAGCGGCCGCGGCAGCGCTGCGCTTGTGCGCCGCCTTGCGCTGCGGAGGCGCCGCCAGGGGGGAGCGCGGCGGCAGGCAGTCGTCCGATGCTGCAGCGCCGCCTGCGCGCTCCCGCGCCGGTGAACAAGCAGGGCCTGGGCACCGCCCAGCCAACGCGCCCTAGCAATGCAACAACACGCCGTGCGGGGCTGCTACGCGCGCCGCAGTGCTGACACGCGCCGCTGACAGGCACAGCAAGCGTCCAGGCCAATAGCTGACTTGTCAAACAGTAGCGATTATGCCCTGAACCTGGCGACAGGTTCAGCCTGGGTTGCGGCTGCAGAAGCGCCGCGGAGTGCGCACCCAACGGCGACAGCGGCGCGCAAACGTTCGCTGCAATGCCTGCCCCGGCGTCCACGCGGATGCGCAGCGGCGCCCCGCTCGGCTTGCCGCCCGCCTTCGCGCCGTCCGCCACGGCGCCCGCGGCTAGTGCGCCGCCCTGCGCATCCGGCGCGGCCGCGGGCCGGCCAATCGCTGCGTCGCGCGCGCGCGGCGTTGGGAACAGCTCCGCCTCTAGCAGCTGCGCGACGTAGGGCGCTGGCGCGCCGCCCGCCGCGCCCGCGCGCGCATCATCCTCCCTCGGCGCGCCGCGCCGCTCGCTCGCGCCCGCGCCCGGCCGGCCCGGCGCCCCGCCCGGCGCCGGGCAGGCGTGCGCGGCGCCGCCGCCGCCCTCGCGCTCTGCGCCGGCCGACAGCCGCCTGGCCGGCGGCGCGGGCGGGGCGGCGGGGTCGACAAGGCAGGCGCCCGGCCGGCCGCGCGGCGAGCGCGCGGCCTGGAACTGCGCCGCCTGGCGCACGGCCAGGCGCTGCGCGCGCACGCTGGTCGCGTCTGGGCCCAGGCCGTCCAGCGCGTCCTCGCCTGCGGCGGGCGTAGGGTTAGGGCGCACGCTCGCGGCTCAGGCGCGCGCATCCCGGGCGCGGTGCCGCTGACGCACAGTGCAGCAACGACGGGCACTGCGCACCAGCCCAAGGGGCACTGTTGACAGAAAGGACTCCTACTATTTGCAACAGGCTGTGGGTGCGTACTGCCAGCTGGACCATCAACGATCACGCTCAGCACGCCAGAGAGCGCTCAACACGTCGCGGCCGCAACCGGCCGAGCAGGCGCTGTGCAGGCACGCGCACCGAGGCAATCGGCAGGCTCGCCGCCGGCGCCCGCCGCGGGCCGCGCGCCGGCAGCGCCGCCGTCGCCGCTGTCGCCCTCGCACTCGCCGGCGGCGCGGCGCGGCGCCGCGGCGCGCACCACGTCCCGCGACGACCGCGCGGAGCGGCCCTCGCCGTCAGAGTCGCCGCCCGACCCAGACGCCGGCCCCGCCTCGCGCTCCGGCCCCACAGCGCGCCGCCCGGCGTCGCCCTCGCTCGCGCTGCTGTCCGCCTTTGACGCCTCGCTGGGCGGGGCCACGCAGGGTTTGAAACCCAGCGCGGCGTTATCGGCGGCGGCGCCCGCGGCCTCGCTCGGGCGCCCGCCGCGCGCCGCCGCGCGCGCCACCGGCAGCTGCGTGGACGTCGTCCGCGAGGCCTTGGAGTTGTCGGAGGACGTGGACACCTTGCCCGTGTCGGCGGCGGACACTGACATGAGCGCGCACGGCGCCGCCCTGCCATGCTGCGCGCGCGCGTCGCCGCCCTCCGCGCCCGTCCGGCGGCGCTTCGCGGCCGCGGGCAGCGCCGCGAACTCGCCCGAGCGCCGGCGCACCTGCACCACAGCCGGGGCGCACAGTGGGTTTACCGATAAAAGAATTCCCCTGCGTACTGGCAACAGCCAGCGCTGGCAGGCAGACAAGGCAGACAACGGGTGCGACGGCAATGAGTACGAGTGTACACGCACTAAGGCTCAGACAGGTCCCCGCACAAGCAACCTGGTCGCCCAGCCCTTGCGCGGACGGCGAGGGGGCGCGGCCGGGCGCGCCGCGCGCACCTTTTCGCCAGGCCGCAGGCCTGCAGATGTCTCCCCGTCGCCGCCGCCGCTGCCGCCGCCGGCCCTGGGCTTGGGCGAGCAAGGGTGCGCTGCTGGCGGCCTGGGCGCGGCCGGCGTGCGCACAGCGCCCCCGCTCTGCTCGTCGTCGCTGTCGCTGGCCTGCGCTTGCGCACGCGGGTCTGCTCCACAAACCCTGCCCGGCCCAGCTGGACAAGAGCACCCTCTGCGCTCATGCTAGGCCTGCGGTGCGACGCAACGACTCTTCGCCACCGCGTGCAGGTCCGGGACGCACAGCAGCTCGTCCGCAGCCCACCTCCGCACGCAACCTGGACAGCTGGCAGAGCCGCCAGCACGCGCGTGCAGCCATGCTCGACATGTCTGGACCAACAAGGGCACCGCAAGACAACGACTGCGCCCGGCGCAGGGGCTGCACCTGCGGCTGCAGCCGGGGCGCCGCCGCGGCGCGCCGGCTCTCAGCCAGCGCGAGCGCCAGCGCCTGCCGCTCCGTCAGCCCCACTGCACGCGCACACGCGGCTCAGCACCAGCCACGCCAGGCCGTGCGCAGCCCGCAGCGACCCACCCGCTCGTGCACCGCACGCCAGCGGCTGCCGGGACAGCCCCACGCGCGCGCAGCTGCACAGCTGGCGCGGAAAGCTGGCACGCACGCCGGCGGCCGGCCAGAGTGTCTCCTGAGGAGGGCAGGGGGCGCACTGCTGGGCAACCCTTCACGTCAGCCGCCGCGCCCGGCTGCTCGGCGGGTCTCCCGCAGCCCCCACGCACGCCAGCCTTCTCTTCCCTGCAGGCCGCCCGGCAGGGCCTGTGTCAGCGCACAGCAGCAACGCAGCGCATCCATCCCTCATTAATGTGGCCTGCGGGAAAAGTTGGCGCTGATCTGCCAACTGTGTCCGCGCCACAGCCACCTGAAGCTGCCTATCGTACGGGATCGCCCTGGACGTGCCACACACCAAGGAGACCACAAAGACCCGGACTGAAAGCTGCCACATCAGCCGGCGCGGCAAACATCCTGTCACTTCCTGCGGTGGGCAGGCGCTGGCATGGCCGAGCCCCGCAGCGCCCCGCGCCCCAGCAGCCGCCACGCGCTCGCCGCACAGGGCCAGCGGGTGCGGCTGCGTGCGCCTGGAGGCTGCCTTCCCAGCCCAAAACGCTTGTGATCATCGCTAGGGTTGTTTGCATGCTGCCTCCCGACTTCTGAAGTACGCTCCTATGGGCCCGGGGCGAGCTCCATACGCGTCGCGCGCAGCCCGGGGTGGCACAGCAGTGCAGGCATCCAGTGAAGCTGCCAGGCCGCGACCGACTTATCCGCTAGCCCGCGGCCAGCAGGTCTCCAACAGCCCGCACGAGCCGAGGGCACGCCTGGCTGCACTATCGGTTCCAGCCTCGTGCCGCCAGCTCACGTCTCTGCAGGCGGCCCTTTCTGTGACGCGTCTCCTCACCTGTCACGCCAGCGACCGCTGCATGCTGAACCCACTCATGGCGACGCTGTGATACGCAGGCAGCGCCTGTGGCTTCTCTCCACAGGCCGCCACCGCCACCGAGTGCACAGGGGGTTCGCCAGACCTACGGGCTAGGGTCCCTCCTCGGGCCGGGGTGAGGCAGTTGAACGAGCTACACAGGTCTCAAACTTAGGCTGAAGGTACTGTTGCTATAATCCCGAGCAAGGGTAACGGTCAACACTTGAGCCTCTGTGCGGGACCCATGCGGGCTCCGCCCTGACGCGATGATGCGCTAAGTCAAGCGCGCTCAGAGCCCGCGCCCTCGCCAGGGATGGGCTGCGGATTCTCCAAGCCGGACGTCAAAGCAGGCGGTGGAAAGCCCAAGGACGATGCTGCGGTGCGCCGCGCGCATGCGCCTGCTGCTCTGCCTCACCGCTTGGCGTGCCGACCAGCCTGCCGGCAGCGCTCCGCCCTGCCCTGCAGGCAAGAGGAGAGCAGGAAAGCTTCGCACTGGTCGAGCGGGTGCCGCGCGAGCGGCAGGTGGGCGCGCCTGCCGCGGCCAAGGGGGCCGGCAAGCTGACCAACAGCGTGCTGGGGAAGCAGACAGAGGTGCCGCCCCGCTTGTGCTCGCCCAGGGCAGCCCCGACCCACCCGCCGCACGCGGCATGCACGCATCAACGCCCAGTGCCGCGCTGCTCAGTGCGCGTGGCGCGCTCTGGGGAGCTGTGTGGCAAAGGGCGGCCCTGCTGAAACTTCTGGTGAGCAGGCAGCTCGCGCAGCTGCAATCCAGTGCCGCCAGTGCCGGCACTTTGGAGCGCAGCGCTTTCGGTGCGCGAGCTGCTGCCCGCGCTGGTGGCCACCACCCTGAGCTGCACACTGCAGCCCGGCCACTGGATGTGTGGAGCGGGGAGCTGTCAAGGTGCCAGGACTCTGCCCGCAGTTGGGGCCTCGGGCAGCGCAGCGGCAGGGGCGTGAGACGGGGAACCAGGGGGAGCTGCGGCACTGCGGGAGCGGCGGCACGCACCTGGGCGCCGTCCCGGACGGCGCTGTGCACCTGCGCACCTGGGCGCATGCATTGGCTATGCAGCACCGTAGCTCTGCTGCTGAGCGGGCCTGGCGGGCGCGCAGGTCAAGCACCCGCAGCGCTTGGAAGCTGTGAGCGGCTTTGCAAGTGCGGCGGTGAGGGGCTTGGTGATCACCAGTCCAGTCCACTGCGGGGCAGTGGGCAGCGCACGCACGCCGGGCACGCCCGTTTGCCAGGGAGCGTGCCTGGCACCGATTGGGGTATAGGATAGGGTCTAGGGTATACAGGGCACCAAATTAATCGCACGCATGCGCGCAGGAGCTTGCGCGCAGGAGCTGTGCAGCGCGCGCGCGCCGGGCCGCACATAAACCTGCCAGCGCTGGCCCGCCCTGAAGGTGTCTCACACGTGGGGGGTGCAGGCGCGCAGGACACGCGCGTTGCGTGCGTGTAGGGCCGCGTGCGCGGCCGCGGGCAGTCCGGCTGGTCCACATTTGTATGCAGTTGGGGATATGTGCGCGTCGGACGCGCGCAGCGTGTATGCGCTGGCCCGCGTGCTCGGGCGCGGGCGGTGCGGCCGGTCCACAGCCCTCCCCCCACATTTGCACAATCCCACCCAGTTTTTGGATTATGCGCGCGCAGGATGTGTGCACAGTGTACACCCTGGGCCGCGTGCTCGGGCGCGGGCAGTTTGGCACCACGCGCCTTGCGGTGCACAAGGCGAGCGGCCAGGAGTACGCGTGCAAGTCCATCGGCAAGCGCAAGCTGCTGTGCGCGCCCGCCCTGCGGCGCCGCCCGCCGTGCCGGCCATGCGCAGTGCTGCCTCGCGCCGGCCTGTTGTTGGCGCCCGGTCTGGGGCAGTGCCAGCCGCTCTGCCTTGCGCGCGACTGTACTTTGAGGAGGCGTGAGTGTCTGCACCATGCGCAGCGCGGCCACTGTCTGCGTGTCATCAAGCCGCGTTCGATACAAGAGCTCTCAGGTGGTTGCTCGTATGGTCTGAAAGCGCATGGTAGGGCTGCAGATGGTGGGCGCAACAGTAGACGGCAGCAGCAGGAGAGGACAATGAGCATCCCTGGGGACGTTTCGGTCTTGTGTCTGATGCCTGGCACTGCGCGCGGCGTTCATGGCACAGGGCGCATGGGGTCCGCGCGCCGGCCTGCGAGCCGGGCAGGATGCAGCGGGGCAGGTGG
>JAABUR0100009753.1_pt1 | contig 10722 bp, 13 predicted proteins | sample 5560091 | NCBI WGS metagenome assembly JAABUR01 (sample SAMN10711879, study PRJNA513375) | rock metagenome | isolation source: Antarctica rocks | place: Antarctica: Victoria Land, University Valley sud
GTGCCAAGTTGAGTTGAGGATGAGCGACTGTTTAGGGACGGTTCGGGCGGAGGGGTGGGGGGGCATGGTGGTGGGTGTTATTGGGGGGAAAGGGGGAGGGTGGGCGGCGATTAGGAAGGTGTTGGGCGAGAGGGGGTGAGAGGTTATGGAGGGGAAGGAGGGGAGCGAGCGAAGGGAGGGGTGGATTGGGGCTGAGGGGACGCGGAGTGATAAGATGGGAGCGAGAAGTTGAGAAAATGGAAATGTTATGAGAGATATACATCTAAAATAATTTTTGGACCTCAGGAAATAGAATACGAGAAAGATCGGTTTTTCTATTGCAAAGTGAAAGTATTCAGCCCCAAAACCAGCACCGGCGAACGTCATTCATCAATATTCATTCGCCACCCATCAGCCCCTAAACCCTCACCAAACTCGGCCCACCCTCTCCTAACTCCTCATTCAACCGAACCAAAACCCCCTTCAAAGAGTTCCTCTCGCGACACTGACTTCTCGTTTCTCCATCAAGTCCATGATACAGCATAGCCAGCGCGTTACTCTTCCACAGCCTCAGTCCGCTCCTCCGGCTTCTGAAAATCGCCGCCGCCAGGAAAAACGCCGTGAGCAACACCACCGCCACCGGTAGCGCGATCCACCCCCATCGGACATGCACGTAGCTCTCAGCCTCAAAGGCTGCCCCAGGTACTGGGACAGCACCACCAGAGGAGCGGAAGCTGTTGGTCATGCTTTGGGCTAGCTCGGACGTCAGGCGCGAGAGACCGGATGGGTATTCGTAGTAGTACCAGTAGAAAGCCTGCACCATGTCTGTGTCAAAGAAGGTTTCGCCGCTGGAGATGCCGACGGTGAGGTTGACGATGATGTTGGATTCTTGGGTTCGAGGGTACTTGGCCGAGCTTCGAGAGGCGGAGCCGTTGCGGAAGATGTCATCGAACCATTGCTGGATGGCGAGCATGGCGCCCATGCCGATGGGGTATGTTGTGTTATCGCCGGCTGTGATGATGCCAGGAACGTTTGTCCCGGTTTTCAGGTCATTGGAAATGTCGACGACGGATGTATTGGTGAAGGTGGCGGTGACATTTTGTAGGGTTACTCCGTTGTGAACGGAGGTATTGAGAGTTTGAACGCAATACTGGAGGGTACACTGAGTCGCCCAAGGACTTGAATGTTTGTTTGTCGCTTGCACTGCGCCATCCTGTGCCTCGGTGCCCATGAACGTCAATTTCATGATATCAGTATAGGCCATGGAACCAGACGGCGACGGCGTCTGACCTGACATACTAAAGACGGAAGAATTGGTATTGAGAATCGCTCCATAGGGTAATTCCCAGCCACAATCCGTGCCGTTACCACCAAATTGTTTTCCGCAGGAGCGTTTCATGTATTCCGTCATAGAGATACACGAGCTACTCACGGCAAGCGTTGAGAATGATGGCCAAGTACAATTTCCTGTAGGGCAATCTACGGCGAGAGATGTGGTGGGATCTGAGGCAGAAAACATGCCGTTGAATACGGCTGCCTTCAATGGAAGGATTGGCACAAAGCTATCTTGAAAGAAGTCAGCAACAGCAGACAGTTCAACATGACTAATTAGAGTGGTATCGTACTGGACTGACTGCTGTCGCCAGGGAGAAAGGCAGTATAGTTGCTGGCAGATTTGATAGATGCCGCAGCGTGCGCCTCGACCATACGCGTACGATAAGCGACGATTTGCTGAGCAAAGGGACCCATTGCCAAAGCTACGATCGTAACAATGGCTCCAAAAGACCCAAGGATACTACAACATAGATCAGCGACTTTCGCTAGTGAATTAGACGGATGGAGACGTACCCGCCACGACCAAATACTAATAGCTTGATACTACCATAGAAACCTCTGCTGGCATCATCGAAGAGTACCATGTCGGTCAACGGCCGATGTGCCCCCTTGAAGCGGATCCACTTTAATTGACTCAGGCCGCTTGACAATGGTGCCGCAATTGAAGCTGTTGCCAAAGCACTAAGAAGAGCGACAAGCGTGTTCAGCGTTATCTGCTCCGGCCAATGTGGAAGAGACTGTCCATTAAAATGGGCAAGCACTCCAACGATTGCTGCTATAGCCGATATGCTTGCGAGAAGACTAATAATCTCTAAAAGCCAAGATCCACCACCGAGGATAGTTGAAGAGGTCGAGGAAGTCGAGCTAGCTTCGCCGTCTCGAATCTTGTGCTCTGTGGTTTTCTCTGAATGTTTTTCTATCGGAGAATCTGAACCGCCATGCCAGCTGCCATTAACCAGGGTTTGTGGGCTGAAGGGTGAGGCCAGGTTCTCACTTGCAAGCTCTCCTGATTCGAATGATCTCGCAGGTTGTTGAGGCCTCACGGAGCGGTTCGAAGCATCACTGAGGTTGCTTCGATGAGAAGAGATACCGTGTTCATCGTTCATATCCAGAGGAGAGTATGAGCTTGACATCCTTGCTGCTGCCATGTTCATTCTTGATTCGCTTGTACTTTGCACTGCAGATAGAAAGGACTTAATGGAAGACCACCAGGATACAAGACCTCTTTCTATGTATATATCAAAGACTCCCAGAGCGTGACATCCAGAATTGCAGGCATCCTGCGATTAGTTCAGCCGTATATTAATAAATATATTTCAGCCTCCACTGGGCATCATTACACCCTCTCGAGTTTTCCACGCCTATCGTGCAGTCAACCTTTGTCGAATCCATCTGCATTGTGACAGACTTGTACGCCTGGATAAGTGGCAACTCTGGGCTGAATGGAATCGTCGTCGTCGGGCGAATCATTGTGCTCTGCAGCCCTCCCGACATGCATGAGTTCCTAGTGGGGGTACTGGATATGTGCATCAGAACCAGAGACCTGGGCCAATCATAACAGCATTTTCGGTAATGCTACTCTACTCGAGCACTCTGGGATAGTTTCACCAAAGCTTTCAAATGGTTTGTGGGATAAATATCAGACACCCTTGGCATGCTTGGCATTTGAGGAAAGAGGAACGAGCGGTGAAGGCAAACGAGTTGCTAACTAACGTTCAGCCTGGCCAACGGAAGGAAATTTTCCATCTCTGCCATCTCACTACAATCACAACATCAATCACATCAATAGCACTCAAAGGCTCTGGCACTCCATGACTTAGCTAGGACACAAGCCCTTGAATCCGATGGCGGGGAGTTACGCCGCTGCGGAAAATACAACCAACAAAGTCTATTAATATTCCGTACCCGTGCAGCGATACATCTGACAATGCATGACGGCTTGCAGATATGCACCTATCATATGGTTCATAGCCATAAGCCTTACCTGCATAGCGCATTCATGTTCAGCAATTCCGTTCTAAAGTTATCATACTGTAAACCTACACAGCCCTACAAACCCGAAACAGGCGCTCTCTCTCAATCTAGTGGTGTCGCACATCCTTGACCGATATGAGCTCCGTGGAAACAGCTGCAGTGTTCCATGCAGCCTGCTTACAATGGCTGCAGCTATCCTGAAGATGTTCATACCTCACCCAACTTCGTACGTAGAACCGAAGAACATCGATGCCTTCGCCCGCTTTCCGTTGAGCCCAAGATAGGTTATCAGTTTAAGAAAACAGGAAATGAAACTTCACATATTTGTTATAGACCCTGAGGTCTATTCAATAATCGTTATGTACTGATGACTCGGAGGTCCTTTCCGGCCAAAGACGGAAGCCTTACAACTTTCACATACATAAAAGTGCCTTGGGGAAACCCAACGGCCTAAAAGCGTGAGTGGAATCATAATCTAAAGACCTCCCTCTTTATATATGAATCTGGAAGATGCAAAGTCCCTGACCTAAAGGCTGGACATGACCATTGCAGTTTCACATGCGGGCTGTGGCAGCTTTAGAACGTTCATACATGGCCCGTTCGAAGGCCCTTTGCAGCTCTATGGACTTCGGGTCGCCTGGCGGCATGATCTGCGAGGCGTACATACCGCAGAGTTCAGCTTCGCGGTCAATAAACTAAAAGCATCCAATCAGTCATATGTTCAATATGGGACGAGAAACGGGGCAATACCCAACACAAGTTCGGCAACCCGGTCCAGGTCATAGTCTCCTTACTCCTCCAGCCAGGGATATGATTAAGGCAAAGCAAACCCCCCAGGCCCCAGTCCTTTTCACAATCTATGGGTAGCGTTGCTCCGAAAAGGTTGTTCAAGTCTGGAATTTTGCTTAGCTTCATCAGTGCTTTGTGGCTCAGTTCTGTCAGCTGTGGTGTGAAAAGCTCTGCCGCGCCCTCCTTTTTTAACAAGTTTCCATCGTCGGCCAGTAGACTGTGTATCACTTTGAGGTATTCTGGCGCGCAAGCACTAAGGCCTTGACCTCCCATGCAATCTTTTACTCCTTCATATGGTATAGGGCCGTCATATGGCATTGCCTTCTCATCTGGCGCTTTCCGAATACTCATGCCTGCTTTCTTTGCCTTTAAATCAGGTCTTCCCTCTATGAAGAACGTCATGTCTTTAATGCCAAGAGGCTGCCAGATATATTTCTCAAAGTAAGTCTCAAGTGTCATACTAGGATTGACACGTTCGACCATCTTTCCGGCCCAATCATGTCCGGCACCATACGTCCAGGACGTGCCTGGTTCGAATACCAGTGGATAAAGAAATCTCGTAGCTACAGTCACGCCTGCAGACGGCTTCTCGCCTCTGCTTTTGCGCCATCGGAGCAAGCCTGGATGGACGGCATCATAAGCAATACCGGAGGAGTGCGTTAACAGCAATCTACAAAATGAAATCAAGAACTGACTCACATTGAGATTGTAGTACTTACCTCAGTGTGACAGCTTTCGTCGCCTTCTTGAATTTCAGTTCGCCAGGCGGCTCATAGGCTTCGGAGATGATTTCGATATCTTTGAATTCCGGCAACACCCTCACGACATCCTCGTCTAGTTGCAGAAGACCTCGCTCGACGCACTGCAACGCAGCTATTGAAGTCAAGAGTTTCGTACACGATGCTAATCCCATTATTGCATCCTGTTCGAGGGGTTCTTGATGACCATCTTCAAGGGAACGAACTCCAAACGATTTACTGTAACGAAATTTGCCTAAAAATATACTATCAGAGCTGAATACTATAATTCAAAGATGAATAGCGGAGGTACCTGTTTTGTCAGTAGCTACCAGCACCGCTCCAGGGATCTCTCTATCCCTGCAGGCTGCCCGGAAGGTTTCTTCCAACGAGGACATTATGAGCAATGGAAGAAGCAGGATCAATCATCAACTCGTCCAACTACTCAGCATTACGAGCACGAATTTTCTCTTGTTCTCATTCTTTACTCATATAGCAATCTTTGGGCAAGTATTTTCGATCCCCTAGCATTGTTGCCTATCTCCTCATTGGAAAGTGCCGAGGTGTTTGGTGTGGTATCACGTGATAGTCACATTATACTGTGTAGACAAATCAGGGTTGCGCTGTGGCTCCATCCCTCAACTTGTCTATATCGTTTATCAAGTAATGAATTGGCAAGAGGAGAGGACAAAAATTGGGAGCTCTCCCACGAGAGGGCCGCTTTAGCAAGCGAGCTGGGTGTCGCGGAGTGTGATCCGGCACCCAAGTCAGGCAATCTGGCACTTAACTCGGGCTAGACGCAATAGCAGTGTGAGATCTGCCTTTGCCCGTCAGGGATGACCCTGTCCAAGTCGTCACTCTTTGAATAACTTCTTCTTGGCCTCGGCTTACTTTTTATCGATGTTTTTCTTATGAATTATTTTTCTGCTTTGTATTCAATGTCTCTGGTCTCCCCGGTTTCTCGAGGAATGTTGGGGCTCAACCTTAATGCGTACGTGCAGAGTCGGTAAGAGAATCCAAAGTGTGACACTAAAAACGGTGAAGAACAAGCAAGCCTGCTTTCACCGAGAATCGCGCTTGATGGATGCTGCAACAGCCGTTGTAGAATACATTTCACTTGAGACCAAAACCCGTCATTAGACTGGTATCCAAACGCATGCTCAGAATCCGAGACTGCCACAGAGAAGGATTTCTCCGACAAAAGTCAAAAGAAAGCGGCTTCATGATCGACATGTACTCCCTCAGGAAGCCCACCGCCACTGTGAGGTCTTTGTCTTCAGCTTTCAACCAAGGGCAGAGATCCACAAATGGAAACACACCGGTCTTAAATCGAGGAATCAACATCTGAAATCGCTTACTCACCTGAGCAATGCTCGCAGCTTCAAAGGCTTGCGAAGAAAGGATCGTTACAGATAGACTGAATAACTTGAACCAGTGTAAAAGTCTTCCACATATCGATACCTTTGTTTACCGATATCACTCCCAACAGTCAAAAACAAAAGATATATGTCCTTAAAAACTTCAATTAACGCCGCTTGCTTCTCCCCCTATGTCTCTACCTAAGAGCCTCCAAGAACTTTACCTCGTTGGTGCCTAACCACCAAAACGGAGATACCTGGTGGTAGTCTTTGGCATACCTTAGCTACTGTATGTACATACATAGATCGCTTACCCAACCAAAAAAGTCCTTTCTCCATTTTAAGACTTGATACAGGGTACCTATGTAAAAGGAGGCAGAGCCAAGGCCACATCAGCGTATTCCGTTCTTGAACGAGCACACGTTACGCGATGTGCGTCACTCGGGGGGCATGCATATTCGTAGTGTCAATGAATAGTGCTTGGCTAAGCGTACGGAGTCGTCGTTTACTTCGTATACCCTTGAGGATGAGTGGGTGGTGAGGGAGAGGGAGAGGAAGCGGAAGCGGAAGAGGGAGGAGATTGTGTAAAGGCATAAGATTCATAGATGGGACGGAAAAGCAACTCTCAAAAAAACACACAACATGATCAAACCCCCCTTATTAAAATCATACCCGCCTACAAAATAATTATAAGTCCTATTACAGAACTCGTGAAACCCCATCATAGCGAAAATAGCAAATAAATTAAAATAAAATCGCGCCTCGAGATAACCTATCCCGGCGACGCTCCTGGGCTACCTGTCCCGTTCCAACTACCTTAGTCCGCTAGTTTGGATCCATCATACCCTACAGTACCTACTTTATCTCATGCCCATCATAGACATATCCATGATATCATACAATCATTACCAATGCCGTTCCCGGCATCCCAAGCCTCTTGTCCAAACTCCACAAGGCCCATAAAGCAAAAGCAAGCTCCCGCATCTCGCAGCACTTTCATCATCTCGAATACGGCCGATTCATCGCCGCAATCTCCCTCGCAATCGTCGCCCACTCCAGCTCCCTCTTGATCGGCTCGCCGCGCTTCTGCTGCTGAACCTCGTCCCATTTGAGGAGTTCGTAGGCGAAGCGGAGGTGGGGCTGGATAATGACGTTGAGGCGGCGGGCGCGGACGTAGCAGCTGAGGTTTGGGGTGTTAGCTTCCGGAAGGGTGGAGCAAAGTGGGTGAGATCTGGAAGGAGGACTTACTATGCGCGTGGGAATGAGAGAGCGAGGGAAGCCATGACTTCTGCGATGCAGATTGTTGCTGAGCGAGAGACGCCGACGCGACAGTGGACTAGCGTTGCTGTGCCATCTTCTTTACCTTTTTCTGCAACGGCCATTGTCAGTACGACTTGGAGGAAAAGTGGTTAACCTGGAGGCTCTTACGAATGAACGCCAGACACCTTTCATATTCCTTCATCAACGGATCCAAGCCATTGTCCTGCACCCGGTCGATGAAAAGCAAGTTTTTCAGACCCCAGCTATCGATCTGGTTCTTTGTCCAATTTACTGGCTCGCCAACACTGAGTACCTTGTTGATACCCATTGCTCTTAGCAGCTCTGGGTTATTTGCATGATTTAGGTTACCAAGGTACATGTACGGAAGTATTCGACTCGGTAAGCTCCCATCCATTTTCGAGAGCCATGCTGGTTCCGTTTGCACAGCGCCTAAGATACCATTCGCTGCACCCGGCGACAACTCTAATATCTTTGATTGCAGTTGTGCAAGTAAAGCGACGTCAGACGGGTAGGCGAAGAAATTGCGTTTCTTCTCGCAGTGGAGGCGTAGCCAAGCTTCGTGCACGGGAATTCGTTCGGCGTACATGAAGTAAGCTAATGCAAGTAACGTGCTCTCAGTATACCCATCGGTGCAGTGGATGAAGATCTTTCGTGGGTGGGGCGAGAGTAATTTCATGGGGATATCGCCATCAGAGTCCTGCTCGTCATCGCTCGTGTCTGGTGTAAAATCTGGATTCGCCAGCCGATGCATCCATTGACAGATTTCCGTCAGAGGACCAGTCCCTGAATTCGATAACTTCGGTGGCATGATACTCCCTGACGAAGGGAATTCTAGGTGCTGTGGGGCGAAGTGGCTAAGCTCGCCGATACGCTTAAGCGTATGATGGTCTGGAGCTTGTGCAAGATCGCTCGCCTCAATGAAGACATCATATAAGGGCTCTTCTTCTCGGGTTTCGACATATCGGCACAGTGAGGAATCGGGGCTGGGGCCTAGCCACACATTTTTCGCAATTTCAGATGCTTTTGACATGTTGCACATTTCCTGCCGCTCCCACTGAACTAGGATTGATTAGAATCAATTCCTCCCGAGAATTTGGAAAACTTCTTGTAACTCACAGAAGTCCATGACCGCACCTGTCGGCTGCTCCCGAGAGTCGATTGCTACAAGCTCTGGGTGGTTCTTCTCGAACTCGCTGAACCTGCCTGCGAGTAAATGGTTAGAATATGTCTCACAACAATTGAAGTAAGCAAACCAACGCTTGGCATCACTTACTAGAAACGACAAAGGTTTCGAAGCGCGGAATTTCCTGTCCAGCCGAGGAATGCTTCTCACGCCAGGCGCTTTGTGCATTAGCAAGTCTTTTGGCAGCGTCATGGGCCCCGCTTTCTGGCGTGCCCTCATCTCCATAAACGACTAGATCGGACATCATAGCCATCTTGGTAGCCTGAATATGAAAGTTGCGGACTGAGAAGCCTTCTCTAGGGTCCACATCCAGGAAGGTAGCATTCTGACCATTGTTTGGAGATAATAGCTCATCTGGTGCCAACGCCCCTTTTAATCTCGATTTTGTCAGGTCTCCGTCTGCCTTTACGATTGTAATTCCTCGAAAACATGTTGGCGTAGCGCGCAAGGATTTTCGTCGAGCAATGAAAAACGCTTGCTGGACCTGGTTGTTGGGATGCAACCCGTGTAGCCATGGGAACAGCTTCTTGGGCTCTGGAAAAGGTTGTGCCGAGAGATAATCAAGTGCTGCAGCTAGCCGGAGCGAATCGATTGAGTAGATTGGAGGCGATTCGGAGACTTTGCGATATGCGTCAGCTGGATGAAGGAGCGAGAGGGTCTGGACTTGAGGGTGTTTGGTAGGCGGAGAGGCGGGTGGAGTTGCGGGCATTTGTTGTTGCAATTTCGGAGGAGGACCCGGAGAGCAATAGGGGAGGTGCTTGTTAGGGATTGGGGCGGCGGCAAGCTTGGAAATGTCAAGGCTAAGGGTAGGGCCTTGTGAGGGCGGAGGGGTGGGGGACTGTTGCAGATAGTGCTGTTGAGCTACTGCTGCGGCCATTGTGCAAATTTCTGTTTTTGAAGTGCAAGCTTCACTCGCTCGGATTCTTCCACCGGCTCAGTTTATCAGCAATATGCTCGGAGCCTTGTTGTATAGCATAGGTTGCGAAATCTAGACAAGCAAGGTCAACAGCTGCGATGCGAGCTCGCTGGGCGGAATATTTACCGAGTTGCAACATCTGAGGGAGAACCCCCCGCTCAACCACAATCTGTGGAAGCTGATGTGATAGCACTGCAAGGGGGGAGCGATTGACCGTGATTGCTGAGGCCAGCATCAAATGCTAATCAAGAGCAGACTTGAGCGAAGCGATATATAGCACCGTGTTGTTCCAATGCTATTTACTGGTCGGTTGAGGTAATCAGAGCTGTGAATGTCAAGTTGCATAGGTAGACGTTTCAGCTCACAGCGAGTCAATCAAATAAAGGTTGGAGTGAGATGGCTCAGGCAATCTCGAGCAAGATTACAGCCATGAGCAGCAATTTGTTGAAGTGGTTGCAAAAAGTAGAAGTAGAAAGCGGTTGAGACAGATAATATTAGTGTTACTATTATTCCTCATCCTTCTGTAGGTAAGTTGATCACCTCGAAGCAGACAGAAAACAGTCCCTCTCACCCCGCCCCAGGTAGGTGCGGCCGCTAAGGCATTACCGGGTAGCGCGGCTTGGCACCCCGCCTCGCGCCTCGACTTGCATGGAGTGGAGAGTAGGGAATTGTATCACCAGAAACACCTTACCTTACCTACTTACAGGTACAGAAGTCTTGATTCAATACCCTCTCAGCTCTCCATGCCAGGAGCATCGATGCATGGACGTGCTCTCCTTGGTAGAAGGACCGGCGAGATGGCATTGTTCACAGCGTCAAATTCAACGGGTCCAGAACACTGACGGTCGGTTGCCAGGATCATCCCATCCTGCGAAGATGGTGGACTCGTCCCGCATTGGACGATGCAAGTCATCGTCGATCTCTATCGCTGCCGAGCACTTCCATCTTTCTCCACAGAACTAATACCGTGCAGCTGGTCTCAACGGTCGTCGGTGGGCGAAAAGGCACGAGAAAGCTCTGCACTTCCGCCACCCCCGAGTAAACAGCTTTATGTTCTTTTCAGGACTTACTCAATGCGACATTTGCTTCAATTCTTCGCCAAGGCGCTCAAGGTAAAACTTGCTTATCTGCGACGGCAAACCGTGGAATGACCGGGCAATCTTCTCAATG
>JAABUR0100009756.1_pt1 | contig 10720 bp, 21 predicted proteins | sample 5560091 | NCBI WGS metagenome assembly JAABUR01 (sample SAMN10711879, study PRJNA513375) | rock metagenome | isolation source: Antarctica rocks | place: Antarctica: Victoria Land, University Valley sud
CCTGGCGGCGGCGACCCTGTCTGTGCCCACTGGCCGCGCAGTGGCGGCTGTGCATGCAGCCCCTCAAGCACCTGTGCACAACCTTCCTGCCCCCTGGGCGCCGCTGCATGCACGCCTGCACGCTCAGTGTGATAGGGCGCGCACCCGCGCCGCAGCTGCTGGCGGCTCTGGACACGCAGGACCTGCGCGCGGGCTTCCGCGTGCCGGGCCTGGTCCGCTTCGGCGCGGCCACGGACGCCTACATCGGCAACACCAACGGCGGGCCGCGCATGTATGTCAACATCGAGGACCACCTGTCGCACAGCACCGGCGAGCGCAACAGGGCATTCGAGGTGGGCCAGCTGGGCCGGCATCTCACCCGAAAGCGCCCACGGCTTGACCTCTGAGCATGCGCCACCAGCCTCTTTGCATCCAGTCAGCATTCCTGCCATGGCGCCCCTGTAAGGTCTTGCAGGCCAGGGACTGAACTCGTGCTTTGGGCAGTCCCCTGACGCAAAGACATGCCACTGGAGGACCTGCCTTGTGGTAAAGAGTCGTTGCCATGTGTTGCCACTGGTCAAGCGACGTGCGCCGCGACCGCGCATGCAGGCATTTTACAGGATGATGCTGGCGCCGCCCTGCAGCGGGCGCGTGCACTGGGGCAAGGCCGGCCAGCCCTGGGCGGAGCCCTGCTTCGACGGCGCGGCGCAGTACCCGCAGTGGTGCGACTTCGGCTGCGCTGTGCAGGCGCGCGGCCCTGGCCGGCAGCCCAGCCTGGCGGGCGGACGGCGTGCGGGTCTGCCGGTCTGCCGATGACTCCACTCTGCCATGACTGGTCATTGTCTGTCAGCTTGCATGCGCGAATGCTCGCATGCAGCACATGGCTTGGCTCCGCTTGGCCGCCACGCTTGATTCCTGGGACCTGCCAGCATGTGAGTACAGCCACCACATGCGCGGCTGAAAAATTGCATGCGTGGCAAATATGACCGTGAATAATGTCTGCAGTGGCGCACGCTGCATGAATGGGGTATCGGCCTCCAGCACATGGCACACCTAAGGCAGCCCTACCACGCGCAGGAGCTGGACCCTGGGGGCAAGTTCCGATCGCAGAGCGATGTGTGGCAGTGGCGGGCCACGCGCGATGGCGCGGATGTGCCCTTCGCCGCATGCTGCACGCCGAGCGGCTTTGACCCGGCCTGCGTATGCGCTGGTCGCCTAGGGTGCACAAGTCAGCCAGATGACAGCCTGAACAGGCAAAAGGGCGGCAGCTGGGACTCGGTGTTGGGGTTCAAGGGCTGACCTGGCTGACCTGCGCATTTCAAGGCCAGCTGTGAGCAGCACTTGGGTGTGGCGAAAGAGTGCTGGACCTAGCGAATCCAATGTGTGCTTACTTCCATGGGTTTGCCAACAGGACATGCACCGGTGGGCGCACCAAGCAGGTTGGCTGCAGGCTTGCACCAAATTTTGGTACCATATCCAGGATCCACGAAGTGCATTAGCTACCTCAGCAAGCTCATGTAAGAAGAAGCCCCGCAAGTCCCAATACCACCCACTGTTGGCTGATACGCTGGTTTGATGCGTTCATGCTTGCTGGCATGGTGTTGCTCTGTGCATTGCAACTAGCCTAGCCCCCATTGAGGAATCAGGACAGAAGCCTGGCTTGCTTTTGCTTTTGCGTTTGCTTACAATGCAAGACATGTGTGCTGTGCTTATTTAGGCGCTGCAGGCCAAGTTCCGGAACGAAAGCTGAATTGCAAGCGCACACCTGGGGAGGCAGACCTCTCCTTATGAATCTGGCACCGGCTGTGCCCGCGGGCGACAAGCTGGAGGGCAGCTCCGATTGCTCCACCTCTGGCCCGCACCCTTGCCAGGCGTCGGAGCCCCTGAACGGCGCAGCCGCGCACGCGCCCGTGTGCCACGCTGACGTGCTCCGCAAGACCTTTTGGCACCTGGTTCCGATACACTGGGGCACCATCTTGTGGACATACTTTGATAGAAGCTCGCTCAGCTTCGCAGCCATCGCGCTGATACCGGACCTGGGGCTCACAAACTATGAGTACGGGCTTGGCGCAGGTGTGTCCAGCCAGCTGCGGGTTTTCCTGCTGGTTCACTTTACGTTGGCATGCACAACCCCGCCTTCACGCTGACTGTTACCCGCGCAGGGCTGTTCTTTGCGGGGTCGGCGGTGGTGCAGGTGCCGTCAGTGCTTGCGGGAGCATACGTCGGCCCGCCGCAGTGGCTGACGTTTCTGCTGGTGGCATGGTAGTGCCGCGCCCTCTCTGGTGCAACAGGCAGCTGTTGACCCTCACTCAGAGGCTTGACGCATTTGGTGATGTGCCGCAGGGGCGCAGTGTCTGCCGCCACAGCGGCCATCCACAGCGTGGCATCGTTTTATGTTGTACGCACGCTACTGGGCGTCTTTGAGTCGGGTACCTTTGGAAGTGCGCTGCCGCCCTCACTTCCAGAACGCACAGGAGCTCATGTCAGAAGTGTGTCAGCTGGCACTCTTACCAGCAGCTGTTCGAGGCTGCAAGTGGGGCACATGAGGGGGTTTTCCCAAGACGCCTGGGGCTTGCATGCCATGCAGGGTAGGGCAGCTCAGGCCGTGCAGGACTGACGCCCGTGCCTGCACAAGCGGCCCGCATGCTGAGCAGGGCGCCGCGCGCGCCAGCCATCTGGTGCCACATGGCGCTCTTCTACGCGCCGGGCGAGGTCGGCGTCCCATGGGCTGCGGCGAGCACCGCCACCGCCATCTCGCAGGCGCGGCCGCTCACTAGGCGCCGCGCGTTGACGCGCCACACTGTCTCGATTGGCCCGTGAGCTGCTAGGCGGCCGCGAGTCAGCACCGTCGGCAGAGACCCTGCTTGGCCGCACGTCTTTCATCTCCTGACTAACGTGCGCCGGGCCACAGGCCGGCACTGTCTGAGGCATTGTGACTGCAGCATGATGTTGGCGGCTGCATGAAGCTCTGGGTTTCCTGTCAAAGGCTCTCCTGCCTTGCCGCCATGCGGGGGTGTGCGGCCGCAACAGAAGGATGCCCTTCCATGCCCCTGGCCCCTGAGGCTCAGACACGCAGGTGCTGGGCGCGCCCGTGGCGGCGGGCCTGCTGCTGCTCGACGGCCGCGGCGGGCTGCGTGGCTGGCAGTACCTGTTCCTCGTCCTCGGCCTCGTCACTGCGGCGTACGCCCTGGTGGTCGCGGTGCGGGTCCCCACGCGCGCGGCCCGAGCGCGGCCGCTGCGGCATGGCCGTTCAGCCGTTACAAGGCATGACGTGTTTTCTTCAAAGCCTGCTCTGAGCATGGACGCGCAATGCTGGCGGCGCGGCGGGCGCTGTGGCCCGCGGGGCGCCGGCACCCGTCGCATCGGTGACTAGAGACTGCCTCGGCTGCCGCAGGCGGGCCTGGCGCGCACGCCGGCCAGCGCGTCCTTCCTGGCGCCCGCGGAGAGCGCGCACCTGCGCGCGCAGCAGGACGCGGCGCAGCGCGCCTCGCGCCGGGCCTGCGCCGCCAGCGGGCGGTGGCACGGTGCGGCCCCTGTGCAGTGGGGGGGCTGGGCTGCCCTGCCATGCAGACACGCAGGCCGGCTGAATCAGGGTGTGTCACTGCTCGACTGCGTGGGTTGCCTGAAGCTCCCGCCCCCGCCTTCCGACATGCAGCGGAGAGACTGCAACCGGCAGGGCCCCCGCAGGTGAGCAGCGAGCCTGCAGGCACGCGCAGGCACCACATTTCCACAAACGGCCGTGTCCCGCGCGCGCAGCGCCGCTGCGGCTGTGGTCCGTCTGGTACCTGGGCGTGGCGTGGCTGCTCATGCAGGCGACCAGCTTCGCAATCCTGTTCTGGACGCCGCTGCTGCTGGACGCCATACTGAGCGGGCGCTTTGGCGGCGGCGCCGCGCCGCCGCCGCCGCCGCCGCGCTCCGAGCGCGAGCAGGCGCGACGCACCGAGCGCCACATGCCTCCGGCCCGCTGGGGTCCAACCTCACCCTCCCATCCGCCGCGCTTCAGGAACGCATCTTTTGCAGTCTAAAGAAAAAATGGTCCACAAGGAACAATGCGGCCTGTTTGGAGCGCTATTGATGGCCATGATCTTGAGAAGGTCTGCGAGGGGGCCCTGGTGGTATACCTTTGCAAGCGCATCAGCCGGGCCTGCAAGCTGTCTTCGGCTGAATACCAGTTGGTCCTCTTGGGAATCGCACGCAGACATAATCACATGTTTTTGAGAGCCCGCATGCCCGCTGTCATGGACTGGCTTGAGCAGCCCAGCGCCCTGCTGCGCAGGCAGTGCATGCGGCCGTGGTCGTGGCGCTGGCGAGCGTGGTGTATGTGCCCGCGGCGGCCGCCATGGCGCTGCCCGTGTGCTTGCTATCCGGGACTAGCTTGAGCGGCCCGGCGCCCTGCAGCGCAGGCGGTGCACGCGGCCGTGATCGCGGCGCTGGCGAGCGTGGTGTACGTGCCCGCGGCGGCCGCCATGGCACTCAACGCGCTTTCCGCGCGGCGCTTCGGCGAGCGCAACTGGCACGCGGCCGCGCCGACCGCGCTCACGGGCGCTGCGTTCATGCTCGTGCCGCTCGGCGTGCGGCGCGGCGGGCCGTTCACCGGCATCGCGCTCATTGTTGTGGCCGCCATGGGCGCGTGGGCGGTCTCGGGCGCGCCGCCTGTGCCCATGTCTGACCGAAAGCGCTGCGTGCGCAGGCTTGCGACCATGAGTGAGATGGAGGGTGGGGGACTTTTGCGGGCCTTTTCTGTCATGAGCGTGACTGTGAGTGTGAGCAATAAGCAAACTCCACGGAGAAACAAGTTGGCAGGTGCGCTGGGTGTGGGAGCTGCCAGAGACTGCATTCATGCATCGTTTCTGGAGTGCACCACATGCTAGGCCAGCTCAGCCCCTTGGTGTGCGGCCGGCAGGGCCCGTGTGGAGCTGGCCGGCCATGTTTGTGCCGCCGCACGGGACCGCCCGCGCGACCACCATCGCGATATTCAACATCTTTGGAGCGGTGCGTGGGTCTGCTTGCAGACGCACACGGCCAGGCGAGCCAGCCCTGTCAATACTGCTGCCAGGGTATCTGCGTGGCATACGCCCTCTCTCAGTGATACATTCGTTCAAGTTCCATGCTGTTCTGCAGCGCGTCTGTGCACCTTCCTCCTTGGTTCGTTCAGAGCAAGCCAGCCCTGATAGCAGCACGCATGCGGCCGGCCGCAGGCGGGCGGGTTCATCGGGCCAACGCTGCTGGGCAAGCTGTCGACGGCCGGCGGGGACTACCACGTAGCTATGCTGGTGCTGGGCGCCATGGACCTCGCGAGCGCGCTCATGTTCCTGGGTGCGCGCTCGCGCGTCCGGCCGCACGGGCTGCGCTTGCATGAGCCGCGAGGCGCTGCCTGGGAGCTGGTCTGCTCGGCGGCGGCGGGTTGCAGGGCACGCGCTGAAGCTTGCTCTCCTGCCCGGCATGCATGCGGAGTTGTTTCGGTCTGCCTAGAACAGCATACTCGAGCGGCCTTGACGCAGCAGGTCACAAGGCATGACATTGCTTTGCTTTCATGATCAGTCAGGAGAAGAGTGTCCATACACGCTGGAACAGCGTGTACTTTTGGACCCTCTGACAGGATGTGTGGCTGCAGCGTTTCGGCCGCCGCCGTATGCGGAGGAGGCAGCGGATCAGTCAGGCGGACCGCTCGGGGATCCAGGCATTTCCGGCAGGAGGTCCTCGGATGCGCGGCAGAGCCCGGAGGGCATGCGCGCCGGCAAAGCGCCGTGCTGTAACAGTCAGTCCGTATCTAGTGCGCGCGCCACAGCAGAACCTCCTGACCAGGTCCGCCACCCCAGACACAATGACAATTCTCTGCTTACATGGTCCTGTGCCAAGTGGTCTGGAAGTCTCCACTGGACCACCACTGGTCCAGTGATGGTCTTGTCACCCAGCGGCGTGATGCGCACACCAGCCTCAAGCCTGCAAGCCATGGCCTCTCAAGGTGTCAGCAATGCAACACAGCATGTATCCTGCGCAGACTGCAGCTTGCAAGTGCACCATGTGCCCAACTAACCTATACCTTGCGCTCTGTGCTGGGGAACAAAATAATGCACTCGCGTGACTGACTGCTGGCCTATGTGTTCCCAACGCACACTATGTCAACCACAGAGACTGGTCTTGAGCTCGGACGGGCTGACATGTCCTCGCAGCTGGGCAACGCATTCATAAACTATTAGGGTGGGGTGTGCACGTGCTTTCTTAGCTTAGTACGACCATCAACAGGCTCTTCAAGCCAGCATTGCCCCGCACAGTCGAGGCGCAGAGCGCTACCATACCGGCTGTTGAAACGCCATGGCGTCAAAGCTGTACCAGCCCCTGTCAATCAAGGGCTGGACTGTGCTTGTAACAGGTGTGCCGTGCAAGTTGAGTGGCGGTGTGTTTACCGCAAAAGTTTTAGACTGTAGTGCTGCCGTCCATGCGTACACCAATGTCTGGCTACACCACACAAGTCCGTACGCTTTTTGCGTTGCAGGTGCATCAGCTGGAATAGGTTTAGCGGCAGCCCGCAGGTTTGCAGAGGCCGGCACCAAGCTGGTGCTTGTCGCGCGGCGACTGGAGCGCCTGGAGGCGCTCAAGGAGGAGCTGCAGACGCAGTACAACGTGCGCTCAAGTGGCCTCAGCGTCCCTGCCAGCTGCTCCCACAGTGCTGGCCCAGCATGTCGGGAGCTCGTTGCAGCGGCAGCAGTGAGTAGCTCGCCCTTCTTTTCACGAGTGTAGGGCATGCCCCTGCACGTGTGTGAGCACCTGGAGGGTGCGCGCCTGCCTTGACAGGTGCGCGGCGGCAGGTGGAGGTGCACAACGTGGCCGCGGACCTCTCGGTCCTGGCGCAGGTGGAGTCGCTCGCGGCCGAGCTGCCGCAGGGCTTCCGCGAGGCGCGGGGCCCCACGGCGGAGCCCGCTTCCTGCCCTGCCTGAGCAGGCGGGCGGTGGCAGGCACAGCGCGGCGCTGCGAGAGCCGTGGTAGCGCATGCATCACAGAATGACTTGCAACCGTGCATCAGCCAACGTTGGCTGCCTACGGGCGCACCCCTGAAACAGGGCTATGCATTGCATATCAACTCGACTGCATATCTCGACCCATGCATCACGGGCAGTGCGCGTGGCCCCGGTCATGCGCTGGTGCCCTGCTGGTGGGACACGGCAGCGAGCAGGCGCCTGCGCTGCGCAGGTCGACATCCTGCTGAACAATGCGGGCCTGGCGCTCGGCACCGCGCCCGTGCAGGGCACCACCACCGGCGATGCGCTGGGCATGATCACCACGAATGTGTCTGCTGTGGTGCGCGCCACCCCCGCAGGCAGCCCTGCATTGTCGGCAAGTGCAAGCACCCCTACCTTGCACCAAGGCATGCGCCTTGCAGCTGCACACGCATGGCAGCCTGGCCCGCTCTGGTGTGCTCAGTTTTTTTGGCTTTACCATGCATGCTGGCACACAGGAGGAGCGCAGACATGTGCCTGTCAGCGTGAGGCGCATCAGACCAAAGGCACTGCAAGTGTCCGCATGCAACTCATCCTTTGGCTCAGGAAATAGATCCTTTGACTCTCTTGAAAAAACTGTGCAAACATGTCATTTGCACAACCAGGTACCCACTTGAAGGCAAGCTTGCTGCGGCGAACCAAGGCTTTGCGTGCAGGTCATCCTGACACGCGAGCTGGCCAAGGGCATGGTCGCGCGCAACCGCGGCCACATTATAAACATGTCCAGCATCGCTGGGCACACGCCGTATCCGGGCGGTGCGCCTGCGTGGAGCCGCGCTGCCTGGCAAAGCCGACGGCTCGAAGCCTGCGTGTCTGGCATTGGGTGTGCTGAGCTGCTTGCCGCATGTGGGATCTGTAGCACTCATGTCAGCACACGGCCTCGGCCGCAGTGCCCGTGGAGGCCCTGCTGCAGCGCCTGCAGCCCAAGGCTGCCATGGTTGATACCGTTGGTGCCAAGCCCAGATCATACTGAATCTAGCCGCTAGATCTAGCGTGAACACTGGCTGGCATGCGGGTGCTTGGTTGCGCGGCACTGCTTGTTGGCGGCAGGCGGCAGCGTGACTGCACAACTAAGTGCGATAGCTCAAGGTGAGATCAGACGGTGGACAGCACTGTGTAGACCCTGCGCATTGGGCTGTCCATGCGCGCACAGGCTCGGTGTAGTGCGTGTCCATGCGCGCGCAGGCTCGGTCTACTGCGGCACCAAGCACTTTGTGGCGGGCTTCACCGACTGCGCGCGGCACGACCTAGTCGGCACCGCCGTGCGCGTCTCCGCGATCAGTCCTGGCGCCGTCAACACCGAGTTCAGCACCGTGCGCTTCAAGGCGCGGGCCCGCCTGCGGCGCACGCTGCAGAGCATGCGCCGGAGTTCCCATAGCCTACGCCGCGCTCCGCAGCCCTGCGTGACTGGTCAGCGCACTCCCTGGCTGTCCGGGCTGCGGTGTCGCTATGTGAATGTTGATACATGTGGACTTCTGCATGACATGCGCACAAGCTGCCATGGTTCTCTGCAGCTGCCTTTGCCGCGTGCGTACGCGCGCTCGCAGGCAATTGCAGCCTTTGCGGCCCACTCGCTCTGCAACCTTGAGACATCATCTCTCTCCTCTAGTGCCACAAAATCGGAGCCTGTTCAGCGGGCAGTCCGGCGATGTTTGACGCAGGCCGCCGTTGCGCATCGCAGGGCGACAAGGGCAAGGCGGACGCCGTCTACGCTGGCATCGTGCCGCTCAACGCGGATGACATTGCCGACAATGTCCTGTATGCTGCCACCAGGTGCCGCTCCGCTTCACCGAGGCGCATGTGCTGCTGGGTGGCCCTGCCTCTGCCCATGCCACAGGCCCTGCGGAGGTAATGATCTGCATGTGCGGCATGTGAGGCCATGATCTGCATGAATCTACCCCATGCGGGGGCGTCCAGACTTTTTTGCACGGCCACACATGCAGGCAAGCTGCAGTTGTGCTGAAGTCGCACTGCTGCCTTAACTAACCACACTTTGCATATGAGCAGGGGCGGCTGCTGATTATGCAGCATAGAAAGTCTCATATTCAAACATCTACCATTCCATTGAAGTGGGCACGTGGCTCGCGTGCGCAGGCCGCTGCACGTGCAGATTGGCGACATCGTCGTCTTTGCCACCAACCAGAGCGGGCCGCAGAGCGTGGCGCGCGTCCTGCTCCAGAAAGAGGACAAGCAGTGATGCGCGTGCTGTGCGCGCCGCCTCCGCGCTGCCAGCATCTGTCTTGTGCGGCGGGGGTGGCACTGCATCTGTGCCGCGCAGACTTACATGGTGGGAGGGCGCCGCCAGTGTTTGCTGGGAGGCCGCCTTGGGCCATGGGCGCGTGAACATATGCAGGCGCAAGCAGGCGCATGCTACCACACGCCCGTGCTGCAGCATGCCCTGTGCGCTGCGTGCATAACACTATAATACTTTTGAGGCCGGCCTGTCTGACACCTCTGCAGGCGCCTCTGCATGTGCCTTCATCACGACACCATCCTATGCAACCCCGCTCGGCGTGCGCAAGTGCTCAGAGCGCATGCTTAGTGCGCCCAAAAACTGTACCGTAGAATTCTAGCAATTCACATTTGCGACTCCTCATGCAAACGCTCAGCGCGGCGCTCGCGCCTCTGCCCGGGTGCGACAGTCACAGCAGGCGCCAAGACTGGCGCGCGCGCGAGCGCGTCACTGCGGCGCGGCCTTCGACACGGCGGCGGCGAACTCGCTGGCGCTGTCGGCGGCGTACAGGTTGGCCAGCAGCGGTCGCATGCTTGCCTCCTCGGTCTCCGCGGCCGCCACGAGCAGCGACAGCGTGGCCATGTGCGGCTTTTTCGCCTGCGTGCGCGCAGGCCGGTGAGTCCGAGCTGTGCCTGGGACGTGATCGCATTGCTGGGGCTGTGGAATGTGTAGAGGCCTGCAGACACCAACGCTCTACCACGCTTGCTTTCTCAGCTGCCGGGACAGAGTATTTGCCTCTGCAGCCGCCGCAGGAAGGGGCACCATGGCAGTGAGCAACGCGTTGGCCTTTGGAGACAGTAACCTATGCTGACCTGTCTTGAAGCGCAGAGCGGGCCATACAGGGCCGCATGCCCCTGACATCGGCCTCGCAAGCAGAGGCGCCTCAACTTCGAAGCGGAGCTCAGACGCGGCCTGGCGGCCAGCGCGAGTGCGTACGCCGCACCACGGGTCGACATGCAGGCGGGCCTCCAATACAAGCAGAAGCTCACATGCCGCCTGGCAGCCAGCGCGAGCGCGTCTGACGCACCACAGGTTGACATGCAGGGCTGGGGTCCGGGTACCCACCTGCAGCACGACCTTGACGCCCTTGTACAGCGCCGCGTTGACCAGCACGCGCCCGGCCTCGGTCGTGAAGACGACCGCGGAGGGCCCGCCGCCGGCCGGCTGCCGCACCGTCAGCAAGCCCTGGCCCTTCTCCTTCCATGCCTGCGCATGCGGCAGCCGGCCGCATGCTCTGCCTGGATGGCCCAGCCTCACGCAGGCGCGAGGAGTTGCGGCCGGGTGCGGACGCAGGTCCATGCGCTCGCATGCACATCCACGTCGTCCTGCCGCCCGCCCCGAGCGGGCTGCGCCACGGCATGACACAGGAACGGGCTTGTGCTGACGCCGCGGTCATGAGGGCAGGGTTCCGGCGTTAGCTGGGCCGCTGGGGCGGCAGGCGCGCCTTGTCCGCGCCCTGCACGTACACCTTGGCGCGGCCCCTGAACAGGAACGCGCTGCCGCCGTCGTC
>JAABUR0100009758.1_pt1 | contig 10719 bp, 13 predicted proteins | sample 5560091 | NCBI WGS metagenome assembly JAABUR01 (sample SAMN10711879, study PRJNA513375) | rock metagenome | isolation source: Antarctica rocks | place: Antarctica: Victoria Land, University Valley sud
GACGCCATTGTCGCTGACGCTGACCATCGTGAACGGGTCGCCCGGCTCCGCGCCGGGCACCCACTGGAAGTCTGCGACCTGCGCGCCCGCTGGAAAATGATCAACATGAATGTAGTCTACAGGAATGCCCTTTGATCGCGCGCGAGCGCGCGCTCGGCAGGGCGCGCCGCTGCGCGCGCCGCTGGGCAGGGATGGATGCCCTGGGGGAGGCGTTGCGGCTGCGAGGCCCCCGCACGCTTCTGCCAGACTCCGCTGGAACTGGCCGCGCCGGTGTGACGGTGCAGCGGCGCACTGCCCGGCCTTCTCTGTCCGCAGCCTGCATGCTGCCACACACTCTTCGACACCTTCTGCAAATGCAGAGAGTCGTGCGTGCTGCAGGCTGCGCCCTGTGCGGTCTCCCGCCCGACACGCGCTCGCACTGGAGCGGCGTTATCTACAGTGCCTTCGATAACTTCACACGACCGCTGCCTCGCAGCTGGAGGTGGATTTGACACGGAAGGTGAGTATGACAAGCAAGCTGTGACCCTGAAAAGGGTTCCACTCACCCCGCCGCGGTGCCCAGAGTGCAGGAACATGAGCTGCGGTGGGCGCTGCGAGGCCGCCTCGCCGCCGCCGGTCCGGTTCAGGTCCCAGATGCAGATGCGCCGGTCGTCGCCGCCGCTTGCCAGCACGCCTGCCCACGGCAGAATGCCAACTCGCAACGGTGCTTCTGGTGGGTGAATTGATGGGTGGATGGATGAAAGCAAGGTGAAAGCACCCTGTCACTGTCCGGCACTGCATCGAACACACCCACTTGCAGCCAGTAGGCAGCTGAGCGATTGCGGCCAGCCTCGAGCTGGGCCAGGTGCGGCCCTCGAGCGGGATGCTTCGGGCTCGCTGCAAACAGGGAGGCCTGCGGCATGCTGGGGCGCGGACCCGGGTGCGTCGGAGACCACTCCAGGCGCATGGTGGGCTTGACATGCACGGCGAACGCGTGCAGCGGCTGCGCCAGGTCGCGCGCGTCCCAGACACGGACGCTGCCGTCGGCCGCGCCTGCGAGCACGGGAGGGCGCTCGCGCTGGGGTTGCGTGGCACGCGGCACGGCCGCGCCCGGCTGCATCCAGGGTGCCAGGGAGGCCGCATTCAGCCTGCCAGCATACCTTGCATGATGTCTATGGCAGACGCGCGTCGCAAGCATCGCGCTACGCAGCCCGGTGCGCTGCGAGCGGCGTGGCCTGTGCGCCTTGGCCGCGGCGGCGCGGCACGGGACCGCGCATGCACCCTTCCCCTGGGGGTCTGCAAGGCTTGGCAAGGGACAGGTGGGCGCGCGCCCGTCGCGAGCAGGTGCGGGCTGAGGCCGCTCCAGTCGACGCAGTGCAGGTCGTGCGGCCCGTGCGCCTGCGTGACGCGCGCGGCGAGCGGCTCGGCGGCGCGCGTGTCCCACAGCAGCAGCGCGTGGTCGTCGCCGACCGACGCGAGCTCGGCCGCGCTGTCGGGCCGCCAGGCCACGTCCTCGACCGTGTCGGTGTGCCCCTGCGCGCGGCGGCCTGTGTCGCGCGCCCGCCGCAACCCCAGACAGACAGACAGCCACTGACGCAATGTTGTCCGGTATATCCAAATCTGGTTAATGAAGAGCTCTAGTGCGACAAACAAGGCGTCCCCCAAAACCCGGACATGCAATGCTTATTATCACTAACAGCACCCTTTGCTGGAGTTCGTGTACCGACAACGAGGCTGGACTGGCGCCGCGCTTGCATGTTTGCGTGGCGCGGTGCTTTTTCAGGCATTTGGGCAGCAGGTGCCCATGGGGCTCAGCAGCGCCGCGGCCCGCCAGGCACGCTGCCGACGGCGTCGGGCAGGCGCCCGCGCCTGGAGCCGCAGCTGCGCGCCCAGGCGGCTGGCGCGGCGGCCCGAGTCGGGCGCGGGGCTGGCGCCCGCGGCCGCGCCCGCCAGCAGCGCGCCGCCGTCCGCATCCGCGAGGTTCCAGACCAGCACCTGCGCGACCCAAACCCTAAATAGCACAGCGCACTCCCACGCCGTCTAAGGCGCTGGTCCGCGCGGCACCCGCACGGCGCGCTCGACTGGTGCGTAAGGCATGTGACGTGAGCCAGACCAGCGCCCAAATGCAAGAACATGCATGCAAGCACATGGGAGAAAGATCGCAGGACTCTCGCATGCGGCATTGTGATAAGTAGCGAGTCAAAGCAGCGCCTGCGACGACGCACTTGATGCACGGCTCAAATAGCACCTGGCATCGATGCCCGAGCTTGCAAGCGTGTATCTGCAAGCTTTGAGCCTGGGACATCCTATGCGGACATGCCGCTAAACAGTGCGAGGCGAGCGAATCAGAGAGCTCCTGTGGTGCTTGCTGCGCCGCAGGACAGGGCTACAGGTCTGCCAGTGCAGCGGCGGTCCATTGGGCACGCAAGCAGGCAGGCTGCCGGGACGGGGCGGGCACGCACGTTTTTGTCCCGACCGCCGCTGGCCACCAGGGGCGCGGGCGTGGCGACGCCCAGCGCGTACTCGGCGTCAGCGGCATGGCCGACGAGCATCAGGTCCGGCACCGACAGCGGCACGCCCGCGACCTGCCGCAGCGGGAGCAACAGGGTTAGGTTAGGGCACCAACAGCGGCAGGCCTGGGCCCACCTCTGGGACCTGTCGCAGCGGGAGCGGCACGCGCTTTCGAGCCGCGCCCCTGTGTCCACCGATGCGCCGTCATGGCTGGCATGGCCGGCGCGGAGTCGGGATTGGCGGCCCCTCCATGCATGGCAGGAGCGACGCGTGCGCGTGCACCGGCTAATCCGCCGCTACACCCGCCTTCAGGCGTGAGCCTTGCAGGCCGCCGGAGGGGGCTGTATGCGCACAGCGTACGGTGGCGGGCTCCCATGTCACATGCTGACAGCAAAGCATGGCCGCGCTGGGGCCGCGCCTTGGGCGGCCGGGCGGGCTGCCGCTCGGTGTGCCAGACGAACAGCTCCTTGCTGTCGGAGTGCGTGACGACCAGGTCCGGGTGGCCCGGCACGTCCCGGATCTTGTTCACCTGCCGCGCGGCCGCGCACGCAGCGCGTACAGCCGCCATGCTGCGCGGTTCGTTTCGCGGCCAGCCATAAATACATGCGACCCGTCTTCTGTGGGTCAGGCGGGGCGCGGCAGCCGCGCGCGCCTCGCCGGGGTGCAGGATCGTCTTGAGGATCTTGATGTGCGACGAGGTATCGGTGTCCGTGAAGTTCAGGATGGCCTCCGCCGCCGCCACGCGCCACTGCCGCGCCACACAGGCCCGCGTGAGGCGCGCCTCCGCCGGCGTAAGCGCCTTGTGCTCCAGCCGCAGCGCTGCGCGCCCTGCAGCGCTCCGGCCGGGCGCCCGCAGTAGAGGCCCGAGCCGCGGGCGCCGTCGCAGGTTGCGGACGGCGTGCCTCTTGAGCTGCATGCACTCGGGTTGTGCCTGGGTGCCAGCACACCCTGCACTCCGAGCCGGACGCGTGCAGGGTCCAGGCCGCGCTGGGCGCGCGCGCAAGCAGGAGGCCCGCCGCGGCTGCCGCGCGCAGGCAGCGCCGCGCGCGACGTGTCCCGGGACCCGGCCAGAGTCCCGGACGCCCGGACAGGCGCAGGACGCAGCCGCTGGGGCCGGGCTTGCCGGCGGGAGGCCGGCCCGCTCGGCTTGCGGCGGGGCGGGCCGCGGTGGGGGGCCGACGCGCCTCGCACAGCTCCGTGGACGCGACCAGCAGCGCGTTCGGCGGCGACTTGGGGTTCTCGTTTGCGTCCGTCTGCGCAGCCGTGCAGGCAGCCCCGGCATTCAGGCGCCTGTCTGGGGAGGCGGTCGCCGCGCGCTCAGCTGGAACAGTGCGAGTACAGACGCAGCGGAGGACATCACGGTGCAAAGCACGGCCGGGAGGGGCTGCGCACGCGCTGGGAGAGGTACAGGCGCTGACTCCGCTTGTACTGAGTCCGCTTGGTGACCTGCGCATGCAGACATCCTCGACCCAGCTCGAGCCAGCGGCGTCAAGGCGCCAAGCACTCCAAGCGCGTTTTGAAGTGCACTGCATGCTGTGTTTGTGACACAGCGTCTTGTGGAAGAGGAGCACAGCTGGTTGTCCCGCGCTGCACACAGTTTCACCGACTCGGCTCCTCGGGGACAGAGCTTTTGTCGCACCTGGCCCCACCTGCGGCGCACAACACCCCGCTTAGACCAAATCAGCAACGCGCAGCGCGCGCCAAGCACAGGCAGGCGGGGGCGCGCCTGCATGTGAGCGAAGGCCACACCAGGTGGTGACTGACAAACCAGTCATACAGCAAAGGGATGCCTTGCTTCCATCTCCTGTATCCTTCCGCATCCTCTGCATCTGTCATTTCAACACCGACCTGACGGGAAAGGTTGCAGATGCGTAGCGCCCCAGACACAGCGTGCTACGGTCCGCTGCAGCGGCTCTGCCAAGCAGCACAGGGCCCCTCCTCTCCTGCCTGACGCTGGCTTTCAGAAAGTTGCAGGTGGGAAGGTTTAAACGGGTAAGTAGTAATAAGGCGCAGCACAGGGGTTTATCTTCCTCTCCCAATTCGGTACACCCAGCAGACGAGTTATCAGAGCACAGGTCTGATAACCAGAGCACAACTCCGGCAGTGCTGCCGGAGACTTGCTTAGTAGGCAGCCACTGATGGGCTCCGCGCACCTTGTCCCCTCGCACGGCTGCGGACAACGGGCTGTCAACCTGCCTTCAAGCTGCTGCGCAGTACAACGGTCTCTGAGCAGGCGACATTGGCCACACGGTGGGCGAGCAGCAGGCCATCTTGATCTTTATAGTTTTTGGCGTAGGGATTGACATACGCCTGCGCCCTCTGCTGTGCCAACCACAGCGCGCCACGCAGGCCGCTGCAGGAGGCAGCAAACCGTCGCGCGCTGCCAAGAGGGCGAGGCGCGCCCGGGGTTGCACCGCGCCGGAGCAGCGCACGGCGCTGCGGACGAGGATGCTGCGCCCCAGTGGCGGACGGGTCCCACTCGGCGCGAGGTCTTGTGCGACGCATGCCTTCTGGCAGCGCTGGCGACCTTGAGCTCCGCCGCAGAGCCCGAACAAGCCCGGGCAGCGCTGGTCCAGATGCCCACCACCAAGCTGAAGAATCGCTACTTCCTGGTACGCGGCCCCTGACGTGCCCGGCAGACGGGTTCTGCTCGGTAGGCGGAGCGCCAAACCTCTGCCTGGGGTCTGCCTGCGCTGGCCGCCCGAGCAGCCAGCTGCGCGTGGCCCTGAGGCACGCTCTGCTGCTGCCGGGCATTGTCCAGCTTGCACGGTGAAGTCACCTTGCCTCCTGGCGGGTAGGGCCGAAGCACAGCCTGGCGCTCCCACTGCACGCTGTGCGGTCCAGCCAGGACGCTGTACGCCCCAGCAAGCAGCCCCATGCGGGGCTTGCGACCGCGCAGGTGCGGGCGGGCGAGGGGCAGGCCGAGGCGGCGGGCACCGTGCTGACCAACCCGGTCTGGAAGCAGTCCACGTACGCGAGCCTCAGCACGCGGGGCAGGGCGCAGGCGCGCGCGCCTGATCAGGCCCCCCCCCTGCGCACCCGCCTGATCAGGCTTCCGACCAATCCTGTCCGGAAGCAGTCCACGCGAGCCTGAGCACGCGGGCAGGGCGCAGGCGTGCGCGCCTGATCAGGCCACCCCTGCACGCCCGCCTGATTAGGCTTCGCCGCCCACCCGCCTTCTGGTAGCGTAGGCCGAGCCCTCCCGGCAGCCCTGGCACCGCTCCTACTCAGCACGTGCTCCCCCTCCTGGCCGCATGCAGCCAAGGCTGGCCAAGCCCTAGTTTTTCACGCGCAGCGCCCGCCTCCGACGGCCAGTGCGAGCCGCGGGCGGCCCTACCCTATCCCTGCGCCGCAGGTCATCAAGGAGACCTTCCCCGCGCTGGAGGAGCTGGGCGCGTGCGCGGGCGGCTGCTGGCTCTGGCCGTCCATCACGCAGCGCTCATACGAGACGGCCGAGCTGCTGAGCTCGCTGCTGGGCCTCGGCCGCAACCGCATCATCCCCGAGTACAGCTTCCTGGATGCCCGGCGCGCCCTGACCCTACCTTCTCCCTCCGGGCCCGCGCTGACTGATGTCGGTCCTGCATCACCACTGCGAGCCGCACACAGCGTTGCAGCGCTGGCGATCGGTCAAAGCCTCCTGCTTCTGCCGAGCTGATGCATCAGCATGGCAGCCTCCCCCCTATCATACAGACATACCTCTTGAACAAACAGAGTAGCACTGGCTGACTGCCTCATGCATTACATTGCAACGCACACTCTTGCATGCGAGGGAGCGCCCGTGGCGGGGCTGCTGACGCGTGGGCGTCGTGGCAGGGGCATGGGCGCGCTGGAGGGGCTGCCCCTGGCGGAGGCCGGCAGCGCGGTGCTGGCGGGCGACTCCGCGTCGCCAGGTCCGCCGCTGCTGCGGGGCCTGCCACTGGCAGCCGCTCAAGTGCTAGAGGCACATCAGAGTTTGCTTTCAGGCAGCACGCAGGTGCTTGCGGCACCTGGCCGCCGTCTCGCCTGCCAGGCGTGTCCGCTTGCCGAGTGAACTCTGCCTGACTCGAGGGTGGGACATACACAGGGCACAAATCAGATCCGGACGTACACACCAGGCGAGTAAGGTTTACTTCAGCCCTCTGTTTGCTGCCATATTACATTGCACAGCCCCCTGTGCCGTGCACCTGATCGACTACGTGCTCAAATAGCACGCATGTCCTGCACCCTTTGTACTCCTTGGGTTCCAGTCTGACATCGCGCGATGCTCGCGCTGCTGCTGGATCCTACCGACGCACGCTGATGGGCTGGGCTTGCGTGCGCGCACAGCGTGGAAACCGCCGCGGGGCACCGACGGGACGCCGAACGAGAGCGTCGCGGATGTGCTGGTCAGGGTTCGGCAGGTGCGCGGCCGCCGCTGCGGGCGCCCGCCGTCGCTGGGCGGGCGCGCGAGCGCGCGCGCATGCAGGCCGCGTCGCCGGCTGTCTGGCAGCCTGCTGCTTGCCACAGCGCACGCAGCCGGCGTCGCGCCCATGTCCTTGCCTCCTGCTCCTGCTTTTGCTCAGCACTCATCACCACAGTGTGTGGGGCCCATGCAGGTGATGAGCGTCACCGAGACGCAGTATTCCAACTCTACGATCGTCATCATCGCGCCCGACTCCGAGAACCTGTCCGTGTTGCAGGCGCGCACTGCAGCCCTTACATATTTTGTAGTAATGCGTGCATGAACCTAGGCCTACCAGGCAGTGGCGCTTGATGCTGCCTTTTGGTTGACACGGACGCCGTTAGTATGCATGGTGCTGGGAGGCAGCACCGTACCGTAATACTGCCACGACCGGGACCTTGACATTGCCACGCGCATCGTGCTGCCCGGCGCGGCTCCGCCGCGGCCACGCGCCGCCTGCTCATGCGCTCGATGGCGCTGCAGGCAGCACTGCTGGGGCGCGACCTGCGGCGGCACGGCATCGAGTTTGCGGTGCCGCCGGGCGGCGTGCGCGCGGCGGCGCTGGCGACGGAGGCGCGCGACGACTCGCCGCGCACGCTGCCCTGCACGCGACAGCCAAACGGGCGCGTGTTATGCGGCTCTACGGAGTACTAAGAGCCAGCTGCCGCCAAGCGTCCAGGACGCTCTGTACCCACAGGCATACTCCTGTTGTTGCCAGTTTGGTTGAGCGCATCGTCCGGGGCGTGGCGCCTGTCAAACAACCGGCTGACAGCCTTGTGCACAGCGAGCTAGGTTGCTGTTTGGCACCGCTGCTATAGCGAGCACCTGCCTGCAGCTCTGTTGTCAACCCTGTGTGCCTCCCCGCTGCGTGTCTGACCGAATGGCTGTTGCCAGGTGGACACGCGCTGAGTCGCGGTCGTTCAATGTAACCAGTAGCAAGAAGGCCTGGTTGCACCTCTCAGCATTTCTGCTTCCCACTCTCCGCTGGCAGCGCCTGTGCATGTTGTCACAGGGGTCATGTGCATGATCTGGCTTGGACAACATGCGGCGGACACTCATGCATGGACCCATGCTCCACAGGGCAGAAACCTGACCGTTGTGCATGGACCCACTTGCTCCACATAGCAATACTAATAAATACTGGGTCTCATATTATTGGGCACACAGCGCACAGCTGTGATGGCGCAGCGCAAGCGAGTGCTGATCAGCAACGACGACGGAATTAACGCGCCGGGGCTGCTGGCGCTGGTGCAGGCGCTCGTCGCGGACGGCCTGTACGACGTGTGCGTGTGCGGGCCTGCTGTCGAGCAGGTGAGCAGCTTCCCAAGCAGCTCCTTCCGAGCGCAGTCTTTGTTCACAATCCTTGCAACCCGCTTGGCGTGAAGCGTGGCGATGGGACTGCGCGGCTGTTCTGCCCCCCTTGCAAGCTGAGTGTGGTGTGCTGCAGCCTGGCACCGCAGGCGCTGACGCAACTTGCTGGCTTGCAGTCGGCCAAGAGCCATGCGATCACGCTGGGCAGGCCGCTGGTCAGCTACCCAATCGAGGTGCCCCTAACGGCAGAGGCTTATGCGGTGCGGGCGCCGCTGCACATGTCAGAGCTGCGGAGTGCCTTGTCAGCGGACGCGAGCACGCGCGTGCATGACCGACCCGGCTGCACACAAGCCTGCACATGTGCGGCGCAGGTCGAGGGAACACCAGCCGACTCAGTCATGCTGGGCCTCAGCAACTCACTGTTCAAGGTGCTGCAGCTGGCAGCCTGTCTTGCTTGGCTCGTGTGTGGTTTCTGAGCGCGTGTATATAAAGAAGATGGCGTGCCTGCATGCAGGGCGGCCCAAAGTTTGACCTCTGCATAAGCGGCATCAACAGGGGTGACAACTGCGGGCTGCACATCATCTACAGGTGCGCGTGCTTGCCCTGCCTTCGCGTCCTGCCCAGCCAGCTCGCCCCGTCTGTGCACTGAGCACCGAACTGCAGCGGCACAGTGGGCGCAGCGCGAGAAGCAGCATGCAAGGCGCGCGGCCCGCCCCGCCTCGCGCCGCGACCATGGTTGCGGCCTGGTCGCCCTGCACACGTCCGGTGCGGGGCGGCACACCAAACGGTGCGTTCGTGTGCAGGGGCTGCCAGCGCTGGCCATCAGCCTGGACGACACGCGCGCTCGGGACGTCGCCGCGTTCCGCCCTGCAGCACGCGCGACCGCCGCCTTGGTCAAGGCACGCTTTGCAGCCCCGTGCCTGGGCCATGGCGTCAAGCCTGTACCTGGACCCACCGGGAGCGTGTGCGGACTTGCAGCAAGTATGCTACGCAACGCCCAGGACCCTGGTGGGGCGCTCATGCCGCCGTGCGCGCCTGTGAGAAGCAGTGAGGTATGTGCATGCGGCTGCCTGCCGCAATGCGGCGGCTGGCTTCGACGCGCCTCCACGCACTGCATGCTCCGGCTGCCTGGCTGCGCAGCCCGTGTGCTCCTCTTCACTTTTGCTGGCCTCTACATGCAGAGGCCACCAGCAGCCGGCTCACCAGGTTAGCAGGGCACGGTGGGGATGAGCAGCCTGCGCCGCCGCGCAGGCGCTGCTCGGGCTCGACGGCGGCGCGGGCGCGGATGGCGCGTGGCTGCGCGCGCTCGTCGGCAGCGTCATCAACGTCAACTTCCCGGCCGGCGCCAGCCTGCGCGGGCTGTACCTGGCGCACCAGGCGCGCCGGGCCCGCGGCGCCCTGACCCCGACCTTCCTGTCGCAGCAGACCCGCCTGCTCTGTGTGGCTCGGCGGCCGCGTCGGCGTGCGGTGGCTGCGGGCGGTCGCGCGGTGCCGCCCGCTGCACGGCAAGCGGGGCTGCAGCAACACGCAGCGGCCGCCGCGCGCGCGATCGCAGGGCTCCGCCTGTGTGTTCCCGGCCTTCGAGGAGGTGTGTGAGGAGCTGGGCGGCGCGGGCGAGGCCGCCGGCCAGCGGCGCCTGTTCCGCAACACCGGCGGCGGCATGCAGTGGTGCGGCCCGTCTGTGTCTGGCGCGCGCGGTCCTGCTTCAGAGGCAGCGAGAACGCGCGCCTTTGTGCGCGGGGCTGCACGCTGCTACCGCTACATACATGCGAAAACTGCTGCAACACCCGCAGGGACACTACGCCCGGCTCAGACACCTGGGCGGTGCGCGAGGGCTGGGCCGCCGTCACACCGCTTGGCCTGCGCTCCGATATTGCCTTTGGCCAGGTTTGGCTTCCCGCCCGAGTGTTTGCTGAGCTTTGCTGCGAAATTGTTGCAGCAGCGCCTCTGAACTGCGCAATATGCTGCTGCTGATATCACTGCTGACCTGTGCTGTCGCATGCAAGCCGCATGGTCGCAGATGGCAGGTCCTGTGTATGCGCGCGCACTGGTGTCCTGTCTGTATCATGTTTTGCCAGCAAGCCTGTCTTGGCCTGCAGCTCGTCCCGCCATCGCTGTATGCTGGACAGAATGTATCAGGTGTGAGAAGTGATGCTGCGGCAGGCCTCAGGGGCTGCGGACCCGCCAGGCGCGGCGGCTGTGCCGGGCGTGGCGGCTGCCGTGCTGCGAGCAGCCGCGGCCGCGCTGGACCTGGAGGTGGGCGGCGTCAGCAAGCTGTAGCCGCTGATCCTCGATATTGGGAGGGCAGAATGAGGGACATAAGGAACTTCTGTCACTGGCATTGGATGCAGGCAGGCGCTTCCAGACAGCTGTGAAGCTCCTGGGGAGGCTGCCTGGCAAAGCGTGACCTGCCCGCTTGATTGCCTCTGAAGGGCGTGTTTGCGTCTCAGAGTTGTTGATCTTCACGACTAAGGGCGCCTTGCAGAGCGCGGACGTTT
>JAABUR0100009763.1_pt1 | contig 10714 bp, 15 predicted proteins | sample 5560091 | NCBI WGS metagenome assembly JAABUR01 (sample SAMN10711879, study PRJNA513375) | rock metagenome | isolation source: Antarctica rocks | place: Antarctica: Victoria Land, University Valley sud
ACCCGCGCGACCGCGCGGGCGCCGCCGCGCGCGAGTATTTCAGCGCCGAGCCGGCGTCCGCCGGCACCGACGGCTGGTACACGGGCGCCGACGGCGACCTGGGCGACATGGACCCCGGGCTGGGCCTGGACAGCCTGCGCGGCGACGGGCTCGGCGCCTGGCCGAGCGGCGGGTGGGACGACGCGCCAGCGGCCGGTGCGGGATCGGACCCCGGCCCGGACCCGAGCGCCGACCCCGGCGGCCCGGGCTCGAAGCCCGCGGCCGCGGCGGCCGGCCGCCCGGCCCTGCAGCCGGACTGGAGCATGTATGGCGAGGCGGGCGGCGGCGCCGGCGGCGGCCTGGTGCGCGGCGACGGCCGGCGGCGCCGGCGCGGCGGCGGTGCGGGCCGCGGCGGCGGCGCCGGCGACGGCGCGGACGGCATGCTCGACCCGCTGGACCTGCCGACCAGCCTGGAGGAGCGCTCCTGGGTGGAGGGCCCGCTCGACAGTGCGCCCCGGGCGCCCACCATCGGTCGCCCACGCCCTCTCCGCTCCAGGCGCCTGCTGTTGTGGGAGCGTGGCTTGCCCGTCGTGAGTCCCCTGGCTTGCCGAGCGCCATCCCTGCCCCACGGCCGCGCCCCCGCCTGGTTGCCCACCTGCGCACTCTAGCAGCCCGCACATGATGCGGCTGAGGGCGGACGGCCACGCAGCCGCCTGATGCAGCCCCCTGACAGCCGTGCCGCTGCGCAGGCGCAGGTGACGACCGTGTGTGGCTGCCGGCGCGGGGCGGCGCGGCGCAGCAGACGCTGGCGGGCAACTGGGACGAGTGGGAGGCGTACGCGAACGAGGCGCTCGGCGCCGGCGGCGCCGGCCTGGACGACTCTGCGGCCGGCCTGGGCCCCGCCGACTCGGTCGACCTGACGCTGTCCGCCGCCGACGCCGCGCTCGCCGCCGGCGGCAGCATGGACGACCCGCTCCCGCTGCTGGGCGACCCGTATGCGGCCGCGAACCCCGTCCTGGATGGCGAAGGCCCGTGGGCCAGCGAGGCCAGGGGCGGGCTAGCATCGGGCGGCGGCGCTGCGGCCGAGCAGGGCGCGCGGCGCCCGGGCCGCGGCGCCAGAGCCGAGGCGGCGCCTGAGGCCGTGGCGGAGGCAGCGAGCGGCGCTGCCAAGGCGCGCAAGAAGCCGGCGGGTAAGGCGAAGGCGGGCGCGCGCAGCGCGGGCGTAGGGGCGGCGAGTGCGCCGGGCGCGGCGACCGCGGACGACGCCGTGTGAGTGCTGACGCTGGCCGGCTGTGCCGCGGGGCGGGCGTGAAGAGAGGCAGAGGCGCACGGACGTAGTGTCGGGGTGTGAACAGCCTGTTGCTGCGCGGGATTTTTGAGAAGCAGCCCGCTAGGTGTGATCGAGAGCGTTGAGCAGCACATGCTGCGCCTGTATATGAAGGGCTGCACATGTGTGCCTTTTGTGTGGTTCATCCAACCGGCAGTGCTCGTTTTGTGCAAGTCTGCTGTACTGCCTCTCTAAATGTACCTGCGCTGGCGAGAGAGGGCTTAGAGAATCAGAGCGTGTAGATGCTCGTGCTGCTTGCGGTTGCCTGGGGGTTGCGCCGGGTGAGGAGGCCTGATTTTGGCGACAAACTTTTGCAGCTTGCTTTAGAACAGCAATTTTAATACAGCTGGCATCGGATGATGGATTGTTCGCCTCCGACACTGATGCAGACGTGGGCATGGACATCAACGGAACAGCAGCAGCATGCGCGTGCACAGCGCGTGACAGACGCAAGCCCGGGCTCCCGACAGGGCAGCGGCGCGCCGCTGCCGGGCAGGCCATCTGTCGCGCGAGCACAGGGGTGCGCCTGGACCCTCTCGTCTCATGGTGCCGCTTGCGCATGTCTGGTCCCCTGCTGGTGTATGACATTCGAGAGCCTGCCGGTCTGCGCTCGCGCCTGTGCCGGCTTTCAGCGAGCAGGCGGCCTTGGCAGGCACCAGCCTGTCAGCATTCCTGCCGCCAGGCTTGGCGGCCCCTTCACCATGCTCGGGCTGTTGGGCTGTCAGGTCGAAGGTCTTTGACGCGCCGGCCGCGCCACCGTGACCGCCCGGCCCTGAGGCTGCGCTGCTGCTGCGCCGAGAGCGGTTCAGGGCCGCAATCAGGTCCGGGGCCTCCGGCGTGCTGGCCCCATCCCTGGCAGCGCCAGAGGTCTCTGGCCCTGCGGGCCCCGGCGTGGGGTCCCCGGGCGCCGCCGCATCAGGGGCGGCGGCGAGCGGCCTGCGCAGGCGCAGCCAGGCCGGGGAGCCCAGGAAGGCGCGCAGCACGGGCCGGCGGAGGAGCTGCAGCGCGTCGCGCGCGGTGCGCCGCTCCATGGTGAAGCCGCAGCGCGCGTACAGCCGCCGCGCGTCCGCGTTGTCCTCCGCGACCTGCGCTGCGGGCGGGGGCGCGCTCGGCTGCGCCGCGTGTGTCCTGGCCGGGCCGCAACAGGCCGCGGAAGGCATGTATCGCATGGGGTCACCACGCGCATGCGCACGTGAGGAGTGGCAGCCCAGACAGCTACGACCTTGGAGTGTCTTTTTGCCCAGGATGTCGACCCTGCCCGCCCATGGTTGACGAGCTCGCTGACAGGATGCATGGCTGCTGCATGCTTCCTGGACAAGGCGCAACCACCGGCAGAGTGCCGCAGGTCAGCGCTCTTGAGTGGGCGCGCGCCCACAGCACCAGCGCGGGCGGCTGCCCGCCCGGGGGTGCGGCCGCCGCGGCCGCGCCCAGCGCCCAGCGCATTAGCGCGGCGCCCATGCCGCGCCCGCGCGCCTCCGGCGCGACCGCCACAAAGTCGACCAGGACCTCGTGCGGCGCCAGCGCGTCCGCGAGCACCCAGTGCGAGGCCAGCATCCAGGCCGCGCGCTGCGCGCCGAACCGCCCGACCGCCTGCGCTTGTCCAAACGCGGCCCTCGCGCACGCTGGTCGTTCCGCCCGTGCAGATACAAGTATGCACATGTGCCGGCCTGATCGCCTCAATGCTGCACGCTCCCTACGAGTTGCTGAAGCAAACATAAAGACATGGGCCCGGGCTCAAGGCATGGCATCATAAGACAGATGGCTTTCAGCGTGCTTGCAGTGTGGCTCAGACTCATGTCGCCGTGCAGCCTCGGCACATGCCAATGCATGGCCCTCACATCCTGCACAGAAACCATGCCCTTGCACTGCGCGCGCATGCACGGTGTCAGGCGCAGCAAGGCGTGCCTGCCAGCAGCTGAGCTGGGGCCTGCTTTCGCCCGGCAGCTTCAGCACCACCGCCCCAAGCACGCGCTCGCCGTCGCAAGCCAGGCCTGCCGCTCATGGCGGCCAATCTCATGGACCCGGGGGGGGCAACAGCAGCGGATGACGTCGCGTGCGGGCTGCGCGCTCCATGCACCCAGACAGCATCTCAGCTGTAGCCCACACTTGGGCCCGGAGGGCTGCATGGCGCATGCATCCAAGCCCACATGGCTTCTCTGTATGTGAAGCAGGACGCTCTGCAGCTCATACCATGACACCCCACAGCAGGTTCAGCATGATGCAGAGCCTGCCAAGGGCGGTCCGAGGAGCCGCCAGGCAGTGCCGCACCAATGTGTCGCCACTGAGCTGGGTCGCGCCCCAGCTGCTCGCTCTCCAGCTCCGTCCACTGCGCGGGCGTGAGGCCCGCGCCGCGGACCTCCGCCAGGAAGCTGGACGCAAGGAACTCCGCCACACGTAGTGCATCGGCGCGAGTTGCGGCCGCCCGCACGTCCCAGCACGCACTGGGTGGCGGCGGCATGGCGGCGCCCCCCAGCGTGGCCGCCTTTCAGCGTGTGGTGTTCCCAGGAGGGCTGCGGAGTGCCCGCCTTGAGCTCTTCTGCAATACCAGCTGCTTCCTGGCTATGGTGTGCAACTCACGGGTGCCTAGCGCGTATCCTCTGGTGTGTCTGAAGCTGTATGAAGCACCTCAGGAAGATCTCCCTTTGTCAGGTGATGCGCGTCGTTGGAAAGGCAAGCAGCACAGCTGCGACAGACAAGTGCCGTTCTATAGCGAGGTGTGTAAACGATGGTGTATATGCACTCGCGCGAGTGCTGCCAGGTGCCGAAAGTACGAACTCGAGAGCAGCTCTCGATGAGGGAACCTCGGGAAGCCCTTGCCTGTGCTGTGCCTGCGATGACACAGACTGTGAGGAGCCAGGCAAGCGGCAGCCTGTCTGCTTGTCTGCAAGGGCGGGGACTGTGCGCGGCGGCGAGCCTTGAGCAAGGATGGCGTCAAGCGCGCAGAGGCGCAAGACGTGCCAGCTAGCGCCGTGAGCATGATAGCAGCTGCGCCGCGAGCGGCCTTGCTGCTGCTTGTGCTGGTTTGCGGTTGCAGCGGCGCGCTTTGGGGCCGGCGGCGCGCAAGCAATGACCTGCCTGTCTACCAGGTGGTGCCCTATGACCTGCAAGAGCGTGGCCGAGGTGAGCAGAGTCCGTGGTCTCCGCTGCATCACCGGGCATTGGTTGGTTTGGTGCCACGCTGAGGTGCTGCAGGATGCCACAGTACGTAGCGGTGCCTGCAGGTGAGCTGGCCAAGGTGCAAGAGGCTGCAGACACCGAGCGGGGCCACAGCTTCCTGTCCAGGCTGTTCCGGACTGACTGCTACACAGAGGCGCTGCACCAGCTCAATGTTGAGCGGTGCGCAGAGCTGGGCAGCGAGCAGCGCACGCGGCTGGTGTGCACACAGCCCAGCCTGTGTTTGCCAAAGCCCTTGACTGAGTTGTGCTGGCAGTGGGCACTGGTGAGTCGCTGAAGACGACACGCTGACCGGAACATGCGCAGGCAATGCTCATGACAAACTGCCAGCTCTCCATACTCGGCGAGGTCACCTTTGCGTGCCGCGCGGATATGACGCTCAAGCAGTGCAACGAGGGGATGAGCAGCAGGGCGTTTGACTTGTTTGGCAACATCTTCGCAAACGTGGACAGGTGCGCGCGGCTCTCAGCACTGCGGCTGCCATGTATGGCCAGGCTGCAGTCACCAGTCTGCTTTGTCAAAAGCACACGATGCAGTCTCTTGGTGGGGCGCAGCATCTGCCTCTTCCTGCTCAACCAGCACTTTCAGCGCCGGACGGAGCACTTGCTGAATTCGTTGCATACGTCAGCGAGCGTGGCAGAGGAGGCGCTCAGCTCCGTCTTTGGTAGCCTGAACAAGGCGCAGGCACGCTGTGCCCCGTTGCAAGGAGCTCTTGCTCCCTATCAATGCATGCCATGCTTTGGGCCTATTACCAAGTGCTGACATGTGCAGTCCACGACCCTGACGAAAGTCCCGGCTTGCAGGCGCGACTGAGCGATATTGGCGGCACGCTGGCGGGTGTTGACAAGCGGCAGAAGGTGTGCCGGCTTTTTCGCCTTGTTCATGGTCAGCCGTGTGAATAGTTAGGAGAAATCAAGGAGCATTCGCAGCCATCAATTCGATAATGTAGCACGCGGCAGCGTTTACCCCTTGCAGCTTTTGTAAAGCTGTCTATCTGCATGTGCGCATGGTCAGCTGATGCCAGTCGGAGATTACCTGCTTCTGGTGTGCCTCAACAGGGCCTTGAAGCAACAGTGGGGAGCAGCCTGGCCACAATGCGCGTGCTGGAGCAGAAGGCGTCTGCAATGCAGGGCAGTCTGCAGCACATCACAGAGAACGAGGCGCGGGCCCCGTGGGGGGCCGACATGTGTGCTGCTTCAAACAAGCAAATAAATACAGAGTGTGGAGTCTGGCGCCAGAGGATAAACCAGAAGCCTTGCTTGACAAGCTCGGTGCAGAGGCCCAGGCGGCGAGCGGTGCGCAGAGACCGTCACCTAGCCACAGCAGTGGCTGCAGGTAGCCAGACCCATAGCAGCCTGCTGGGCACTTGCTGCAGGGCGCTGCTGTGTCGGCAGAGCTGTGCGCTACGCTTGCTGGCGAGCTTGGGCGTGCACAACCAGTCCATATGGTTGCGTTCAGACTGAAAGTTCGGCAAATGATGGCAGTGTCGTGCGCTGCGCCATGGCGGCAGACACGGCTGGAGGGGATGCAGCTGGAGGGGCTTGCGGAGGGCAAGCAGCGCCCTAGGAGCGGCGTGCCACAGCAGCTCATGCGTGCGCTGCGCAGGCGCTGCTGCTGGAGAGGCAGAGCCGGGCTCTGCTGTCGCTGGCGGATCTGGACGCGCAGGAGCGCGCGCGCGCGGCAGATGCGGCGGCGCGCTGGCAGGCGCGGCCCCGCGCGCCGCGCACGGGCCCTGCACGCCTGTCAGCGGGCTCCGGGAGATGCTCTGGCATGCGGAAATCCGGACAGCATGCTGGACATTCGCGAGTGAGGCGTGCAGGCATGGCTGCTAACGCCAAACAGAGAGCCTGTGCACGCTGCACATGTGCAAAACTGTGCATGAGCGCATGCTGCAGGGTGCTAGCGCGGCTGGCAGCGGCGATGGCGCGCAGGCGGCTCAAAGTGAACTGGCGCTCATGCTCTGCGGCCTGCTCAGCAGGCGGCGAGCCGCACGTGGCGCGCATGATGCGTGTCAGCACCAGCCGTGTGCAGCTGCATGGTGAGCAGCGGCCTGCGCTGCGGCAGGCCGCTGAGGTGCGGGAGGGCGCGCTGCGCATGGAGGCCGAGGCGCAGCGGCGCGCCGAGCTGGCGCAGCACCAGCAGCTTCTGGGGACCATGCAGTGCGGAACCCTCAGGACCTCCCTCTGAAGATGGAAAGGCCGTGTGCATGGCTATGTCACGTGCAAGCTGGTGCGACTTTGGCTGCGCTGACTGCCAGTGCATTGCAGGCGTACATCGAGGCCCGTCAAGCCTGTGCAATATTATGAGTGGGTGATGTCATGCGTGAGGATGGGCTCTTCTCAGAGAGGACAAGGAGCACCGAGGTTTTGTGCAGGCTAGGCCCCAGTAGAAGGATGGCCTCTTGAGCTTGAGCAGAAACCGCATCGGGTGTGCAGAGCCTGTAGCCATGTGAAATCGCACGGCACATGCTTCTCCGTCCTGCCCGGTGAGCGGCTGCGGCATGGCGCCGCGCAGCGACCTGGCGGAGCACACGACGGGCCTGCGCTGGGTGCTGGAGCGCGTGGCCGCCGCGCAGCAGCGCTCCGAGGCGGCCCTGGGCCTCATGTTGGGCCAGGCGTGGACCACTGAGGACCTGGCCTTCTATGCGTCCGCCGCGGGCGCGCACACCCCCCAGGCACTGCAGCAGCACCACACGCGGCGCGGGGCCCCTTGCTGGTCCGCTTCTAACGGTTAGCAGTGTCCGCTTAGCCAGGCTCTTGACTCGGCAAGGACCGTTCCGATGCCACCGCCGTCCGTGTGCCTGTCGGGGTGAAGGCCGAGCGCATGCTGGCTGTGCATGCTTGGTGTTGCCCAGCCACAGCCATGCTCTGTTCCGCGCGCGCACTGAGGCAGGCGCGCGCAGGCACTGCCTGGCTGTCGCCGGCCGCGCGCGCGCCCGTGCTCGCCGCGGCCGGCAGCGCCTGGGCGCTGGAGCGCCTGCAGGCGCCGCTGCGCGCGGCGGCCGGCGCCGCGCTCCTGCCCGCGTGCGGCCTCACGCGCCTGCTGGCGGCTGCGACGCCGTCGGTGCCAGCCCTGGACTGGCTCAGGGCTGCGGCCGAGCGCGCCGCTGCGCTGGCAGACGCTGCAGTGGCACGGCTGCAGGGCGGCGGCGGCGGGTCGGCCGCGCTGCTGCGCCGCGCGGCGTTCAAGCGCGGCGTGCGCGCGCTAGCCGCCGCGCTGGTGGTTGCTGCGCTGTGGTCCGCGCCGCATGCCGAAGGCGATGCGCTGCGGTGCGCCGCCTTGGGCCTCCCAGAATCGTGGGCACTGCTTGTTTGGCGCTTGGGGTTTTCATGCAGCTCTGTATATGACTCTGCGCTGGTGGTGAGCTGATGAGCGCTGTGCCTCAGCAGAGTGTCTGCAAGTGGACGACATGTCATGTGCGCGGGGCAGTGCAGCCTTGTGAGGAGAGTTGGGAGTATGGAGCGGTATGGTCTTTGTGCCTTCAGACTGTAGGTGACAAGGAGCTGGGTGTATACTGCGGGACGCAACTCGTTGCGGGTAAGGCATATGACACAGTGCGTGGGGGACGCATGCGGCAGGCGCATGGAGGCGCGGCTGCAGGCGCAGCTAGCAGCGGCAGAGGAGGCCATCCGCGCGGACATGCGCCGGCAGCTGCTGCAGCAGCGCCGCGCGCTGCTGCAGCGCCTGGACGCAGCGCGCAGCGCGCGTGAGCATAACGCTACCGTGGTCTCTGGACCCGCCCTGACCCTCGGCCACGCGGCGGCTGTGGCGCTGCCTGCTGCTGACGCAGCCCTGGGTGCGGACAGAGGCGCGGGCGCCGGCGCGACTGGCGCCGGCTACACGCCACATGAGGGCGCAAGGCAAGGGCTTCCTGAGAGGGCGCCGGTGCCGCGGGAGGTTGCTCAGGCAGCTCGCGCGCGACAAGAAGTCGAGACGCAGCCCTGGTGCGCCTGCTCTGGTGCGCGCTGAATATTCTCATGGTAGTGTGTGGTGCCGACAGACCCACACAGACCTGAGATGTGTCCAAGGCAGCCATGCCCTCACAGTTCTCAAATCAAAATGCGTGCTATGGGACATCTTCCGCCGCGCGGCAGGGGTGCGCCGCTCGCTGTACGCAGCCATGCGCCCGTCACGCCGCAACCGGCCCCACCAGCGGCAGAGCCCACGCGCGAAGCCACGCAGCCCGCGCACGCTCAGGTCCCGCAAGCTGATGCCGCAGCTCCAGGGCACACCTCGAGCCTGGCTCCGCCTGACGTGCGCAGCGCAACATCGGCGTCCGCCGCGACTGACACGCCTGCGGTGGACCGCGCGGAGCGAGTGAGCGGGGTGGGGTCGCAGGCGCCGTCGCGCGCGGCACCCGTCGGCGGGCGCAAGCGCAAGTCGCTGGCGGCCAAAGTAAGTGCCGGCGAGGGCAAGAGGCGCAGCATCAGGCGGTGAGCGCGCCGCTGACGACACGGTTGTGCAATCTGCTCTGCACACCGTGCCTGTCGTTCTAGCTATCCTGGTAGACCTCGTGGATACCCTGATCCTGTTGGTTTTGTGGTGTGAACACATGTCACATCAAGCACATGCTCGTTTGGCCAGTGTAAGATCCGCTGTCCCATCACCGTGCACAGCTCCTGTTTGCCGCATGTTACAGGGGTGGCAAATGTGCGAGTTCAATGCGACGGTTTCAACATGTTTCTGTGCAGCATGCGGCCCAGCGGCCTGTATAGGTACTCTCATGGCAAAACGTTGCGGCAGCTTGCTCAATGGAGATTGATCGTTCCTGGTGAGACGTGTGCACTTGCTACTGCCTTACACTCTGCATGGGCCCTTCAAATCTCACACATGCGTTGAGGTGTCAGAGCTTGTGCCTGGTGATGCAATGGCGACCTAACAGTCACATGCTGCATGACCGTACCGGAAGTGGCACTAAGCTGGCAGGCCAGCGGCTAGCAAGTCACAAGCGAGCCCCTTGCATCATATGCAGCCCCACGCACTGCTGCACAGCGCGCAGTGCGGCACCTCAGCAGCACCCCTGCCGACCAGCCACTTCTCAACCCTTCTGAGTATGCAGACATCTCATACAGAATGGTGTTGCGTAGTGAAATCCACCAAAAGAGAGAGTACAGACATTTACACGCTCCGCGACACACGCGTAGGCGCGCAGCGTAGCAGCTGTGTCAGTTTGAACAAGGCAGCTTGCCAGCCTTTGTCCGCCTCCTACCTCCTTTCCCCTTTGGCGCACGCACGGTGCCCTGCCTTGCGTACCCGGCTGCGAAGCCTCCCTAGCACAGCAACTCATGCCTGCTCACACTCGGTCAAGCGCACAGTTTGCAGGCACACCTTCCCAGCGCCTCTTTGCACCCCTGCTCCCAACAGGCAATCAAGGGTGGGCAGTGCTGAGCCGCCCTAGCATGGGCATCAGCAACCCAGAGCTATGCCCTGCACGGCGGGAAGTATGAGGAGCCAATGTGCGCTCCCCGCATGATGGACGCCTGCACCGAGTGCTCAAACTGGCGCTGGTTGCCTTGCAGCATCTCTGCGGCCTCCTTGTTCAAAGGATCTTCAGGGTTGGGGTCCTGCGGTGGCCGCAGCCCCAGTCAAAGGCAGACCCATGTGCACCCACTGTGCAGACACGCTTATAAGTATCCACTGATATTTCATTAGAGCAGCAACATGCAGCGACACTCTCCTACACAATTTGCAAGCCGCTATTTCTGTGTTGGTGCATATGTATAGGTGAATTTGTACGAGAAAAGCATGTCGAGAGTAGAGCAGGGCATAGGGGAGCTTGACGCACCAGGAACAGGAACTGCAGCCCGTAGATGACGGAGTTGATGGACAGTACAGGCTTCCAGTCCTCGCGCAGAATGTTCAGGCACACGTTGCCTTCCAGGTCAATATTTGGATGATACACCTGCAACGGGGCACATGCCTGCTCAGCCAGCGCTACACCACTGCAGAAGAGTTATCAGAATGAGCACATCCTGGTTGTATGAGCAGCTCAAGCCACAGTTTGGCTGAAACAGACCTATGGCTTGAAGGGCCTGCTGTAGATCACAGCAGAGCAGTCAGTGCATGTCAGCGACAGCAGACACGGCATGAAGGAGGGGCTTCATCGCAGAGGGTGCCTGCCTTTGTCAGACACTTGACCTTGGGCGCGTCGTGCGGGTAAGAGGTCGAGATGTTGAAGGAAAAGGTAAACGCGCCTCCCCTGCCAGCAACAGCATGCCTCGGTAGCAGCAACGC
>JAABUR0100009764.1_pt1 | contig 10714 bp, 9 predicted proteins | sample 5560091 | NCBI WGS metagenome assembly JAABUR01 (sample SAMN10711879, study PRJNA513375) | rock metagenome | isolation source: Antarctica rocks | place: Antarctica: Victoria Land, University Valley sud
CGGTCTTCTGGCGCGACGTGGCACCCGATGGGAGCAAGCAGGAGAAGCCCACGGGCTTCGACGGCACCAACCCGGCCGCTTATCCGAGCTCTAGTTGGGACCGCTACGACACGATCGTGCGCCTCGCCCAGCAGCGCGGCCTCGCGGTGAACTTCAACGTCACCTCGCCCGCGCCGTTCTGGGCGACGGGCTCGCTGAAGGACCGCCCCGATGTCGACAAGAACTACAACCCGGACCCGGCGGAGTTCGGCGCCTTCGTCCGCGCGGTCGGCACGCGCTACTCGGGCAGCTACGTGCCGCCCGGCGGCGCCCCGCCGCTGCCGCGCGTGAACTACTGGTCGGTCTGGAACGAGCCCAACCAGCCGGGCTGGCTGACGCCGCAGTGGACCGAGGACCCGCGCACCGGCGGCCAGCTCGTCGAGACCGCGCCGCGGATCTACCGCGAGCTGCTCGACGAGATGTACGCGGGGCTCGTCGCGACGGGGCACGGCAAGGACACGATCCTGGTCGGCGAGACCGCGCCGAAGGGGCAGGAGCGCGTGAAGGGCCCGACGCGAGCGATCAAGCCGGGGCGCTTCGTGCGCCAGCTCTACTGCCTTGACGACAACCTCCAGTTCCTGAAGGGCACGACCGCCGCGGTGCGTGGCTGCCCCATCGCCGCCCAGGCCGCGCGGTTCGCCGCCGACCACCCAGGGCTCTTCCGGGCCACGGGCTACGCGCACCATCCCTACGAGCTGACCTTCCCGCCCAACCGCCCACCGAAGTTCACCGACAACTACACGACGGCCAACCTCGATGACCTCTCCTCCCTGCTGCGGCGCGTCTTCCAGCGCTACGGCCAGAAGGTGCCCGGCGGCGGGCGCGACGTGCCGCTCTACCTCACCGAGTTCGGCTACGAGACCAACCCGCCCGACCCCGCCAAGTTCTCGTTCGCCACGCAGGCCGCCTACATCAACGAGGCGGAGTGGATCACCTACCGCAACCCGCGGGTACGGACCATGACCCAGTTCCTGCTCGTGGACGACAAGCCGACCCCGGGTATCAGCGACCCCACAGAGGCGTACGGCGGCACCTTCCAGAGTGGGCTGATGACCGAGCAGGGGAAGGTCAAGCCCGCGCTGAGGGCGTACGCGCTGCCGATCTTCCTGCCGTTGCGCACGGTGGGGAAGGCCGGAAGGCTGCGCGTGTGGGGGCTCGTGCGGCCGGCGGCCAACGGGACGGCGCCACGGGTGCAGGTGCAGGTGCGCACGACGGGGCGGGCGTTCAAGACGCTCAAGACGGTGACGGGGTCCGCCGGCCGCGGCTACGTCGACACGACGTTCGCGGCCCGGCGCTCCGGCGAGGTGCGGCTCGTGTGGCGCTCCGGCGGGAAGTCGATCGGCTCCCGCGCGGTCTCCTTCCGCATGAAGGGCGTCAAGCGGCGCTAGCCGGCTGTCCCGGACGATCGACGAGCTCGGGCGGCAGCCAGCCTGGGTCCGAGGCGTCGCAGGCGCGGCGCAGGAGCCGCTCGTACTGGTCGGTGACGGCGCTCCACGAGTACCGCTTGGCCCGCTCGCGCGCCCTGGCGCGGTACTCCTCGACGAGTGCAGGATCGCCGAGCACGCGCTCGAGCTGGGCGGTGAGCGAGGGGACGCCCGCGCTTCCGGAGAACGTGAGGCCCGCCTCCCCGACGGTCTCGACGTTCGGGGCGTGGTCGTTGACGATGACGCAGTTGCCCGCGGCGAGCGCCTCGAGGATGACCGGGTGCGTGCCGCCCACCTCCGTGGGAGCGCAGAACGCGTAGGCGTGGCGCTGAAGGTCCCAGTAGCCGCGCCCGAAGACGTAGCCCGGGAAGACGACGCGCGGGTCGCCCCGGCGGCGCACCTGCTTGATGTACTCGTCGGCGTAGGGAGCGCCGCCGACGATCACGAGCTTCATCCCGCGCGTAGTGGCCGCAGGGATCCGCGCCCACGCGTCGACGAGCACGTGCGGGTTGTTCTCGGGCTCGAGGCGGCCGACGAACAGGACGTAGTTGCGCGGGCTCAGGCCGAGGCGCTCGAGCGTGGCCGTCGCCGGGAGAGCCGCGTCCGCGGGCTCCTCGACGCCGTAGGGCACGACGCCGATGCGCTTGCCGTAGCGCTGCTCGAAGATCTCCGCGACCGCGTGGGAGTCGGTCAGCGCGGTGTCAGCCCAGCCCGGCGCGTTGCGCTCGGCGAAGCGCAGGTACAGCTTGGCGATCCCCGGCCACTTGGAGCGGTCGGAGTCCAGGCCGTCGACGTTGATGACCGTCGGGATGCCCGCGGCGCGCGTGATCAGGCACATCGGCGAGTTGCCCGCGATGAAGAAGAGGGCGACGTCGGGCTTGACGGTCCGGGCGGCGTGGATCGCGCTCAGGAACGTGTGGGTGAACGTGTCGAGGTACTTGTTGCGGACCGTCGGCAGGTGGACCAGCCGCGCGCCCTTCCACTCCGTGAGGCGGCGGTCGACGACGTGGGGGCGGCAGTAGACGACGACCTCGTGGCCGCGGTCAGTCAGCCGCGAGGCGAGCTGCTCCGCGGCCGTCTCGAACCCGCTGTAGGAGGCCGGGATGCCGCGCGTGCCGAGGATGGCGACCCTCATGTCCGGGCGCGGGAAGAGTTCAACGGGCTCCCTTCGCGATCGCGAGAGCATATGCCTCGACGTGGGCGCGCGCGGAGCGCGCCCAGGAGAAGGCGGCCGCGCGCCGCCGGCCGCGCTCGGTGCGGTCACGGCGCAGGTCGGCGTCCAGGGTGAGCGCGACCAGGCAGCCGGCCAGGCTGCCCGCGTCGCGGGCGCCGACGTACAGCGCCGCGTCGCCGCAGACCTCCTGGACGCCCGCGCTGCGCGCGGCGACCACGGGCGTTCCCGCGCTCATCGCCTCCAGCGGCGTGAGGCCGAAGCCCTCGTGGAGGCTCGGGTGCACGAGCGCGGCGGCGTGGGCGTACAGATCGGCGAGGTACTCGGCGTCGGGCCTTGGGACCACCTCGACGCCCTCGGCGCCCTCGGCGTCGGCGCTCCCGGCGAGCACCAGCGGAAGCGCCCGGACGTCCTCGCTGGCCAGGCCGCGGCGGTAGCGGGCGTAGGCGCCGAGCAGGAGGCCGAGGTTCTTTCGCGGCTCGTCGTCGCCGACGTAGAGGAAGTGGCGTGGCGCGGGCGCGCGCGGGCGCCGCGCCTCGGGCTCCTGCCCGGGGCCGTGCCGGGCGACGACGATGCGCTCACGGGGGACGCGCCAGCTGCGGTGGACGTCCTCCGCCGTGGTCTCGGAGACCGCGATGACGGCCGCGGCGCGGCGCGCGGCGGCGCGGTGGGCGACGAGCGCGTAGCGGCGGAAGCGGGGGTCGAACGCCTGCGGGAAGTGGAGGAAGGAGAGGTCGTGGACGGTGACGACCTGCGGCGTGGTGGCGGGGAAGGCGCCGGCCGGGAGCGGGTGGTGGAGCACATCCGCACGCTCCGCGCGCGCGCGCCGCGGCAGCTCGACGTTTCCCCAGCGGAGGTCCGTCGCGAGGTTCGCGGCAGAGCGGACGCCGCCCCGGCCCGGGGCGCGCCGCGCCGCGTGACGGGCCTCCACGACCTCGACGCCGAGCTGCTCGAGCGCGGGGACGAGGTGCGCGAGGTAGACGCCGGTGCCCGTGTGGCCCTTGAGGGCAAAGGTCGTGTCCAGCAGCACCCGCACGGACGCATCATCGCGCGCGAGTTCCCTAGGCTGCGTAGGCATGGGGCCCGCTGCCGCTCTCGTGCCCGCGGGGCCCGGCCGTGCCGAGCGCGACCGGGTGCTCGACCTGCTCGACGCGCTCTCGGTTTACGAGCCTGGGCTCCGGCACGTAGTAGTAGTCGACGACGACCGGCGGCCGCGCGGTGCCTGGCCGACGGCGGTCGACGTGATCGCCAACCCGCGGGCCGGCCGCGGAATCGGGACGCTCGGCGGGACGGTGGCGGGGTCCCTCGCCGGGCTCGCTCGGGTGCACCGCGTCGCGCTGGGCGCCTGGGTGCTGCGGCTCGACGCCGACGCGCTGGTCGTCGGGCCGGTCGTGGAGCGGGTCGAGGCGGCGTGGCGGCCGGGAGACGGGATCCTTGGCTCCTGCTCGCGGACCTGCAACGGGGAGCTGCGCGACGTCCGCCGGTGGAGCCGCGAGGTGCGGCGCCACTCCTCGCCCGTGTGGGCCTGGCGGCGACCGCCGCGCCGGCCCTGGTTCGTCCGGCCCGCCGATCCGTTCGTGCGCTCGGTGTTGCTTCAGGCGCGGGCGGCGGGCTACGCCGCGGGGGAGCACTGCCTCGCGGCGGGCTGCGCGGTGTCCGCCGCCCTGGTGGGTGCGCTCTCCGCGCGCGGATGGCTCGAGCGGCCGGAGCGCTGGCTCGGCGCACGGCTCGGCGACGACATCGTGCTCGGGGCGATGAGCCGCGCCTGTGGCCTAGCGCTGCGCGACTGCCACGCGGTCTTCGGGCTCAAGCACGTCGGGCTCGCCGACACGCCGCCGCGATTGCTCGAGCGCGGCTTTGCCGTCGTGCACTCGACGAAGAACGACCCGTCGCTGGACGAGGCGTCGATCCGCTCCTTCTTCGCGGCGGCGCGCGCTTGAGCCCGTCGCTGCTCGGGGTCAACGCGGTCGATCATCCGGGCGGGGCGGAGGTCGCGCTCCTGCGGCTGGCCGAGCGGCTCGCCGGGCGCGGCTGGGAGCTCGGGATGACGACGCCGGCGGACACCGGGCCGCTGACCGAGCTGGGCTACGAGCACGTCAAGCTCGACGTCGGGGGGCTCGGCGCGCGTGAGGGGGCGCGCGCGGTCGCTTCGTGGCCGAAGGCGCTGCTGCTCGGCTCCCGCTGGGACGTCGTCTACCTCAACTCGACGGTCTGCGGCCGGCTGCTGCCGGCGCTGCGCTCCGCCCGGACGGTGCTCCACGTGCACGACATCGTCGAGCGCGTGCCGCGCCACTGGGCGCAGGCGAGCCTCGTGCTCGCGGACTCCCAGGCCGTCGCCGAGCGCCTCGACGGGCTCGACGCGCAGGTCGTCTACTGCCCGATCGACCTGGATCCGCCGCCGGCTCCGTGCCCGTGGCGGCAGAACGGCGCGCCCGTGATCGGCTACGTCGGGCGCATCGAGCCGCGCAAGGGCGCCCTGGACCTCGTGCGCGCGGCGGGGAGGATCCGCGAGCGCGTGCCGGGCGCGCGGATCGTCGTCGTGGGCGGCGACCCCTACGGGACGGACCCGTCGTACCTCGCGGCCGTCCGCGCCTCGGAGGAGGTCGAGCACCTCGAGTGGGTCGACAACGCGCCGGGCGTGATGCGCCACCTCGACGTGCTCGTCGCGCCCTCGCACCAGGAGCCGTTCGGGACCGTGCTGTCCGAGGCGATGGCGGTCGGGACACCGGTGGTGGCCACGCGCGTCGGGGGACTGGCGGAGGTGGTCGAGGACGGCGTGACGGGAGCGCTCGTCGCGCCGGGCGCGCCGCTCGAGCTCGCCGACGCGATCGCGCGCGTGCTGGCCTCGCGTGACGCGATGGGCGCCGCGGCGCGCCACGCCGCCCGGCGCTTCGATGCCGACGCGTACGCCGACCGCGTCGAGGCGCTGCTGCGGGGCCTGCTGTGACGGCCGAGTGCCCATGCGTCCTCACCCCCCGGGGGTCCATGGGCACTCGTGCTGCCGCAAGGGTCGAGTGCCCATGGGCCCTCACCCCCCGGCGGTCCATGGGCGCTCGGCGATGAAGGTCGCCTTCGACGCGCGCGGCGCCGGCGATCCGCGCGGGATCGGCCGCTACGTGCGCTGCCTGCTGGAGGCCCTGCGCAAGACCGAGGGCGAGCACAGCGTGGTCGAGAGCCACAAGCCGCGGCGCGGGCAGGTCTTCCACTCCCCGTGGATCGACGGCGCGCAGCTGCGGCCGGGGGTGCCGCAGGTCGTCACGCTCCACGACCTCGTGCCGCTCAAGCGCCGCACGGAGTACCTGCGCACGGGCGTGCGCTTTCGGCTGCGCTACCTCGCTGTGGAGCGCGCGGACCGCGTCATCGTCCCGACGCAGGCCGTCGCCGACGACGTGCTCGCGCTCCTGAAGATCGGCCCGGAGCGCATCCGAGTGATCGGCGAGGCGGCGTCCGCCGCGATGCGTCCGCGCGACGCCGCCGAGGTCGCCGCGGTACGCGCGCGGTACGACCTGCCGCCGGAGTACCTTCTGTGGGTCGGCGGGATGGAGCGCCCGGATCCGCGCAAGCGCGTCGCCGCGCTCGTGGACGCGCCGCGCGAGCTGCCGCTCGTGCTCGTGGGGCCCGTGCGCCAGTGGGCGCGCGAGCTCGCCGGCGTGACGCTCACGGGCTTCGTGCCCGACGATGATCTCGCCGCGATCTACTCCGGGGCGCGCGCGCTCGTGTTCCCCTCCGACGACGAGGGCTTCGGCCTGCCGACGGTCGAGGCGCTCGCCTGCGGCACGCCCGTGACGGCCTGCGACGTCCCCGCCCTGCGGGAGGTCCTCGCCGACCGAGCGACCTTCGTGGAGCAGGACGACCTCCCCGGGCTGCTCGCCGCGGGCGCCGCCGCCCGTCGCCCCGCTCCTGCACCGCCGCCGCTGACGTGGGCCGACGCCGCGCGCGCGACCTGGCGGGTCTACGAGGAGATGCTCGCCGAGGCTTGAGCGCCGAGACCCTGTGCGATGCTCACGCTCTACGACAACGCCGGCTCGACCAACGCGCTCAAGCTGCGCATCCTGCTCGAGGAGCTCGGCCTCGAATACACGAGCGTCGAAGTCGCCCTCCACGGCCCCAAGCCCGACGGCTACGAGCGGCTTCACCTTCGGCCTCGTACCGACGCTCGTGGACGACGACGTCGTGGTGACGGAGGTAAGCGTCGCGTTGCGCTACCTCGCCGAGCGCGAGGGCCGCGCGGACCTGAGGGGCGATACGCCGGCCGGCCGGGCGCGGATCGACGGCTTGCTCGACTCGCTCTCGCTCGAGCTGCGACCGGCGCTGTGGGGGGTCGAGGAGCTCGCGGTGTACGGCCGGGCGGCCCCCGACGAGGCCGGGCGGGTCGCCGCGCTGGAGCGCGCGCTCGCCTCCTACGACCGTCTGCTCGCCCCCCGTGGCCCGTGGGCGACGGGGAGCGACTTCACCGTCGCAGACTGCGCCCTCGGCGGTCGTGCGCTGCACCTCGCGCGCCTGCCGCTCGCGCCGGAGTGCGCGCCGCGCCTGCGTCGCGTGCTGGCGGCGCTGGCCCAGCGGGCGAGCGTCGTGCGGGCGCTGAGGGCGACGCACCCGAGGCCGGCGCCATAAGCTGCTTGGCTTGGCACCGACGACGCCTCTGGACCCGTCGAGCTTCGCCATCGGGTTCGATCCGCGGGATCGCGGCCGTCTTCACGCGCTGTGGGACGAGGTCCTCGACTCCCAGCGCTGGGCGGAGGGGACGATGACCGAGCGCTTCGAGTCGGCCTGGAGCCACGCGCACGGGCTCGGCGCGGTGGCCATGGGCAGCTGGACCGGCGGGGCGCTCGCCGCGCTCGAGTTCGCCGGCGTCCGCGACCGGGCCGTCGTCATGCCGTCCAACACGTTCATGGCCACGCCGCTGGCCGTGCTGGCCGCGGGCGGGCGACCCGTCTTCGGCGACTGCCGCCGCGATGACCTGTGCCTCACCTTCGAGGCGGTCGAGCGCCTCGTCGAGGAGCACGACGCGCGCGCGGTCGTGCTCGTCCACATCGGCGGGCACATCGCCTTTGACGTCCAGCGGATCGCGGACTTCTGCTCTGACCAGGGCGTCGCGCTCATCGAGGACTGCGCGCACGCCCACGGCGCCAGCCTGCACGGGCGCGCCGCCGGCAGCTGGGGCGACGCCGGGATCTACTCGCTCTACGCGACGAAGACCATCTCCACCGGCGAGGGCGGTGTGCTCGTCTCGCGTGACGCCGAGTTGCTGGACTTCGCCCGCGCGTTTCGCAACTACGGAAAGCCCGACCACCGGGTGCACGGCCTGAACTTCCGCATGAGCGAGTTCACCGCGGCCATCGGCCTGGTGCAGGTGCAGCGGCTCCCGGAGATCGTCGCCTGGAAGAACGCGACCGCGCGAGACCAGCTCGACCCGCTCCATCCCGGTCGCCTGCGGCTGCCCGACGGCATGGTCTCGGGCCTGTACAAGTACATTGTCTTCGACGAGATCGAGCGCTCCACCGGGCGCGTGTACGATCAGCCCTGCCACCGCATCCTCGGGACGGGTGACGACCTGCCGAACACCGACTGGGTCGCCGCCAACCACTGGTGCGTCCCCCTCTACTACCACCCCGAGGTGACCGCATGAAGGTTCTGGTGACCGGCGGCGCCGGCTTCATCGGCTCCCACGTCGTCGACCAGCTCCGGCTGGCCGGACACGAGCCGCGCATCTTCGACGTGCGCCCGTCCCCCTACCCCGAGCACCGCGAAGTCGAGACGGTCCTCGGTGACCTGCTCGAGGCCGAAGCGGTGCTCGCCGCGGCCGAGGGCTGCGACGCGATCGCCCACCTCGCCGCCGCCGCGGACGTCGGCATCGTGGTCGAGCAGCCGCGGGAGGCCGAGGCGCTCAACGCGCGCGGGACGCTGAACGTCCTCGAGGCGGCGCGCGCGACCGGTGCCCACGTGCTGTACGCCTCGACCATCTGGGCGTACTCCGACGTCGTGGCCGACGTGGTCGACGAGGACACCGCGATCGCGCTGCCGAGCCACCTCTACACCGCCACCAAGCTCGCCGGGGAGATGTACTGCCGCTCCTACGGCGAGCTCTACGGCGTCAAGGCCACGATCCTGCGCTTCGGGATTCCCTACGGCCCCCGCGCGCGGCCCGCCGCGGTGCTCCCGATCTTCGTGACCAAGGCCCTGGCCGGGGAAGCGCTCACGATCGCCGGGGACGGCTCCCAGACGCGGCGCTTCGTCTACGTCGAGGACATCGCCGGCGGCGTGGTGGCGGCGCTGCAGCCGGTGGCCGCCGGGCGCGTCTACAACCTGGTCGGCGGCGAGGACACCTCCGTCCGCGAGATCGCCGACGCGGTCCGCGGTGCCGTGGGCGCGGTGGAGATCACGCACACCGAAGGCCGGACGGGCGACTTCGCGGGCGCGCGGGTGTGCGGCGCACGGGCGGCGAAGGAGCTCGGCTGGACGGCGACCACGCCGTTCGCCGAAGGCGTCCGGCGCTACGTCGCCTGGCACCGGGAGGCGGCTCAGGCCGTGCTCCCGGCGCCCAAGCCGGTCGACGCCCCCTGGATGGACAGGGCGCGCGCGCTGCCCTGGGCCGCCGCGCGGCTGGCCGTCGCGGTCTTCTGCACGCTCGGCTACCTCGAGGTCCTCGGCGCCGCCGGCGTGCACGCCGAAGATGCCTCCACCGTCGGCCTCGTGACCACCGTCGCGGTGCTCTGCACGTTCGCGGTTCGGCTGGTCACCGCCCGCGTGGCCTGGAGCGTCGGTGCGCTGGTGGTGGCGCCGCTCATCGTCCCCGACGTCTCCGGCGCGCTGCACATGGCGCGGCTCGACGTCCCGCTGCTGGTGCTCGGAGGGGCGGGCGCGGGCCTGGCGCTCGCCCTCCTCGGACAGACGGGACGGCCGGCCCGCGTGGCCCGGCCGGCCGAGGACCTCGGCTGAGCGAGACGGCCTCCTGCGGCCGTGCGCTATCCGGCCAGGCTCTCAGACGGCCGTCGCGCGCAGGCCGCGCTCGTGGAGATGGTCGATCAGCCGCGGCAGCGCGGCGACGGTGCGCCGCCAGGAGGCCGGTGCCGAGTAGTCGTCGGCGTCGTGGAGCAGCAGCACGTCCCCCGCGGTCGCGGCCGCACCGGCACGGCGGGCGATCTCCTCCGGCCTGGCGCGGGCGGTCCAGTCGCGGCCCCACCGGGACCAGAGCAGCGGCTGCCAGCCGCGCCGGCGAGCGAGCGCCAGCCCTGCGGCGCTGAAGACGCCGTAGGGCGCCCGCCAGTGCGTGACGGGTCCCGGCTGGACGGCGCGGACGAGCGCCGCGCAGCGATCGACGTCGGCGGCGAGGCCGCGCGGCGTGCGGCGCAGCTGGCAGACGTGGCGGTCCCCGTGCACGGCGAGGCGGTGCCCGGCGGCGACGATCTCCTCCAGCAGCCCGGGGTGCCGGCGGACCTGCTCGCCGACGACGAAGAACGTCGCGGTCGCGCCGCAGCGTGCGAGGGCGTCGAGCACCGCGGGCGTGCCCTCGGGGTGCGGGCCGTCGTCGAACGTCAGGCCCACGGACTCCGGTCCTGTCGCGGCACGGCGCGCGACGCCCAGGGCGTGGCACAGCGACGGGACGTGCGCGCACGGGGCCGGGAGCGCCCACGCGCCCGCGGCGGCGGCTGAGGCAATGGGCAGCGCGCGACGGATGCCCCAAGCATGACGGGCGCGGAGGCCACCGGCATCGCGCTCGCCCTGGCCGCGGCCGCGGCGTTCGAGGGGTCCTACGTGCTTCAGGCGCTCGAGGCACGGCGCGCCGCGCCGGCGGAGCGGCCACGCCTCGGCCTCCTCGCGGGACTGGTGCGGCGGCCGGTATGGGCGATCGGCATCGGGCTGAGCGGGCTGGCCTTCGCACTCCAGGTGCTCGCGCTCCGCGACGCGCCACTGTCGGTCGTCCAGCCCGTGCTCGCGCTCGGCCTCGTCGCCTTGCTCGCGCTGGGCCGCGCGGTGCTCGGCGAGCGCGTGGGCCGCCGGGAGGTGCTCGGTGCGTCGGGCGTGATCGGCGGGGTGATCGTGCTGGTGCTGGCGGCGCCGCAGCGCACCGGCGATGCGA
>JAABUR0100009767.1_pt1 | contig 10711 bp, 15 predicted proteins | sample 5560091 | NCBI WGS metagenome assembly JAABUR01 (sample SAMN10711879, study PRJNA513375) | rock metagenome | isolation source: Antarctica rocks | place: Antarctica: Victoria Land, University Valley sud
CGAGCATCTGGGCGACCCTGAACAAGTAGATATCGGCCGGTTTGAGCGTGCCTGCCCGTTCCTTGCCGAAGAAGCCGCAGGCGTCATCGACCCATGCCATCGCCAGATCGAGCGAGAACTCCTGTACATCAACAGCAGTGAAGAACTTCGTCAGGCGGCGCCAGCAGCCCCGGTACCAGAGCATCGTCGAGTCCTTGTAACCCAGACGCCCCAACTCGGTGTCCAAACCAGACACCAGCGCAGACAGTGCAACCATCACGGCCTCCAATCACGGGCCCGGCACCATGCCGAGCCACGTGATCAGAGTTCTCTCGCCGATTATGCGCTGCTCATTAGGCGGCATCGTGTCGCCGCTGCTGGCCAACATCGCGCTGTCCGTCCTCGACGATCACTTCGCCGCGGCGTGGCAGACGATGGGGGCGACGTCCTACCAACGCTGGAAACGGCGGCAGGCGGGGCTGCCGAACTACCGACTGGTCCGCTACGCGGATTTATGCCGAGCGCGGCATAAGTCCGCATACCGAATGACACGCCACGTCGACAGGCTTTGGCCGCAGGCCGCTGACCATGCAGCGAATCCTGCCGGTACGGTCACCACAGTCATGCCCCTGCGCTGGAGGATTCATGTCGGTAACCGCAGAACAGGTCTACGCCCTGGTCCCCTACGCTCGCACTTTGGGCGTCACCTTTGCACGGATCGAGGCCAAACAGGTGATCGCCGAACTCCAGCTCAGCGAATCACTTTCTACCGTCGGCGGTGGGATGCACGGCGGAGCATTGATGGCTCTTGCCGATGTCGCCGCCGCTGTGTTGGCCAGCGCAACGGCCGGGGGCGGTCAGCCCGCCACGTTGGAGTCATCCACCTACTTCCTGGAACGCATCACCGGTACCGCCACCGCCACCGCGACACCACTGCGCGTCGGCCGCAACAACGTCATCGTTGAAGTCAACATCCGCGACGGCAACGGCAAGCTCGCCGTCCGAGTTACCCAGATGATCGCCCTTACCAGGCCACCACGTACCTGAGATGGTCCTGCAGTCACCGAATTGGACAGCAAACTGGCCAACTCCTCAGTGCTTGAAGAAAGTCGGCGCCACCACCAAAATCGGGGCCGTGTCCTGCACCACCAGCGTGCAACCAGTCGTTTTCGACAACGCCCTGATCAGCACCGTCAAACTGCCCACAGTGACCGCCGCCAGCTCCACCAACGCCCTCACCGCCCAAAGCAACGGCAAAATCCAAGGCCTCATCGGCGCCGACATACTCTCCACCTTCGGCTCCGTGACCTTCGACTTCAAAAACCAACGCGTCATCCTCGGCTGACAACCCGAACCCGCCGATCAGCATCCGCAACCGAATCATGAAACGCTTCGACGACTTCGTACGCCGCAGCTCCCAGCGCCACCCCTGAAGCGACGTCCACACACAGTTGACAGCAGATGCCGATCCAGTTGGGACGGTTGCCGAACTGCGCCTGAACATTGCCCGGATAGCTTCGGCTTCAAGGCACATCGGTGCCTCGTCCGACACAACAGGGAGACCACCATGTTCAAGAAAATCGTTCTCGTCGGCGGAGCCAGCCTCGCCATCCTCGGCGTGGGAACCGCCGCGTTGGCGTCCGTGCCCGCCGCGGCGGGATCACCGACGTCGGCGCTCACAGCACCCGCGGCCCACAAGGTCCACGCCCACCGCGGCCACGCCCAGCCCAAAGCCATCCACAGGCAGTGGGTGACGCAGAACGGAACGAAATTCACCACCCACGACGAGATCCGCGGCGCGGTGACCGCCGTATCGCCCACCTCAATCAGCGTGAAGGCCGCCGATGGCATCACCGAAAATTACGGTGTCGGTGCTGGGGTGAAGGTCCACCTCAAGGCCGACGGCAAAGGCAAGGCAGGCACGATCAGCGAGGTGAAGGTCGGCGATCACGTCGCGGTCATCGGAACCGGCACCGGCCCGCTGACGGCCAAGCGGGTGTTGGATCGGGGCGCCGGCAGGACCAAGTAACTCCGGCGGCTCGAACCGGCGCCTCAAAGACACCGATGGGCGGCATGCCCCACCCGGCCTGCCGCCCTCTCGCCTACCAACCAAAGGTGAACCGACTATCCCCCGACGTGCTTCACGGCCGGCGGGGCTCAGAAACACCACGACGCGGGTAGGAACGTCCTGAACCTGGCCACGCGAACGGCACGGGCGGTGCGGATCCTTCAATCGGCCGCCGCCTCTGGATGACGAGTCGAGAGTTGTTCCGCCCGCCGACTGTCGCGGAGGGTCTGAACCGCCATCCCCGCGTGCAGGGCGATGAAAGCGACAGCGCCCGTCCATCGGATCACACTGTTGGACATGATCGCCTGTCCGACAAGTACCAGCGGCAGGACCACCCACAGGGACGCTCAACGACCGTTGACGAGCCAGCCGGACGGCCAGCTGTCGGGTCACGGCCATCAGGATCGGGTCAACGTCGGCGCGGCCGCGGATCTGCCGCAGCCGCCGCAGCTGCTCACGGGAAAGCACCAACGACGGCGAACTCCAGCCAGCCCGCAGCTCGCCAGATCGAACGCGTCGAGGGCCCGATTGGTCGCGGCGGGAAGCCCGGACCTGTCGGGTTTTGGCACGCTCGACCCGGGGGCGGCCGCCGGATCGATGCTCGGGCGACCGCGCATGATCCTGGTCAGCTCGGCCGGTCCGCCGGCCCCCTGCTCCAGCAGGGGGCCGGCGCGTGTGCGGCTGCCGCTGCGCCGTGCCGCCGGTCGCGACCTTGTGAGGAAGCATCGAACGAGAAGTTGGGGTACTTGGCCCCTGGTCGGGCGTTCCTGAGTCCTGGTTGGCCTTAACGACAGGCCGGCTTCCGGATAAGGGTGGCTGGCCGCCTCCGGGGGGTTGAGGCGGCCAGCGGGCCCGTCACCTGACGCGAGGGGGGTCGCGTGGTTTCTGCAACCGTCCAGGTTGCGGGTAGCGCCAACGGGTACGACCCGCGGCGATCCGCGGTCACATCAGCTCACGCCGGAACGGGGTGTGCGCCGAGTATCCGCTCGAGCAGGTCCAACGCGGTGACGTCGTCTTGTGGTGGCGGGTCCGGAGGCGGCCACGACCAGTCTGCGGGGTCGGGGGACAGGAGCGGCTTCGCCTCCACCATCTGCAAGACTCGTCGGTACGCGACCCTTTCGTCACGGTGACGTTGCACGGTTTTTCGGATGGTTTCCAGGACGCCGAACTGCTCGGCCAACACGGTCAGGCTGGTGGCGGCCACGACGCTCCACCGGCCGCCGCGCTGGCCGGCGAGGTTGAACGCGGACAGGGTCTCCAACGCCGTGTACACCGCGGATCGGGACAGCCCCGACGCGGTGATCAGCTCGAAGCTGGACAGCGGGGCTCTGGCCTGCTCCAACGTCTCGTAGACCAGGGCGGCCGGGATCCCCAGCTCCAGGAACACCGGCCGCAGCGCGTGCAGTTTCCCGCCGCGCCAGTCCTGCCGCCCGGCCCGCCGCGCCAGGGAAGCGGGGATCACCAGCTCGTACAGGTCACCATCACCACCGCGGTCACCGTCGATCAACACCACCAACCCGTCAGGTTCCTCCCGCAACGCCCGCAGCTGCGCCGCGACGGTCGACTGATCCATCCCGGCCGCAATGCTCAACGACCGGGTGCCGAAGTGGACGTACCGGGAACCGGACTTCATTCCGGCCTCACCCAACGCACGAAGCACCATCCGCCGGCTCATCCACCCCGACGGCTTATCCCCGAGCTGGTGCTGGTCCTGCTCCGCGATCGCCATCGCCGACCACCACGTCCGCAGAAAACGAAACTCACCTTGTGTGTTCCTGTTTAATCTTGCCTGCTCGGGAGCCCCCCGGTGTGATGTTGACTTGCTTGTGAGGGATTGACGGACAAGGCTCGACCCTGGGTTCTTGCCCTTCTGCGCGGTGACGTAGGCGACGGCGTTGGGCCAGTCGAATTTGCTCAGCGCCTCCCGCCGAGAGGTGGGATTGCTGTACCGGGCGTAGAACGACGCCAGGCCGCGCCACCGGCCGTCGGAGATCCGGGCGAGCACGTCGACCATGCTCAGGCCGGCCCAGACCGCCGCGGTGATCACCGCCTGCCGCGCCTGCGACGGGGAGCCGTACCGGGTGGTGTCGTAGACGCCGGTGTGGGCGATCTGCAGATAGTTCTCGGCCAGCTCCCGCGGACCGCCGCGGCGAGAAACACCAGCAGCCCCCGCCGCCGCCGGGACGTCGTCGATGATCGGCGCGGCGGGCGGCGATAGCGGGGGAGCAGTGGTCAGTGCGGCGAGCTCGACGGCCAGGGCCTCGGTGAGGCGCTGCCACACCCGCGGCGGGTTACCGATCCGCGCAAGAGCCACTGCCTTGTCCAGCGGCCCGTGCAGCACCTGGAAACCGCCGGAGCGGTGCCGGGCGCCAGGCGGGCGGATCAAGCCGTCCGTCAAACCCAACATGGGCGACACATCCATGCTCGGCGTCCGCGCCGCCAAAGCCCGCGCCACATCCCGCGCAACGTCGAAGGCAACCGGCCGCGCCAACGGAAGGTAGAGGTGAATGCCGCCTGACGGTGACTCGTCGCTGATCAGTTCACCACCGCAGCGGTGCACCAACGCTGCAACCGCGGCCGCGTCGGTCAGCACCTGTTCGCGGCCGCCGAGCTTCACGTCCAAATCCACCACCAGAAGGCGGGTATCGCCGGCGTTGCTGTAGATTGGCACCGCCGCCGGCACCGACCCCGGCACATGCGAGGCGAACGACCGCCTCCACGCACCGCGATACGAGCGGCCGCCGTTGCGGGACTCCCGCACCTCCAGCCGGCCGGCCAACAACGGAGCCAACGCCGCCCAAACAGCGGCGGCCAGCGCTTGATCCCGAGCCGCAGACACAGCAGGGGACCCCGCCGGGCCGGTCATCCGGTCGGTGGAATGAAAACTTCGGGCGATCTGGGAAGAGGGTGCGGCGACACACCCGACGAACCCTTGGCAGGTCGATAGGTATGCGCTACCCTCAGAGCTGCCAGTCAAAAGTAGATCCTTCGGGGTCAGACCGGACCAGTTGCGAGCTGGGGCCGATCATTCACACATTCGCCCGTCCCTGCCAGGGGACGGGTTTTGTGCGTTTATGGAGTTGTGGCAGCGCTCGTCCTCAAGCGCTAGGCAGTCAGCCCAAGCGAAAGTCCTTCCTGCCCAGGGATTGCGATACCTGTGTCCGTTGACACGAGGTAGGCCAGATAGTCCGTGATGTGAAAGCCGTCTTGGCGGCACGCCGCTCGGCGGCGACCTTCAGAAGGCGGGGGCGAGGCCGCGAAGCTCCTCGGCGCGCGGGCGGCTAGGCGACAGCGTCGAATGGCAGTCCTTTCGGCGTGAGCGCAACGCCCGTATCACGGGAGACGACCGACGTGATGTAGTCGGTCAGGGTCATGCCCAGGGACTGGGCGCGCTCGACGGCGGCGTGTTTCTCGGCCGGGACCATTTTGAATTTCACGACTTCGCGGGGGCCTTTGTGCGGCCGTCCGATCTTCGCTCCTGCGCTCATCGGCTAATCATCCCGTTCCGGGGACTCAAAACCAGGAAGGGTCTGCACGACACGCCGAAGCCATTTGGTTACGCGTCGGCGACAGGTCGTAACTACGGGTCTCGGTCACGGTTCGTTTCGACGGCTGTAGGAAGATGGAGGTGTGAACAACATCGCGGAAGCAGGCTTGTTGGGTCCGGACAGCGTGAGTTGGCGTGTGCAGACTGATCCGGCGGTGATCGCGGGCGGGTTGAGTGCGCTGTTTTTGCAGGCGCTGCACCCTTTGGCGATGGCTGGTGTGTTTCAGCACTCCAGTTACGCGGACGATTTTTGGCCGCGCTTCCAGCGCACGGTGGACTATGTGAACACGGTCAACTTCGGAACTGTCGCGGAGGCCGAATCGGTGGCCGCCAAGGTGCGCCGAATCCATAGCTTCGTTCGAGGCACCGATCCGGTGACCGGGTTGCCCTACTCCGCCGACGATCCGAAGCTGATCACCTGGGTGCACGTCACCGAGGTCCACGGCTTCGTCAACGCTGTCCAGCGGGCCGGCCTCAAGCTGTCTGCTGGAGATGTCGATCGGTACTACCAGGAGCAGGTTCCGATTGCTGGGCTCTTGGGTGGCGCAGACGTTCCGGGCAGCGCGAGCGAGGTCGAGAACTACCTGCAGCAGATGCGGCCGGAGCTCGTCTGTTCGCCCGCAACACGGGACGGTGCCAGATTGCTACTCGCTCCACCGATGTCGTGGAAGCTACGGGCACTGACACCGGCCCAGCCCGGATGGGCGGTACTGGCCAGCCTGGGGTTCTGCTTGATGCCCAGCTGGGCGCGACGGCTCTACAGGCTGCCTGGATGGATTACCACAGATATTGGGGCCACGATCGCCCTGCGCGGTCTCAGACGCGCGGCCTTGCAGGTTCCTGAAAGGCAGCGGTTAGGACCGACTGTCCTGGCTGCCAAGGCCAGGGGAGACGTGGCGTCAGCAACGGCTGGACGGGTTTGATGTTCAGGTTGAGGTACTTGCTGCAAATGCTGCGCTGGTCGCTGCCGCGATCTCGCCGACTGCCGCCGGCCGGGATCGGGGCCCGGGTGCAGGTGCGCGTCCTGGCTGGAACGACACCGGCGCTGGAAGTCGTCAAGGATTGGAACGGGGCCTGGAGGGTCAGCGACGGAGTGGCGGACCTCGACCAGTACGGCGTGGGCACCAACGCGACGATGATGCACGTCGCGATCCACGACGACACCATTCCCGCCCTGATGCAGAAGATGACGCCAGGAACGGTGGCGTACCGGCCCAACCCGGTTACACCGTGGAAGGTCTCGTCGTTGGCTAGGGACGAATGACCAGACTGCTGGAAACGTCGTTGAAGGCGTCGGCCAAGACCAATATCTGCGCCCGGTCTTGTTCGAGGGTGTCATACACCGGAAGTAGCGTGTTCGCCGGTTCTCCCTCAATGTCGGCGACAACGTCGCGTACCGACCAAATGAACTCGGCCAGCGCGGGCAGGAGGTCAGCGCGGTTGAGGATCTCGTCGACGGCGTCGATGGGCACGATGAGTTTGCCCAGGCCATCGCTGATCTCGATCCGAATCCGTGTAAGGGCCAGGCTTAACCCCCACACTGGCACCTGAGCGGCACGACGGAAGCGGAGCTCGGTGGCGGGGAAAAGATGTTGCAGGTGGCGCCACAGCTTGTCCATTCTTGCCAGGTCGAGTCGTCGGGCCTTGACCCGCTCAAGAGCGCCGCCTGGAATGGGCAGCAGGAGTCCTAGTGAGAACACCAAGGTCTGGATCGCCACCAGAGCCCAGAACACACCGGTGAGCTGGTCGTACTGCGAGGCTGGCCCCAGCATGCGGGCGATGATCACGACGTCCCCCACAGCCATGACGGCCAGTCCGCAGCCCATAATGGCGGAAGATGCCCGCAATATCCGTCCCTCGGTGTTCCGGGCGTGCGCGCCGAATGTGCATTGCCAGACCAGCACTCCGTAGACCGTTAAAGCGCAGATGAAGAACGCGACAGTTACGAATGGCAACGCGGTGGTCTTGACCTGAAAGAAGCCGGCGTCTCGTGGGGTCTCCACGCCGTGATCGGAGGACAAAGACCATTGCACGGCCACCAGAGCGCACATCAGCAGGGCGGCAGCCACGCCGCCGAGAACAACGCGGGAACTGATGTCCCTGCGCCGCAGGACGTAGACGAAAAGTAGCGAGAGCAGCATCATGAGCAGCGCCGTGACCTCGAAGATGAGGTCGGAAATGTTTGCTGCGCCGAGAGACCGGTCAACTAGCTGCGGGAACAGTTCGCACCCAAAAGCGACGCTAGCTAGGAGCGTTGCCAAGGTGAACAAGACCGTGGGGTTGGTCAGGTTCGACCGTTGACGGCGAATCCGTTCAACCCGAACAGCAACGATGATCACCACAAGTGCGAAGATTGCTATCAGCATATATGTACACACACTTCCATCCCGAAGTTGCGGTTACCACCAGTCGAACGATTCGCCGGCCTCTTCGATAGGGCGCCCTTGTAAGCCTTTTCGTTCCGCAGACATCATGAGCAGGCTCGCAAGGTACTCGGATGCTCTCTCGGCTGGGGAACCATAGTCATGCCGGAACAAGAAGTTCCGTGCAAGCTCCGGGGAGGCCTCTTGAAGCATGGGAAGCACCGCATCGACGCCTGCTTCGCCAGTGAAACCGAGTTCGGCCGGCTGGTGCCCGAGCCATATGTGCGCCACTTCGTGGCAAATGGTTTGAACCAACCTGTATCCGGTAGCGGAGGAATCTACAAATATGAGGTCGCTACGTTTGGCTGGTGCAAACGCTCCGTAAATGCCGCCGTCCGCCGAAAACGTCATGTTCTGGATGTGGATAGGCCGGCGGCGTTTGGCGCCTAGCGCTTCGATGAATAAGTCAAGCTCGAAAGGATCGGGCATCAGCCGTTCGAGCTGCCTGGCCGTTCGCTTGAGTTGCAGTCGTTGATTGAGCGGCATCTGGTGGCAACCACGTTTTGGTGGTGTCGGGCCCCCGGTCATGTGCGGTCTCCGTCAACCTCAACGGCTTGCTCGTCCAAGCCATCGATCCGGCGAACCGCGTCGACGATCTGCTCAAGTTCGCGGAGGCTCCGCGGTGATAAGCCCTTCGAGCGTAGAGCAATATTTGCCAGGCCCGATTGTCTTACCGCGACGAGCAACTCCATGTCCTCATTCAGGCGTTGAGCGAGTTCATCGTCGTAGAAATACGCTGTGGGCACACTGAACGCCACGGCCATTCCGGATATCACAGCCAAGCTCGGATTGGTGCGCCGACCGTGGCGCAGCATCGATATGTAAGCGCCGGTCGTGGGTATTCCGCGAGTTGTCAAGAACGCGGCGAGGTCAACGTTCGTCCAGTGCCCTTTGGCCCCGTTCGGGACGGTCTCGAACAGATGCTCGATCCGTTTGGCCATCTTGAGTTGATCCACCTGCGTTGGATCGGGGGCGGCGATGTCGACCATGTCAAGACGCTCGGCAGGTGGTTGGGAGCTTGCTTCGGCCCCCAGGTCGTCGGCCCTGCGCTCTGTGGGCATCTGAAGCTCCTTCATGCAGCCGGTCGATCGCGGCGCTTTGCTGGGTTAACAAGACCGAAGCGGCAGTAACCACCAGAGCCGTATCCCAATCTAGCCGGTGGATGTCCGGTCACAAACGGCGCTGACGCATGTCATTGAAGGGGACTCGACCGAGCACCCGCGGTCCCACGGAGGCTGACGGTCTTCTCGTGGACCAACGAAATCTGAGGGACCGATGACGGCAGGCCCGCTGGACTTCCTCGACGGTGGTGCGATACACGCGGGCAAGTGTCGACGCGGCGTCCAGGGCAAGAGCGCACGTGCCCCGTTCGAGACGAACAATAGCGCTCGGTGAGAGCCCGCTGCGGTCCGCGACTGTGGTCAGACTCAACCCGCTGAGGTGCCGGTGATCCCGCATGGTTCGCGTGCATGGAGCACGACGCGGCAGCAAGTCTTCGACCGCCGCGTCCAGGACCTCGGCCAGAAGCCCGAGGTGGTGCGATGTTGGGAAGCTTTCTCCACGCTCCCACCGAAGGACCGTTCTTTCCGCGACACCGACACGGGCGGCGACGGCGTCAGCAGTGAGCTTGGTGAGCGTACGCGCACGTCGAGCGGCTGAACGCGAGAACGAAGCAACCCCACGCGACATCGGCGTTCTCCGGTTCTGCTGGTCGAGATGACGTGACTTCCGTTGCACACCAGAAGTATTTGAGCGCCGCTATAGGTCCGGCGGAGAAAGTCTCGCCGGAGCTGGGGTGGTGCTACGCTTCACGCAGTTAATACGGACGAGCAGAGGATAACCGGGTGATGGCACGTTTGGTAATGGACTCTCCGGTAGGTGAAACCTGTTGCGAGGGCTCCCGGTCCGGGGACCTGCCGTCACACCACCGAGTCGTCGGGCGGCAGCGCTGCCAATATCCGCTGCACCAGCTCCGTCCAACGGGCGCGATTGAGTCGGTAGCGAACATGTTGGCGTTCACGGATGCCCTCAGCCTGGGACACCGCCACCACCCCGATGGCCTCCAGCGCCTTCAAGTGCCGATGAATGGTCACCCGTTGGCTACCCACACCCTCGACGATCTCTCCGACCTGCGAATCGGGGTGAGCAGCGAGCCACTGCGCCAGTAAAAGTCGAATGGGGTCCTTGACCACCTCGTATGCCTTGGTCATCGGCGCGGACAGCGACGCTGTCCGGTGAACGACATGAGGCACTGCAACATCCTGCCTGCTCCTCACTCTCTTAACCAAAAGTTGGCTTTTCTGTTACTTTCAAGGTAACACGCGGGAGTACTGACGCTCGATCCGAAGGGGACGCGAATGTTCAACTGGTCGTCGCGACGGAGGGAACTGGCCGAGCAGGCTGCTCAGCGCGAGCTGCTCAAGCGGGTCGCAAGGAATGATTTGAGCCAGATGTACGCCGAGCTCGCAGGGCTGTTCCGGGACGACCTGCCCACCTCGGTGGTAACGGGAATCGGGCCCAAGGGCGGATCCGGGAGGGCAACCACCAGGGGTCTCCGCCGCCCAGGGCCGGACCTGCCGGCAGCTGCCGGTGTGGACCCCGCGACCACGGCTCGGCGCCTGATGGCAGATCTGACGGCGTGGTGACCAGGTTCGGTGATTGGGCCGCGATGATCCTCGCCGTCGTGGGGGTGTT
>JAABUR0100009773.1_pt1 | contig 10705 bp, 9 predicted proteins | sample 5560091 | NCBI WGS metagenome assembly JAABUR01 (sample SAMN10711879, study PRJNA513375) | rock metagenome | isolation source: Antarctica rocks | place: Antarctica: Victoria Land, University Valley sud
CGCGGCCCACCCGTTGCGGTGACCTAGTCTCGCAGGGTGCAGCGCGCAACACTCGTCCGCCGGACCGGCCTCGGCCTGCTCGTCCTGCTGATCCTCCTCGTCGCTGCGCTCGGTGTCGCAGGCACCGGGCTGGTCCGGCAGTCCTGGCCGGCCACCTCCGGCGAGATCCGTCTCGGCGGCCTCGGTGGCACGGTCAGCGTCGTCAGGGACCAGCGCGGGGTGCCGCACATTTACGCGGACAACCCGACCGACCTCTTCCGTGGGCAGGGTTTCGTCGCGGCGCAGGACCGCTTCTTCGAGATGGACCTGCGCCGGCACATCACCGCGGGGCGGCTGTCCGAGCTGGTCGGCGCGGGCGGGCTGGAGACTGACAAGGCCATCCGGACCATGGGCTGGCGCAGGGTCGCCGAGGAGGAGCTTCCGCGGCTCGCGACCACCACGCGCCAGTACCTCAGCGCCTACGCCGACGGCGTGAACGACTACATCACCCGCAGCGGCGACCCGTCCAACATGGCCCTCGAGTACACCGTGCTGGGCGCCAGCCTCCCCGCCTACAAGGTCGAGCGGTGGACGGCGGTCGACTCACTCGCCTGGCTCAAGGCGATGGCCTGGGACCTCAAGGGCAACTACGACAACGAGCTGGCCCGGGGCCGGCTCGGCAGCATGCTCGACCCGGCGCTGCTGAAGGTCATCTTCCCGGAGTACCCGGCCGCTCAGCACGCCCCCATCCTCTCCGACGCCGACTGGCGGCCGGCCGCCGCCACCTCCTCGGGATCGGCGATGCCGGACGCGCTCCGGTCCGCAGCGACGGACATGACGGCGCCACAGCTACGCCAGGTCTGGGCAGGCGCGGGCCGCGTCCTCGACGCCGTCCCGGTCACCCTCGGTCGCGGCGACGGTGTCGGCTCGAACTCCTGGGTGGTCGGGCCCTCCCGGACGACCACGGGCAAACCCCTGCTCGCCAACGACCCGCATCTCGGGACCTCGATCCCGGGGATCTGGTACCAGACCGGCCTGCACTGCCGCCAGCTGAGTTCCGAGTGTCCCTTCGACGTCACCGGGTTCTCGTTCGCCGGGCTGCCGGGGATCGTCGTTGGGCACAACAACCGGATCGCGTGGGGGATCACCAACCTCGGGCCCGACGTGACCGACTTCTACCTCGAGAGGGTGACTGGCTCGACCTACCTGCGCGACGACCAGCAGGTCCCGCTCACCCTGAGCACCGAGACGATCAAGGTGGCCGGCGGTGCGGACGTGACCCTGCCCGTGCGCCGAACCGTGCATGGCCCCATCATCTCCGACGTCCTCACCCCGGTCGCCGACGCGGGCCGGCGCGCCCTCGTGCGCGGGGTGCCACAGCAGGAGTCGTATGCCGTGTCCCTCGCCTGGACCGGGCTGGTGCCGGGCAACACGGCCGACGCCATCTTCGCCATCGACACGGCACAGAACTTCACCGCGTTCAGGGAGGCGGCGAGGAGCTTCGCCGTCCCCGCGCAGAACCTCGTCTACGCCGACGAGGACGGGCACATCGGATACCAGGCCCCCGGCCAGATCCCGATCCGGCGCTCGGCGACTCCGGGCTCCCCGCCGGGGTACTGGCCCGCCCCCGGCTGGGACAGCCAGTGGGACTGGCAGGGCTACGTGCCCTTCGACCAGATGCCGTGGGTGCTGGACCCACCGGAGGGGTTCATCGTCGCGGCCAACCAGGCCGTGACGGCGGCGCCCTCCCCGTTCCTCACCACCGAGTGGGACCTCGGGTTCCGCAGCCAGCGCATCCGGGAGCTCATCGAGGCGAGCCCGAAGGTCTCCCCCCGGCAGATGGGCGCGATGCAGATGGACACGACGAACGGCTTCGCCCCCACGCTCGTCCGGGCGCTGGTCGCCGTCGACCTGTCGGACGACCCGTTCAGCAAGCAGGCGCAGGACCTGCTCACCGACTGGAACTTCACCCAGCCGGTCGACAAGTCCAGGGCGTCGGCGGCCGCGGCCTACTACAACGCGGTCTGGTCACGGCTGCTGGAGTACACCTTCGACGACCAGCTGCCTCCCGACCTGCGCGCCGACGGCGGAGCGCGCTGGATGCTCGCCGTCGAGGCGATCCTCAAGGACCCCAGCAACGGCTGGTGGGACGACAAGAAGACGCCCGGGCTCATCGAGGGCAAGGACGAGATCCTGCACCGGGCGATGGTGAGGGCCCGGCTCGATCTGACCAGGCGCCTCGGCAAGGACCCCGCCACCTGGGGGTGGGGGCGGCTGCACACGCTGACCCTCAGGCACCGGGTCCTCGGGCAGGAGGGGGTCCCGGACCCGGTGCAGGCCCTCTTCAACCGCGGGCCGGTCGAGCTGCCGGGAGGCTCGGCCATCGTCAACGCCAACGGGTGGGACGCGTCGAAGGGCTTCGAGGTGGACAAGGCACCGTCGATGCGGATGGTGGTCGACCTCGCCGACCTCGACGCCTCCACGTGGGTGAACCAGACGGGCGCCAGCGGTCACCCCTACAGCCCGCACTACGTCGACCAGACGGACGCCTGGGCCAGGGGCGAGAGCTACCCGTGGCCGTCGAGCGAGGGGGCGGTCCGCGCCGCCAAGCAGGAGGAGCTCACCCTCACCCCGCGGTAGCGCAGCGCACGATGCCCAGCGCGGGGGTGATGACCGCGTCGACCGGCACGTCGTGGTCCTCGGACGGCAGGAGGACCGGCACGAGCTCCTCGTCGTAGAGCAGCGTCACGACGAGCGCGCCGGGACTGCGGAGGGCCAGGGCCCTGTCGTACCACCCTCCTCCCTGGCCGAGACGCGTTCCGGTGCGGTCGACGGCCAGGCCGGGGGTCACGATCAGGCCCGCCGTCCCGATCGCCGCCGCGCCGAGCGGGCTGCCCCGGAGGGTCCAGTGCAGGCGCATGTCGTCGCCGGTCATCGGGAGGATGACCTCGTGGCCGGCCGCCTCGAGGGCCTCGACGAGGCGGTGCGTCGGCGGCTCGAGGCGGGTGGACACGTAGGCCGCCACCCGGCATACCGTGCTCGCGCCGCACTGCCCGTCCGCGAGGGCGAGCACCGCCGCCGCGAGACGCTCGGCGTCGTGCTCGCGGTCCCGCAGCGCAGTGGTCGCCCGGCGCCGGGCCCGCACCGACCGGCGCAGCGCCGCCTTGCGGGCGACGGGCTCGTCCTCCGGCATGGGGGTCATCGTAGGGTGGCGAGCATGAGCGAGACCGGACTGCTTGAGGCGCGCGCGAGGATGGGTGCGCGGGGGGTGGACAGCCGGGCCATCGCGGTCTTCGAGGAGTACTACCGCGAGCTGGAGCAGGGCGCCCGCGGCACGATCCCCGAGGACAGCATCGAGCCACTCGGGCAGGTCTCGGAGCTCGGCAGCTTCCGGGCCGACGACGAGGCCCGCCGGGAGGCGCTGCGGTCCACCGTGGTGGTCAAGCTCAACGGGGGCCTCGGCACCAGCATGGGCATGACGGGACCGAAGTCCGCCCTGCCGGTGCGTGACGGCCTGACCTTCCTCGACATCATCGTCCGGCAGGTGCTCGCCCTGCGCCGGCGCCACGGCGTCGACCTGCCGCTGCTGCTGATGAACTCGTTCCGCACCCGCGAGGAGTCCCTGGCGATCCTCGGCGGGTACGCGGACCTTCCGGTCCCGGGGCTGCCGCTCGACTTCCTCCAGAGCGCCGAGCCAAAGCTGCGCGAGACCGACCTCATGCCCGTTGACTGGCCCGCGGACCCGGAGCTCGAGTGGTGTCCGCCCGGCCACGGTGACCTCTTCGTGGCCCTCGTCTCCTCCGGCGTCCTGAAGTCGTTGCGGGACAAGGGGTTCCGCTACGCATTCGTCTCCAACAGCGACAACCTCGGGGCGACCTGCGACCCCGACGTGGCCGGGTGGATGCTGGAGCACGCGGTGCCCTATGCGGCGGAGGTCTGCAGGCGGACCGTCAACGACCGCAAGGGCGGGCACCTTGCGGTGCGCCGGAGTGACGGCCGGCTCATCCTGCGGGACAGCGCAATGGTCCAGCCGGGGGAGGAGGAGTGCTTCGCGGACATCAGGCGGCACCAGACGTTCCATGCCAACAACCTCTGGTTCGACATCGAGGTCCTCGACCGGCTGCTGACCGAGCGGCACGGCGTCCTCGGCCTGCCGATCATCGTCAACCGCAAGACCGTCGACCCGTCCGAACCCGGCTCGCCGGCGGTGATCCAGGTCGAGTCCGCGATGGGGACGGCGATCGAGGTGTTCGAGGGGTCCCAGGCGCTCCTGGTCCCGCGCCGCCGGTTCCGGCCAGTCAAGACGACCAACGAGCTGCTGCTCATCCGTTCCGACATCTTCACCCTCGACGAGGACTACACCGTCGTGTCCGTGCGCGACGGCGACGAGCCCCTCGTCGACCTCGACCCGACGTACTTTCGGCGGATGCCCGACTTCGACGCGCGCTTCCCGTCGGGGGTCCCGTCGATGCGCGAGTGCTCATCCCTGACGGTGTCCGGGGACGTCCGCTTCGGCGCCGACGTCAGCTGCGTGGGAGCGGTCTCCATCACCGCGCCGGACGGCCGCCAGGTGGCCGACGGGGCGCGGCTGACGGGGGAGTGCTGACGTGCGCACCGTGGAGGAGCACCTCGACGCGATCCTCGCGGTGGTCCGGCCCGGCGAGCCGGTGCGGCTGCCGGTGGCGCAGTGCCCGGGGCTGGTGCTCTGCGAGGACGTCACCTCGCTCGTCGACCTCCCGGGTTTCGAGAACTCCGCGATGGACGGGTATGCCGTGCGGGCCGCCGACGTCGCGGGTGCCGAGCCGTCGTTGCCCGGCTCGGTGGTGGTCCTCCCGGTCGTCGGAGAGGTCGCCGCCGGTGCCGTCGCGAGCACGCCGGTGGGCGACGGCGAGGCAGTCCGGATCATGACGGGAGCGATGATGCCGCGGGGCGCGGACGCAGTCGTCAGGGTCGAGGACACCGACGGGGGGACGCAGCGGGTGCAGATCCGGGCCGGGGTGAGCGTAGGGACCTCCGTGCGCCCCGCGGGCGAGGACGTGCGCCGGGGCGCGGTCGTGCTCGAGCGTGGTGCGGTCCTCAGCTCCCGGCGGATCGCCCTGCTCACCGCGACCGGCCACCCCGACGCGCTCGTCCGGCCCCGTCCCCGGGTGGCCGTCGTGTCCACCGGCGCCGAGCTCGTGCAGCCGGGTCAGCCGCTGGGCCCCGGCCAGATCCACGACTCGAACAGCCACATGCTCGACGCCGCGGTGACCGAGTGCGGCGCGGTCACCGTCCACCGGGTGACGGTGGACGACGACGGCGAGACGGTCCTGCAGACCCTCAGCACGCTCGCCACGGACGCCGACGCGATCATCACGAGCGGGGGGGTGAGCATGGGGGCCTACGACGTCGTCAAGGAGGCGCTGCAGGGCAGCGGGTCCGTCGACTTCGTGCAGGTCGCCATGCAGCCGGGCAAGCCGCAGGGCTTCGGGCGGGTCGGGGAGCGGCAGGTCCCGCTCTTCGCCCTGCCGGGGAACCCGGTGTCGGCCTACGTCTCGTTCGAGGTCTTCGTCCGGCCCGCCCTGCGCACGATGATGGGGCTCACCCCGGCGTCCCGGCCGACCCTCGCCGCAACGGTCACCCGCGACCTCACGTCGGTCCGAGGACGACGCCAGATCGCCCGGGCGGTGGCCACCCGAACCGCCACCGGCTGGAGCGCCGACCCGGTCTGGGGGCAGGCGTCGCACTTCATCGCCGACCTCTCCCGTGCCAACGCGCTCGTCGTCGTTCCCGAGGAGGTCGAGCTCGTCCGCGCCGGTGACGAGGTCGGGATGTGGCTGCTCGACACGGGTGGCGACGGGCTGGGCCCGTGGTGAGGGACCAGCGGCCGGTGGTGAGCGACCCGTGAGCGAAGCGGCGCCGGCCAGCGGCGGGCCGACCGGCAGCGGGCCGACCGGCGGCGGATCGACCAGCGGCGGGCTCACCAGCGGCCCGACCGGCGGGCCGACCGGCGCCGGGCTCACCCACGTTCGCCCCGACGGGTCCGCTCACATGGTCGACGTCAGTGCCAAGGCGGTGACCGTCCGCGAGGCGTCCGCCGCGGGACGCGTGCTGCTCTCGGCGGAAGCGGTCGCCGCCCTGCGATCGGGCGAGGTGCCCAAGGGCGACGCCCTGGCGGTCGCGCGGGTGGCCGGCATACAGGCGGTCAAGCGCACTCCGGACCTCATCCCGCTGGCGCATCCCATCGCCGTCCACGGGGTGCTCCTCGACCTGACCGTCGCCGACGACGGCGTCGACGTCAGCGCCACCGTCCGGACCGCCGACCGCACCGGAGTCGAGATGGAGGCGCTCACCGCGGTGGCCGTAGCCGCCCTCGCGCTCGTCGACATGGTCAAGGCCGTCGACAAGCACGCCCGCATCACCGACATCCGGGTGACGGCGAAGTCCGGCGGCCGCTCCGGCGACTGGAGCGAACGGTGACCCCACCCCGCACCGCGGTCGTCATCTGCTGCTCCACTCGCGCGGCGGGTGGGGTCTACGAGGACCGCACCGGCCCGGTCATCGTCGAGGCACTGCGGGCCTGGGGCTTCGAGGTCGTGGGGCCGACGGTCGTGCCGGACGGGCCGCCGGTCGGAGCCGCGCTGGCCGACGCCCTCGACGGCGGGCCGCAGCTCGTCCTCACGACCGGGGGGACAGGCATCTCCCCGACCGACCTGACGCCAGAGATGACCGAGCCGCTGCTCGACCGGCAGGTGCCCGGCATCGCGGAGGTGATCCGGGCCGCCGGCGTGGCCAAGGGCGTCCCGACGGCGGTGCTCTCGCGTGGGCTGGCCGGTGTGGCCGGACGCACGCTCGTCGTCAACCTGCCGGGCTCGCGAGGGGGCGTCCGGGACGCGCTGGAGGCGCTCGAGCCGGTCCTCGGACATGCCCTCGACCAGATCCGCGGTGCGGACCACTGATGGACCCCTGGCCGGTGACCCTGCGCGCGGGCGACGGGAGGCTGCCGCAGGTCGTCCTGCGACCGCTGCGCCTGCGGGACAGCACGGAGTGGGAGCAGGTCCGCCGCGACAACGCCCAGTGGGTGGGCCAGTGGGAACCGACCTCTCCCGACGGGGTGGCCCAGCGGATCGGGTACCGCCAGTACGTCCGGCGCCTGGACAGGGAGGCCAAGGAGGGACGGCTGCTGCCCTTCGTCATCGAGGTCGAGGGCAGGATCAGCGGTCAGATGCACCTGTTCGGCATCGTGCACGGGTCGCTGCTCTCCGGCGCGGCCGGCTACTGGGTGGCCCAGCGGGTGGCCGGCCGTGGGCTCGCCACCCGGGCGCTCGCGATGCTCTGCGACCACGCCTTCGACTCGGCCGGGCTGCACCGCGTCGAGGTCAACATCCGTCCCGAGAACCTCTCCTCCCTCGCCGTCGTCAGCCACCTGCGCTTCCGCGACGAGGGGCTGCGGCGGAGGTACCTGCACATCGACGGCGGCTGGCGCGACCACCGGACGTTCGCCCTGACCCGGGAGGATCTCGAGGGCGGGACGGTGGCCGAGCGCTGGACCGGCGAGGCGCGCTGGGTCGCCCACGAACCCTGAGAAACAACAGTCCCATCGGCCACATCAGCGACACACCGCGCGAGGTGCGCGCGCAGCACCCGGCGAGCGCATACCGTCGGAGCCGTGCAGCCCAGCAGCCTGATCTTCCTTGTCATCGTGGCGATCTGGGCTGCCTACCTCATCCAGCACTGGGTTCGCCGACGTGAGCACGCCGCCACCGCGCGCTCGGTCGACCGGTTCAGCGAGGCGATGCGCGTGCTCGAGCGGCGCAGTCCCCTCCCGCGCTCGGAGCTGTCCACCCCCCACCCACCCTCGTATGCCGTGAGCCCCGCCCGTCCCGCCCGCCCGGCCGTCGTCGTCAAGCGCTCACCGCTGGTGGCCCGATCGTCCTTGGGGCGCCCGCCCGGCTCGGTGACCGCTCGGGTTCCCGACCCGGCAACGAACCGCGCGCCTGGCGGCCGGGCAGCATCGCGACCCCACGCGGCGTCGCGCCGTACCCGCGGCATCGCCCTGCTGACGGCGCTGGCGCTCCTTCCGGTATCGGTCCTGCTCTGCGCGCTCCATCTGCTTCCGTGGGTCGTCGTCGCCGGCTCGGTCGCGGCGCTCAGCGGCGTCCTGGTCTGGCTGCGCTCCGCAGCCTCGGCGCAGCGATCCGCACGTGGCACCGGCTCCCGCCGGGGGCGCCCTCGGTCCATGCCCGACTCCGGCGCCGCGCCCGCCGACGGGTCGCGCCCAGCGGCGTCGGCGCCGGCCCTCGGGTCCTGGACGCCGGTCCCCGTGCCGCGTCCGACCTACGCACTGAAGGACCAGGCCCGCAGGACCGAGCCGGGCCGTGCGCTGGATCCTCGGGTGCCGGCATCCGAGACGGCGGGAGCGGAACCGACCATGGCGCCCTCCGGTGACCCGGCGGCGGCTCAGGCGGCCCAGGCGGCTCAGGCGGGGCTCGGCGCGGTCGCGTCGTCGTCTGCCTGACCGTCTCCAGCACCGACCCTGTCGCCGGGCTCGTCCGGCTCATCGCCCTGGGGATCCTCGGTGGGCTGGTCCGCCTCGGCGACCTCGTCGGCCAGCAGGTGCCGCCCGACGGCGTTGAGGACCGCGGCCGCGGGGACCGCCACCAGCGCGCCGACGATCCCGGCAAGGATGACGCCGGTGGCGATCGCGAGGATCACCGCCAGCGGGTGGACCCGGACCGCCCGGCCGAGCAGGAACGGCTGCAGCACGTGGGACTCGATCTGCTGGACGAGGACCACCACCCCGAGCATGAGCAGGGCCGAGACGGGTCCGTTGGCGACGAGGGCGAGCAGCACGGCGACGCTGCCGCTCAGCAGCGCCCCGACGATGGGGATGAACGCGCCGAGGAAGACGAGGACGCCGATCGCCCCGGCGAACGGCACCCGCAGGAGGACCGCGCCGAGCGTGATCCCCAGCGCGTCGACGAACGCGACGATGATCGTCGCGCGGACGAACGAGGTCAGCTGCCCCCAGGCGATGTGACCGGAGCTGTCGACCCGCTGGCGCGCGCTCCTCGGGAAGAGCCGAACGACCCACCCCCAGATCACCTGACCCTCGTAGAGGAAGAAGAACAGGGCGAACAGGCTGATGAACATCCCCGCGACGGCGTGGGTGGCGGTCAGCCCGGCCTTGGTGGCCGCGCTACGCAGGTCGCCGCTGGAGGTCACCGTCTCCTTGAGCTGGTCGACGTACTCGGTGAACTGGGTGTCGCTGATCCGGAACGTCGTCCGCAGCCAGTCCCGGACCTGGGTGATCCCGCCGCCGACCTGCTGTGCCATGTCGGCGAAGCCCCCGGTGAACTGGGAGGCGACCAGGGTGAGCAGGCCGCCGATGACGATGACGGTGGCCAGGACGGTCAGACCGGCGGCCGCTCCGCTGGGCACCATCGACCGCAGCCGCCGGTGCACCGGGGCGAGCAGCGCGGCGAGCAGGGTGGCCACGACGATGGGGATGACGACCTCGGACAGGTGGCTGAGGGCGAAGAAGAGGAGCCCGACCGCGGTGGCGATGAGCAGCAGGCGCCATGCCCACTCACTCGCGGCGCGCACGGCCGGGGGGACCGGTGACGACTGGGACATGACCACACCGTATGCCGGTGGGCTCACCGCCGCGTCAGCGCGTGTTCCGATGGGCCGCGGTTTCGGCTACGCGTGGGCCGGATGTTAGGGTGTCCGACGCATCATGGGGCTGTGGCGCAGTTGGTAGCGCGTCTCGTTCGCAATGAGAAGGCCAGGGGTTCGAATCCCCTCAGCTCCACCCAACCGAAAGCCCGCCTGAGCGGCGGGCATACGGCATACGGGGTCGTCCTACTTCATCGTCCCCTGGCTGACGCCGCCCTGCAGCTGGCGCTGGAAGATGACGTACATGAGAAGGACGGGGGCGATCGTGATGACCACGGCGGCGAACAGCCCTCCGTAGTCCACGTTGTACCCCTGCTGCGACGCCATCGAGAACAGCCCCTGGGACAGGACGTACTTGTCCTTGTTGGGGTTGAGCACCGTGGGCAGGAGGTACTGGTTCCACAGGCCGAGGAAGTTGAAGATCGCCACGGACGCAAGGCCCGGCTTGGCCATCGGCAGCATGACCTGGAAGAAGGTGCGCCAGTCCCCCGCACCGTCCACCTGGGCCGCCTCGTAGATCTCCTGCGGCAACGTCTTGAAGAACGAGTGCAGGAAGAAGACGGTGAACGGGTAGGCGTAGGCGACGTAGACGAGGATCAGGCCCTGGTAGGTGCCGAGCAGGTTGCTGTTCTTGAGGACGAAGAACAGGGGCACGACGGCCAGGAAGATCGGGAACGTGTTGCCGAGCAGGATGAGGTAGTAGATCGCCGCGTTGCCGCGGAACCGGAACCGCGCGAGGACGTAGGCCGACATCGCCCCGAGGATCATGACGAGGACCAGCGCGCTGCCGACGATGATCACCGTGTTGGCGAAGTACTTCGCCACGCCGATGGTATTCCACGCCCGCACGTAGTTGTCCCAGTGGAAGACCTCGGGCAGGGCGAACGGCGAGACGTTGATGCTGCGTGAGTCTTTGAGCGAGGAGAAGAAGGTCCACACGAGCGGAAGCACGACGGCCAGGGCCCACAGGGTGAGGACCAGGTGCGAGAACGTGGCCACCCGTCGGTCCACGCTGGAGCCACGCGCGGGCGCGGCCCGCTTGGTCGACGGTGCGGCGACGTCGTCCTGG
>JAABUR0100009775.1_pt1 | contig 10705 bp, 15 predicted proteins | sample 5560091 | NCBI WGS metagenome assembly JAABUR01 (sample SAMN10711879, study PRJNA513375) | rock metagenome | isolation source: Antarctica rocks | place: Antarctica: Victoria Land, University Valley sud
CGCCCGCACCGGCACTGGGGCGGGCGCGACCAGTCCGCCGCGCGGCAGGGCACGGCGGCGAGCCTGGCGATGAAGCCCGCGGCGAGCAGCATGCCGCCGCCCGCGGCCGTGCCGGGCGAGAACATGGAGGTGCTGTGGGAGGGCTACGTGTCCAAGCTGACCGGCATCGTCATGCGCCACCTGCCCGACCTCTGGCACGTGCTGCACGTGCGCGCCCGCGCCCGCCGCCCGCCCCAGCCCCCTCGCACCCTATCACTCGGCCGGCGTGCAGCGCCGGGACTCTCTGTGCCTCGGATGCCTTGGACTCGCTGCGGCGGCCCGTGACGACGATCGAGGTGCCACGTGCTGCTGGTTGACATCGAAGGTGTGTGGGCTTGCTGGGGCAATGCGGGCCATGCTCGCAAGAGGCTGTAGCGCTCAGGCTGGGTCCTGGCGCGCAGGACAAGCTGGCGATGCTGATGGACATCTCTGCGTACGCGCGCGAGGTCATCGAGGCGGGCGCCGACGATGCCGGGCAGCTCGTCGACATCATCCTGGAGCAGTACAGGTGCGCCCGGGCTGCGCTGCGGCGCGCCGCCGGCGCCCGCGCCTCCCCGTGTGGCGAAGAGGGCAGCAGCGCGCTGCGTGCGTTGACCGGCGCACACTGAGGTTGCGTGCACGCGGAGGCCGCCTATGCGCAAGATTTGCTTTTATGATTGTGTAAGTCGTTGGCGCGCGCCTAAACCATGCAGTGCGAGGGGCTGCTTGCCAGCATGTTGAGCCACTGGACTGGAGCCCAACAGTGATGGTCAATAATGAGGGAGGTTCTTGGCAATCCTTTCCGGCGCGAGCGTGGTGGAGAACGCTGCACAACACACTGTGCTGGCACAGTTTATGAGTGTGTCAGCGCCAGACACGTTGTTACAGGCCGCCAGCTCACGCTCGTACACCCCTACTGCTGCGCAAGCGCGTGGAGGTGCTGCAGTGTATCCCAACTATGACACCTAGGATTCAAAAGGTGCAATTCTTGGAGGTCAACCCTATAGGGTACGCCCGCGCAGCGCGAGCGTGGTGGAGGCGCTGCACGAGATTTCGAGCGCGGGCGGCGGCCGCGCCGCGCTGCTGGGCGCCGTGCGGCGTGCCACGTCAGGCCTGCTCGCGCTGCGCTCCGCGGCCGGGCCGCCGGCCACGACTGCTGCCCTGCGCAAGGCGCGCCGCGGCAGGGCAGAGCTGCCTTCCCAGGCTGAGCCAGGCTTCTGGGCGAGCGAGCTGATTGCCTGTCAGCGGTGCATGAGGGTGCGCTCCGTGAATGTGTACCTCATGCGCATGCGCAGAATGCCGTCATGCGCGTGTGGCGAGCACGATACAGAGCCGCAACCTGTGCCGGCAGTCTACTTGACGTAACCCTGGCCGACCACGAGCCACACACGGGACCAATAGCCGCCCACAGCCCAGCCACCGGCCCGCGCCGACCCTGACAGGTTAGGGTAGCGCAGGTGCTGGAGGCGGCGGCCGCGCTGGCGGTGCAGCAGCTGGCTGACGAGCGCACGCGCCTGGTGTCCGCGCTCGGCGACGAGGAGGACTGGGTCGTCCTGCCGGCCTCGCTCAAAGCGGGCGCGCGCCCGCGGCCCGCCGCGCCGTGTTTGCGGGCCAAATAAGAAATGATATGCGCGCATGCCGCGCGAATACAGACCGAGCTGCAGCCGCACACCTAGCATGTTCGCTTGGCATGCTCTGCAGCATGCTCGCTGGCCGGCCTGCCAGCCGGCTCAGGCCTTCAGGCAGGCTGCTTCGCTGATGCACCATCCGTGGGCATGGGCCTGCGCTCTCCTGCTGAACGAGTGAGGTGGCGCTGCGCTCCTACACAACTTGGCCCCGCCTCTGAAAGGCGGTCCTGCGCGCAATAGGACAGGCCACGAGCAGAGTATCAAGCTGGGGGTTGGGCCGGCGTCAAGCCAACGCCGATTGAGACCCTGGACCTGACCCTGACCCTGACCCCGACAGGCAACCCAATGAGCGGCGCGCCCGCGCGGCTGCGGAGCGCGCTGGCGGGCGGCCTGGAGCTGGTGGAGGCGCTGGCGGCCGAGGCTGCGCGCTCGGACGCGCCTGGCGGCGCGCCGATCGACATTACGGGCGCGCGCCGGCGCCTGTGGTGCTGATGGGATAAACCCAGGGGCACAGGGTCAGCATCCTGAGATGCAGAACGGGACAGTGCAACAGGTTTGAGTTGAGCTGGGTGCTGGGTTTGAGGCTGTGAACCCAAGTTCTTCGTTAGCGGTGTTGTAATTGAATGTTAGCGCTGGGAGTGGTGCACATCGGCAGCGCGGGTGCCAGAAGCCAGCGCCGGCGCGCGCGCGCAGGCCCCGTCGCGCTCGCGCTGCGCGCGGCGCTGTTCGAGTCGTTCACGCTGTTCGCCGCGGCGGTCGACCAGCTGGCCGACAGCATCAGCGCCGGCGGCGGCGGCGGCGCGCTGCGCGCGCTCGCGAACGGCGGCGGCGCCGACGGCGCCACGCCCGACCGCAAGCTGCTCGTGCTGCTGTCCAACTGCGCGCACGTGCGCGGCGCCGTCCTGCCGGGCCTGCTGACGCGGTGCGCCGCGCCTGCCGCGGGGCGTCGCGGCAGCTCCGTGATGCAGTGCAGTGACGCGTCCTGGTCGACGCAGGCCACAGGACTTGCGCGGCCTACTGTCGCGTGACAGTGTTCACAGTGGGAGCACGGTGCACAGTGCGCGCCTGGCTGCCGAGAGCCCGCTGCGCGAAGCTGCTGAGGCTGCTTTCGGGCAGACGTGGGCACGCGGTTGCCCCGCGGGCTTGCTGCGCCCGACCGGCTGCCCTGCGTGCTGACGCGCGAGGACAGCGGCGCAGTGCTTGCAGTCGGACAGGTGCAAGCTGTGACCACGCGGCCGCCTCACCTGACCCATGCGCCTGTCCTGACACAGCGGCCAAGCAACGCCCTCGCACAGCGCGGGTGGCTGACGGCGGCAAGGGGCGGCGGCAGCACCCAGCGACAGCGTGATGCCCTGGGATGCACGCGGCAGCACTGAGCCTGTGCGTGACGGCGCCGCGGCTGCCAGCAGTGCGAGCCCTCTGCCGGCGCCTGACGCCGCGGCGAGCGGGGCAGGTTTGGCGCGCTGCTGGAGGCGGACGGCGCTGCACAGGAGTGCGCCACCATGGCGGAGGAGTGCGCTGCGGACCTGCAGGAGGTGCGCAGTCCCCACCCTGCCCCGCCGCGCGCTGCATACCTGACCTGACCCTATACCTACCCCGGCACTGCCTGGCTGCTGACGGCTGCGGCGCTCGGCGGCGGCAGGTGGAGGGCCGGCTGGCGGACGCGTACGTGGCGGTCCAAAGCGGCCGTGCTGATGAACGTAAACCTGAGCTCATGGCATTGCACACAGGTGGAGGGCCGGCTGGCGGGCGCGTACGTGGCGGCCAAGGCGGCCGTGCTGGACGACCGGCTGGAGGAGCTGCTGTTCCTGGACGCGGGCGCGGCCGGCCTGGCGCCGCTGCCTTCCGGCGTGCGCGGCGCGGCCATGGAGCTGGCCAACTGCCTGGTGCGCGGCACGCGGTCCCTCCTGGCCATATTCAAAGCGCGCCGATCTCCCGGAGATGCTGACCCCTGCCCCTGCCAAATCGCCGGACGGGCCGCTGCCGCTGAGCGGCGTGCGCTGTGCGGCCGCTCAGCTGGCCAGGCGCCCGGGGCGCGGCCTGAAACGTGGTGGCCGAGCTCATGGGAGTGCGCTGCTGGTGACTGCAAACAGGGCCAACCCGTCACCTCTGCTGGGTGGGCGGCATGGGCCGGCAGCGCTGACGTGGTCATGCGTTTGCCTGGCGCACGCTGCTACAACGTGCATCCTGCTGCACTAAGGTATAGGCGGCTCTGGTCCCATGACGGAGGTGTGCCTTGCGGGCCACACGCGCACCCGCCAGCATGCAGCAATGTGCCTCGACCTGGTAGATGCCGCCGTGCGCAGGGTCTGGCGCGTGGGCAGGGCCAGGGCTGACAGCGTGGCCAGTCGCGTCCACACAGGAGCGTCCACACAGGAGCCGAAGGGCGCCGCGCGCGCGCAGGTGGCGGTGGAGGCCGAGACGCTGAGCAGCGCGCCGGGCCTGCGGCGGCGCGTGCTGGGCGAGCTGCTGCAGCACCTGCTGGACGGCTTCGCGGACGCCGTGCCCGGCCACCTGGAAGGTGCCGCCGCCGCCGCGCGCCCCGCTGCCTGGCTCGCTAACCTGCAAGGTTAGGGTTAGGGGTTTCAGGGCAGCGTGGCATGCATTCATGGGGCTTGGGAGCGCCTCGACCCGCAGCGCTCACCGCCGTGGCGCGGGGGCTGACGCCGCGCGCCGGGGCGGCGCGGCCGTGCAGGCGCCAACTTAGGCAGCGCGCTGCAGCTGGCCGTGGAGCTTGACTTCCTGCAGGCCGCGCTTGCGCCGGTGCCCGCGCCGCTGGAGGCGGCGTTCGCGGCCGCGCGCGCGCCCGTCCTGGGCCGCGCCGCGGGCGCCGCCGAGGACGGCGCGGACCCGCTCGCCGGCACGCGCCTCGAGCGCTGGCTCAACGAGTCCGGCGAGACGAGCCCCAGGGCGGGGGCGCCGGCGCCGGCGCCGCGCGCGGGCAGGATGGAGGAGCGGCTGGCGGCGGCCGCGCGCGCGCGCGGCGCGGCGGCGGTCGCGACCGCGCGGCTCAATGTGGCGTGCTTCCGCGAGGGCAAGCCGCGGCGCTGAGGGGCGGCTGTTTGAACGCTGGTGCTTGGAGGCGCCCCCGTTGTCCAGGGCTGGCGCCTGTGACGACTTGTCCTTATAGGTGTTGGTCGCACTGCAAGCCCACCTCACCGGGCCGGCCGCCGCGCTGAGCATAAGTGGGTGGACCAGCCCCCCTTCCAGTGCTTTCTCTGGTTGCTTTTTTGCAGTTTGCTGCAACAATTGTCTTTGCTTGCAACAACTTCGCATGGGGTGGTGGTAACATTTGTATGCCACTGCTGATCGCAGTGCTGCGCTCGCAAGTTTGTGCTCTGCCCAGCAAACAGCTGGCGTCTGCGCGGCGCCGCTGCGGCGGCGGTGGCCAGTACCAGTAACAGTGCTGTGCAAGTACCAGGCAGTGATTCAAGCTCCCTGCCTTTCTAGGAAGCAAGCTGCCTACTTGCGTTCTACTGGCCGTGCAGCCAGCACTCACCTGTCCAGCTGCGCCCCAACTGCTACAAAAGAAGTGGCAAAGCCCCCGCCTCCTTTCAGGCTGTAATGCTCGCGTACGTGGAGGGAGGTGCCAGGCACACCAAGTGGATGGTAAGCCCACAAGTCTGCGTGGAATGGCATTAGGCAGTGAGCTACCGCGCACATACTCAACCAGTCCAAGTTGTAGTCCAACCTTCAGGTTTGGCCAAACAACGCGTACCCAAAACACGCACGCTTGCAAGTCCTCATACAAGGGGCTTGGGGCTCGGGGGCGCGCGGGCCAGGGGCAGCTGGGCAACGTGCGCGTATCTTAGCAGCGCAGCAGGTTGTCTGCAACATGCTTAAGGCGTCGTGGGGCGGCCAGCGGCAGTGGCAGTATACAGACTGTGCACTGCAGGGCGTCACAGTGTGAGGCTTGGCAGCCAAGTTGTCTTGCGAAACACCGTCCTGCTCCTTTCGCGCATGCAGCGGAGTGCTTCACAGGACTTGCTAAAGTGTTGCTTTGCGGGGTGCACGCTTGCGGGGTGCACGCTTCACAGGACTTGCTACAGTGTTGCTTTGCGGGGTGCATGCTTGCTTATGCAGCGAGCTGGTATGCCAGCATGTGCGTACTGTTGCCGATCATGTGTCGGCGCTACTCATGAATAATGGCCCCGTGGGCGTAAAAAAAAGGAAAAAGCCATCATTTTAGGGCGGCATAGGTCAACTACCACGCCGAGGCGAGTGAGCGCCCGATCTTTGCAAGCCTGAACACGCTACGTATACTAGAGGCTTTGCAAGTGTACGTTTCGCTTCGTGCGTGGGAGATAGTCACGAACATCACTAGATCACTAACAATAGTACGACAACTTCTCGTGTATGTGCAAGGTGGGTGGGACCTGCCGACGAGCTGTTGGCTTTGCAGGACGGTAGCCGGCAAGCACAGGAAGCCGCTGCGCCGTGCATCGTCGAGTTTTCGGTCTGGACGAGGTTGTGCAGCTCCCGGCTGCAAGGTCGGCAGCGGCGCTGCGTAGCTGCTGATATAGCGGTGAGTTCCACCAGGCGCCCCGCACAGCGCCAACTGCTTGCGGTTGTGTCCAAGGCGATATCAAGTGCATCATGCGCACATAACCCCGCCCGCCCCCACCCCACCGGCCCCGCGCCCCATCGCCAGGCCTGCCCTGCAGCGGCGCGCCCACGGACCTGAGAGTGGGGCCCCTGCTCACGCAGGACCAGGGAGGTAGAGAGGCAGGGCATAATGAGCGGCTATGGCATGGGTCGGCTGCGACGAGCGCTGTCGCTGCGACGTCCGACGGCGGCGCGCGCCGTGGAGTTGCCCAACGCCGCGCCCAACCCCAAGCTGGGGCTGCCCAGCGCGGGGGCGTTGCAAGCGGGCGCGCCGCTGCCGCTGCCAGACCCTAAGCTCGCGGCGGAGAACGACGACGCGCAGCCGCCGCCCGGCTCGTGCGCGGCGGCCCTGGCGGAGGAGCGCTGGAGCTTTGACAACCCGCCGCCCTGGCACCGGCAGTTCTCGGTGCGCGCCGCAGGGCCGCGGCTGGCCGCGCAGCCGCGCTGGCGCTCCCACCGCAGCCGGGCGCCCTGGTGCCAGGCTAGCTCTGCTCACAGTCTGCATACACTGCACCAGAGGCCTCCAGGCACTGACATGCAAAAGGGGGGCCCGGCAGGTGCGCGGGACGATAGTGGGCGCGATCATCTCCGTTGCCCTCAGCTTCATCATCATTAAGGTGCGCCGTGCGCCGCCCGTGCTCGGCTGGCAGGCTTCAGCCAGGGGCCGCAGCGGCTGACCGCTGCCCGCCGCTTTGCAGCTGGAGCTGACGACGGGCATCATGCCGTCGCTGTCAATGGCGACGTCGCTGATCGCGTTCGGCCTGCTCAAGGCCTACACAGCGCTCATGACGCGGCTCGGCTGGAAACACGCGCAGTTCACGCCGCAGGCATGCCCTCGCCCACGCCTGCCTGCAATTTCCTGTCCCTCCCCGTCGACTGTGGTTGCGTGTCGTTCTTATGTTGTGTCAACACGCACTGTGCTGGTTGGTGGCACGGGAGCGTGCGCGCTCCACCCGTGCACTGCAGGGCAGCGTTAGCTGTATGGTGGGCAGGGCCGCATGCGGTGTTCGCGGCGTGCACAGCACCGTAGCTCGCAACCGCACTGCTATGTGTAGGCATCCGGCGTGGAGCGCTCCAAGCGTGGGAAAGCATGCGCCAGCGTCCGCAGCATGCGCCCACTGCAGACCCACGCTCGATCACACGCGGGCGCGCGGCCTGGCGAGAGCGCGCCGAGCGGGCCGGCTGACGCGCGCCGCCCGGGCTGCCCGCGCAGGAGAATGTGCTGGTGCAGACGTGGGCGGGTTGCCTGTCGGGCAGCATCGGCATCAACCTGCTCGCGCTTGACCTGCAGAGCTACCTGAACGTGGGCGCCATCCCGGGCAACCGGCGCGAGGACGTGTACCAGCCCACGCTCAACCTGGTGCTGCCGTACTATGTCAGCACCGCCGTCATCGGCCTGCTGCCGCTGGTGCGCCCGCGTGCGTAGCCGCGCGCGCGCTTGTGGGCAGTATACATCCAGCGCGGCGGCGGCGTGTCGCATCGGCCCTACACGGTCGTCAGCGCTTTGGGTTGGGGGTAGTGACTGTCACGGCGGTCACGCAAGGCTTTCCGCAGCCCTGTGTCGCCATGTCATGGCGCCCCGCATACTCTCGGCCTGCAGGCGGGCTTTTTGGCAAGCGCGCCGCCAAGCAGCACCTCGCAAGGCTGGCCGCGAGCCGGGCGTGCATGCGCGCGCAGGTGTTCCTGCGCCACCTGTTCATCCTGCGCTACCGGCTGCCCTTCCCCAGCGCGACCGCGACGGCCGTCATGATCAACGGCCTGCACACCGCCTCCGGCAGCGCCAACGGCATTCGCCAGGTGACACCCCCCCCTTTCCGCCCCCAGCCTGCGCGGCCCACAACGCCTGGTTTGTCCCACGCGGTATGGCATAGCCTATGCTAAACAGAGGTGGATGGCAGGGACTTCGCCCTGCACCCGGTGTCCCTGGCGTGCGCCGCCACGTGCCGTCCTGCTGCAGGGCGTCCTCGCGCTGACGCGCACGAGCGCGGCGCGCCGCGCAGCTGATGACGCTGCTGCGCTGGGGCGGCGTGTCGCTGGCCTGGTCCTGTTTCAAGTGGTTCTTCAGCGCGTCCGCGTCGGCCGACCCGGGCGTGCCCGGCTGCGGCGGCTTTGCGTCCTGGCCCACGTTCGGCTTCAAGGCGCTCGACCTGACCTGGAACTTTGACTCCTCGCTGACCTACATCGGCGTGGGTGCGCCCCTGCGCACGCCTCCCTGGCCGCTGCGTGCCGCGCCTGCAGACCCTGAGGCCGCCAACCCTGTGCCTTGTCCTTCCCTGCTGACCCATGTTGGCATGGGTGCGCTGCCTCTTCAGCAGCTGATGTTTTTTTACTATGTTTATGTGCAGCTTGCGACGCGCGTTGCTGGTAGTGCGGCCTCCCGGTGAGCCTGCCAGGAACCTGGCTGCCTGGTCCCATTGTGGCGATGGAAGGCAGGGGGGCCTGAGGCCCGCGCTACCTCCGCGCAGGCATGATCTGCCCGCACTGGGTGAACTACAGCATGATGGTGGGCGCCGTGATAAGCTGGGGCCTCATGTGGCCGCTGCTGCGCGGCATGGAGGGTGCGGGCCGAGAGCCGTCGGCCCCCTTGGGCTCGCCTGCGTTGCAGCATGCGGCGATGCATGCAATCTGTGTGTTTTACTGGATCGAAATTTTTGAAAAAGCGAGCCTGGCGGCGTGACAGCGAGTATGTAGTAGGGTTGTGAATGCGTCCCAGCTCCCATCACTAGTGCTTGGGCGCCAATGCTTGAGCACTCGCTGAGGCGCGGCGCGCGACGCGCAGGGCGCTGGTACGCCACCGGCCTGCACGCCAAGGACTTCAACGGCGTGTTTGGCTACCAGGCGCGGCGCACGTCGCCGCGCCTGCAGCATGCTTTGTGCGCCTTGCCTGTCTCTGACATCAAAGCGGTGGCCACGGCGCATGAACGCACTTCAATGCTGCGGTGACACAAAAGCACACGATGCAGATACTGGGACAGCATGACGGCGGGCGCCCGCCAACCCTACCCTAATCATGTGCTCACCGCGGCAGGTGTTCATCGCCATCTCTGTTTTCCTCGGCGACGGCATCTACAACCTGCTCAAGACCGTCTTCCTGTCCGTGCAGGCGCGCGCGCCCGCGGCGCCCCGCCGCCCGACGACTTGTTGCGCGCATGCCCGAGTTGTCCAGGTCGAGAAGCCAAGAGCGTGCTGTCGATCTGCAGGAGGACTGCCTGTACGATGCCTCGCTTTTGTTGCCCTGCCTCATTGCATGCGGTACCCACCACCAGCTTTGCCTGGGGGCCTCTGGCGGTCTCTGGCAAAGGACACTCGCAGCGCTGACCGCAGCGCGCGCCCCCGGCGCAGTCGTACCGCGAGCAGCGGCGGCGCGCGCGCGAGCTGCCGGACGGCCTGCCGGAGCCGGAGGCCGGCACGCCGGCCGAGCGCGCGGCGGCGGAGGTCCTGCGCCGCAGCGACGAGATCTTTGCGCAGGACCGCCTGTCCATGGGCTGGTGCGCGGCCGGCTACGTGGCCAGCTGCGCGCTTGCCATCGGCGTCGTGCCGCTGCTCTACCCGCCGGCCAAGTGGTGCGCGCGCGCGCGCGCGCCTGCCCATGGCCGCCCCACGCATCAAGACCTCAGTGCGTTGTCGCACAGTGCCTGTCATTGGGGTCCACGGGGATTAAGAAAGAAAGTGCTCTGGCACGCTCATGGCCGGCTTTGAGAGGGCCAGCTTGGCATGGCTACCTCCAACACTACTGACATGAGCGCACTGTCACTACTGAGCAGGCTGGTAAACAATACGCTTTGACTTTCCTGGTCTGTCGTCAGCAGGCCAATGGGTGTGACTGATATAACAACGCCGATCGTGTGATTGTTACGACACAAGGGCCGCCGTGCGCAGGTACTTCCTGCTGATCGGCCTGGCGGTGGCTCCGCTGCTGGCCGTGGGAAACGCGTACGGCACGGGCCTGACCGACTGGAACATGGCCAGCCTGTATACCAAGGTGCGGCCGCCGCGCCGTCACGCACACGCGAACCTTAACCTCAGCCTGAGCAGCAAAACAGGCTCTCGCCGTCGCCGCTGGCCGCCTCCCTCGCCTGCGGCGTGCCGCTGAGCCTGCTGCTGGGCCGCTCGTGGCCTGAAGGACGTGCGCCCGCACCCCAAAGCCCCGAACACCGACGACTCAAAACTTGCGCGTACGGCAGCCGCCCATGCACAGCTGCCCACCCTAAACCCACCCCGCGCGCGCACGCGCAGCTGGCCATCTTCTCGTTCGCGGCGTGGGCGGGCGCCGACCACGGCGGCGTGGTGGCCGGCCTGGTCGCCGGCGACCTCATCGGCGGCATCGCCGGCACGCCGGCCGCGCTGCTGGGCGACTGGAAGACGGCGCACCTGACGCGCACGTCCGTGCTGGCCATGCTGCTGACCAACCTGGTGGGCGGCGTCATCGGCTGCCTGCCCGGGCCGCTCATCTT
>JAABUR0100009778.1_pt1 | contig 10703 bp, 12 predicted proteins | sample 5560091 | NCBI WGS metagenome assembly JAABUR01 (sample SAMN10711879, study PRJNA513375) | rock metagenome | isolation source: Antarctica rocks | place: Antarctica: Victoria Land, University Valley sud
TTCAAGCGCCTCGGCCTGCGCTACGACAGAACCGAACGCACCCTGCGACCCCTACTCACCCTCGCCGCCACCCTGATCAACTTCCGCCGCCTCGCCACGACCGACCGGTTATGAGACCAGGTCTAACACCGCGAACACGTCGGCTGGGGCAGTGGCGCCGGTTGCCCAGGCTCGGTAGTCACGACGCAGGGCACGTGGCGGTCGAGCCACACGATCCCACCGTCACCGCGGCGCCCGGCCGGGGTCTTGCTGCCCTTGCAAGGCGAGCGGCCCGGCTCACGGGCATCATCCCCTACCGGCCTCGCGCAGCTCGGGGCGGGCGGCCGGCTGGGTTGTCGACAGCCCCCTTGAGGTCGTGTACCGGTCAGCGACAGAGAGCAGCCGGCGCAGCCGGCCGGCGACGGCGTCCTTGGTCATCGGCGGTTCAACGAACGTGCCGAGCTCTTCCAGCGAGGCGTGCGGATGCTCCAACCGCAACCGCCCCACGGCCAGCAGGTGCTCCGGCGCCTGGCCCGCCAGCAACCCCGGCGCCGCCTGCACCCGGGCGACCGCGGCAGCTGACGCATCCGCGGAGCGGCGCCGGTTCGCACTGTCGAAGTTCGCGGTCGTGCTCGCCGTCCCGGGCACCCCTCGGCGCTGCTGGCGCTCCCGCCAGGCCAGCACACTCTGGGCTGCTCCCAGCTGGTTCAGCAGCGCCTCGATCGCGTCGTCGTCCCGGGCCATCACCCGCTCGACGCCGCGTACCTGCCGGGACCTGGCCACCACACCCAGGCGGCGGGCGGCACCAACCAGCGCCAGCGCCGCCTCCGGCCCCGGCGCGGCGACCTCCAGCACGGACGAGCCGCGGGACTCGCTCAGCGAGCCGTGTGCCAGGAATGCGCCCTGCCATGCGGCGGCAGCATCACAGCTGCCCCCCGAGACAACCTCCGGTGGCAGTCCCCGCACCGGCCTGCCGACCCGGTCGACCAGACCGGTACGGCGGGCCAGCACCGCACCGTCGCGCTCCACCCACACCACATACCGGGGAGTTGCGCCGGTCCCGACGCCCGGCAGCATCCGGACCCTGGCGGCGTGGGCGTAGAGCTCGCCGATCTCCCGCCGCAGCCGGCGGGCGACAAGTCCACTGTCGAGCTCGGCCTCAATGACCACCCGCCCGCCGGACAGGTGCAAGCCCCCGGCGAAGCGCAGCAGGGCTGAGAGCTCCGCCCGGCGGATGCCAGCTCGCTGACGCCCGACAGCTGAAGGTGACGCTGCACGGGAGCGCGACTCATCGAATGGGCACAGCACGACAGATCCCACGAGCCGGCTTGGGCCGGAACTGTCATGCTCTGCTGATGGTGCGACGCACCGCAGGAGGCGAGAGCCTCGCCGCCGGCGTCTACGCCCAGCTGCGCATCGACATTCTCGACCGCCGGCTCGCCCCCGGTCAGCGACTCAAACCCGCCGAGCTCGGCCAACGCTTCGGCGTCAGTGTCAACGTCATGCACGAGGCACTCACCCTGCTGGCGGCGCAGAACCTCATCCGCATCGAACGCAACCACGGTTTCCACGTGACCACACTGTCCGCCGAAGAGCTCGATGACCTGACGGCGGCACGCACGATCAACGAGGGGCAGCGCTGCGGCTCGCGGTCGAGCGAGGCGGGGTGAGCCGGGAGCCGGAGATCGTTACGGCCCATCACCGCATGGCGAGCCAGCCGATGTACCGGGCCGACGATCCGGCGTCCCGCAGCAACGAACTGGGCCGCCGCGCACGCCGCCTTCCACAACACGCTCCTTCAAGCGGGCGGCCACCAGGTCCTGCTCGACATCTGCGGTCGGCTGTCCGACGCAGCACAGCTGTACCGAGGGTGGCCAGGCGACACGGACCAAACCCGGCGCGAGGTCGCCGCCGAGCCCAAAGCGCTGCTGGACGCTGCCCTCGCCCACGAAACAGACCAAGCCGTCGACCTGCTCGAGGCCGACTGGAGCTGAACCGCGGTCGACTCCGTCCCGTCCTTCGCGAACACTTCCCGCAGTTCGTCTGCCTCGCTAGCCGCACCTGCGCCTACGCCGGATCACGCCCGGCAACAGTTGCGGTCCAAGCCGGGCGGCATCTGCCTGCAGCCGGCGGTCCTCGACGAGCCTGTCGTTAGTGTTCTGGCGAAACACTGAGCCGGCCGGGCGGCTGGCCCAGACATGAGGAGGAACCGTGTCCCTGGCCTCACCTGCCCTGCTAGACCACCGGCGCCGGCTGGTCCTGGCGGACCTGCTGCCCGGTGCCAGGGTCCGAGACGCCGCTCTGGTGCTCGGCGCTGCCGGGTTCGTCGGCATCAGCGCCCAGATAGCGGTGTCGCTGCCGTTCACCCCAGTGCCGCTGACGATGCAACCGTTCGCGGTGCTGCTCGCCGGCGCCACCCTGGGGCTGCGCCGCGGCGCGGCGGGGATGGTGCTCTACGTACTCGCCGGGATCGCCGGCCTGCCGTGGTTCGCGCAGCACCACGGCGGCTCGGCGATCGTGCACGCGGCGTCGTTCGGCTACCTGCTGGCCTACCCCTTCGTCGCAGCCCTCGTCGGCGCGCTGGCCTCCCGCGGCGGTGACCGCACCGTGCTGCGCACCACCGCCACCATGGCCCTCGGGTCGCTGGTGATCTACGCGTTCGGGTTGCCCTGGCTGATGGCGACCCTGCACGTCGGGCTCGCCCGCGGGCTCGCGCTGGGGGTGACACCGTTCCTGGCCGGTGACGCGGTCAAGGTCGCGCTGGCAGCCGGGCTGCTGCCCACCACCTGGCGGCTGACCGGGCGCCGCTGACGCCGGCAGGCGTCTCAGCTCAGCCGCCGCCGGCAGCAGCGTCCTGATCGCCGGACCAGGTGGCCGGCCGGGCAAGGACAGGGTCGCCGACGCGCACAGCACCGCCGGTGATCACGGTGGCTCGCAACCCGCCCCGTCCTGCCAGCGCGGCCTTGGCCGGCTGGCCGGTCACCCGGTCCAAGTAGCGGCACGGCTCACACGCCCGGTTCCCCCGCAGCACCACCTCCCCGATGTGAAAGTGCCGGCCGACCAGCGCCAGCAGATCAACCCCGCGCGTCTCCACGTTGCGCCGTGCCACGCCGCCCTGCAGGTGCACCCCGTGTTCGGCACCGGCAGCGTCCAGGGCCTCGGTAGCGATGAGGGTGAGGTCGTCGTACAACCGCCGGTCATAGCACCACTGGCCGGTGCCGGCCTGGTACCGGTCGCCCAGCAGCCCCTGGCCGGCTACCGCCACCGCCGCCTGCACCGGCCGCATCGCCAGGGCCGCCGGCGTCGCCGAGGTACACCCCCACGACGCGACCCATTCCGTGGACGCTAACCTCCGCAACCGGCCACCGGCTGCCGTTGCGGGTGCTTCGAAGCAGCCCGGAGATGGGATGATCCACCTCGTGGACGGTCGGGGTAGCAGGTCCGGCCTGGACGGTCCTGCCCACGGCGGCTGGCCGCCCGGGTGCTCCGGCCGCGACGAGGACCTGGACGTGCTGTGTTCGGCTCCGTTGCTGGACGGTCTTGACCCCCCAGACGTGGCGGCGCTGCTGCCGGCCTTCCGGTTCGCAACAGTCGACGTGGACGGGGAGCTGCTGACCCAGGGCGAGTCCGGCGCGCCGCAGGTGTTCGTGGTCTTGACTGGCCGGGTCGCTGGGACCCGCCGGCACCAGGGTGGGTGGGCGGTGACCGCAGTGCTGGGTCCGGGTGACTCCGTCGGGGAGCTGGGCGTGTTCGACCCCCACCGGCAGACCAGCACGGTGCGCGCACTCGCGCGGGCTCGGGTAGCGGTGCTCCCGGGTGCGGACCTGCTCGCGTGGGCAACGACGCGGCCGCACGCGGCGGCCAGGTTGCTGCAGGTGCTCGCCCGGCGGCTGCGCCGCACTGACGGCGCCGTCATCGACCTCGCTGTCGTCGACGTGCAGGGCCGGGTAGCCAACGCGCTGCTCGACTTCGCTGATCGGTTCGGTGAGCCACACGGGAACACGGTGCAGGTAGCGCACGGGCTGACCCAGGTCCAGCTCGCCCAGCTCGTCGGAGCCTCCCGGGAGCGGGTCAACAAAGCCCTGTCCGACTTCACCTCCCGCGGCTGGCTTCGCCAGGAACGCCGCTCGGTCGTGCTCATTGACCTTCCTCGACTGAGCCAGTGGGCCCAGGCACGAGCCAGCCCTTGAGCTTTGCGCAGTTGGATGCGCCGGGCGACGACCTCAAGTTCAAACCGATTCCGGCCGCCCGTTCACAACGGATAATGCACTGAGTGCCGTGTCAAACGGTCGGTCGTTGAAGTAGGACTGCAGGCACGCGGGTCGTCTTGTCTATCCAGTCCTGCAGCGCCGGGTCGATGTCGCGGGCGATGATACGCAGATCCTCGAACCGGCCAGGAAGCGGCTCGTTCCAGATGCGCTGATGGTGGGCGATCCTGTTGCGGAACCCGTGAGTTCGAGCAACGGGCTCTTCGACGGTCTCTCGTTGCCGGTCTGCCGCATGAGCGAAGCCGCTGGCCAGGTCAGGCCAGAGGTTGGTGAGCCGGCGGGTGATAAGAAATCGCCAGAAGCCGAAGCTGAGCTCGCTGACGATCTGCCCTTCGCTCGCGGCCTTGCCCTTCTGTCGAGCGCGCTTTCGGGCCCGTGCTATGTCGATCCGGGTGCGCTCGCCGAACTCGCGGGCCGGGTCGTCCAACCACGAGCCAGGACGTCCGCGGCTGTGATGCCGTAGAGCAAGCTGGCTGTGCATCGTGTTGCGCAGCAGCACCTCAACGTTGCCGAGTGACTCCCAGAAGGCACCGGCAATGGCTGTGTTCCAGTCGTAGAGCTGCAGAGCCGTGGCCAAGTTCCCGTTGCAGGCCTGCACGTATGTGCTGAGCCGGTCAACGCTGAGGTGCTGCTCGAGAAGCCGGGTCGGCACCGGGGGGCTAGACACCGGGAAGTCTCCCCACTACGCTTGGGCCCGAAGACCCCGGTTAGGTCCCTGAGCAGTCCGCGTGCGGACAGGCCACACCGCCGGGGTTTCGCCATTCTAGGTTCCAACGCGTACAACCCGAGTTTGTGGCGGCGTTGTCGGTTAGCATGCTGCCGCGGCGAAGTCCGTGAAACGGGATCCCTCCACTGACCATGGCCGGTTCCTTGGCGCCTGGTCCAGGTAAGAAGCTGCCCGGTTCTAAGAGGTGATGGTGCCCGCCGGAGCCGCGCCGCATCGGAGGCAAGGGGAGGGAGCAGAAGGATCGGGCGAGCACCGCCGGCCAGTTCCTTTGCTGCGTCATCGTACTGCGTGCACCATCTGCATGCACGTGTAGCGCAACAGGGCAGGTGCTGGATCCAGGATGACACGCCTTGGTCGTTTGCTCCTGACGCGCACGATAAGAGGGCATTATCGAGCGCATGACTGCTGCTGGACCGACAGGGCAGACACCGGCGTTCGACGGGTGGGCACGGCTTCGGGAGCAGGCCGCTCGCGCGGGTGTCGACGTCGAGGCAGCCGAGGCAGCCGCCGACGAGCACGCCGCGAAGTGGGTTGCCAGAACCGACCCCGGCGCCCGCGTCGGGCAGCTGCACCACACGGTGCCCAAGTTCTACCTCGACGGTTTCGCCGACACCCGTGACTTCCTCGCGGTCCGCGACCGGGTCACCGGCCGGCTGCGCCGCCAGCGCACCGACAGCCTGGGCCAGCGCGACTTCTACACCTCGATCGATGACGACGGGAAGCTCGACGCCCAACTAGAGGCGCGAGCGCCGCAGCGTAGGCGACCCAGCGACATCCTGCGGGTGGCCAGTCCGTGACGTCGGCACGGGAACCCGTCGCCGCGAGCCGCGCGCTGGCCGCACCGGTGCTGCCCTCATCATCTGCCCTGGACCGGCTCTCGGCGTACGTGCAGGCCGCTCACGCTCCGAACACGCTGCGCGGCTACGACGCCGACTGGGCTCACTTCGCCCGCTGGTGCACGCGGCACCAGCGCCCCCCGCTGCCGGCAGCGCCGGAAACCGTAGCGCTCTACCTCGTCGACCTCGCTGACGGCCTCGTGCACGGGCTGGACGACGGCGACCCGCCCGAACCGCCGCGAGCTGTTGCGACCATCGCCCGCCGCCTGGCCGGTATCGGCTTCGTGCACCGCGAAGCCGGCCATCCCTCCCCCGCCGACCACGAGGGGGTCCGGCGCACCCTGCGCGGCATCCGCCGGGCCGCCTCCCGCGCCGGCGCTGCCCCCGGCAAGGCCAGACCGCTCGGCACGGAGGAGGTTCGGCTCCTGGTCGACGACCTGCCCGACACTCTTGCCGGGCGACGGGACCGGGCCGCGGTATTGCTCGGTTACGCCCTCGCGCTTCGCGCCGCTGACCTCGTCGCTCTCGACGTCGCCGACCTGACGCCCGACCCGCACGGATTACGGGTCCGGCTACGGCGCGGCAAAAGCGACCAGGACGGCGCCGGGACCACCCTCGCGCTGGTCCGCGGCCGTCGCACCGTCACCTGCCCGGTCCGAGCTGCCGAGGCCTGGCTCACCGCCGCCGGGCACACCGGCGGCCCGCTGCTGCGCGCGGTCGGCCGGGGTGGCCGGGTCGGCACCGGGCAGATGGCGACCAGCTCGGTGTACCGGCTGCTGCGCCGAGCCGGCGCCCGCGCCGGCCTTGACCTCACCGACCTGTCCCCGCACTCGCTGCGCCGCGGCCATATCACCACAGCCGCCAAGGCTGGAGCCCCGGAACGCCAGATCGCCCGCACCAGCCGGCACGCCAGCCTCGTCGTCCTGCGCGGCTACATCGACGACGCCCAAGTCTTCAACGACCCCAGTGGCAGTTACCTCGGCCTCTAAGTTAAAGCCCGGTACACGATTACCTCATCAGACTTTCAGGACCAACCTTTTGGGTCTTGCGGAGTTGCTCTTACCAGGCGAATGACGGTTACGTAGTACATGCCGTTGCGGCCTTGTCCGGTACGCATGACGGCTCCGGCGCAAAGAAGGTTGCCATGCCTGACATCAGCGCGACGAACACGACGTCGGCTCCCCAAGCCACCGCCAAGGATCCCAACTGTTACCAGGCACGGGCGAACAGTTTCCGCCAACCTGAAGATAGGCCGCCGTGTGCACCGCCGTGGCCGTTGGCCATGTCCTCGCCGACACCATGCGGGCGTGCGCCCGGCCCGGCCCGTGTTCGATCAACTCGATCCCCAGCGCGAGACGCGCGGTCGGCTGCCAGCATCGCCATGACCGCACCCCCTGCGCCGGTCACCGGTGTCACGGCGCGGCGTCGGCGTTTCCGCTGCCGCCACGAGGTGAGACCGGATTGTCCGCCGGGCGAGCCCCGCTGCCTCGGCTGGTTCCCGCAACATGGGCAGCCGCCCGAAGCCCCGACTACCGGTAGGCGAAGAGGGCGTCTTGGGTCGCTGCGCGACCCCGCCACCCCTCGGGTCCAGGTGCTTACTCGCCCGTCCCGGCCCGTACGGGCACCGCACCGGATCGCCGAGCGACCCTCAGCGCAGCAACTGGCGGCGGCGGTGCGGGATGCCGACGCGGCCCTTGATGATGTGCGGGTCAACCTGAACCAGGCGGTGTGCATCGGGGCTGCTGGCACCGGTGACTCCGCTGCTGCCACGCCTCGGTCACGAGCCCTCACTGCCCTCCCCGTCGACCGCGCCTGGTCGACCCACCCGGTCCTGAGCAGACGTCGCAGTACCTAATGTGGCACTCGTGCCATGGTTTCGTGGACGGCCAGCGACAACCGTCGATCTCTCGCGCAACCTCGACCTAACGCTCGCGCTTCTTATGGACCCTTGGGACTGGCGCCACCGGCTCGTTCAGCGGCTACAGTTCGGCGCCCCGTCTCACTTTCGGCAGCAGTCCCGCTATCACATCGAGCTTCCCCCCGCTCTGCTCGACGAGTTCTCCATCCCACTCGAGGCCGAGAAGCTGCGCCTCGTGCTGCCACTGACCACCCGGCCCAAGGAGCCGCTGCTGGGAGTGCACCTCGAAGGCGCGGACAACGCCGCCGTTCACCTACTGGCCCGCGCGGACATCGCCGTCATCCAAGCCGAGTACCTCGCGCGCCTGCGCGATGCATCCCCCACGCCCGCGCCTCGCCTCGCAGGCCTCGACAACGCCCTGCTAGAAGCCATCAGCCTCGTCGTTCCCCGCATTCCCCGCGCCTACGGAGACCTTCACCAGGCCAAGGTGCTCCACGCCTACCTCACCGATGGCATTGGTGTGTCGCTGGCCGAGCGGGACGTCCAGCGCTGGCAGGGCACACTCGAGGCCGCCGCGCACTAACTGGCCCATACCCTGGGCGAGCCCCCATCAGTAGAAAGTTCGTCCGAAAACGTGCTGCTCGCCCTACCCCTCCTTGACCCCCCTCCCGGCAGCAGCGCCGCGCTGGAAGATCGAGTCGACACTTACGCAAAGGCCGTCGCGGCCCTGGCATCTGCTCACGACACCGAGTTGTTGCACGCTCTCGCCCTTCACGGCCGGCGTTGGCAGGTCCTGCTCAACACCGAGCTTCCGCTACGCCGACCAGCAACCGTCGGCATCACCGAGGACGAGCCCTTCAGGGCCGAGCGTCGAGGCCGCATCGAGGTACGCCTGCCGCTGCGGGACGCCCGCAGCGTCCACTTCGAAGTCAGTGCGGACGACCGGGCCCTTGAGATCACCGATACCAAAATCGTCGGGATGGACGGCTCAGAACTGCCGCTCTTCGAAGGCATCCGCGAGGCACGCGAGTACTTCGCCGCCTATACCTCGAACCCCAGCCGGCCGGCCGTCGCGACTGCCCATATCCACCTGCGCGTCCCATCGCGGACGACCGGCGTCACATGAACGCTGCCCTCGTCCTCCTCGCTAGCGCCGTCATCGCCGCACTGCTTGCCAAACCTTCGCTTGGGACCTTCAGCCTGCTCGTCGTGCCCAGCACCTTCGTTGTCTCACTGCTCGTCGTCCGAGAACCAGCCTCCCTCGCACGCCAGCTCCTCACCAACAGACGCCGGCTCCTCGTGGCCTGCGCAGGACTTCTATGGATAATCGTGCTTCTACGGCTGATCCTGGACGTAGCCCGACCAGAGCGCTGGCTCTGGCTGATCGGATGAGGAGCCGACATGGCTAAGCAGAAGGGGAGCAGCGGCAGCCGCATAGGTGCCGTCCGAGGACGATCACAGACGCTCAACCCCAAGACTGGGCAGTGGACCAAGCGCGACAGCAGTACTGGACGCTTCGCTCAGGTCAAAGAATCACCCGGACCGTTCAAGGGGGTCCGTAAGGAGAAGTAGCCAGCCGACTCACGCAAGGCCCAACACAGCCACAGTTGCGGTCCCGGTGGACGAACCTAGGCAACGGACTTGGCGCATAGGCAAGAGCGGCCTCGCGACGTCGAGGCTGCGAACCGAGCGATGCTCTCAGGGCAGGTGGGAGTCATCCTGACGGACGCCAAACCTTTACTATCAGACCTCAAGTGGGGCCGGGAAGACTGCGAAGATTGCCACGGGTGCTGCAATCCGAACCACTCCCCGCAGCGGCAAGCCCCTCGCCGACAGCTCGATCGCCCGGCGCCTCTCGGCCGTCTCGAAGTTCTACGAATACGGCATCGAAGCCCAAGTACTCACCTACTCCGCCGTCGCCAGCGTGCGCCCGCCCAAGGTTTCGGGCGACTCATGCGAGCTGCACATGTTCGAGATCGCTGACGTGGCAGGCGTCGACGGCGTGCGACCAATGAGACTGGCGCGGCGACCGCCAACGCGCCGTCTGCGTCAGCCCACGGCGGGATTAGAAGGCTTCGGCTGACCTCTTGCAGCACCTTGTCCGCTGCCGGTGTCACCGGTCCGTTCGCACCCTCCACAATCAGGCGGGCGCGTACCTGGTCGGCGTTGTCCTGCGTGATGACGTCTTCAATAGCGGCAGGGACCAGCACGTCCACGGGAAGCGCTAGCAGCTCATCGTTCGTGATCACATCCGCGCCCATCAGGTCATTCAGCCCCTTTTCCCGTGCATGGGCATCCTGTAGCCAACGAGAACTGAGGCCATCCGCCTGGTACGCGCCGCCCGTCACGTCACTGACGGCGACAACACGACAACCCGCTTCGGCCAGAAACCGCGCAGCAAGGGCCCCGACCTTGCCGAACCCTTGAACGGCGACGGTTTTCCCGTCGGTTCCGCTGCCGGCGCTGGCGAGCGCGTTGAGCGTGGCGTGCACGACCCCGCGCGAGGTCGCGGCGGCCCGCCCTGCCGAACCGCCGATCGACAGCGGCTTGCCCGTGACCACGGCGTTAACGGTGTAGCCGCTCTGCACCGAGTAGGTGTCCATGATCCACGCCATCGTCTGCTCGTCGGTTCCGATGTCCGGGGCTGGAATGTCACGTTCTGGACCGACCAACGAAAACACCTCGCTGGGGTAGCGGCGTGTCATGCGCTCGAGCTCACCGGCCGAAAGCGAGCGTGGATCGACGGTAATTCCGCCTTTGGCGCCGCCGAAAGGCACGTTGATCAGCGCGCACTTCCAGGTCATCCACATTGCAAGGGCAGTGACCTCGGCCAGGTTCGTGGCGGGGTGGTAGCGCAGTCCACCCTTCGCCGGCCCGCGGGTCAGGTTGTGCTGCACCCGATAACCCTGCAGCACGTCCACACCACCGTCGTCTCTGCGCAAGGGCACGCTCACGATCAAGGCGCGCCGCGGAGTCGCAAGGAGTTGGTGCATGCCCTCGTCGAGCCCAAGGCGATCCACTGCCTCCGTCAACTG
>JAABUR0100009780.1_pt1 | contig 10702 bp, 8 predicted proteins | sample 5560091 | NCBI WGS metagenome assembly JAABUR01 (sample SAMN10711879, study PRJNA513375) | rock metagenome | isolation source: Antarctica rocks | place: Antarctica: Victoria Land, University Valley sud
TGCTGCATTGGCTGCTCCAGGTGATCGAGGAGGCGTTCGGGACGATCGGCGCGACGATGACGGAAAGGCAATTATGTTCACAGCTTCTGAACTAGCGGACGGAATTGAGTTTTCTGGGAACTACTGAATCTCTTTATTCGCATCGTCTCGCCTAATGTCTGCTGCTCGGTTCTTTGCCCAGGCCTCCATCGTGCAATCCGCGCACCGCTTGTCCTCCAACTCTATTATCCCACCTTTCTAGGGGAAAGTCATCTGTCCACCGCTACCTCTCTCCGGTCCACAGAATCGGGCATCGATTTATATGGCTGTAAGCGTATTACGGACCACGCCCCATCCAAAGGCAGCGACCGTCCCGTCGGCTTGGTGGCCATTTCCGGGTCGATCGCCCGAGTACGGTGTACTGCCGGGTCCCGGGCGGAGAGAATGACAGGGAAGACCCGGCGGTTCGAGGCCGCCGGTCCGGTCGTAACGCACCGGGCAACCCCTCGATCTCCCGAACAGGGCGGACCGCGATGGCGAAGCCCCAGGACCAGGACCCCGGCGACGCCGGGCTCGTTTTCGCCGCGTACGACACACACCACGAGCGATGTGGCGCCTCACCTCGCCTGCGCAACACCGACAACCCCGGGCTGTATTACGGCTACTTCGAGAACGACTTCGGCGAGCAGTTCGTCTTCACCTTCGACCGGGCGACGGAGACCGGCACGGTCTCGGGTGGCGACCTCGGCTGGGGCGATCCCAAGGCGTTCACACGCGGCCTGCTGGACGAGGCCCTCCGCAGCACCCAGGACCTCGCCGCGCAGGTCGTGGGAAGCGGCGCGACGTCGCAGCTGCCGGTGATCGACGCCGCGCTGGCCCTGGGTCGCCTCACCGGCCTGACAGGAAAGGACGAAGTCATCTGGCTGCGGGCGTGCCTGGGGGCCTGCACCGGCTTCGCGGAACGGCCCGGGGACCGTCACCTGACCTGAGCGCCGCTCACATCGTGTGCACGGCGAAGCCCAGGTCCTGGCACCGCCGGACGAAGTTGTCGGGGTTCGAGCGGCTCTTGAGCAGCAGGTAGCACGGCGGGGCGCCCGGTTCGAGGTAGCCCTTCAGCTGGGGGTGCTCACGGATCGCCGCCAGGACTTCGGGGCTCTCCGGCTTGACCAGCGCGCTGCACCAGCGGATGCCGACCTTGCCGCCCGCCTTCGACTTCGTGGCCAGCAGGTCCGCGACGGACGGAGGCAGCGGATCCAGCGCGCGGAGCGCCTCACGAAGTTCCTCACCCGGGGCACTGCCCGAGGGCGACCCGGCCAGCCGCTTGCGGTCGAGCCGGAACTCGTAGACCTGGTCGATCCGCTTAATCGTGGCGTGGCGAAACAGGGGCACCACCGTCTCCCGGCCCAGCCCCGCTCCCGCGAAGACGGAGAGGTCGGGCTGCGCCTTGAACACCGTCGCCAGTTCCGGCATGGGGATCGGCGGCTCGAGCCCGAGCATCGCCAGGCCGGTCGGGCTGGCGAACCACCAGCCGGTCGTTTCGTGCTCGGCGTAATAGGCCCACTCGGAGGTGTAGAGGGCGGCGACCAGGGCCTTCTGGCCCCGGGCATCGAGCTTCAGCTGCCATCCGGCGACATCGACGCTGTCCACCTCCAGCCTGAGCCCACGGGCCGCCTGGACCAGGTCGTCCTGGGGCAGTCGGGTGAAGTCGTGGAGCACCTGGCCCACCTCGGACTCGACCAGCGACAGCCCGCGGAAGCACGTGAAAAAGAGCGACAGGAGCTCGATCAGGCCCCAATCCTCGGGGGCCTTGGGATGCCAGAGGGGGTGGCCGGTCTGGTGCCCGACGAGGCGCGCGACGGCCTGCCGCGTGATCGCCGGCAGCCGCGCGCCGTCACGGTCCCAGAACGCGGCGAGGTTCGGCCCCCCCTCGTACCGACCCTGGCGATCGAACCGGACCACGTCCGACGCGACGAGGAACGTCCCGATCCGCTCGGTGAGGTACTGGTTGAAGTTCGCCTCTTTCCCAACACGGTTCACGTCGGTCCTGTTCGGCGTGCCGTCATGCTTGGCCTGGACCCGCCCTGACAGGAGGGTGCAGGCGACGGCGCGGTACCAGTAGCTTCCGTAAGGGGAGCTCCGCTCCTTCGGGTCGCCTTTCCAAAGGTCCGGGACCGCCATGGTCGTCTGTCGCTCGACGAACCGCCGGAGGGATTCGGGGAGGCGCGTCTTGCCCATCGTCGGGACTCCCGACTCACTCGCGATTCGGTGTGGAGGACACCATATCCGGGACCGTGTATGGGACCGAAGGCATCCCGGGGGTGGTCGTCAAGGCGAGATGTTCCAGACCTCGACCAGCCGCCAGCCCTTGTTCGTCAAGGCGACCACGCCGCCGACGTCCCACCCGACCTTGCACGCCTTGGCGACCTTCGCGGGGACCGGGATCGGGCCGATCTCCTCGTCGCCGCCGATCATCGACTCGAGCCAGATCTGCCTCGGCCCGGTCCGCTGGATCAGGAAATGGCCTTCGAGCTTCCTGGCGGCATTGACCGGTCCGGTCTCGGAGAGCCAGTCTTCCAGGTCGTCGAGAAGCTTCTGGGTGGCGGGCAGGTCGCGAGCGGCGCGGCCCACCATGTCCCGGACAGAGTCGTCTTCCTTGGTGTAACCCTTCTGGACCAGCCACTTGGCGAGCTTCTTGACGACCGTCCCGGCGGCCTTCATCGTCTCGTTGCCGGCGATGACCTTGTGGGGCATGAAGTAGCCGAGGAACTCGGAGAACCCCGAGGTGATGTCCTCGGCCCCATAGGTGCCGCAATAGGTCCCCTTGGCCTTGGTGACCGCGTCGTAATCGTTCCCCGAGTGATCGGGCCAGTAGCTCTCCAGATAGGAGCGGTAGAGGTGAATGATCCCGTCGTACTTGTCGAAGGTCTTCGGACCGAGCCTGGCCTCCTGGTCGGCCAGAAACTCCTCGAAAAGCTGGTCGATTGTCTTGTCCGGCTTGGGGGTGCTCATCGGGCCCTCGGCTCCCGGGGTCGTGTACGCCGACACGCATTCTATCCGAGTCGACCGGGGAGGCCACGACCTCCGGGCGGTGAACCAACCGACCACCGCGAAGGTGACCTCATGGGAGGACACCGATGCCGACGTCCGGAATGGTCGCTCGCCCGGCCGCCGACTCACGCGGCCTTCTTACGCCGCGCCGCGGGGTGCGATGTGAACCAGACGTCGGGGAGCAGTTCGTCGAGCTGCTCTGCGGGATGGGAAGGCAGGCGACGGAGGACGTCGGCGAGGTAGGCGAACGGATCGATGTCGTGAGGCTTACAGGTGCCAGTGAAAGAATACAGGACGGACGCCGTACGGCCGCCACGGTCACTCCCCAGAAACGTCCAGTTCCGGCGTCCAAGAGCTTGGGCACGCAGCATCCTCTCGGCGAGGTTGTTGTCGATGCTCAGATCCCCGTGCTCGGGGTAACGACACAGTGCCGCCCAGTTCGACTGGGCGTAGGCGATCGCCTGACCGATCGGGCTCTTGGGCAGCGCGAAGCGACCTTGTTCGGTCAGCCACTCCCCGAAGGCCGTCAGCAGCGGGACCGAATCCCTCTGCCGCAGGGACTGGCGGTCCCCGGCCGAGAACTCCTCGGCGGCGGTTTCGATCTTGTAGAGCTGCCGGATCCGTGCCAGAGCCGCGTGCGCCGGCACCGGCGCGGAGGTCCGCGACTCGAAGAACTTCCTCCGGACGTGAGCCCAGCACGCGACCTCTTTCACGCCGGAACCGGCACAGATCCGGTCGTAGCCGGAGAACGCGTCGGCCTGAAGATAACCCCGAAATCCCTTCAGGAACCGCTCCGGCCCGTCTCGCGTCCGGCGCGGCGTGTAGTCGTACACGACGTAGGGGTTGCGAACGTCCCCGATGTAGTCCCAGAACCTGCCGGTACGCGTCTTGGGCAGCGTCGGGTCGAACACCGGCACCGTGGTATCGTCGGTGTGGATGACGATCGACAGCAAGACCCGCTTGACCATCAGGTCATAGAGCGGCGTGAGCAACCCGGCACAGGAGGCCATCCAGCCGCAGAGCGTGGCCCGCGACAGCTCCACCCCGTGGCGGGCGTAGATGTCTTCGAGCCGGTAGAGCGGCAAGTGGTCGCAATACTTGCTCGTGATCGTCTGGGAAAGGAGACCCGGACCGGGCAGCCCCTTGTCGATCGGTTGCGGCGGCTTGTCCGCGAGGGCGACATGTTCCTGGCAGGCGCGACAGGCGTAGCGAAATCGTGCGTGTTGGATCACGAAGAGCGACGACGGCACGTATTCCAGCTGCTCGCTGACGTCCTCGCCGATCTTGGTGCGCGTGCATCCGCAATCCGGGCAGGGCAACTCTTCGTCGGTCAGCTCGTACTCGATCCGCTTCCGGGGCAGACTCTCGGGGAGCGTCTGCCGTCCCCCGCGCCGCCAACGCCGTTTCGGTTTCGCCTCCTCAGATTCCGGAGGCTGCTCGGTGGTACCCTCGGCAACGTCTTCGGGGGCATCCTCAATGAAGAGTCGGAGCTGGTCGGGATCGACGCTCTCCCGCCGGGGACCGTACTGACGACGTAGCAGCACCTCGACCTGATGCTCCAGTTGCTCGATCCGCCGCTGCGACTTCCGGATCGTGTCCGCCTGCTGGCGGATGATCTCGTGGCAGAGACCCAGGTCGTCGGGCAGTGGCGCGGCCTGCTCACACATGCCAAGATTGTACGGTCGCGAATGCTTTCGAAAAGGCCCCTCATCGCGGATTCTCGACGGTTTCCCGGGAATAGCGCCGCTGCCGTCGGACGCTGCCCAGGTCGACCCCGTCGAGGAGCATCATCAAATCTGCCGCCTTGACCTCAACGCCCTTGGCCTCCGGGGGTGCAGGCGCAGCCGGAAAGCGGAACGAGCCCTTCTCCAGCCGTTTGTACCACATCGCGTAGCCGTCGCGGTCCCAGTAGAGGATCTTGATCCGATCACCACGACGGCTGCGGAAAACGAACAGGTGCCCCGACAGTGGATCGAGCGTCAGGGCCGATTCGACGAGGTGGGCGAGCGAGTCGAATCCTTTCCGCATGTCGGTCGGCTCAGCACCGAGGAAGATCCGCACGGTTGGGGGCCAGCTCAGCATGGGCGACCCTCCAGCACGGACAGGACTTCGCCGAGGGTCCGGGGATCGAACCCGCAGGGCACCCGGACGGTCGGGCCGGTCGGCAGCATGATCTCGATCGGAGGCGGGGCCTGGGGCGAGACGGGCTCCTGGTCGACCACCCGTACCGGGAGGAAGATCGGGGCCGCTTCGGTCGGTACGCCTCGCCCGTCACCGCGGGGATCAGTCGAGGGATTCCGGTCGCGGCGAGCCAGTTCCTGCCGCCACCAGCGAAAAGTCCAGTCCTTCAGCCCTTCGCGAAGGCAGAAGGCGCGGACGTTGAGCCCGCTGCGCTGCTGATCTCGGATCGTCCGCCGCCAGAGCTTCTCCCTGGCGGGGTCACGTCGTCTGCCACCGCGTTTCGCCATGACAGGGTCCCCTCGGCACTGACGGATTGGTCCGAAGGGATCGTACCATGGCCATCAAGATGGGGTCCGTATGACGGATACGCAGTATCCGGCGTCCTTTTTCTTGGCGAGGGAAGCCTGATGTCGGTTGCTCTTCCTTCAAGCGAAAGCTCTCCTTCGCACGGCGACCGTTCCCCGTCCGCCTTGGACGAGCCGGAAGTCGGGTGCCCCCCTGCCCCGGGCCCGCCGGGTACGGGCTATCGGCCCAGTCCGCTCAAGCCATCGCCGCCGACTCGGAGAGCCGGGCGGCCACGTCGAAGGCCGCGCGGGGGCGGGCGAGGCGAAGTGCGTTGGCGCGCATGGCGGCGAACCGCGTGGGGTCGTCGAGCAGGCGGTCGACCTTGTAGGCGAGCGCCCCGGGGTTGTTGCATCGGATCGCCGCCCCTTCTTCAAGGAGGTGGTCGCTGTTGCGCTCCTCCTGGCCGGGGATCGGGTTGACGATCACGAGGGCCAGGCCGCGGGCCAGGGCCTCGGAGGTGGTCAGGCCGCCCGCCTTGCCGAGCAACAGGTCGGACGCGGCCATGTACTCGTCCATCGCCTCGGTGAACCCGACGGGATGGAGGGCGACCCGGGAGTCGGCCGCGAGCCCGGACGCCTGGGCGTCGAGCTGGGCCTTGAGCTTCTCGTTCCGGCCGCAGATCGCCACGACCTGGGCCGGGTGCTCGAGGCCGCGTAGCGACGCCATCAAGGCGTCGATGGGGCCCACACCGAACCCGCCGGCGGAGACCAGGATGGTGGTCAGGTCGGGCTTCAGGCTGTACTTCCTGCGCATCTCGGCCTTGTCCTTCGGCCGCGCGAAGACCGGGTCGATGGGGATCCCGCTCACGGTGATCTTCGAGGCCGGCACGCCCAGCGACTCCAGGTGCACGCGGGTCTCCTCGATCGCGACGAAGTAGCGCTCGTAGTGGCGGCAGAGCCACATCGCGTGCACGTCAAAGTCGGTGACGACGATCGCCTGCCGGGTCGCGAGCTTCTCCTTCGACTTCAGCCACGAGATGATCTCCGCCGGCAGCGGGTGCGTGCAGATCGCGATCTCGGGCCTGTACGACTTCAGGAGCTTCACGAAGGGGCGCGTGTTGAGCTTCTCGAACGCGAGCCGGCGGCGCGCGTGCTTCCACGGCTTGTCGAGGTGGTCGTAGAGCCAGCCGAGGAGCTCCGGCGTCTTGTTGACCATCTCGATGTACGCCTTCGAGTACAGGTTCCGGAACATCGGGTTGGTGTAGTCGAGCGTATCGACGTTGCGGACCTCCTCCGCCCCCCCCGCCTCGGCGAGGGCGCGCTCGATCGCCTGCGCGGCCCGCAAGTGGCCCGCCCCCGCGGACGCCGACAAGATCAAGACTCGACCGAGCATCGTCGAAGTGCCCTCGGGCCGCCGTCGTCACTGGACCGGGCGATTGAGCCGGAGCAGGAGGCGTTCCGCGCGGAAGACAACCTCCACGTCCTTGTGGATCAGGGCGTCCTCCAGGACCGGGACGGCGACCGGTCCCATCTCGAACAGCCGGGCCTCCGCCGCTTCGCGCGCCTTGGGGGAGACGTCGCCGAGCTGTTGGACGAGCGTCCGGGAGGCGAGGGTCGACGCCGTGGACGACCAGGAGCGCGGTGCGGGCGGTTTTCTTGGGCGGGGGGAACACGTCGAGGAGCACCGCTTCGTCGATCGCCTCGCGCGTCAGGTGGGCCAGGACGATCAGCTCTCCCGGTTCGAAGAGCGCCTGCCCGTATTGCGCGAGGAGGGCCTGCACGGTGTCTTCGCGGAGGCCCTGCCCCGCCAGGCGTCGCGTGTAGGCGTCGAGGGTGAGCTCGCGGTAGGACGGGTTGGATGGTTTCAGCGGCTGCGAGAGGGTGAGCTTGATCGGAGGCCCTTCGATCGCGGCCCCCTTCTTGCCGGCGTCCTCGGCGAGCCGGGCGGCCGTGGTGATGTAGAGCGTGCCGGTCTCGGTGACGCGATAGCTCAGCCCGAGGTTCCCCAGCACCTCCGCGAGCGCATCGCGGGCCGCGATCCCGGCCGCCTTCAGGGTCACCTGCCCGCCCAGGTCGACCTCCGCCTTGGCGATCGTGCGGTCGTCCAGCTCATAGCGGAGCCGGGCCTGACCCGCGATCAGGTCGAGGACCTCCTTGGCGGGCGCCTTCTCGACGGCCACGGCGACGGTCCGGTTGAGCACCTGGTCCATGCTCGCGCGAACGTTCGCGTCCCCCTCGGCCGGCAGCGGCGGGATTTTCTCGTCGTCTTCCTTCTTCGGAGCCTCCGCCTCCCGGAAGACCGCCTCGGCCTTCTCGGGAGCGGTCTTCTTCTTCGCGGCCTTCTCGTCCTCGTCCTTCTTCTTTTTCGCCGCCGCATCCTCCTCGGGGGCCGCCGAGGGGAGTTCGTCGAGCCAGCCGACGCGATAACCGTTCTCGGTCGGGGCGATCACGGCGACGTCGAGGAGCCGGCGGCCGGTCAGGTTTTGCAGGGTGTACTCATCGGGGCCTCCCCGGATCTTCAGCGGGATCGAGAGGGTCAGCTCGGTGTCGTAGGCGATGAAGCGTTCGAATCGGGATCCATTCTTGAGGAAGAGGGCGGATTTGGTCGCGCGAAGCCCCTGGAACCAGTGGCCTTCCGGCAGGTAGCCCTGCGGGATCCCGGCCGGAGGATCGGCGATCAGGTCCGACTTGAACCATTGCAGACGACCTCCGCGATCCGTCCCCGGCGGCCAATGGGCGAGGAACGTGCCTTTCTTCGCCCGGAGCTCGACGTCGACATCTTTCTCGGGCTCGCCGAAGAGCTGCACCACGGAGATTGGCGCGATCGGGAACTTGCCCGTCAGTTCGGCGCCTTCGAACTTCGGCCGGCTCGTGCCGACGTTGCCGGGCATGGTGTTCCTGGAAACGCGCGTCGCGTTCACGGTCGCCTGGGCCGGGTTGCCGACCCAGATCGACCACTCCTCGACCTCGACCCGGGACGGCGGCCTCTCGTCGGCCCCTCGCGTCGCGGACCAGGCGCAGAGGCAGAACGTGGCCGACAGACAGCACGATCGGACCGATAACATACGCATGGGTCGGCTCATCCTCCGCGCTTGCGGGTCTCGAGGTCTACCGGGGCTCGGTCGCGCTGACGGACCTGGGGGCGGGATCGGGCCAGGGGGCGGAAGTCGCCGCCGAGGCCGCCCGGGAAGGCCGGCGATGGAGGCGGGCGTCGGCCCAGATCACGCGGTCCCCGGTGTTCTGGCCCTTGCCGAAATCGACCTGGAGTTTCAGCTGTTTGGCCCCCGAGACCGGCAGGGTCAGCGCCGTCGGAGGGCGGTCCGCCCGGAGGTCGGGGTCCGCATGGAGCTCCTTGCCGTCGGCGAAGACGCGGAGATCGACGCGGCCTTTCCCCTTCGCCGCGTCGTCGAACCCGACGAGCGCCTCGAACGTGGCGTACCGGCCGTCGAGGTCGTACGTCAGGACGCACCGCGAGTGGACGGCCAGGCCGCGCTCGAAGCCCTGGCCGTTCAACTTCAGGGGCTCGCCGAGCAGGTTCACGTCGCGTCGCCAGGGGAGGCGGAGGCCGAAGAAGGGGGTTTCCTCGACCTTGCTGGGCTCGAGGTCGGACAGGAACGTCATCTCTCCCCCCCGGAACCGCACGCGCTGGACTTCCGGCGCCGGGAGGTTCAGGCTCTGCCCCCACGCCGTCTCGACCTTCCAGACGGCGGTGTCGATGTCCTTCAGCCTGCCGGAGACGACGGCGCCCGGCAGCGAGAAGACCTGGGACGGCGCGGCCGGCTGTGCGGACTCCTGGCGCGAGGCCATCACCAGGCCCTCGACCTGCGCGAGGGAAAGCGTCCGGCTCTTGTCCTGGTAGCGGAATCGCAGACGGTCGCCGTCGGTCCCCTCCAGGATGCCGGAGATCGCGACGACCTCGCCGTCCTTCGTCCTGGCCAGGAGCAGGTCCTCCGTCCCTCGCGACTTCAGCCGCTTGGCGAACGACTCCGGGGACTCCTTGCGATCGGGGAGGCCGAAGTGGACCCCGGCCACGCGTGCCAGCGGCACGTCGAGAGGGTCTCCCCAGGGGGTCGTCAGACGCAAAGAGTCCTCGCCGAGGCGTCCGAGCTTGCCGAAGAGCTTCTCCTCGCCCGCCAGGTAGACCCAGGCGCCGGAGGAGGGGGCCGCGGGCCCCTTCGGGTCGACCGCCAGTTTGGGGTCGGTATGCTCGCCGGCCTTGATGGTGGCGTTCGCGCTTTGCCCGTCCGCATAAGTGACTGCGATCGTGAAGTCTTTCTGATGGCAGTCGCCGGCGGGGGGCTCCAGGAAGAGGTCGGCCCACGCCTCGGTCCCCGTCCGTCGGACCACCAGGGGCCAGTCCTGGGAGTTGCTGGTGTCGATCCTCCAGCCCGTCGGCCCTTTGTCCGTCTGGCAGTTGACCGTGACCTGCGTGATCGCCGCTTCCCTGAGGTTGGCGAGCGTCAGGTGCAGGTCGCGGATGCCGTTCGTTTTCGGTTCGACCTTTGCGACCTTCACGGCCGTCGCCGCCGTCGTCCCGGGAGGCGGGGCGAGGACGTCGTCGGCCCCGTCGGCTTTCTTCGGCTCCGTGGCCGGAGGCGCGTCGTCCTTCTTCGCGCCCGGGTTCGGCATCGTGAAGTCGAGGTTCGGTTGCCCCATGAAGCGAGCCACCAGAGCGGGCGTCCGTTCGAACCGGATGCTCTCGACCTCGTCGAGCGGGATTTTGACCTTCTCTTTCGGCTTCGGAGGCGGCCCGGGGGCCACCACAGGAGTCTGCGCGGGGTTGAGAGTCATCGGGATGGCCCCCTGGACGATCACCCCGGAAGCCGGGCGTACGACCGCAAGAAGGGCCGGGGGGGCAATCATAGGTGCCGGGGCGACGACCGCGGGAGCCGGGGCGACGACCGCAGGGGCGGGGGCGACGACCGCGGGAGCTGGGGCGACGACCGCAGGGGCCGGTGCGGGGGCGGTTCCCTCCTTCACAGGCGCCGGCTTGGCCTCGTCGCCCTTCGGTTTCGCAGGCCCCTCGCTCCCGGCCGCGGGCTTGCCGTCGGGCGGCTTCGGAGTCGCGGGAGGGGGTGACTTCGGCGGCCCCCCCAGGACCAGGACGCCGTCCTCGATCGCGGTCGGATCGTTATAGATGACCTCGCCGTAGACGTTGCGGACGGTCGTCCCCAAACCGGTGATGCGGTCGGCGCGGATCGTCAAGTCGC
>JAABUR0100009762.1_pt1 | contig 10698 bp, 12 predicted proteins | sample 5560091 | NCBI WGS metagenome assembly JAABUR01 (sample SAMN10711879, study PRJNA513375) | rock metagenome | isolation source: Antarctica rocks | place: Antarctica: Victoria Land, University Valley sud
GGCGGCCGGTCACTCCACCCAGGACGAGCTGCAGCTGCTCTGCACGCACGGGATCTTGCACCTGCTCGGCTACGACCACGCGGACGCCGAGGAGGAGCGGGAGATGTTCTCGCGGCAGGCCGACCTGCTGGCCTCTTGGCGGGGTGCCCGATGAGCACCGCGCGCGTCGTACTGGTGGCCGCCGCTGCCATGCTGGTCGTCCTTGCCGGCCTGCTGGCCTGCGCGGACGCGGCGCTTTCCCGGGTGTCCCGGGTCCGCGTCGAAGAGCTGGCGGCCGAAGGACGCCGCGGCGCCGGCCGCCTCCAGCAGGTGATCGCCGATCCTGCGCCGTACCTCAATGTGCTGCTGCTCCTCATCACCGGTGCGGAGCTGACGGCCACGACGCTGGTGACGCTGGCGTGTGTGCAGGCGCTGGGGGCCGACTGGCGCTCGCTGCTGATCGCCGCCGGGGTGATGACGATCGTGAGCTTCGTGGTCATCGGGGTGGCGCCGCGCACGATCGGTCGCCAGCACGCCGACCCCGTCGCCCTCGCGAGCGCAGGTCCGACGCTGCTGCTCACCCGGGTGCTCGGGCCGCTGCCGCGCCTGCTGATCCTGCTGGGGAACGCGCTCACACCAGGTCGCGGCTTCCGGGAGGGACCGTTCAACTCGGAGGCGGAGCTGCGCGACCTCGTGGACCTGGCGGAGGAGCGCTCGGTCATCGAGGCGGACGAGCGACAGATGATCCACTCTGTCTTCGAGCTCGGCGACACGCTGGTTCGCGAGGTGATGGTGCCGCGGCCGGACATGGTCTTCATCGAGCGGTCGAAGACGGTGCGCCAGGCGCTGTCCCTGGCCCTGCGCAGCGGCTTCAGCCGGATCCCTGTCGTCGGCGAGAACGAGGACGACGTCGTCGGGATCGCCTATCTCAAGGATCTGGCGCGGCGGGCCTACGACTCCGGCGACGGAGTAGCCACCGAGCCGGTCGAGCTGCTGATGCGCCCGGCGACGTACGTGCCCGAGTCCAAGCCCGTCGACGAGCTGCTCCGGGAGATGCAGGCCCGGCAGATCCACCTCGCGGTCGTCATCGACGAGTACGGCGGTACGGCGGGGCTGGTGACCATCGAGGACGTCCTCGAGGAGATCGTCGGGGAGATCACCGACGAGTACGACCGCGAGGAGCCCCGGGTCGAGCAGGTCGACGAGCACGCGGTGCGGGTGACCGCGCGGCTGCCGGTCGAGGACCTCGAGGAGATGTACGGCGTCGCGCTGGCCAGCGACGACGTGGAGACCGTAGGTGGCCTGCTGGCCAGCGCGCTGGGTCGGGTGCCGATCCCGGGCGCAACGGTCACGCTCGGGGGCTTGCGGTTCACGGCGGAGAGCGGGAAGGGCCGGCGCAACCGGATCGCCACGGTGCTCATCACCCGGGAGCCGGCGCTGGAACCGGCTGCCGGCGCTGCGGAGCCGGTCGATGCCTGATCCTTCCGACGAGGACATGAAGATCGTCACGCTGGCTCGCGCCGCTCGGCTGCGTGCCTACACGCCGCACACCGGTACGGCCGAAGGTGCAGCGGTCCGTGACGGCGACGGGCGCACCTACGCCGCGGCCACCGTCGAGCACGCCGATCCCAGGTCGACGACCTCGGCGTTGCGGGCGGCACTGGTGGCCGCCGCCGCCAGCGGCAGCCGGCGTTTCGAGGCGGCGGCCGTGGTCACGGCTGGTGCCGCGGCGCCGGAGCAGGAGCCGCTGGTGCAGGAGTTCGGCGTACCGCTGGTCCTGGTGGCCGATCCCGACGGGACCGTGCTGCGGACCTGGACGCCGTGACTCCGTCGGAGCACCGGGCCGGCTTCGCCTGCTTCGTCGGCCGTCCGAACGTGGGCAAGTCCACCCTCACCAATGCGCTGGTGGGCACCAAGGTGGCGATCACCAGTGGCCGGCCGCAGACCACCCGGCACGCGGTTCGCGGCATCGTGCACCGACCGGACGCCCAGCTGGTCGTCATCGACACACCCGGCCTGCACCGCCCGCGCACCCTGCTGGGCGAACGGCTCAACGACATCGTGCGCAACACCCTGGCCGAGGTCGACGTCGTCGGCGTCTGCTTCCCGGCCGACGAGCGGATCGGTCCGGGGGACCGCTACATCTCCGGTGTGCTGGCCGATCTCCGGACCCCGGTGCTCGCCCTGGTCACGAAGGCCGACCTCGCCGACCCGGACCGGCTCGGCGCCCAGCTGCTCGCCGTCACCGCGTTGCACGACTGGGCGGAGGTCGTCCCGGTGTCCGCTGCCACCGGCTACCAGGTCGGACTGCTCGCCGACCTGCTGGTGGCGCTGCTGCCGGAGGGCCCGCCGCTCTACCCCGACGGTGAGCTGACCGACGAACCCGAGCTGACCATGGTCGGCGAGCTCATCCGGGAGGCGGCGCTCGCGGGGGTGCGCGACGAGCTGCCGCACTCCCTGGCGGTCGTCGTGGAGGAGATGTCCCGTCGTCCGCAGCGGGACCTCGTCGACGTACACGCGGTGATCTACGTCGAGCGCCCGTCGCAGAAGCCGATCATCATTGGCGCGGGTGGAGCCCGGCTCAAGACGGTTGGGACGGTGGCCCGGCACCAGGTGCAGCAGCTGCTGGGCAGCCCGGTGTTCCTCGACCTGCATGTCAAGGTCGCAAAGGACTGGCAGCGTGACCCGCGCCAGCTGCGCCGGCTGGGCTTCTGATCCGGCCGGCTCCATCGCCCGGCGGCGGACCCCCATGCAGCAGGCCCTCATCCGGCCGGCCGAGCCTCGCCGGTGCATGTGTCGGGGATGGCATAACTGAGCCTGTATATCCATACCAAGCTGGTTATGGCCCGCCGGCGGACAACCCCCGGCCGCAGGTTGTGGACGCCCGAGCCGGATCGTCCGAGGGGTGCACCACGATGAGTCAATGGACATTCGCTCCGCGCTGCGGGAGGCCCGAGACCAGGCCGGTCTCAGCCAGGCGGAGATGGCCCGACGAGCCGGCACGACGCAGCCGGCCGTGGCGGCGTACGAGGGTGGCCGGGCGGTTCCGTCCTGGCGTGCCCTTGACCGGCTGCTAGAGGTCTGCGGGTTCTCTGCCCGGTTGCGGCTGCAGCCGCGGCACTTCGACATCGACCGAGAGCTCGACGCGATGCTCGCGCAGCCACCCGGCGAACGGCTACTGGCGCGGTCCAGCCTCGTGCTCACCATCGCCTCCCTGGACAGCCCGGTCGTGGTGGTCGGCGCAGCGGCGCTGGTCGCGCACGGCGTACCGGTCCAGGTTCAGGCGCTCGACCTCGCCGTGGGCACGACGCCCGCGGAGGTCGACGGCGCCGTGCGGCTGCTGCAGAAGGTCTTCGCGCGCTACACCCCCACCGACTTCGAGGACCCGCTGCCCGGCTGGGTGGTGCCGGAGACCGTCACGCTGCCCGGTCGGCGGCGGCTGCGGACGCCGCTCGAGCAGGTGGAGCTATGGCCGGGGCACCTTTCCGCGGTGCGAGACCGGGCGGTCGGCGTACCCCTGGGCGAGGGAACCGTGTGGGTTGCGGCGCTGCCCGACGTCGAGCCGCCGGCAGAGGACGCCGACCTGGTACGGCGCTACCTCGACCGGCTGGCCGTCCGGTCAAGACAGAGCGAGCGAGTAGTTCCACCACTCTTCGACGGGGACGAACCCCAGCTCGGCATTGACGGCTCGCATGTGGGTGTTGCCCGTGGCGTTCCAGGTCTCGACCTCGGTGATCTCTGGTCGCTCGGCGAGTAGCCACGTCAGCATGGTGGCCTTCACCCACAGGCCCAGCCCGTGGCCGCGACGGGCTGCGGGTACCGCGGTGTCACCCTGGTCGGCCCGCGGCCCGGAGCTGGGCAGGAGCAGCTCGGTCAGGCCGACGACCTCGCCGGTGCTCTCCGCGAGCGCGCAGACGACGAGCAGCCGCTGGCCACGCACGGCACGGGCCGCCTCATGCCGACGGAGCCGCTGCGCATCGAAGGTGACCGGGAGGTGGTCGCCCCCGATCGGAGCGTCGTTCATAGCGCCGAGGGCGCGCGTGTAGGGCTCGACCAGCTCGTCCGGGCACCGGTCGCGCCAGCGTCGAAGCACGTAACCGTCGGTACGAGACCCCCGGCCCGCGGACCACCCTGCCAGCAGGGACGCGTCGACGTCGGCCAGCCGGAGCAGGCTTCTGGTGTCCCGAAGCCGCTCGACCGCTCCCGCGGCGGCGGCGAAGGATGCACCGGGCGAGCCCACCATCGCCGCGCCGCTCATCGAGTGGCGCGCCCCTGCACCCCGCGCCGCGGCGTACTGGAGCAGGGCTCGTCCGGCCCCGCGGCGGCGGTGGTCGGGGTGGACGATGAGAAAGGCGTCGCAGGTGTGCCGGTTCTCGTCGTCCGGCAGCGCCAGTCGAACGCCGCCGATCACCTGGCCTTCGGCGTCCCGGCAGATCCAGGTACGCCGGTGCTCGACGCCGTCGGGCTCGAGCTGACCGCGGACCAGGTCGAACGGCAGGTGGGGGTTGTCAGCGGAGTCCACCCTCGCGGCGGCGATCCGACAGCGGTACCAGCCGCGCAGGACCTCGTCCTCGCCCGTGGCGGGGTCGAGCAGCTCGATGCGCACCCGAAACTGACTAGCGCGGCGATCGCCCCGCGCGCCACTGCTTTACCCGGGGCTCGGCGACAATGAGCTCCGTGACCCTCTACCGCGACGAGGCGGTCGTGCTGCGCACCCAGAAGCTGGGTGAGGCGGACCGGATCGTCGCGCTGCTCACCCGCCGGCACGGCCGGGTCCGGGCGGTGGCCAAGGGCGTTCGGCGGACGAAGTCGCGGTGGGGGGCGCGGCTGGAGCCGTTCAGCCACGTCGACCTGCAGCTCTACGCCGGCCGCGAGCTCGACATCGTCACCCAGGCCGAGTCGCTGGCGGCGTACGGGTCCGCGATCGTCGCCGACTACCCGAGCTATACCGCCGGGACCGCGATGCTGGAGACCGCCGAGCGGCTCACGGCCGAGGAGCGGGAGCCGTCGCTGCGGCTCTACCTGCTGCTGGTCGGCGCGCTTCGGGCGCTGGCTGAGCGCCAGCACACCGCGACGCTGGTGCTGGACGCCTTTGTGCTGCGCTCGATGTCGGTGGCGGGGTACCAGCCGTCGCTGGTCGACTGCGCCCGCTGCGGCGCACCGGGCCCGCACCGGGCCTTTTCGGTGCCGGCCGGTGGCAGCGTGTGCCCGGCCTGCCGGCCGGCCGGTTCGGTGGCGCCGGCGCCGGAGACCGTGGTGCTGCTCGAGGCGCTCGGCGGGGGGGACTGGGCGACCGCCGATGCCAGCGCGGTGCGCGAGCAGCGGGAGGCGAGCGGGCTGCTCGCGGCGTACCTGCAGTGGCACCTCGAACGGGGGCTGCGCTCGCTGCCGCTGGTGGAGCGGGCGTGAAGGCGGCCACCGTTCGTCCGCCCACGCCGCACCCGTCCGGCGCCCGGCCACCGGCGGTCGCCGCCGAGCGGGTGCCCCGGCACGTGGCGCTGGTGATGGACGGCAACGGCCGGTGGGCCAAGTCGCGCGGGTTGCCGCGGACCGCCGGCCACGAGGCCGGCGAGCACGCGCTCTTCGACTGCGTCGAGGGCGCGATCGAGGTCGGCGTGCGGTGGTTGTCGGCGTACGCGTTCTCGACCGAGAACTGGAAGCGCTCGCCGGACGAGGTCCGCTTCCTGATGGGCTTCAACTCCGACGTGCTGGTACGCCGGCGGGACGAGATGCACGCGCTCGGCGTCCGCGTGCGCTGGGCGGGGCGCCGGCCGCGGCTGTGGAAGAGCGTGATCCGCCAGCTGGAGGAGGCCGAGAGGCTGACCAGGGACAACCGGGTGCTGACGCTGACGATGTGCGTCAACTACGGCGGCCGGGCCGAGATCGCCGACGCCGCCGCCGCCATCGCCCGCGACGTCGCCGCCGGCCGGCTCGACCCGGCCCGGGTCACCGAGCGCACCATCGCCCGCTACCTCGACGAGCCGGAGATGCCCGACGTCGACCTGTTCATCCGCTCCAGCGGCGAGCAGCGGATCTCCAACTTCCTGCTCTGGCAGTCGGCGTACGCCGAGCTCGCCTTTCTCGACACGCTCTGGCCCGACTTCGACCGCCGGCACCTGTGGTCGGCGATCGAGGGGTACGCCACCCGCGACCGCAGGTACGGCGCCGCCCTACCGAACGAGGCGAACTCTTGATGCGCCTGCACCACGTCAACGTCGTCGTTCCCCCCGGCGGGACGGGCGCCGTCGTGCCGTTCTACGAGGGCATCCTCGGCATGACCAGAATTGCCAAGCCGGCCGAGGGGGTGGCCGCCGAGGGCGCCTGGTTCGACATTGCCGCAGGCGCGCAGCTGCACGTCAGCGAGCGGGCGGGCGACCGGCATCCCGACCCGCACTTCGGGGTGGTCGTCGACGACTTCACCGGTGTGTTGAACAGGCTGAGGCAAACGGGCGCCACATGGACCGAGCAGGCCGACTTCTTCGGCGGCCGGCGCGGCTTCACCCGCGACCCGGCCGGCAACCGGGTGGAGCTGCTCGAGCGGGCCGGCGAGCTGGCCTGAGACTGGGCTCAGCCCCCGCAGGCCGCGCAGCGGCCGAACACCTCGACGGTGTGGCTGACGTCGGAGTAGCCGTGCTCGGCGGCAACCCGGTCCGCCCATCTCTCGACCGCCGTATCCCGCACCTCCACGGTGCGACCGCAGTCGCGGCAGACCAGGTGGTGGTGGTGCGACTCGCTCGCGCACCAGCGGTAGGCGGCCTCGCCGTCCGCACCACGCAGGACGTCGACGGCACCCGACTCCGCCATGGCGGACAGGTTGCGGTAGACCGTGGTGAGACCGACCCGGCTGCCGCGGCGGTGCAGGTCGGCGTGCAGCTCCTGGGCGCTGCGGAAGCCGCCGGCGGCCTCGAGGGCGGCGGTGATCGCGTCCCGCTGGCGCGTCATGAGGCGCTCACCACGCCCCACATCGCGGTGATGCCGAGCAGGGTGGCGACCAGGGTCAGCCGCGACGGGTGCCGGCTGTGCGCCTCCGGCAGGATGTCGCCGGTCGCGAGGTAGAGCAGGAAGCCGGCGAAGAAGCCGAGGTAGAGCCCGAGCAGGTGGTCGGGCACCGTGAAGAACAGGGTGGACGTGGCGCCGAGCACTGGCGCGACGGCGTCCACGCCGAGCAGGACCAGCGAGCGGCGCGGGCTGTTGTCGTGCGACAGCATGATCGAGACGGTGTTCAGCCCGTCGGCGAAGTCGTGAGCGATCACCGCGATCGCTACGGTGACGCCCACCGCGGTCCCGGCCTGGAAGCCCAGGCCGATACCCAGCCCGTCCATGAAGGAGTGCGCAGCCAGAGCGAGCGCCGAGGTCAGCCCGACGGCAGGGTGGTGATGGTCGCCGTACTCGCCCTCGTGGGCGCCGTGCAGCGCCACCGTCCGCTCCAGCAGGTGCAAGACGACGAAGCCGGCGGCGAAGGCCAGCATCACCGTCGGTACGCCGCGCACCTCTCCGCCGGAGAGCACAAAGATCTCCGGCAGCAGGTCGAAGGCGACGACCCCGAGCAGTACGCCGGCCGTGAAGCCGAGCACAAGGTGCAGCCGGTCCTGGTTGCGCAGCGCGACCAGCCCGCCGAGCAGCGTGGAGACGAACGTGACCAGCGCGAGGGCGACCACCACGAGTCGTGACCATAGACGAGAACGACAACCATTTCCAACACGGTCGTGGCGGCTACGGTGGGCGCCCACCTGCCCGCACCCCCGGGAGTCGCCGAGTGCTCGTGGTCACCCGGTTCACCGTGCCGGAGACGGACGGGGAGTCCTTCGGCCGGAGCGCCCGCGAGGCGCTGGCCGCGCTGGCCGACCAGCCCGGTTACCGGGGCGGTCGGCTGGGCCGAGCCGCCGACGACCCCACAGCCTGGGTGATCACGACCGAATGGGCGGGCGTCGGCGCCTACCGCCGCGCGCTCTCGGCGTACGCCGTCAAGATCTCGGCGACCCCGCTGCTCAGCCGCGGCCACGAGGGCCCCAGCGCCTTCGAGGTGCTCTACGCCGACGGCCCGGGCGCTCCGGCCGGCAGGCCCAGCGGCAGGGCGAGATAGCCTCCAGGTGACCCGCCGACCGCCAGCCGGATGGAGAGCGCCGTGGCGACATCCACGTCCGACCGCATGGACACGATCGTCAGCCTGAGCAAGCGGCGAGGCCTGGTCTATCCCAGCAGCGAGATCTACGGCGGGTTGCGCGCCGCGTGGGACTACGGCCCGCTCGGCGTCGAGCTGAAGAACAACGTCAAGCGGGCCTGGTGGCGCTCCGTCGTACAGGAGCGCGACGACGTCGTGGGCCTGGACTCCTCGGTGATCCTCGCCCCCGCCGTGTGGGAGGCGAGTGGACACGTCAGCGGCTTCTCCGACCCGCTGACCGAGTGCCAGTCCTGCCACACCCGGCACCGCGCCGACCACCTGATCGAGGCGTACGCCGAGCGCCACGGCGGCGCCGAGCCCCCGAACGGCCTCGCCGACCTCGCCTGCCCGAACTGTGGCACCAAGGGGGCGTTCACCGAGCCGCGGCAGTTCAACGGCCTGCTGCGCACGCACCTCGGCCCCGTCGAGGACGAGGCGGGGCTGGCCTACCTGCGGCCGGAGACGGCGCAGGGCATCTTCGTCAACTACCTCAACGTGCAGACCTCCGCGCGCAAGCGGCCGCCGTTCGGCATCGGCCAGATCGGCAAGTCCTTCCGCAACGAGATCACACCGAGCAACTTCATCTTCCGCACCCGCGAGTTCGAGCAGATGGAGATGGAGTTCTTCGTGCCGCCGGACTCGGCGCCGGAGTGGTTCGACTACTGGCTGGCGGAGCGTCGACGGTGGTTCGTCGACCTCGGCGTCGACCCGGCCAACCTCCGCCTCTACGAGCACCCGGACGACAAGCGCTCGTTCTACAGCGCCCGTACCGTCGATATCGAGTACCGCTTCCGCTTCCCGCGCGCTGAGTGGGGCGAGCTCGAGGGGATCGCGAACCGGACCGACTACGACCTCACCGTCCACTCCAAGTCCTCCGGCGTGGACCTGTCCTACTTCGACCAGGACTCCGGGGAGCGCTACACGCCGTACGTCGTCGAACCCGCTCTCGGCGTCGACCGAGCGACCCTGGTCTTCCTGCTCGAGGCCTACGCGGAGGAGGAGGCGCCCAACGCCAAGGGCGGCGTCGACACGCGGGTGGTGCTCAAGCTGCATCCGCGGCTGGCGCCGGTGAAGGCCGCCGTACTGCCCCTATCGCGCAACGAGCGGCTGTCACCGGCGGCCCGGGACCTCGCCGCCGTGCTGCGCCGGCGCTGGAACTGCGACTTCGACGACGCCGGCTCGATCGGCCGCCGCTACCGCCGCCAGGACGAGGTCGGTACGCCGTACTGCGTCACCGTCGACTTCGACTCCCTCGATGACGGCGCCGCGACGGTGCGCGAGCGGGACGCGATGACGCAGGAACGGGTGTCGCTGGACCGGGTCGAGGACTACCTGGTCGAGCGGCTCGGTCCCTGCTGACCAGGCCCCGGCCCAGCCCGCCCGTGCCTCCCACTAAATCTTCTTGAGTCGGGAGGACTCAACCCTCGTTGGCAGAACGGACCGGTCCGGTAGAACGGGTGGATGAGGTCACGAGACGTCCGGCTGTACCTGGTGGGCCTGACCGCCTCGCTGATCGGTACCAGCGCGATGACGCTGGTCGCGGGGATTTGGGTGAAGACCCTGACCGGCAGCGCTTCGGCGGCGGCCCTGGTGTCGGTATGCGTGTTCGTGCCGGCGCTGCTGGCCCCGCTGGCCGGCCTGGTCGCCGACCGCGTTCCGCGGCGCCGACTCCTGCTCCTGGTCAACCTGTCGGCGGCGATCGGCCTGCTCCCGCTGCTGCTGGTGCGCTCCAGCAGCGGGGTGTGGGTGATCTTCGTGGTGATGCTCGGCTACGGGGTGGTGCTGGTCCTGATCGACCCGGCCGAGACGGCGCTGTTCACCGAGCTGGTGCCCGCCGAGGAACGCGGGCAGCTCAACGGGCTGCGCCTGACGCTCCAGGAGGGCGCCAAGCTTCTCGCTCCACTTGCCGGCGCGGGCCTGTTCGTGGTGCTCGGCGGCGGCCTGGTCGCGGCTCTGGACGCGGCGACCTTCCTCATCGCTGCGGTCGCAGTCACGCTGCTGCGGGCTCCCGGCTCACGGCCGGAACGGCGGGACCGGCTGTCGTGGCGCAGCGAGGTCACGGCCGGGCTGACCCATCTGCGCCGCACCCCGGGGCTGGGCCGGCTGGTCACGGTCGCGGCGCTGGCGATGGCCGTCTCCGGGCTCGCGGTGGCGGCGCAGTTCGCCCTGGTCGACGCGCTTAACCGGCCGCCCGCCTTCCTCGGGGTGCTGACCAGCCTGCTGGGCGCCGGCTCAATCTGCGCTGGTGTGACAAGCGGACGTGTCATGCGCCGCCACGACGAACGACACCTGGCCCTGCTCGGCCTGCTCGCCGGCGTAGCCGGCTACCTGCTCATCGCCACTGGCTGGCTGCCGGCGGTCGCGGTCGGCCAGGTCGTCTCCGGCTTCTACCTGCCCTGGGTCGTCATCGCCGCCATCACGGCCGGTCAGCGCCTCACCCCCGACCATCTGCAGGGCCGCGTGGCGGCGGCGATCACCCTGCTGCTGTTCGCCGCGCAACCCCTTACCCAAGCCGGCGGAGCGGCCTTGATCGGCGTACTGGACTACCACTCCGTCTA
>JAABUR0100009783.1_pt1 | contig 10697 bp, 15 predicted proteins | sample 5560091 | NCBI WGS metagenome assembly JAABUR01 (sample SAMN10711879, study PRJNA513375) | rock metagenome | isolation source: Antarctica rocks | place: Antarctica: Victoria Land, University Valley sud
TCTGCCTCGCTGCCGTCCGCCCGGCAGCCAGGATCCCTGCTTGATCTCATGGCGCCCGCGGCGGCCGCGGCGCGCGCGCCTGCCCGCGTGCGCCGCAGCAGAGCTGCCCCAGCATGCGTGCGCAGGACTGGCTGTGGCTGGCCCGACCCTGCCCTTGCTCAGACAGGGGCAGCCTGTGCTGCAGGGCGCGGACAGCGGCGGCGCCGCAACGCTGCACGACCCCATCCGCACGGCCGGCCGCCTGCGCGAGCGGGACGACGCCATACAAGCCGCGCGGTGCGAGCGCCCGGGGGTCGCCACCGGCCGCCCTGGGCAAGCGCGCTGGCAGCGTAGCCGGCCCCGCTGCCCGCGCGCCAGCCACGCAGCACGTCAGCCCACTTTGCCTGCGCGTTGGACGCGCAAAGCTCTGCTGATAGCTCGCTGCTGGCAAGGGCGCGAGGAGGCCACGGGATAAGTGCTCGCAGACAATGGCACAGGGCGTAGAATAGTCACGCTGTCGCGCAAAACGCGCCCCATGATGCGTGCGCGCGCCATGTGATGCCGTGTTCCCCCGTGCGGATCATCAGGCCCTGCTCCTTCCTCCATCCCGCGCGCTTGCAGCAGCACGCTGTTCTGACGGGGCTGGGACGACACACATTTTTCTGCATTCGAGTCCAAAACGCGCGCAGGCTGGCGGGCGCGCCCGGGCGCCTGAAGGACGCGGCGCGGCTGGCGGAGGTGGAGGCGCCCGGCGCGGCGTGCCTGGCGCTGCACCCGTTCCGCCCGCTGCTGGTGCGCGCCGCCTGCGCGGCCGCATGCCGTGCGCGCGCGCGGCCGCGCCGGACGCGCGCCGCCCGCCCGTTGCTGCCTCCCCTCTGTCACGGCGCTGGCGTTCTGCGCCCTTGGGAGACCGCAGCAGTCCCACGGGCTTCCATCCCCACAGCGTGCCTGCCATCGCGTCTGCCATCACGTCATGGCGAGCTATCACACCCTGAGAGCGGCGCTGGTGGTGGTGGATGCCCTAGCTCACCCCACCCTACCCTCCCTACTTGGACCTACCCCATCCTGAGCCGCGGCGCAGGTGACGGTGGACGCGCGCGGCGCGGCGCGTGTGCACAACTACCGCCATGCGGCGCCCACCAACGCCTTCCACCTGGCGGCCGGGCGGCCGACGCGCGTCGTCGCCCTCTGGCAGCTGAACCAGGTCCAGGTGCGCCGGCGCTTACCGCGCGCGTCAGGTCGCCACGCCCGGCGTGTGGAGTGCATGGCGCTCGACTGGCACGAGCCTGGCGCAACCAAGACTGCCGGGGGTTTGTCCCCATGTTGCGCAGCTTAATGGCCAGCAGCAAACACTCGCCGCAGCCTGGGCTGTCAGCAGCCGCGTGCGATACATGCGCCGTGCAAGCTAGGCGCTAGATCCAAGCTGCGGGGCTGTGCATTGATGCCGCTGTCCCTGCTCTTGGAATTTGGACGCTTGCAACCAACATGCCCCGTTACAAAACCCCCCACACCGTGCGGAGCAACCTCGCGCTCCGCCGGCGCTGCCCCGCCCGCGGCTGACCGCGCGCCCGGGGCGCCGGGCCGCAGGCGGGCCTGCTCATGGCGGCGTCGGCGTGCGGGGCCGTGTGTGTCTGGCGCGACTACACTTTCCGCAACACGCAGCGCCTGGCCGCGGCGTGGCCGGCAACCCCCCGCCCCCCAACCCCCCACCCCCGTGCCTGCCGAACCCTGCCGCGGCCCGGCCGGACGCGCACGGCGTGCTGTTGGCACTGCCCGTCGCCTGATGCACCAACGATGGGTCCTGGGTCTGGGCTGGCTTGGATGGTCTGTGGACTGTGTTAGGGAGGCACTCCAATATGACACAGCCATGGTCCGCAGTCGCTGGCATGCATATTTGGATTATGTGCAATGACAGGCAGCTCCCGTGCTGTCCTTTGAATCTTGAGCCAATCAAAAGGCACTTGGAAGAAAGCTGAGTGTTGGCGCACCTGGCAGGCGCTGACAGCAGCTGCGGCGCGCAGGCGGTGCCCGCCGTGCAGGACTGGAGCGCGTCGGCGGCCGCGGCGCCCGCGGCCTTCGAGTGGAGCGACGCGAGCGGCGTGCTGTTCGCCGCCGGCGGCGCCGCGCCGGCCGCCATCCACTGCTGGGACCTGGCGCAGGAGCGCTGCCTGGCGCAGGCGCGCCCAGCCGCCGCGCGCCGCTCCCCCTCCCTTGGAGTCCAGACTCCAGAGAAGGAGCTGCAGTCCACCGGAGCAACGTCGGTGCAACTGCGGGGACGGGGGCGTTAAAAAAGATAGCACCGGCAGTGCAGGAGGCACACGAGGCCGTCGCACACCACGCAGCTGGGCCCCCGTGTCGGTGCCATCAGAGCGCGTGCGGACTGGCTGGCGGCCCGGGCTTTGGATGCGGGTATGTCGCTCGCGTCATTGTGGTGCGTGTGCAGGCGGCGCGCGCCGGGAAGAAGCGGACCCGCTCACGCGACGGGCGATCAATCTACCCGGGGGCGCGTCTTCAACCCCCAAAGTGTGGGGGCGGGCGCGCAGGCGGTACAGGCGGGCGCAGCGGTGGAGCGCCTAGCGGCCGCGCGCTCGGCGCCGCTGCTGCTGGCCGGCTGTGCCGACGGGCGCGTGCAGCTGTTCGACCTGCGCGACCCGCGCGGCGCCGCCGCCACGCTGCAGGCGCCCTCCGCGTCCCCGCTGGTGCGGCGCCGGCCGCCCGGCACCGCTCGTGACGCGGGCCGCTGCGCTCGCGCGGCGGCCGCCCTGCGCGCTGCGCGCACCCGCGTTGGATCCCCAGCAGAGCAGAGAAGAGCAGAGCAGAGCAGAGCAGAGCAGAGCAGAGCAGAGCAGAGCAGAGCAGAGCAGAGCAGAGCAGAGCAGAGCAGAGCAGAGCAGTGCAGAGCGCCTGTCGCAGGCTGGATGTGGAGGAGGGCTTTGCGAGGGTCGGGGGGCGCGCAGGTGGGCCTGGTGGCCGAGGCGGGCGGCGCGGCGCACCAGGCGGTGGCGGGCACCGCGGCCGGCGAGCTGCACTTCCTGGACTACCGCATGGCGGCCGCGCCGCCGGCGCCGCCGCCGACGCCGCCGTCGCCCGGCGGCACGCCCTGGGGCGGCCCCGGCGGCGGCGCCGGCGCGGGCGGCGGCGAGGGCCGCGCCCGGCCCGCCGCGCGCATGGGCGTCTGGAAGACGGTCGCGGCCAGCGCGCGCGGCGCCATGCTGACCGGCCTGGTCGCGCACGAGCACGCGCCGCTGCTGGCCACGGCGACCGCGATGCATGTGCGCAGCCCTACCCTGCCCCTACCCTGGCGGCCGAAGCACGCCCCGCAGCCGCCGGGCGCGGCATTGCAAGCGCTGCGCGCGGCGCGCGGCTCGCCTCAGACAGCGCGGCGCCCGCTGCGCGGGCGCCCGGGCTGCCCGGCGCGCCTTGAAGCGCTGCGTGCTCCGGGCTGCCCGCTTCGCAGCTCGGCCGCCCGCCGGGCGGCGCTGCAGTGTGAGGCGCGAGCCGCGCGGCTCTGTGGCCAGGGGTGCCGCAGATGCCACCCAGTCAAATACCTGCATGATTAGGGTATAAATATAGAAATGTTTTCTGTCTGGCTGACAGCACCTTCACACTCACTTGAACAGCCGGGCGGCCTGGCGCGTAGACGGTCAAGCTGTGGAGCGTGCGCGGCGAGGCGCTGGGCGTCATCCGGCCGGCCGCCTCGCTGCTCAGCTCGCCGCGCGCCGCGCCCGGGCCCGCGCCGCTCGCCTGGCACCCGCTGACGCTGCTGCTGGCGGCCGGCGGCGCCGAGCCGGCCGTCTCCCTGTTCGGCATCCAGCCCACCCCCGCGCCGCCCCCCGTGTCTATGCCCTCGACGCCCGCACCCTAAGCCCGCACCTTGAGGGAAGGACGTGCTGCGCAGCAGGTCGGGCCTGCTTGCCAAACACAAGCAATGTGCCTTAGCGTTTCTTGCCGCGCAACGCCTGGTGCTGTGTTGGCAGCTGCATGGCCTGCGTTTGTGTCTGCTTCTGTGTGTTGCTGGACTTGCTGCCTGGCCCGCGGCCAAACCTACACGAAGGCGGGCGTTGAAGCAGTGCCGCCATACCCTAGACTGCATAAACAATGTCATGCTGTTTGCGCAGTGCATCTGGAGCGCTTGTTTAATGTTTGTGTGCGCTGCCCGGTGTAACATAACTTGACCAGCGTGCACGCGCGTGCACTGGCTCTCAAATCAGCAGGCGGCCAGCAGGCAGTCCTGTTTCAGCAGAGCCTGGACAGGCATCGCAGTCTGAAAACATCATGTCAACATGCTAGGCACCAGACCCCTCAGTCACCTACTGTCTCTCTCGATGTGTACAAATGCTCTCCAGCACAATTCAGGACCTTCACACGGAACTTTGCAGCCAGCAAGCACGTCCGCGGCAGCTTTCTATCAGTGATACACAGCCATACAGACCACTGTTGCCAAGGAGCTCAAGTGCTCGCAAGCGCTCACAGACGGCTCGCCGCGCGCGCGCACAGCCTGCTCGACGTTCATCAGGTGAGGCAGCGAGCACGGCATGCGGCTCCTGCCAGGTCAGCAGATCGCCTGCACCACTCGCGCCTTGCCGGACGCCCGCGGCGCACGCAGCACAAGCCGCACGGCGTCTGGCCGCACGGCGCAGCATCGGCGGACTCTGCAGGCCCCGTCGCGCCCGGCACGCGCGCTCTTGCTCGGCTCAGGCGCGACCAGGTCGGCTTCCATGCGCGCCCGGGGGCCGCGGCCACATGCCGCCCAGCCGGCGCGCGAGCGCTGCGAGTCATGCGGCCACGGGCTGCTTGGCGGAGTCCAGCGCCGCGGGCGCCTTGGCCGGCTTGCCGTGCTCCACGTGCGCGCCCTTGAACAGCTCGTCCAGCACCTCGGACAGCGTCGGGTGCGCGTGCACATTGAACTTGATGTCCTGCGCGCCCCAGCGCGCCGGCAGCTTCAGCGGCGCGTCAGACACGGCTGCTTTGACAATCTGGTCGCTGCACTGACTCCTGCCAGCTTCAGCGGCGCGTCCAATCACGGCTGCATTGCCGAACTGGTCGCTGCACGGACGCCTGCCGGCAGCATACATCCACACGCGTGGCGGGCGTATGTTTTGCATGCCCGCCCCGGGGGCGGCCTCAGGCGCGTCACGGGGCTTGCACAGCGCATGCCGCATCGCGCGCACATGCAGACAGCGCAGCCCGCGCTGGTCGCGCGGGGCGCGCGCGGCGCCGCCGCGCGCGGGCGGTAGTCGCATGCGAGTGGCGCACGTTCACGGTCTGGCGCGTGGCGACCGCGTTGGAGGCCTCGTGGATGAGGTCGGCGGCGTGCAGGCCGAAGATGTGCACGCCCAGGATCTCGCCGCTGTCCTTGCGGTAGATCATCTTGGCCATGCCCTCGCCCTCCTTCTCCGCCAGCGCCTGCCCCGGGGCGCCAGCGGTCAGCCGTGCGCGCTCGCGAGCGCCGACGCTCGGCGCGGCGCGGCCGGGCCTGCGACGTGCGCGCCGCCGCCAACCACCAACAAGGGTGCTCTGACTTTCACACACGCTCTCCGCCCGTCCTCTAGTACGCACACCGCCGCGCTAACCCTGGAGCTAACCCGACAGCACATCGAGGCCAGGCCAGCGCCGCGCGCCTTCGAGTTGGCCTTGAAGGATGTCTTCACGACGCCGACCTGCGCGCCGTAGCCGCCCGCGGCCGCGGCCTCGCGCGCCGCGTCCTCGGTCAGGCCCACGAAGGAGACCTCTGGGTGCGTGAAGCAGGCCGCGGGCACGCTGAGGTGGTTGAGCTCGTGCGGGCGGCCGCACATGTTCTCCACCGCGCTGATGCCCTGCGCGCTGGCCGCGTGCGCGAGCATGTACTTGCCTGCGCGCGGCGCGCGGGCGGCCATAGGTCTAGGGTTAGATTGGCGCGGCGACGTGCCGCCATGGACGGCGGCGCGCGTGCTGGCGCGCGCGCTCGCCCGGCGCGTGCAGCGCGCAGCTGCCACGCCAGAGCAGCGGCGCGCCGCACCTGCACCGCGTCTTGCCCCGCGCACGCAGGGCGCATGCCATCGGCCCCACCCGTTCGCTGTCGTCACCCGTGCGCCACGCGCGTGTCACAGCATTGGCCTGCAGCCCCAAGCCCTTGTCTACGCCCTGCTCAGGCCCCGCCCAGACCCTGCCGGGCGCAGCAGGGCGCGCACCGTTGGCGTCCCCGATGCAGTACACGTTGGGCACGGCCGCGCCGTCCTTCCCGAGCACCCGCATCTTCTCGTCGACCGGGACGAAGCCGCGCCGGTCCGTCTCGGCGCCCACGGCCGCCAGGTTCAGGCCCTGCCACGGCCGGCGCGCGGGTCAGGCGGGCCTGCGCGCGTCGAGCGTGCTCCCAGCGCCGCCCGCGCTGTGGCGCCGCAGCGAGGGCAGCGGATCAGCGCCTGTCGACACAGCATGAGGACGCCTCCTGGGCCACGCTTGACATTCACGGGACGCAGCCTTGCGGGCGCGCCTGCGTGAAGGGCGCGCGCCCGGTCGCGACCAGCACGGCGTCCACCTCCAGCGTGTCCACCACCTGCTTGGTCTTGAAGTCGGTCAGCTCCACCAGCACGGGCTTCACGCCCTGCACGCCTGCGCGCGCGCCCGGCCGTCCGCCCCTCAGCATGGCCCTGCCATGTCACACACGGCAATGTCGAATTGCCATTTGACACTGCCAAGTCTCTGCCATGAATTTACAAATCACAGTCGAGGCCGCTTGATCTGGGCGCAAATATAGTCGCGCAGATCCGCACAGCAATGGCGTGCATATGCGACCGTGGCCCGGGCCGCACCCGGCGTCACCTTGGTCGCCAGCACGCCGGTGTGCCAGTCGATCTTGCGCGGGTTGATGAGCACGCGCTGCGCCAGCTTGGCGATCTCCTTGTCGAAGCCGGGCATCAGGCCGTCCATGGCCTGCGGCCCGCCCAGCACCTCGCTCGTGTTGGCGTAGGCGGGGAGGGTTTGAGCCGCCGGCACTGTCGCCCAGTTTGGCAGCTGCTGGACGGCCGCGAGGGCTCGGCGGCAGCATTGCGCAACCTGCAGAGTTGCTTCGCGAAGCCCATACACACCACAACAGAAGATTGACGCCTTGCAGACAGAGCCAGGCTTATGACAGCCTCCCTTCAGGTGCTCCCAGACCGCTTCCCTTGAGAATATCGTGAACATCCTCGTACCCGCATGTGAACACCCTCGCACCCTAACCCTGCCGCAAGCGCACCTCAATGAAGGTGACCTCCGAGCCGAGCGCGGTGTACACGTCGGAGAACTCCAGGCCGATGTAGCCGGAGCCGATGATGGCGACCCACTTGGGGATCCACTCCAGCTTGAGCGCGTGGTCGCTGGTGAACACGGTCTTGCCGTCGATCGGGATGCCCGGCGGCACGAACGGCACGGAGCCCGTCGCGATGATGATGTCGCGCGCGCTCACCTCCCCGCCCACGTCCACGCGCCCTGCGACACAGCAAGCCGGCATCTCCACAATTCCTTTCACAGTTGAAAGTGAGCGAGCTTGCAGCGCCGCTATGGAGCAGAGCGGCGCCCGCTGCATGCGCCGGCGAGCGGCCGCCGCGCGCTGGTCAACCATTGACGAAGGCAGCGCGCGCACGTGCGGCCGGGCTGCTGCGCAGAGGCGGTGTGGGGAGCTCACCGGGCAGGTTGTACTTGATGCTGTGCGGGCCCGTGAGCTTGCCGGAGCCGATGAGGATGTCCTGCGCAGGCGCGCCACGCGCTCACCGGGGCTGGGATGCGCCGGGCGGTGCGGCAGCGGACTTGCTGCAGAGGCTCGCGCATGCGCCATGACGGCCAGCAGCGCCGCTGCGCTAGCAGACTCAGCTGCAAGAGCAGCAGCACAGGCGCTCACGTGACCGTGACATTTTGGCTGCCACACGCCTGGCCGTGCCTGCCTGCATCCTTGATGCAGGTCGAGACACGACCGCGGGCAGGGCGTCCGGCGGGCGCGCGCACCACGCCGATGGCCTCCAGCGAGCGCTTGAGGTTGGTCTGGATGGTGCTCGCCAGGTTGTTGGCGTGGTCCGCGATGGGCTGGCGCTCGAACGACACCGCGCCCACCTGGCGACAGACACGTCCCTGTTTGCGGCAGCGCGAGCAGCGCAGATGTGCACCAGGACCGGACGCGGCGCACAGCAAACATCTAGAGGGCTTCTGCCTGAACGTCTGCCCGCACACAAGCTGCCAGGGGCAGCCCTGCCTTAAGCGCACCATTGGACCAGGGCATTTTGCCCGCTACGCGAACATCACCCGGGAGGTCACCTGGATGCCCATGGACTTGAGGTGCATGGTGTTCTGCAGCTCGCGCACGCGGCCCGACGCGGCCAGCAGCGCCTTGGACGGCACGCAGCCGCGGTTCACGCACGTGCCACCGATGTCGTGCCCCTCGATGATGGCTACCTTCAGGCCCTGCGCGCGCGCGCGCGCGCGCCTCTTCTACGAGCCGGCGGGCACACGCCTGCTCCCTGTGCAGGTGGCGCAGCCTCAGCATTCACAGGGCGCCCTGCGGCGAAGCCCGTCGTCCACGCCCGCTGAGCAAGTCGCCGCAGAGGGTGCGCGCTCCAGCGCCTGTTTGCACGGTGCCCCCAGCAGGCCCGGCAGCGCCAAGCAGGCCAGCGAGTTGCACGCCAACGCAGCGCTCGGGGGCGTCTGTCCCCGGCAGTCAGGAAGCCTGGCGCGCTAGGCGCGTCGGCACGCAGCGCAGGCCATGCCGGTGTCAGCATGCGGCCGTGAACTCACACACTCGACGGCGTGCAGCGCCGCGCCGTGCCCGCCCACGCCGCAGCCGATGATGACCAAGTCGTAGTCATACTTATGGCCGGCTTGGGCGACTGTGGCGGGCGTGGCCCGCCTGCGCTCCGCTCGCCTGGCCGCGAGCCTGCACTGCGCCGATTGGGGTGAGAGGCCAGCCTCACCAGTAGTGCATGGCTTGATCCAGGCCTGGTCAGAGAAAGGTGGCTGCAGTTGTATCACTGCTCACTTATCTGTGCCAAGCAAGCTCGGGCGCAGGTCCGTGAGCATGAAAGTGCATTCCTCGCACCTGCGTGACCGCACTGGGCACCCAGCCCGCGCTCTGCAGCTATGCAACTCTGCGGCTGGGTGTGCTACACCCGCAAACGGCGCAAAGCGCGCGCAAGGGGCGCGCGGGGCCTGCGGTGCGGCCCTGCAGGGCAGGCCGCAATGCAGAAGAGCAGAGGACATCGTGCTCAGTCACAGGGAGCGGGCAGACGCGTCTGCCAGGCGGAGCGGAGTACCGAGTAACTAGCGGTGGGCACTGAACCCCCCAGGGTTGTGCGCATGGCTCTCGAGAGTTTGCCGAGCTAGCAAAAAAATAAAATAAGGGAGATTTCGAGCCTTTCAGCAGGTTCAAATGTCGAGCCAGCGCCGGACGGCCAGGGCGCAGCCTTGCTGCGGCTGTGCCTGAGGGATGGCGACACATTCTATTCTGCCAAGGCGAAGGCGGAGCTCCTGCGCGCCCTGGGAGTACCCGAGCTGGCACCGTGCACTGTCATATCTATCAAGCGCGGGAATTTCACTACACGGACACAAGGACTTGCGCTGACGTTCCGTCGCAGCAGTGACCTGGAAGGCGTGCACATGTATGGGCCCGCAAGCTTGTCTGCTTCAGCCACGAGCCGGAGCGTGCTGTCAGCTGACTACAGTGCACGCGTGCAGGTCAGCGCACGTCCTTTTGTCCGTGTACGTGAGATCATCGCGCTTGATGGAAGTGCATGTGCACGGTGCCAGCTCGTGTAGTCCAAGGGCCTGCAGGACCTCCGCCTCTGCCTTGACAGGAAAGGTGGTGTCGCCATCGCTTAAGCACAGCCGCAGCAAGGCTGCGCGCTGGCCCTCCGGCGCTGGCTCGACCTTTGAGTCTGCAGCAAACGCGCATCCGGGTCAGCACGGCGCGCGCTTGCTGCCCTGCTGCATGCCGTCCTATGTGCATGACAGGTTCGGGGAGCTGACTTGAGGGGATGTGCTGTGAGGTGAGGGCTGTCATGTGACACGGAGCCGGGCAGGGGAGAGAGTGGGGCAGAGCACAGAAACAAAAGCGCAACTTGTACCTGTACCTCGGCAATGGTACAGGTGCAGTGGACACACCACAACAGGAGTTCTGACACAGAACAAAGCAAAACAGCACTGCACAGAAAACTGGTGCTCACCTGATCAACTCCTAGAACCCCATACTTGTCAGTGTACACACCCTCCAAGCCGTCCCCATGCACGTTGGGCACTGCGAAGTTGATGTGGTCCTGCGCGTCGAAGCCAGACGCAGCGACATACAACTGACCGCGGGAAAAGACGCTGCAGGGCAGGCAGACACCCATGCGCTGCAGCATCTTTCCCTGCGCCTTGTTGATGGTCACTGCAAGAGCCGGCCGCACAGGGAAGGGGGCGGCCGGCTCTTGCAGTGGCGGCGGACAAACTTGGACGGGCAGGTCCTGCTCGGAAGGAGATATTGTTATACCTGGGCGCACGAGTGCACCTTGCCAGCAAGCGCGCCGCCGACCACCTCGCAGTCCAGCGCAAAGCACACCAGACCCTTTGACGAACGGCGGATTTGCCAGGAGTCGCCGCCAAATTCAATCTGCTTGCAGCCAAACTGCAGGTCGGTGCACATCACAACGCGCGCAGAGCAGTCATGCGCCTTGTACGCATACCGGTGCTCCGTGGAGGCCTCGTCCAACTGGCCACCTTGATCAGTTCCACCG
>JAABUR0100009784.1_pt1 | contig 10696 bp, 13 predicted proteins | sample 5560091 | NCBI WGS metagenome assembly JAABUR01 (sample SAMN10711879, study PRJNA513375) | rock metagenome | isolation source: Antarctica rocks | place: Antarctica: Victoria Land, University Valley sud
CCGCCGGCAAGCCCGCAGCCAATACGAGGCATCTGGATGTCCGCGTTGCGCTCGTGGGCGAACGTGCGGAGACGGCCCAGGCATTCCCGAAGGGCCTCATAACGGATAGGCGGCGTTGAGCCGCGCCGGGAAATGCCGTGCTGCCCAATCATATTCGCCACCCAAACCTGCGGGGCAACTTCCACAAATTGTACCTGCCCCAGCGCAAAAGGCGGATCTGTCTTTCGCCAGGATCAGTCTCGGTACTGCGCCTCTGCCTCTGGGTAGCGCTTCGCGAGCGGCAGCACGAAGCCCTTGCCCCACGCCCCAATGTCGTTGCAGAGGTGGGCGATAATGCAGCGGCCATTCCCTACCGGCAGCGTCGCATCACCCGTGCCGTAAAACAGTTCAGGCGGCAGGATTTCCTTGCCAACATCCGGTCCCCAATCCACCGCAGGATGACGGTTCTCCTCCGTAATGTCCGCCACCATGTCCTCTATATTATACTTCTATATTATACTTCGATTTACGCATCAACCTTTAATCCCACCAGAGGGCATACACCTGGTAGCCGGGAAGAAGTTCAGGGGCATGGAACGGTTTGTCGCCGAAGTAACCCTCCTGAATTTCGTCAGGAAAAAGGGCTGCTGCCCAAGCCTGTATGTCTTGAATGGGTGCCCTCGTGAGAACATAAACGACTTCCGAAAACAGCCAATCTGTGCTGCCAGCGCTGTCCGCCCCGTTAAGGTCATCGATCTCCACCAAAACATCCTGAACGTCCGCGCGCTCCCGCACAGCCTTTAGTACCTCATAAAAGCCCTGCGGCCCAGGATGCGGCGCAGTCGGTACAGGGTACGGCAGTTTAGGGTGCGGCGGTCCAGGGTGCAGCATCCGCCTCAGCCACCCTCGCGTGTCAGGAGGAGGCTCTCCATACGGCCCATCAAGATTGCAACCGATGGAAGCGTAGTCATCGTTGCCTTCAAAGAATTCTTCTAAGCTGACAACCGGCTTCGTCGGCTCACTTACGGCTTCTTTCTGACTCTTAATTCGGACGATCAGTTGATCCCGTTGTGTCATGTCCCCAAACCCATACGGCTTAGATGCCCGCGTCGTCGTCTTCCGGCTCGGCGAAGGGCTTGTAGGCGCGGTAGATGGTCTTCCACAGGACGTAGCCCATGACCATGTTCTCGTCGAGGGCGGGGTTGCCGGAGCCGGCGCCCCGGTCGCCGCCGAAGCGGGTGGCCCAGAAGGCGCCGGTGCCGTGGCGGCCGTCGTCTACGCGGGTGCGGAGGACGCTCTGGATGAAGTGCTCGGAGGCGTCTTTGTTTTGGCTGTCAATGCAGGCGACGATGCCGATCTTGGCGTTGATGATGCGGATGGCTTCCGTGATGTTCTTTACGCGGGTCAAGACGCCGACGGGGCCGAAGATTTCGGTCGTGTAGAGGACGTTTTCCGGGCCGACGTTTTCGAGGAGGGTGAAGGGGACGTAGCAGCCTTCGCCCGCCAGCGACTCAGGGACGGCGATCTGGTGGCGGATATTTGCCCCCTGCCCCACCGACTGCTCGACCAGGCCCAGGACGCGGGCCTGCTGCTCTTCGGAGACGAGCGGCGGGAGCGAGTAGCGGCCCGGCGTCCTGTCGGCCTCGGCGAGTTCGGGGGAGGAGCCGTCGCCGGTGACGATGCCTTTGGTCTCTTCAATCGCGGCAGCGACGAAGGCGTCATAGACAGACTCGTCGCACAGGGCTTCCTGGATGGACGTGCAGCGCTGGCCGCCCGTGATGGTCTTGCCGTAGACGAAGTTCTTGGCGGCGCGGGCGATGTCGGCGTCCTTGTGGACATAAAAGAGGTTGATGCCCCCAACTTCCTTCATCACGCGCTTGCCCAGGCCGCTGGCCGTGGCGTCCACGGCGTCGCCGACAGGTTTGGAGCCAGTGAAGGAGAGGCACTTGACGACCGGGTGCGTCGTGACCGCCTGCCCCGGCCAGACGTCGCCGCTGACCATGTTGAACGTGCCGGGGGGGACGGTCACGCCGAGCTTTTCTTTGGCCCACGCGAACGCTTCATCTAAAGCGGCGGCGATGGCCTGAGACGATTCGGGGATAAGATGCGACGGCTTCCAGACAACGGTGTTGCCGGTCACGAGCGCGGCGACGACTTGGGCGACGGGGATGGCGACGGGGAAGTTGAACGGGGTGATGATGGCCGCCACGCCGCGCGGCTCCAGGCGAGACTCCATGACCACGCCGTCAATGTTCTTCTGGTACGTCTCGCCTTTGAGCGACAGGCCCTGCGGGGCGACGCACTCAACGACGCCGATGGCTTCGTCCAGGTCCAGTTTGCAGTCAAAGAGCGTCTTGCCCATCTCGCGGCTCATGGTCTGCTGGAAGTCTTCGTACCGGGCGTACATGATCTGGGCCAGGTGCAGGAAGATTTTCGTTTTGACGTTGCCGCTGACCGCGCGCCAGGCGGGGAAGGCGGCATCCGCCGCGATCATGGCATTGTCCACTTCCCGGTCGGTCGTCTCGGAGACATAGCCCAGGACTTGCGACTTGTGGGCGGGAACGATGTTCGGCAGGAGCGTCTCGGAGAGGGAGTCGCGCCACTCACCAGCCACATAAATCTGATAAGTGCGGCTATTCAGTTTGGGGACGAACATTTCTTTCTCCTAGCGGATGGACAAACACGCCAGCGCGGTGATCTCGGCGATCTCGCCTAGAGCGGCGCAGAGGGGCCGGTTCAGGCCGCCGAGCAGGCGATTCACTCCCGCCGCAGTCGGGGCGGCGACAAGGGCGACAGCAAGCAGGGTCAGCAGGCCGCGCGTGGGCAGCACAGCCCCGCAGACGATGGCGACGACGGTGGCGGCCAGGAACTCGCCCGGCCCGGCCTCGGCCAAGGCGGGTCCGCTTTCGCCCGTCGCGGCGACGGGGAAGGCGCTGTAAGCGAAGGCCACGGCCCAGCCGCCGGTGACGCCGGCCAGGACCAGGGCGGGCCAGGCGATGGCGCCCGGCAGGGCGGCCAGGAACGCCAGCCGCAGGGCGAGAAACGCGCCGAGCGCGATGAGGCCGGTCGTGCCGCGTCGCGGGTCGCGCATGACGGCAAAGGCGCGCGTCCGATCCCCGCCCCCGCCGTGGGCGGTCAGGCCGTCGGCGGCGCGGGCGATGCCGCCCAGGCCGCGCCCGCCCGTGAGGAGCAGCCCAGCGGCCAGGGTCAGCGCGGCGGGCACGAGGGGCTGCCCGGTCCACAGCCGGCTGCTCCCCGCCCAGACGGCGGCCAGCAGCGCGCCGACGAACCCGCCGATCAGGGGAAATAAGAATACGGCGCGGCGCGCTTCCTCCCGAGTCGGCGTCAGGTCGGTTTGGGCCGGCAGCCGCGTCAGCGCCTGAACCGCAAGGGCGAATGAGTTCCACATGATGTTATGGGACGAAGATAGGCAAGGCGCGCGGGACTACGGAAATTTCGATGGGCGTCTCGCCGAACGTGTCCCCGTCCATTTGCCCTTGAATCGGCGGGTCGGACTCCAGGACTAGGTGCTTGCCCCGGTAGTAGCGGACGCGCGGGTCGCGCAGATGCCGCCGGGCGAGGACCGCCATCATTTGCGTCGCGAAGCCGACCCGGTCCCCGCGCGCGCGCTCAAAGACGCAGACGTCCAGCCAGCCGTCGTCCAGAGCGGCAAAGGGAGCCAGCTTGATCTGCCGGTAGGCATACGACGCGGCATTGGCGACCACGACAAGAAAGGCTTCCGAGCGGACCTCCTCGCCGTCCAGCCGCAGGCGGACCTGCGTGCTGCGGTATGTCGCCAGCGCCCCCACGGTGGCGAAGGCATAAGCGGCGGGGCCGAGAAGCGCCTTGACCGGCCGCAGGACCTCCCGGACCACCTGAGCGTCGAACCCAAAGCCGGCCATCAGCACGAAATGCCGCCCCCCGGCCAGGCCGGCATCAATGCGCCGCGTCCGCCCGGCCCGCAGCAGGGCCAGCGTGGCGTCGAGATCGGCGACCGGCAGGCCAAGCTCATGCGCGAGGACGTTCTGCGTCCCCACCGGCACCAGGCCGAGCGGCAGCGCCTCCCCTGGCATGCCGGTGGCCAGCAGGCCGTTCACCACCTCGTTGACGGTGCCGTCGCCGCCGGCCGCCAGCACGGCCCCGTAACCGTTCCCCGCCGCCTCGCGCGCCGCGCGTTCCGCATCTCCGCGCTCCTGTGTGACCACCACGCCGCCAAGAACGGGGGCCAGTGCGGCCTGGAGCGCTTCCAGCGCCTCCGGCACCCGCCCCTGCCCTGCCGACGGGTTGACAATCAATAGGGTAGGACTTTCGCTTGCGCTTGCTTCCAAATTATTTATAGCCACTAATATTAGACAACAACGTCCGAAATTCCTAGAATAGCCTAGAGTGAAGCGAAAGTCCTATAGGGATTTCAGTGCTGGCACACGCCAGTCGCCCATCAGCAGTCGAATACCAACCAGCAAATGTCATTTCGCAACCGCTGATCGTCCAGGACAAGATCGCGAATCGCATCCGGCAGCTGGTCACGCTGCCAGCGGCACTCAAGCCGGCCGGTACTCTCGCCCTCGCCTACAGGCGCAGCCGCGCGAGCGGCCTTGATCGCGTAGGCTGCAGCGCCGAGCTCGTGCGCGGCGACATGCGCGACCGCCGCCGCCTGACCGGCAGCATACGCGGCATGGCGCGCCGCGCCGCTCAGATCCCTGGCCGCCACGTTCGCCGCACCAGCCGCTTCCCGGGCCTGGGACATCGTGATCTCGCCGCGCGCCCATACCCGAACGTGCTCAATTGCGTGACGCGGCCGCGAGTCCGAAGGCTTCGCCGACTCGAAGAGGTACAGGACGTGCTCCGCACATGCGGCCGCCCACGAGGCGAGAAGGTGATGGTCTGAATCCGTGAGCGTCCCACCGCGGCGGATGGTGATGAAGCGAGGGTCGCGATCTTTGGGGAGGATCATGCTGCACCTTTTATGAACACATGTCCCTGCCGCTTCTTCTCTTGCAACAGTATCAGAGCCTCTGCCAATTCAGACCCTTCTACTAGTTCAGAAACAATGTTGTGGTCTAAGTCGTCCTCCGCTGCGCTGGCCGGTTCCCAAGCCATAAGTATGTAGGGATAGATTTCCATCGCTTTAGTATATCAGCATCTTAATTGGGTAGTGGTTCACATTTAGTTGCTGATCCTTCTCTGGATACGCCTGTTGTGGTCGTGTAAGAACAGGAGCAGGCAGATCTCGTGCATCTGGTCGTTCTTGGAGAACGAGAGCGTCCGCCGGACGAAGCGAGCTAACCGCTGACGCAGAACGTTGTTGAACCGCTCGATATGGCAGGTCTGGCCTTCGCCCTTGCCCGTGGCCTGATGCTGCTCCTGCGGGATCACCGCCTGGTAGGCATTCCAGAAGTCCGTGAACACTCGCCCACTCCTGTACGAAGGAGGCACCCGTGCCCACAGCAGGGCGCACGTCACCTCGCTGCGGTCACCCACCGCATAGGCGACAATATAGGCGACGCTCTGGCGGGTGCGGTGGCATTGGGCCAGCCACACCCAGCGCTTGTTCTTGCGGAAGCCGACGAACGACCACATTTCGTCGAGTTCGAGTACGTCCTCAGGCTGGGCCTGCACCAGCGTCTGACTCAGGGGCGGCAGGCTCTTGGCTTTTTTTTAGCCACTTACCGACGGTGCGGCGGCTGACGCCGAAGACGCGCACCAGCCCACGTTGAGACATGCGTTCCTGGTAGGCGGCCAGGATCATCGCCTTGCGCTGCGGGTCGGCGCCGGGCGGGGTTGTCCCGCCAGGTCTTTTTGCAGTCACGGCACTGGTAGCGCTGCTTGCCGCTCTGGTGGCCGTTGCGTTTGACGTTGGCGCAGGCAGGACAATCAGGCAATGGGAGAGGCAGTGGCTATTCCATGACAGCCAGTGTACCAGAAACTACCGTGTACCACTACCGGGATTTCATCCGTGCTGTGATTGTAGCACACGGCGTTCCCTTTGACGCACATCGCCGAATTTCCCCGGTAAATTGCTCTCAAGAACTTGAAGAGATATGCCGATAATGGGCTTGTAAAGCCGGATGTTCCGGCACGAGCTTTCCGCTGGGACCTGAGAAACGAGGCCAATCCGATATGCAACACCGCGCTTTTTCCCCCCGCAAAAATCCGCGCCTGCGACGGCAGGCAGGGTTTACCCTCGTCGAGATCATGATCGTGGTGCTGATCATCGGGGTACTGCTCAACATCGCCTTGCCCTCATTCATCGGCGCGCGCGACAAGGCGCAGGCGCGGTCCTGCGTCAAGAACTTGAGCGATTTCCAGACCGCCAAGGAGCAATACGCGATGGAAAACAAAATCCCCGCGAGCAACACGACTGCGGTAATGTGGTCACAGATTTCTCCGTACATAAAAGCGCCGTCAGGTACGGATGCGACCTACGGGCCGTTCTGTCCGACGCGGGGCGACCACTACAATTATCAGCCTTTGGCGGTATCGCCGACCTGTGGCTATGGCGCTTCGGCCGCTAATCCGCTGGCGCTTCATCAGCTTTGATCTTTATCGTCCTTTTCAATTTTTCCCTGTGACAATTGCTTGTTTTCCCTGTCACAACTCAGCCCCCGCCGCAAGGCGGGGGTCTTTTTTGTCCCCAGCCGGTATACTCTCACCCATGGGGATTGCGCAAACAATCATCGTCCACCCGGAGTGGGTCGCGGCGCAGGACCCGGCGCGCTGGCTGACGGGGTCGGAGCTGGCCGTTTACAATGCCTGGCCGTCCGAGACGCGCCGCGCGGAGTGGCTGGCGGGACGGCTGGCGGCGAAGCGGCTTGTTGGGGAGACATTCGGGCTGCCGCCGCTGGATTTCGCCATCGGCCGCCAGGGCAGTGCCCCCTGCATTCTCAGCGCCGAAGTCCCACCCGTAACGCTGTCCCTTTCGCACAGCCACGGGCTGGGCGCGGCGACAGTCTCGGACAGTCAGCGGGAAGGGAGCGTGGGGGTGGATGTGCAGCGCATTCGGCCCGTACACCGCGGCCTGTGCGCGCGCATCTTTACACCGGACGAGCGGGAGGAGATTGCCGACCATTTCGGTTCCGAGGACCACACGGCGGGGATGCTTCTGTTCTGGGCGCTGAAAGAAGCGGCGATCAAAGCCCGGCGCGTCGCGTGGGGGCGCCCCCTGCGCGAGATCGAGGCGCGGCTGACGGGAGAGGGCAACGCCGCCGTCCTGATGACCGGCGAAGCCTCGATGACGGCGGCTTATGAGCGGGTAGACGGCTGGTGGCTGGCACGGGTCGTGCGGCCTCTGACTAGTGGTGGTTCATCAGGGAAGTGACCGCAAAGGCGGCCCTCACAGTAAATCGCGGGAAGCCCCTGCGCTTTAGGATTTATTCTTTAGCCAGGGGAGGGATAGCGACACGCCTTTCCGAAGGCGTGATATTGCTGTCTGTTGGGTATAATGTCTATGCTTGCGAGTTTTCAGAAAGCCTCTCGTCTGCCAGTCAGACGCTATTCGTCCAGGTTTTCTCAGGAACTGAGCCAGAGCGGTAGACAAACGCCTCGTGCATGAGGAAGGCACCTTCGCTGCGATGCACAGCAATTGCGAACACGGTTATGTGAGTTCCGCTCTGATCTCGACGAATGTCTCTTCCTGCTTGCAGGAGGAAGACAAGGGCTGCCCTGGCAATCGGGTGCTACACCTTGTTGCCTAACGTAACCCAGCCTATTGTTCTCCGCCTGTCTTCGGACAGGAATTGGAAGGACAAGTCCTTCGGCCAAAAGCCCCTGTGCTTTAGCCAGGGGATCGGTTACAAGTCGAAATCCATTGTGCGGATAACGTCTATGGACTTGTAGAGGCGCTCAGTATCATCGGCCAGCGGCTCGAACTGACGATCCGTGTGACAATTCCCCGTGGCTAAAGCCAGGGGCTTCCCAGGTTCTTCCCCTGTGCATTGTTGCCCCAATGCAGTTGCCCCAATGCAGTTGCCCCAATGCAAGTGTCCTCAGAGTTTCTGGGACTTCGTTACGGCACTACCCTCAGTGTTTTACGCAGGTGGGATTAACGCTTCGTTACCTGCAACCGCCAGAACACTGATTTTCAAGGTGCTGACACCATTGTACCCGATGCGAACACAGATGTACCCGATGCGAGCACAGCTTCGCAAGGCCAAAGAACAAGAAAGAGAACGTCTTCGGAACTAGTTCCTGCTTCGCAGGAAAGACGTTGAGCCTTATACAAAGTAATGCCCTCCTGGGCATACATCCCCGTGGCTAAAGAATAAATCCTAAAGCCAGGGACCTTACGGCTCTAATTGGTAAAACTTGCGGCGTCTCTCCGTTACGGACGGGTCTTCGTCCTCCACAGGGATCAGGTCTAGGGCGACGCCGATGAGGCCAAAGACGCCGGACACCCGCAACGCCTGGAACTGCGTGAACAAGAGCAGCCTTTCACCAATGCTGCGTCCCTGATTATCCGTCTGTTGTTTCCGGCTGTGCCTCACCTCTACGCCACAGCAGCATCACCCCCAAGATCAGCAGCAGCAGCCCGAAGAGGATGACGGCGTTCCGGTCGGTGAGCGTCGTCACAGCCCACAGCGCCCCCGACAGGCCGCCGAAGACCGCGCCCACTGAAAGCCACGTCGCCGCCTGCGGCTCCACATCGCCGCGCCGCGCGTGGATGAGCATCCCCGGCAGCGACGCCAGGGCGAGGACGACCAGGGCGGTCCCCTCGGCGGCGTGCGGCGGCATCGCCAGACCGTAGATCGCCGCCGGGACCATCAGGACGCCGCCCAGCCCGATGATGCGGCTGACGAATCCCACGACGCCCGCGATCAAAGCCGCCTGGGGGTACAGCCAGGGTCGGTGAACGAAATCCGCGTGCCACGGAAGATGGGCGCCGAACAGTCCCAGCCCCTGCGCCAGCATCGCCAGCCCTCCCGCGATCACGAACGCCCCCCACAGCCACGGCAGGCGGTCCAAGATGGGCAGCCGCGCGGCCGCGCGCTCGCCCCAGGCCGCGCCGACGACCTGGCAGACAGCCAGCAGCAGGGCCAGCCACCCCAGGACGAACCCATGCTGCGCGTAGGAGAGGATGGAAGCGAAGGCGGCGAAGAACGTGGTCGCCAGCCCCACGCCCACGGCGCGCGCCGGGCGCAGGCCGAGCAGCGACCGGACGGCGGGGACGGCGAAGACGCTGCCGGCGATGGCGGTCAGGCCGGTCAGCAGCCCCAGCGGCAGGCCAAACAGAAACAAGATCAGGTTTTTGAGGTACGATAGGTTGGGACGCGCCATGACGCCCAGTATACCCGACATGACGATTTGCCGTATAATTTCGTGCCCGCAGCCGGTTGACTACCGGGTCGCCCTCGCCTGGCAGTATGCGCTGGCCGAGCAGCGGCAGCACGGGGACATCCCGGATACGCTGCTGCTGCTGGAACACCCGCCGACGATCACGCTGGGCCGGCGGAGCGACGCGGCGGACCTGCGGACGGATGAAGCGAGCCTGCGGGCGCGCGGCATCGCGGTCGAGCGCGTGGACCGGGGCGGCGAGATCAGCTATCACGCGCCGGGCCAGCTTGTCGGCTACCCCATTTTGGACCTGCGCCGGCGCGGGCAGGACCTGCACCGCTACCTGCGCGATCTGGAAGAAGTCATAATCCAAACGCTGGCCGTCTACGGGCTGGAAGGCGAGCGCGTGCCGGGGCGGACCGGGGTCTGGGCGGACGACCGCAAGATCGCCGCCATCGGTATCAAAGTCTCGCGCTGGGTCTCGCTGCACGGCTGGGCGCTGAACATCACGACGGACCTGACACCCTTCCGCCGGGATTTCGTCCCCTGCGGCATCCGCGACCGGGACGTGACCTCGCTGGCCGAGCTTCTGCCGGGCTGCACGCCGGAGCGGGCTGATGTGGAGGGGGCGCTGCTGGCGGCGTTTGCCGAAGTGTTTCAGGCTGATTTGGATTTTTCTGCCGAAAAGCTTGACAATGAATGATTAGCCGGCGTATAATGAGGAAACAAATGGAGAACGAAGGATCATTCCCAAAAATTCCGCCGAAGGCGGAGGTTCTGCGGAAGGTAGCCCAGCGCTACCCGGAGGTAGAGCCGGATGCAATGGAAGTCCTAATCAACATCCAGCGCGTCTGCAAAGCCGCGCAGTGTGACACCAGCCAGTTCTTGGAGCCTTACAAGCTGTCGGAAGGAAAGTTTTATGTGCTGGCTTATCTGTTCTCCGCTGAACTTTTGGACGCCCCGGCCCCCAGCCCCTCGGAAATCGCCGAACATGTGGGAGTGACGCGCGCGACCATTACGGGCCTGCTGGATGGGCTGGAACGTGACGGCTTCCTGGAGCGGCGGCATGACAGCCGTGATCGGCGGGCGCTGACCATTCACATGACGGTGAAGACTCGCGGGTTCCTCGACGAGTTCATTCCCAGCCATTCACGCCGAATCAACTCGATCATGGCGAATTTAAGCCAGGACGAGCGACGGCAGCTCACCGCGCTTTTATCCAAAATAGAGACGTAGAGTGGGTGCTGTTTACAGCAAAGACGGCTTGTATTGCGTTCATTTAATTAGCCAACATATAATATGCAACCGTTTGATAAGGAGACACACCATGGCTGAGATGATTGGACGGCGGCGCGACGGCCGCCCCATGCGGAACAGCCAGAAGAGGAACGGGGAACAGCCATCCACTCCTGTTTCACCGTCCCGGCCGGCGCTCGCCGATGCGGCG
>JAABUR0100009788.1_pt1 | contig 10695 bp, 7 predicted proteins | sample 5560091 | NCBI WGS metagenome assembly JAABUR01 (sample SAMN10711879, study PRJNA513375) | rock metagenome | isolation source: Antarctica rocks | place: Antarctica: Victoria Land, University Valley sud
ACCGCGACGGACCGCTTCGCCACCGGCGAGGTCAAGGTTCGCGCCCCGTTCGTGGGCTCGACGGTGGAACGAGCGATCGTGTCAGGGCTGAAGGAGCACCTCGGCGAGGAGGTCGACGTGGTCGAACACTGGCTCGCCGGACGCACCTGAGCGGCTCAGGACCTACGCGAAAGGTAGGACCGCCGTCCGGCTCGCCGTTCTCCGGCTTCGCCGGAACGAGCGCCGTGCTCATGGGTCGCTCGCCTATCGGCTCGACTCCTTACGCGAAGCGGGCGTCGCGCTCCTCCCGCAGCTTCTGGAAGCGCTCGGGCCCGATGGACACGAAGATGGCCTCCGCCTCGGCGGTGAGCACGTCGCCGGCGAACATGCGCCCCACGGTGAACACCTTGCGACCCTCGGTCCGGTCCAGCTCACCCTCGATGCGCAGGGCCGTGTGCAGCGGCGTCGGGCTCCGGTAGCGCACGATCAGCGTGCCGGTCATTCCGGGGCTGCCTGACACCGTCTGGGCCGCGCCGAGCACCTCGTCGAACGCGGCGGCGACGTACCCGCCGTGGACGCAGCCGGGCGGGCCCTCATAGGCCGACCCGAACGTCACCGTGGCCTGCACCACGTCATCGACCATCTCCAGCGTGACCGGGGGGGAGAGGGGGTTGGCCCGGCCGATGATCGGGCTGTGGTCGAAGAAGGCGTCCGGCTCGGCCCCGGCCATGGCCGACTCGGACACGCCGTCGTAGATGCTGCGGGGGTGGTCGGCGGTGAACGGGGCCACGAGGCGCTCGAGCTCGTCGGCGGTCTCGGCGATCAGGGCCTCGGAGGCGTCGGTCCCCACCAGGCCCTCGATGAGGGCACGGGTGGCGGCGGCCACCCGCCGGAGCTCGACCCGCCGGGACGACACCTCGCCATCGGTGGCCGCCAGCAGCCGGGGGGACAGGATCGTCTCGGGGATGCCCTCGCCGGGGTCGGCATCGGAACGAGGTGTGCGGTCGGGATCAGGCAAGGGTTCCTCCGGCATCAGGTGGCGACGTCCACGAGCACCGGGGCGTGGTCGGACGGGGAGCTGCCCTTGCGGGCGTTGCGGTCCACCAACGCGAACGCGACCCGGTCCGCCAGCGGTGCAGTCGCCAGGATGAGGTCGATGCGCATGCCCAGGTGCTTGTGGAACATGCCGGCCCGGTAGTCCCAGTAGGTGAAGAGGCGCGACTCTGGCCGTTGGCGCCGGAACGCGTCGACCAGCCCCCACGCCTCCAGCGCGGCCAGCGCCTCCCGTTCGGGCGGGCTCACGTGGGTCGAGCCCACGAACGCCGCCGGGTCCCACACGTCGTCGTCGGTCGGCGCGATGTTGAAGTCACCGCACACCGCCAACGGCGCGGTGGGGTCGCAGTGGGTCTCGAGGTGCGCGCGGAGCCGGTCGAGCCAGTCGAGCTTGTAGCGGTAGTGGTCCTGCTCGAGGCCTCGGCCGTTCGGCACGTACACGCTGGCCACCCGCACCCCGCCACAGGTGGCCCACAGGAGGCGGGCGTCGGTGTCAGGCTCGCGCTCGTCGGAGAACCCGGCGGCCACACCGTCGAGCCCGACCCGGCTGAGGATGGCCACCCCGTTCCAGCGGCCCTCCCCGTGGTGCGCGCTCTGGTAGCCGAGGGCCTCGAAGGCGAGCGCCGGGAAGGCGGTGTCGGCCAGCTTCGTCTCCTGCAGGCACAGGACGTCTGGCTCTGCGTAGGCGAGCCACTCCTCGACGCGGGGGAGGCGGGCCTTCAGGGAGTTCACGTTCCAGGTGGCGATCCGCACCCGCCGACCCTAGCGACGGCCCCGAGCGTCCATCGGCCCGCGTCGAACCGGGGCGCGGACCGAGATGGTGCGGCCTCCAGATCCCCGGTTCGCCCGCGACGAGGGCCGGTCCTGAGACCTCGGGCGTCGGGCGGACACCCGCCCGACGCCCGGGTTCAGCTCTTCTTGGCCGTCGTCTTCCGGGCCGTCGTCCGCTTGGCCGGCGCCCGCTTGGCCGTCGACTTCTTCGCCGGCGACTTCTTCGCCGTGGACCGCTTCGCCGTCGACTTCTTGGCCGTCGACTTCTTCGCCGGCGCCCGCTTGGCGGTCGACTTCTTGGTCGTCGACTTCTTCGCCGTCGACTTCCGGGCCGTCGACTTCTTCGCCGTGGACCGCTTCGCCGCCGACTTCTTCGCCGTCGACTTCTTGCCCAACGTCCTTGCGGCCGCCTTCTTGGTCGTCGCCTTCTTCGCCGGCGACTTCTTGGCCAGCCTCTTGGCGGCGGCCTTCTTGGTTGCTGCCATCTGCGGTGCCTCCTCGGCAGGTGATGGTTGCCCGGTGACCTCCGCGACGACGGGTGTCGCCTCGGCGGTCTCGAGCCCTGGGATCGCCAGGTCGATGCTCCGACGGGGTGGATCGAACGCATCCACCACGAAGGAACGAGTCTCGCCCACGGTGAGCACTTCCTTTGCGCTCTTCGGGGGCGGGTCGGCCATCGACCGCAGCGGCAGGTAGCACTGCGCCGAGCCGATCACCACATAGGCGCCATGGGAGGAGAACCGGTCCACGGTCCCCTCCACCACCGATCCGACCGGGTGGGCGCTCACGAACTGGAGGAATGGGAGGGGCTCGTTGATCGGCTCGACCGCCGCCGTCGAGGCGCTCGTCGACCGGCGGCGCCGCCCCCGAGCGGCCGGCTCATCCCGCCCGGAGCTGTCGCTCCACGGGACCGCCTCGAGCACCGGGTCGGCATCGGCGACCGCGACCGCGGTCGGCGCCGAGCTCTTGCGGCCTCGGCTGCGCCCCGAGGTGGTAGCGGCCTTGGCCTTGGTGGTGGCCTTGGTCGCCCTCGGCTCGCGGGCGTCGCGGGTCGAGCGGCGGCTGGCCGGGCCGCGCACCGGTGCCCGCAGGACGAAGACCCAGCCCACGCCGGGCACCGGCTTGCCCCCGATCAGGCGACCCTCGTCGAACAGCCACGTGTACTGGCCGTGGAACTCCTGGAAGGAGTCGTTGGAGAACACGGTGGCATCGGCCCGGTTGGCGATGGAAAGCACGAAGGCGTCACCGCGGCCGATGGCGCCGGCGGGTGGCGACACGAGCTCACCGGCGAGCACCGCCTCCTCGTATGCCTCCCGCTCGTCCTCGGCGATGCGGTGACCGAAGCTCGCATCGACGACCACGGTGGCCTCGGACGCGGGGAACTCGGCGAGGAAGGCGCGCACGGCGTCGTCGAGCTGCTGAAGGCTCGGGAGCGTGCGACCCTCCGTCGCGATGTTCGATCCGTCGACCACGACGCGCTCGTTGACCATTCGGGGAGTCAGTCAAGCATCTCGTCGCGAAGGGCAGAGGGATGCAGCGCGTGTCGACCGGTAGACGTCCGCCGACCCCACCCACCTCCCTGAGGGACGGCGCTCTCGCGCCGACCGGTAGCTTCGGGGCGTGTCCGACCTCACCGCTGACGTCACCGATCTGCTGCAGCACCTCATCCGCAACCGCTGCGTGAACGACGGGTCGATCGAGTCCGGTCACGAGGGACGCAGCGTCGACACCCTCCGCCAGTACCTCGACGGGCCCGGCCTTGAGGTCGAGACCTACGAGCCCTCTCCCGGGCGGGAGAGCCTCGTGGCCCGCATCGAGGGCAGCGACCCGTCGGCTCCGTCGCTGCTGTTGATGGGCCACACCGACGTCGTGCCGGTCAACGCGGAGCGCTGGCGCCACGATCCCTTCGGTGGTGAGGTCATCGACGGCGAGGTGTGGGGCCGGGGCGCGGTCGACATGCTCAACCTGACCGCGTCGATGGCCACCGCCGTCCGCGACCTCGCCCGCAGCGGGTTCCGTCCTCGCGGCACGCTCACCTACCTGGCCGTGGCCGACGAAGAGGCGCTCGGCACCTGGGGGGCCCAGCACCTCGTCGAGAACGAGGCCGATGCCGTGCGCGCCGACTACGTCATCACCGAGTCGGGCGGCATCCCCATCCCGTCGACGGCCGGGGTGAAGCTGCCGGTGATGGTGGGCGAGAAGGGCTGCTACTGGTGCAAGGTCACCGTGGGCGGCACGCCGGGCCACGGATCCCAGCCGTGGCGCAGCGACAACGCCCTCGTGAAGGCGGCCGAGGTGGTGCGCCGGATCGCCGCCTACCGCCCCCAGGCCCAGATCAACGAGATCTGGCGGCGGTTCCTCGAGGGCATGGAGCTGCCCGAGGAGATGGTGCGCCCCCTGCTGGCCCCGGACTCCTTCCTCGACGCCATCGACGCCCTGCCGCTCGGAATGGCAAGACAGTTCCACGCCTGCACCCACACCACGTTCTCGCCGAACATCGCCCACGGCGGTTCCAAGATCAACACCATCCCCGACACCGTCTCGCTGGAGATCGACATCCGCACGCTGCCCGGCCAGACCTCCGAGGACGTCGACGCCCAGCTCCGGGAGGCGTTGGGTGACCTCGCCGACGAGGTCGTGATCGAGGCGGCGGCGTACGACCCGTCGTCGGCATCGCCCATCGACTCGCCGCTCTGGGACTGCCTGGCCCGCACCACCAAGCGCTTCTACGCCGACAGCGCCACCGTGCCCATGCTCATCGTGGGCGCCACCGACGCCCGCTTCTTCCGGCGCATGGGCGCGACCGCGTACGGCTTCGGCCTGTTCAGCCGGAACCTCACGTTCGAGGACTTCTCCACCATGTTCCACGGCGACGACGAGCGGGTGGACCAGGAGTCGTTGCGGCTCTCGGCCGAGCTGTGGGGCGCGGTCGCCCACGACCTCCTCGACTGAGGTGACCGTCACCGCTGCGCTGTTCGACTTCGGAGGCGTCATCCTGACCAGTCCCTTCGAGGCGTTCGCCCGCCACGAGGCCGAGCACGGGCTGCCCGACGGGTTCCTGCGCTCGCTGAACACGCGCAACCCCGACACGAACGCGTGGGCCCAGCTCGAGCGCGGGGAGGTCGACGTGTCCGGCTTCGCCGAGCGGTTCGAGGCCGAGGCCCGCGATGCCGGCCACGACGTCGACGGCGCGGAGGTGCTCGCCCTGTTGTCGGGAGATGTGCGCCCGGAGATGGTGGAGGCGGTGCGCCGGTGCGGGGAGCGCCTGAAGACGGCGCTGCTCACCAACAACTTCGTCGGGTTCGCCGGCGACGGCGACAGCAACGGTGCTCACCCCCACGCCGAGGTGCTCGAGCTCTTCGACGTGATCGTCGAGTCCTCCCGGGCGGGGGTACGCAAGCCCGACCCCCGCTTCTACGAGCTGGCCTGCGAACAGCTCGCCATCTCGCCCGCTGAGGCCGTGTTCCTCGACGACCTCGGCATCAACCTCAAGCCGGCCCGGGCCATGGGCATGACCACCATCAAGGTCACCGACCCCGCCACCGCCATCTCCGAGCTCGAGTCCATCGTCGGCTTCCCCCTCCACTGAAGCTTGCTCGTTCTGGCATGCATGCGCCGGGGTCATGGCCCCGGCTGCGCATGCCAGAACGACCTCCGGTGGGTCAAGACGCCGACCGGTGGCGCAGGAGCGCACGCTGGCGGCCGGCGCGGACGGCATCGATCACGACCTGCGGGCGGTGCCACACGTCGACGTCGGCCACGCGAACGACGGTGAACCCCGCCGCCTCCAGGCGGAGCTGGCGGGCCTGGTCGTCCCGCTGATCCACCAGCGCGGCGTGGTAGCGCTCGCTGTCGACCTCGACGACGAAGGCGAGCGCCCGCTCGAGGAAGTCGACCCGCCCGCTCCAGCGCTCGTCGTCTCCGAGGTCGGTCTGGCGGACCATCGCGGGCAGCCCCGCGCGCCGGATGATCTCCGCGAACCGGGCTTCCAACCCGGTCGCCGGCGGCACGTAGCCGGGACCCCGGTCCTCCAGGAGCTGGCGCAACAGGACGATCCCGGTGCGCCCGGACACCGCCATCTCGTCCAGGCACGCCCAGAGGACCGGGCCCGACAGGAGCCGGAGCGACCACAGGCCGTCGAGCACCCGTTCGGCGCGGTGGGCCATGGTGGCGCAAGCCTGGAGGACCAGCAGCTCGGGTCGGACCACGGGGATGGCGTCGAGGCTGGTGACGAAGTGCTCGGGCAGGGCCCGGGGCCGGTGCACGACTGCCAGGGCCGAGTCGGTCTGGCTCCCCCCTCGGAGCACGCTCACGTGCGCCGGGTGCAGGCGGTGGCCGCTCAGCCCCCAGAGCGCCGCCGCCGACGCGTGGGACAACACCGCCCCCGGGCCCGAGTCGAGCACCGCCGCCAACGCCGCCTGGACATCGGAGCGGTGTGAGCCGGCCAAGCGGAGGACCCGTGGGCTCAGCGCCTCCCAGTCGTGGCGGCCCGCTCGACGGTGCCGGAGAGCGTCCTCGCTCGCCCCCAGGGCCACTACCTGTTCCACGGTGACGAGGGCGTGCTGACGCTCGGCGAGGGCGCGGAGACGAAGATCGAGATCCATGGCACCAGTACAGCGAGGGGGTCTGACAGTCCCGGGTTCTGGCATGCAGCGCCGGGGCCATGGCCCCGGCAGCGCATGCCAGAACGAGCCTTGGAGGTCCCAGCTCTACAGGTGGAAGACCCGTTGGGCGTTCTCGCGCAGGAACTTGGGCCAGACGTGGTCGCGGAAGCCGGCCGAGGGCAGCTCGGCGAAGATGCGATCGAGGGTGAGGCCGGCGGCGTAGTACCCGGCGTACATCACCTTGTCGGCCCCCCGGGTGTTGGCGAAGTCGACGATCTCCCTCGGGTAGTACTTCGGGGCGAACGCGCTGGTGGAGTAGTGGAGGCCCGGCCACTTCAACAGCAGCGTCACCATCAGGTCGGTCCACGGCTCGGCCCCGTGGCGGACGACCACGGTGAGCTCGGGGAAGAACCAGCACACCTCGTCGAGCTGCATCGGGTGCTGGGCCATCATCGGGATGCGGGGCCCGGGCACGCCGGCGTAGACGATGATCGGCAGCCCCACCTCCACGCACTTGGCGTAGACGGGGTACATCCGCTTGTCGTCGAGCGGCACCTGCGGGTTGAGGCCGGTGCCCCAGCAGTGCACCGAGCGCAGGCGATCGCCCCACTCGTCGAGGGAGGCGTCGATGAGGCGCAGCGCGTCCATGCCCGTGTTGGGGTCGACGTTCAGCATCCCGGCGAAGCGGTCGGGGTGCTCGCGGACGGCCCGCTTCGAGTGCTCGTTCTCATGGATCCCGGTGAGGAAGGTGCGGATCCCGTGCCGCTCCATCTCGGCCAGGACGACCTCGACCGGGTCGTCGACCTCGTCGTCGTCGTAGTGGGGCACGCCCTTGAACATGTACTCCGCCGGCATCTCCATGGACTTGGTCTCGGCGTCGTGGGCCAGGTCGCGGATCGCCTCGTATTTCGCCGCCTGGCGGGCGCGGGTGTCGGGCATCGACAGGAACGTGTCGATCACCCCGCCCGCCCGCGCCGCTTCGAACGCCTCGTTGCCGCTCACCGAGATCGCGCTACAACCCCTGGAAGGCGCGGTCGAGGATGTCGGCCTGCTCCTGGACGTGGATGGTGTGGCTGCCGGTGGCGGGCGAGCCCGAGCCGACGCGGCTGACCTGGCGGTACTCGACGCCTTCGGGCACGAGCGGCCACAAGCGCTCGGACACGAAGCCCCGCGGGCCCATGTTGTCGGGCTCCTCCTGGAGCCAGACGACCTGCTCGGTGTTGGCGTAGGTCGCGAACAGCGACGAGAGCTGCTTCCGCGGGAAGGGGTAGAGCTGCTCGACGCGCACGACGGCGGCGGCGTGGCCCTTCTCGTCGCGGCGGGCGAGGGCGTCGTGGGCGACCTTGCCCGAGCACACCACCACCCGCTTCACCGCCGCGGGGTCGGTCACCGAGGGGTCGTCCAGCACCTCCTCGAAGCTCCCGTCGGTGAGCGCGTCGATCGGCGAGCGGGCCGTCTTGGCCCGTAGGAGGGACTTGGGCGTGATGACCACGAGCGGCTTGCGCACCTCCCGCTTCATCTGGCGTCGCAGGAGGTGGAAGTACTGCGCCGAGGTGGACGCGTTGGCCACCTGGATGTTGTCCTCGGCGCAGAGGGTGAGGAAGCGCTCGATGCGGGCCGAGCTGTGCTCGGGCCCCTGGCCCTCGTAGCCGTGGGGTAGCAGCAGCGTCAGCCCCGACGTCTGGCCCCACTTGTCCTCGGCCGCGGCGACGTACTGGTCGATGACGATCTGGGCGCCGTTGACGAAGTCCCCGAACTGCGCCTCCCAGGCCACCAATGTGTCCTTGGCCACGACCGAGTAGCCGTACTCGAAGCCCAGGGCGGCGTACTCCGAGAGCAGCGAGTCGTAGATCCAGATCTTGGCCTGGTCAGGGTCGAGGTGGGCCAGGGGCGCCCACTCGGCTCCGGTGTTGTAATCGACCAACACCGAGTGGCGCTGGGAGAAGGTGCCCCGGCGCGTGTCCTGGCCGGCCAGGCGGATGCTGCTGCCCTCGAGGAGGAGCGACCCGAGGGCCAGGTACTCGGCCAGCGCCCAGTCCACCTCGCCGCCGGCGAACATCTTGTCGCGGGCCTCGAACTGCTTCAGGAGCTTCGGGTGGACGGTGAAGCCGTCGGGCACGGCCCCGAGCTGCTCGTAGAGGGCGTCGACGGTGACCCGGTCCACGCCGGTGCCGACGTGGGGCAGCACGCCGACGGCCGGTTCGGGGGGCCGGGCCACCACGGTGCCGGCGGGGGCGTGCGAACGGGTCTCCTCCAGGGCGGTCTGGAGCTTGGTGCCGAAGTCCTCGAGGGCGGCCTCGGCCTCCTCCATGGAGATGTCGCCCCGCTTCACGAGCGACTCGGTGTAGAGCTTGCGCACCGAGCGGCGGGCGTCGATGCGCTTGTACATGAGGGGCTGGGTGTAGCTCGGGTCGTCGCCCTCGTTGTGGCCGTGGCGGCGGTAGCACACCATGTCGATCACGACGTCCTTGTGGAACCGCTGCCGGTAGCCGTAGGCCAGGCCCGCCACCCGCACACAGGCCTCGGGGTCGTCGCCGTTCACATGGAAGATCGGGGCCTGCACCATCTTGGCGATGTCGGTGCAGTACTCCGAGGAGCGGGCGGCGTCGGGCGGGGTGGTGAAGCCGAGCTGGTTGTTCACCACGAGGTGGATGGTGCCGCCGACCCGGTAACCCTTGATGCTCGACAGGTTGAGCGTCTCGGCCACCACGCCCTGGCCGGCGAAGGCGGCGTCGCCGTGCAACAGGACCGGCAGCACGCCGAACGCCCCGGGCTCGTTGATGATGTCCTGTTTGGCCCGCACCATGCCGACCACGATCGGGTCCACGGTCTCGAGGTGGGAGGGGTTGGCCGCCAGCTCCACCCGGATCTCGTCACCGAGGCGGGACACGAACTTGCCGACCTGGCCGAGGTGGTACTTCACGTCGCCCGAGCCCTGGGTGGAGTCGGGGTCGACGTAGCCCTCGAACTCCTTGAACAGCTGGGCGTAGGACTTGCCCACGATGTTGGCCAGCACGTTGAGCCGCCCGCGGTGGGCCATGCCCAGCACGGCCGACTCCAGGCCGTCGGCGGCGCCCCGCTCCAAGATGGCGTCGAGCACCGGGATGGCCGACTCGGCCCCCTCGATCCCGAACCGCTTCTGTCCCAGGTACTTGGTGCCGAGGAACCGCTCGAAGGCCTCGGCGGCGTTGAGTCGGTCGAGGATGTGGCGCTGCACCTCACGCTCGAGGGTGGTGTCGACGCCCTCCACCTGCTCCTGGATCCAGGCCTTCTCCTCGGGCTCTTGGATGTGCATGTACTCGATGCCGACGGTGCGGCAGTAGGCGTCTCGCAGCACGTGGAGGATCTCCCCGAGGGGCATGCACTCCTGGCCGGCCAACCCGTCGGTGAGGAACTTGCGGTCGAGGTCCCAGATGGTGAGGCCGTAGGTGGCGGGATCGAGCTCGCTGTGCATGTGCGGCTCCTTCCACGCCAGGGGGTCGAGGTCGGCGATGAGGTGGCCGCGCACCCGGTGCATGTTGATCAGCGTCTGGGTGTGCATCTGCTTCTCGAGCATCGACGCTTCGCGCTCGACGGGGTTGTCGTCGCGACGCCAGGCGACGGCCTCGTAGGGCACGCCGAGGGACCGGAACACGTTCCCGTAGAAGTCGTCGTCGCCCAACAGCAGCTCGTGGACCCTCTTGAGGAACAGGCCCGACTCCGCGCCCTGGATGATGCGGTGGTCGTAGGTGGAGGTCACCGTCATCACCTTGGACACGCCCAGGTTGGCCAGCGCCTCGGGATCCGACCCTTGGAAGGCGGCGGGATGGTCGAGGCGACCGACGCCCACGATGGCCCCCTGGCCGGCCATCAGCCTCGGCACCGACTGCACCGTGCCGATGGTGCCCGGGTTGGTGAGGGTGACGGTGGCGCCGGCGAAGTCGTCGGGGCTCAACTTGTTGGAGCGCACCTTGCGGATCAGCTCCTCGTAGGCCCCCCAGAACCCCCGGAAGTCGAGCGTGTCGGCGTCGCGGATCACCGGGACCATGAGCGTGCGGCTGCCATCGCCCTTCTCGACGTCGACGGCGAGGCCGAGCCCGACGTGGGGGTGGCGCACCACCCGAGGCTTGCCGTCCGAGCCCTCCACGAAGCTGGAGTTCATGACCGGCACCGAGTCGGCCACTGCCCGCACGACGGCGTAGCCGATCAGGTGGGTGAAGCTGATCTTGCCCCCGCGGGTGCGGCCCAGGTAGCCGTTGATCACGCTCCGGTTGACCTCGAGCAGCTTGGCCGGCACCTCCCGGAAGCT
>JAABUR0100009792.1_pt1 | contig 10693 bp, 10 predicted proteins | sample 5560091 | NCBI WGS metagenome assembly JAABUR01 (sample SAMN10711879, study PRJNA513375) | rock metagenome | isolation source: Antarctica rocks | place: Antarctica: Victoria Land, University Valley sud
TTTGGGGGTGGGGTGGGCCGCGGCGTTTTTCACGGTTCGCCGCCGGGCGTTGCTCGGGGGTCGTGAGCTGTTAGCGGATGATCGGTGGTCGGCGGAGATCGGGTGGTCTGAGCACGCGGGATACCGCCAGAGTCGTCATCGACCGGATCTCGTCGCGCATGGGGCGCAGGGCCGCACGCTGGCGGTGGAGGTTGAGCTGACGGTGAAGTCGCGGTCGCGGATCCGGGCGGTGCTGGACATGTACGCGCGGTCTGCGGTGATCGACCGGGTGTTCTACCTGGTGGCCGACGAGCTGCTCGCGCGCCATATCAACCGTTGCCGGGAGCGGTCGATGCTCGCATCTGATCGGCTGGTCGTGGGGTTGCTCTCCGGGGTGCGCGAGCAGACGCTCAGCACGCCACGACAGCGCTTCTCAGCGCCGCCGGCGGTCCCCTACGCCGTCACGGTCACCCCGGAGGAGCTCGAGACCCAGCAGGCCGTCGAGCGCCACCAAGCAGCTCGGCGCCGCGAACGAGAACGCGAGCAAGAACGCGAGCAGACATAGCCCACTTGGGTGATATCCGGGCCGGATCGGCTCGGGTGGACGCGTTCTCAGGCGTTCTCAGGGCCTGCGAGCAGGTCGTCCTACCCGAACTACCCCCCGGATCGGGCGTCTCGGGCCAGGGGCCGCAGGAGCCGCGAGACGACCTGACCGGGGCGTCTGGCCGGCGAACGCTTGAGCAGGTCAGGTGTCCCACCGCCGGGCGCGCATCGTGTCGATCACGTGGGTCGGGGCGACGTCGCGTAGGTAGCGGTCAGTCACCGCCAGCGACGTGTGCCCGAGCGCGTCGCGGATCACGTTGATCGCCGTGCCCTCCCGAGCCAGCTCGGAGGCGTAGGTGTGTCGCAGGCCGTGAGCGTGCACCCGTCGGTCGATTCCGGCTTTGGCCGCGTCGGGCACCTGCGCGCTCATCACACCCCTCCCGCTCGTTGAGTCACGAAAAACATCCTTTTCGTGACTCTATGACCGTGATCGGACGGAACCCCGAGCGTGCCCGGCGTCCTGGGCCGCCGAGGACGGGTAGCTTCGAGGGGGCCTGGTCGACCTTGCGGTAAGGGAGCCGGACCGGTCCCTGAGGGGAGAAGGCGAGGAAGTAGACCCGGCCGGCTCCATCAGGCATCCCGCGCTAGCGTCATCTCGCGAAGGCAACGGCTTCTGCCGGACGTACATCCGCGGACTGGCTGTTAGACAAGCGGCGTGGTTTGGCGCAAGCTCTTGCCATAAAGACGCCTGACTTGACTACGACAGGTAGAGGAGAGCGATGTTCAAGCGCATTCTGGAGTTCATGACCCTGAGATGGCTTTGGGATCGCCGTCGGGACAGAACCGGAGGCCGCGGAAGGAGACGCTGAGCGCGTCACCTCAGACTCGGTCACTTCAGCAACGACATGCTGCACCGCGCGAGCACTGGCCGCGGGTCGGCGACCACTCCGGCCAATACCCCGCCGGCGGGCGGGAGCGGTGGTAGCGAGAGCAGTCGCAGACGTTTCCCCGTTCTTTCAGAAACGCGCTGAACCACCTCGAGTTTCGGGATTGGTGGGCGGTGACGGTGTTGATGTCTTCCCCAACGGGGATGCGGGTCGAGCTCACGATCACCGAAGCTTGTGTGGTCTGTAGCGCTGCTCGGCTCAGATCGTCGCTTTGGCGTCCTCCTCACGAACGGGTTCGTCTGCGCGCAGCGCGCGGCGTAACGGCCTGCCGACGAGCTCCTGCAGTCGGGTGGGCGAGATCCCGCCGCCGGGCTTTTTGGCGATGAGGTCGCCGGCGGTGAGCACGTGCCCGGCGGGAAGCTCGTTGCGCGCGACGAGCGAGCGGCCGAAGAGCAACCGCATCGGCGCGAGCTCGAGCGCCGCGGCGTCTTTGTCGACCGGTGAGGAGAGCGCGGCGTCGATCGTGCGTACGCCGTCGACGAGCATCCGCAGCTCGCGGCTGGTCACCGACGCTGGGATGTCCGGACCGAACATCTCGCGGCTGAGCGTCACGTGCACCTCGAGCACTCGTGCTCCGAGTGCGGCCGCGGCGAGCGAGGGGTAGATCGTCCCGGAGTGATCTGAGAGCCCGCTCGCGCAGCCATAGCGGGCGCGGATCTCGGCGAGCACGTTGAGTCCGATCCGCTCGGGCTCGACCGGATAGGCCGACGTGCATTGGAGCACCGCTAGCGTCCCGGCGCCTTCTCGGCGCAGCTGCGCCACGGCGCGATCGAGCTCGGTCCAGCCGCTCATCCCGCTGGAGAGCAGCACGGGTTGTCCGGTCCGCGCGACGGCGTCCAGCAGCGGGTGGTGTTCGACCTCGCCCGAGGCGACTTTCCATGCGGCCACGCCGACGCTGCGCAGCAGGTCGACCGCTTCGAGTGAGAACGGCGAGCTGAGGAACGCCAGCCCGCGCTCCTGCGCGTGTCGCGCGAGTCCCGCCCATGCGTCCGCGCTGAGTTCCATCCGCCTCCAGTACTCAAAGCGCGTGGCGTCCTGGTAGCTGAAGTGGACTCGCCATGGCTCGTCCACACGGCTCTCAGCGGCGGCGATATGGGTCTGGAACTTGACCGCGTCGGCGCCCGCGTCGGCGATCGTGTCGACGAACGCGTGTGCGGTCCCGAGGCTGCCGTCGTGCGCCTGGGCGACCTCTCCGATCACCATCACGCGGCGTTCCCAATCCAGCTCGCTCATTGGCGCGAGTCTGGCATGCGCGCTTGCGGTCATCCTGTTGTGCACCGTGATGGCATCGGAGTCCACTGCTGCCGGGCGGATCGCCACGCTCGCCTACGACTACGGGGCGCAGCCCAAGGAGCGAGCCGACGTGTGCAACCTGTGCGGGGCGCGGAGCGAGGACGTCATCCCGGTGACCCGACGCGACCGTTATGGCTACCCGGCGAGCCTGGTTGCGTGTGCGCGCTGCGGGTTGGGCTGGCTGTCGCCGCGGATGATCGCGACGGCCTACGTCGCTTTCTACGCCGGCGTCTACCGCCCGCTGGTGTCGGCCTTCCACGGCCGCCGGATCGACGCGGCGACGGTGCAGGCGCAGCAGCGCGATTACGCCGCCGAGCTGGCCGACTTCATCCTCCCGCGGATCGGGCGGGCGCCACGGACGATCATCGACGTGGGCGGCTCGACCGGTGTCGTGGGCGCAGCGCTGGCCGCGCGGCTCGGCGCGTGCGCGACGATCACCGATCCGGCACCCGAGGAGCTGGCCGTCGCGCGCGGCGCGGGGATGGAGACGATCGCCGGGCTCGCCGAGGAGCTCGATCTGCGCGGACGCAGCTGGGATCTGGTGCTGCTGTGCCAGACGATCGACCACCTGCTCGACGTGCGCGCGACGCTTGCGGCGCTGCGACAGATCACGGCGCCGGATGGCTACGCGTTCGTGGACATCCTCGACATCAACCTGATGCTCGCGATTGAGGGGAACGTCGAGCGCGTGGTCAAGGTCGATCACCCGTACTACCTGGCGGATGCGACGGCGACGGCGTTCTTCACGCTCACCGGCTACACGATCCTCGCCGAGCGAGTCTCCGGCGACGGGCATCGAGGGTTCCTGCTGGCGCCGAGTCGTCCGGCAGAGCCTGACTGGCGGGAGCTGAGACAACGCGCGAGCGTGTTCCTGGCGCGCGTGGGCGCGCATTAATAGCCAATGTATTAGCGCGAATCTTTGGTTTATCATATGCTCCGCCGGTGTTGCCGACGCGTCGCGCATCTGATCGCCGCAAGGTATGCGTGGTCGTGGCGAGCCGCGCGAACCTCGCCCGGATCACGACGGTGCTGGAGGCGGTGCGGGATCATCCCGCGCTCGAGTTGCAGGTGATAGCCGCGGCGTCGACGCTGCTCGAGCGGTTTGGGAACGCGGTGGACGTGCTCGAGGATGCGGGCTTCACGCCCGATGTCCGCATTCGCATGATCGTCGAAGGTCAGACGCCGGCAACGATGGCGAAGTCCACGGGGTTGGGCCTGCTCGAGCTACCGACGGCCTTCGAGATGCTCGAGCCCGACATCGTCGTGACCGTCGCCGATCGCTTCGAGACGATCGCGACGACGATCGCCGCCGCCTACATGAACATTCCGGTCGCACACACGCAGGGCGGCGAGGTGTCGGGCTCGATTGACGAGAGCGTTCGCCACGCTGTCACAAAGCTGTCGCACATCCACTTTCCCGCCACCGAGCTCAGCGCCCGGCGGGTGATCGCGCTGGGCGAGGACCCGCGCTACGTGTTCAACGTCGGCTGCCCCTCGATCGACCTGGTGGCCCGAAGCCGACCCGGCACCGCCGCCGAGGCCGTGATCGGGCATCAGGGCGACGGCTCGCCGATCGATCCGCGGGAGCCCTTCCTGCTCGTGATTCAGCACGCGGTGACGACCGAATACGGCCAGTCCACGGACCAGATCAACGCGACCCTGCAGGCGATCTCGGCGATCGGGATGCAGGCGCTCGTGTTCTGGCCCAACGTCGACGCGGGCAGCTACGAGGTGTCGCTCGGCATTCGCGATTTCCGCGAGCAGGGTCTCGCCGAGCGCTGCCACTTCTTCCGCAACCTCCCGGCCGCCGACTACATCCGGCTCATGACCCACTGCGCGTGCATGATCGGAAACTCGTCCGCGGCCTTGAGGGAGGGGGCGTACCTCGGCACGCCCGCGGTCAGCGTCGGCACCCGTCAGCAGGATCGCGAGTGCGCGGCCAACGTGATCTTTACCTCGCACGACCCGCTCCAGATCGCCGATGCGATCCGCGCGCAGCTCGCCCACGGGCGCTACGAGCGCAGCGAGCTGTACGGCGACGGCACGGCGGGGCAGGCGATCGCCGATGTGCTGGCGAGCGTGGACGCACCGATTCAGAAACGACTGCACTACGACCCGAGCGCGCTCCTCCATGACGCGTTCGCGTAGGCGAGGAGAGGAGCGAGGCATGACGACGGTTGCACTCAACATGAGCCGGGGCGAAGACGAGCTCGGCGAGATTCCGGGCGCTCTCCGACGGGCTGGCCACGAGCTGCGATTCGGATCGGGCAAGGGCTCGACCTCTGCGGAGGTGATCGAAAGCCTGAACGGCTGCGCAGCGGTGATCGCGGGGCAGGAGCCCTACGACGCCGAGGTGTTCGACGCCTGCCCGGAGCTTCAGCTCGTGGTGCGCTTCGGAGTTGGCTTTGACGCCGTCGACGTTCCCGCCGCGACCGAACGCGGGGTTCTCGTGGCCACGATCCCCGGCACCAACGAATGGGCCATCGCGGACCACACGATGGGGATGATCCTCGACCTCGCGCACGGGATCTCGCGCCACGATCGCGAGATGCGTCGCGGCGAATGGCGCTCGCAGCAGGGCGTCGACGTGTGGCGGGCGACGCTCGGGATCGTCGGGCTCGGGCGCATCGGGCGCAGCGTCGCGCTGCGAGCCGCCGGCTTTCAGATGCGGGTGATCGCCTACGAGCCCGATCCCGTGATGGAGTTCGTCGAGGAGCACGGGGTGGAGCTCCTGTCAATGGAGCGGGTGCTCGGCGAGGCTGACTTCGTCACCCTGCACCTCCCCGCCATGCCGGAGACCGAGCGGGTCATCGACGCCTCGAAGCTCGCCCTGATGAAGCCCACCGCGTTCCTGATCAACACCGCCCGCGGAAACGTCCTCGACGAAGACGCCGTCTACGAGGCGGTGCGCTCAGGACAGATCGCCGGCGCCGGCATCGACGCCTGGACGCAGGAGCCGATGGAAGACCCCCGCTGGGGCGAGCTGGACAACGTCGTCATCACGCCGCACTGCGGGGCCAACACCCAGAGCGTATGGACCGCCAGCAGCGAGATGGCCGTCGACATCGTGCTGAAAGTCCTGCGCGGCGAGCAGCCCAAGCAGCTGCTCAACCCCGAGGCGTGGAACGAGCGCCGAGCGTAGCCCGACGCCGGCAGAGGACGACGGGCTCGACGGGCTCGTGTGCGGCGATCTGCGGCCCGCTGAGAACCTCGGCTACCAGTCGGTCAGGACCTCCGGCGGTCGGCGCCGCCGTGTCGACGTCGGCGAGGACCTCGTCGACGAGCGGGTGGCGCTCACCGCGCAGGCACCGCGGCGAGCTGGTGCACGTCGGCGTCACGCGCCTGCTCCTCGGTCCAGCCCGCCGCGACCAACTCGGCGACGAAGGCGGCGATCAGCTCGCCGATCTCAGCGGCCAAGTGTCGGCGGTCCTCGCTGACGCACTGGTGCTCTGAGAAGGCGCGGTGGATCGTCCAGTGGACCTCCTGCAAAACCGTCGTCGAAGCGGCCGTGAGAGCCGGGATCGACGTGTGCTGCTGATCCGCAGCTCGCTTTGGATCCTCAGTCCGCCAACCTCGAGATTGCGTCGCCGTGACTCGCTCGGTGCCGGCTGTGCCGCTCCGATCGGGGCAAAGCGTGCCCTATGCGCCGACTCGGAACAGAACCGAGGTCCCGCACCGGCCCTGTCCGACGCATTCCAAGCCGTGCTTGTTTCTCGATGCGCACATCGGCGGCGTCAAGCGGGATGGCACGATGCCCCTGATAAGCATAAGTCCGAACTCGCACGGTCGCACTGGCCGCGCGTGGAAAGGAGGCGCGATGCCTGAGCGCTACACGCACAAAAACCTACGGCAGGTGGCGGACTCCGCGCCGGATCTCGAAGCGGCCGAGTGGCAGGAGTCACGGTTTGCGACCCACGATCTGCAATCGACCGACATCGGTGTCACCCATCACCGCTTTCGACCCGGGAAGCGCCAGGGGTTCGCGCACCGCCACCAGCAAGCAGAGGAGTTCTACGTGGTGCTGTCGGGTTCCGGCCGGGTCAAGCTCGAACGAGGACATCCTCGAAGTCGCGCCGCTCGACGCGTTTCGCGTGGCCCCGAAGGTGCTTCGCACGTGGGAGGCCCGGTCCCGACGGTCTCGAGGTGCTGGCCTTTGGCGCACGCGTCGAGGGGCGACGAGGAGACCATCCCTTCCGACGCCGAGCTCGTTCCCGGATGGTGGACCGACTGAACGCCGACGGGGGACAGCGGGCTGCTCGTGCTCAAGCTCCCCCACTGGGAGGTGATCAACACAGGTTGTGAGCTCGATTCGACTTGGCGAAGGAGCGCTTCGCTATCTCCGCGCTTTGAGTCACGTAAATGGTCATTAACGTGACTCTATGACGGGGTCTCGGGACGCGTTGAGCGCAAACGTGACCCAACAGGGCGAGAGGGCGGATCTGCCCCAGGACGCCGTTCAGCCGGCCGGAACCCGCACAGCCCCAGCCGTCGAGGACGGCTCGGGCACCGGCTCGCCATGCTCGCGCAGGCTCTCGATATGTGCCCCGATCGCCTCGGCGATCAGCTGCTCGACCTCGGCGTGGCTCTCTCCCGCCGCCACGCAACCGGGCAGATCGGGCACCCACGCCCCCCCCAGCTTGGTCGGGCCCTGCTCATAGATCACCGCGTACTCGCTCAACAACGCCCGCGCACGGCCTGTTCGCTAGGCGGCCGTGAGCGCGCGGATGTGCGCCGAGTGGGCGCTGCGTTCGAGCGAGGCGTAGATCACATCGGGATCAAGCCCGATGTCGTCGGTCCACTCCAGCCCGCCGGTGACTGGGCCGATGTGCGCGGCGGCGAACAGGTTGGGGTCGCGCAGCGGCGCGAACAGAGGCCGGTCAAGCGTTGGGGTCAGATCAACGTCGCGAACCTCGCCGTCGGTAAAAAACACGCGCACGATGTGCTCGGGCCGAATCGCGATCGCGGCGATCGCCGGCGCGGGCTCGGGAATCAGATCTGTAGCTGCTGCCATCGTGCTTGAAGTTCGTCTCGGTGTTGAGCGATCCACTCCTGCACTTGCCTGGTCTTGGCGGCCGGCAGCGCGCGAGAGGACGGCTTGTCGATCACGTTACCCGTCTGGATCGCGATTCTCGACTGCCTGGCTCCTGCAGTGTTCGGCGTCCCGTAGATGGCGTGGACGTGCGGTGGGTCGTGGTCGTCGGGCCAGATAACGAGCGTCACCCCGCCGACGCTTCCGACGGTCGGGCTCACCCGGTGATCGTTTGCTGATCGCGTAACGCCCGGCGTAGCCGCCATGCTCGTACCGGGCCGGCGTTGGCGATCGCCGCCAGGTCGGCGTGCAGCTGCTCGGCTCGGGCGGCGACCTGATCGCCTCGACGACGTTCCTCATCGGCTCGTGCGGTCAGTTGCTCTCGGGTCTCGGCGTGATCTTCGCGCTCGCGCTCATACATCTCCTGCCACTTGACGAGCTCACGGCCGGCGGCTCCCACGGCGGGGGTCCCCTCATCAAGGAGTCCCGCTCGCTCTAGCTCAGCGCGTGGGACCACGCGACGCCCACGGTCGTCGTGCACGAACCTGAGCGTGCCACGGTCCGCGCGCCGCTCGATCGCCTTCCGTGACAGGCCCGTGGCTGATGCCGCCTCGGTGAGCGACAGAAGCCGGGGACCCCCGTCGTGGGGGGCATCGGGGTCCTGGTCAGGGGCGGGGGTGTGGTCGCTCAGGTCGCTCACTGGTCGTCTTTTCGACACCCACGCAAGGGGGTCCTGCCCCGGTTCTGTCCGCCCGGCGGCTTCCACGGCGACGGACACGTCGCCGGCGACTCCCAGCGGCCCTGAGAACGGCTTACGACGTCCGTCCGTCTGCGAGCGAAGCGTGCGCCTGAGCGCGTACAGCGGCTCGTTTGGCTCGCTGTCGCTTGGTGGCGGCGATCCCCGGCGAGCGCCAGGGCGCGTCACGTCGGGCTGCTGCGCGGGCTCGCGTGCCACTGACCCGGCGAACGACCAGGCACCAGCCGCCGCGCTTCTCGCAGCCCACGAACTGGTAGGCGGGATCGACGCCCACGATCTTCGCGCCGGCGCGGTTGAGCGCCGCGCGGGCGCGTTCTGGGCGGCCGTAGCCGCCGACGCCGAGCGACTCCCGCGCGGGAACCCCGAGGCCGATCGCGGTCTCCTCGGCGCCGTCCATTGATCGTTGTGGCCAGCGTGCCCACGCTTCTAACGCGGCGAACAGGCGGGCGGGGAGTCCAGGTCCGAGGGCGCGCAGCAGGTCGAGGTCTAGCCAGGTGCAGCGCTGCGCGACGATCTGCTGGGCAGGCCAGTAGCCGATCTCGGCTCGCAGTGACGTGGAGCCCTTGAGCGCTCCCCACTCGCGCGGGGTGCCCGGGTTGAACCTCGTGCTCTCCATCGTGATGTCGCCGATCAGCGTCAGGTTGGCGGCGTGTACGCGCAGCGCTGCGAGATCGAGATCCGGTTCGATGGTCTGCATCAGCACCCGTGCCGAGGCGAGACGGCCCAGCGACTGGAGCAGTCGGCGGTAGAAGATGCCGCCGTCGTCGGACCAGACGCGCTCGGCGAGCTGGTAGCCGGTCGTTTCAACCGTGCGAGCGATCCGGCTGTCCAGGTCGGGGTCGTGTTCTCCCGCAGCCCGGAGATGCTGCGCGTGAAACATGCCGCACAGCGCCGCCCATACCCGAAGGTCGAGCATCGACAGCCGCCGCGAGGCGCCGACCCAGCCGGCGCCGAGCAGGCAGCGAGCGACGAACGCCTCGTCGCTCGGATCGCCCCGGGTCACGGGCTCCAACATCGGGTGCAAGAGGCTAGACCTCGGCGCCTGGCCGTGATGGCGACTCACGCTCACGACCAGCAGTGTGGGGGCCAGCGCGGACGGAAAAGCCCGGTCATTTAGTTGCTGGAGCGTCTCCGGCAGTCCCAGGGCGCGTCACTAGGAGCCCCGAGCCCGGTCAGCGAGTTGCTTAAGAGCCCGGTCAGCGAGTTGCTTAAAAGCGCCCAAAAGCCCGGTCAGCGAGTTGCTTAAGGATGTACCTACTAGATAAGTCCTAAGGGATACGCGCGGGTGCGCGGGCGCGAGCGGTCCCTGTTCGCGCCCGTCTCTTGCCCCCGCTCGCCCTGCGGGCTCGGGGACCATCGCCGGGCGCCCCCAGAGCGCCGGTTGAGCGGTGTAGCGCGGGTGTGCTTCGATCGCGACGGGGAGAACTAAAAACAGCAGCCACGATGGGGTGGTCGGGTCTGGCGAAGGCTACAGGTTTTGCTACAGGCATCGCTGTAGGCAGGGGACGTGTAGCGGGGCCGCCCGCCACCCTTATCTGGTAGGGGTTTTGGTTCTGCCGCCTGCCCGATCTACCCTCGCCCCACGTGTTCACTTTTGAGCGGTCGAGGGTAATCGGGCAGGCGGCAGTTGGTGTGGTCGATGTGATCGGGGTGGCGGGCGGCCAGGGGGAGCTGGTGGACGGTGGGGTTTGAGTCTGGTGGGGGGCTGGTGGTCAGCTGGTTTGGGGGGTGGTGATGGGCAGGGCGGTGGGTCCGGGGTGGCGGTCGGTTGAGGGGGTGGGGTGGTTGGCGCGGGTGGGTCCGTGTTCTGAGTTGGCGTGGCGGGTGGCGTTGGGGTGGGGTCAGGCGGCGATGGAGTCCCATCGGTTGCGGCTACAGCGGGCGGGGATGCTGGAGCGGCTGGCGTTGCGCCAGGGCCAGGAGGCGTTGGTGTGGGCGACCGGCTTGGGAGCGCAGGCGGCAGGCCTGGGGGTGCCGGTGTTGCGTCGGGCGCCGGCGCCGACGACGTGGGAGCACCATTTGGGGGTGGGGTGGGCCGCGGCGTTTTTCACGGTTCGCCGCCGGGCGTTGCTCGGGGGTCGTGAGCTGTTAGCGGATGATCGGTGGTCGGCGGAGATCGGGTGGTCTGAGCACGCGGGATACCGC
>JAABUR0100009796.1_pt1 | contig 10693 bp, 9 predicted proteins | sample 5560091 | NCBI WGS metagenome assembly JAABUR01 (sample SAMN10711879, study PRJNA513375) | rock metagenome | isolation source: Antarctica rocks | place: Antarctica: Victoria Land, University Valley sud
CGGCTGGTCGCGCAGCTCGCCGGGCTCGGGCTGGCCAGGGCGGTGGTGATCACCCGTCCGGGGTGGGAGCCCGCGCTCGAGGGAGCCCTGAACGGCCTGGGCGTCGAGGTGGCGATCCGTGCTTCGCCCGGCCTGCACGACGATCTGCGCACCGTCGCGGCCATCGCACGGTCCGGCGACGCGCTCCTGATCGCCGACGGCGAGGTGTTCACGCATCGGACGGCGCTGGCCGGTCTGCTCGACGACCCCCGCCTGCTCACGGCGATCCTCGAGCGCGCCGGCGCGCCGGACGGGATGCCGTGGCGGCACACGCGCTCGGCGGGCGCCGGGGTCATGAGCGCCGGCTCGGCCTACCATTCCGTGACGAAGCCCAACGGCGCCTTCCTCGGGCTCTTGAAGGTCGACGGCGCCGACCGCTCGAAGCTGGTGGGCGTGGCCGAGCGCCTGGCGAAGCTCACGGAAGGTGGGCTGCCGGGCGCCTGGGAGGAGGAGCTCCAGCGCCGTGCGCAGAGGTGCCCGGTGGCCGATCAGCACAGCGACCGCCCGCCGCCCGCCTTCGAGGCCGAGGCCGTCGCCCGGGCCTCGGCGATCACCCAGGACGTCGTCGCTCTGCTGCTGGTCGGTCTCGTTCGCGTGGGCGCGCACGTCCAGAGCAGCTTCGTGCGCGAGCTCTTCTGGGCACGCCCGCTTTCCTCGGGCGAGGCGCAGGCGGCGGCGCGCGATATCGCGACCTACGACGAGGACCGGCTGGCGCTGGACTCGGCGGTCAAGGCGACCGACGGCTTCTTCACGACCTTCTTCGTCAGCCCCTATTCGAAGTACATCGCCCGCTGGGCCGCGCGCCGCGGATGGACGCCCAATGCCGTCACCACCGCTTCGATGGCGATCGGCATCGCGGCGGCGGCGGCCTTCGCTACCGGCGAGCGCGTCGGCCTAGTCGCCGGAGCGGTGCTCTTGCAGGCGGCCTTTGCGGCGGATTGCGTCGACGGGCAGCTCGCACGCTACACCCGGAGATTCTCGAGCTCCGGCGCGTGGCTGGACTCCATCTTCGACCGCGCCAAGGAGTACACGGTGTTCGCTGGGTTGGCCATCGGGGCGACGCGAGGCTTCGGCTATGACGCGTGGGGGCTCGCCGCCGCCGCGCTGACCCTGCAGACCATCCGCCACATGATCGCCTTCTCGCTCAGCGCGGACGCCGGCGAAGACCGCGCCAGGTTTCCGAACGCTCCCCTGGAGCAGCCCCACGACGGCGCGGGCGGACGTGCGGAGCAGGCGCCGGCCTCACGGGCCCCGAGCGCACGACGGTCTCCCGCAACCTCCCCGCTCGGCCGGCTCGCCGCCCGCGCGGCACGGCGCACGCTGTCGTTCTCACGCTCGCTCAACCGGCGCGAGGCTGCCCTGTGGGTGAAGCGCATCATCGTCTTCCCGATCGGCGAGCGCTTCGCGGTCATCTCGATCACGGCGGCTGTGGCCACGCCACGAACGACGTTCGTGGTGCTGCTGGCATGGGGGGCCGTCGCGGCGGCCTATTCGATCGCGGGGCATCTGGCTCGCTCGATGCTCGTATGACCGCGGTCGCCGCCACGGAGGAGCCCAACGAGCGGGCGCTGGCGGAGCTGCGCGCCTACTGCGACGACGGGCCGCTGGCCGGTCTGCTCGGCCGGCTGCTCGGCCCTTTCGTGCCGGTTCCCGCGCCGGTGCTGGTGATCGCCGGATGGCTGGTGCCGGCAGCCGTGCTGACCCTCGGAGGGCACGACGTGTCGCCGGCCGCGCTGGGCGCCGGGATGGCGGCTGTGGTGCTCGCCGCCGGGATCGCCGCGGGCCGCCCGTCGAGTCGCCGTGGCGACTGGTCGCTGCCGCCGCTGATGCGCCTCGTCGACTACGGCCTGATCCTGTGGCTGTGCATCGTCGCCGCCCCGGGCGCGGTCACGGCCTGCTTTGCACTGCTCGCCGCGCTCGCCTTCCGCCACTACGACACCGTCTACCGCCTCCGCAGCCAGCGACGGTTCCCCCCGGCCTGGCTCCGTCTGCTCGGCGGCGGCTGGGAAGGGCGGCTGCTCTTCGCCTACGCCTTCCTGGTGGCGGGAGGGCTGAAGACCGCCCTGTTCGCCGCCGCCGGCGTCCTGGGCGCCGTCTCAGTGGCGGAGGCCGCGGTGGCGTGGGGGAGGTGGAGCGCAGAGCAGCAGCCAGACACCCAGGCGCCCGGCCGCGAGGACCTGGCCGAATGAGCGCGCCGTGGACTCGGCGGCGCATGCCATGATCGGGATGGTGCTGGCGGCGGGCGCCGGAAAGCGCCTGGCGCCCCTTACCAACGCCCTACCCAAGACGTTGCTGCGCGTGAGCGGTGACGACACGATCCTCGACATCGCGCTCGCCAACTTCGGGCGGGTGGGCCTGCGCGAAGCGGTGATCGTCACGGGCTTCGCTGCCGAGCGCATCGAGGAGCGGGTGCCCGAGCTCGAGCGTCGTCACGGGCTGCGCCTCGAGCTCGTCTTCAATCCCAAGGCCGAGATCTGGAACAACGCCTACTCGCTGTGGTGCGCCCGCGGTTTCTTCGTCGAGGGCGTGCTGCTCGCCAACGGCGACACGGTCCACCCCGCCGAGATCGAGGAACGGCTGCTCGCGACGCGAGGCGCCGACATCCTGCTCGCGACCGACCAGGAGCGGCCGCTCGACGAGGAGGCGATGAAGGTCAAGGCCTCGTCACGCGGCGAGCTGCAGACGATCACGAAGCAGATGGACCCCGCGGATGCACAGGGCGAGTACATCGGGCTCACGCTGATCGAGCCGTCGGCCTCCGAGCTGCTCGCCACGTCGCTCGAGGCGACTTGGCGGCGGGACCCCTCCCTGTACTACGAGGATGGCTTCCAAGAGTTCGTCGACCGGGGCGGCGCGGCCGGCGTCGTCCCGATCGGCGCGGTCGAATGGGTCGAGGTGGACGACCACGCCGACCTCGCGCAGGCGCGGGAGCTGGCGTGCCCCTCCTAGCCCGCATGGTGGGCACGCCCCTGACGATCGAGATAGGGCGCGGAGCGGTCGGCCGGCTCAGGACCCTGCTCGCGGACGCGCGGATCTCGAGCGGCGGCCACGTGGCGGTCGCCGTAGGCCCGGGCCTCGGCGAGGAGCTTGCCTCGGTGGTGCAACCGTCGCTCAGCAACGCCCAGATGCGCAAGGTCGAGGGCGGAAGCCTGGAGGCGGCCTCTGAGCTTGCGGCCTGGCTGCGTGGGGGGTTCTACGACGCCGTCGTCGGCATCGGCGGTGGGCGAACGCTCGACGTGGCCAAGCACGCCGCCACGGTCACCGGCCTGCCCATGGTCGCCGTGGCCACGAACCTCGCTCACGACGGCATCGCCTCGCCGGTGTCCTCGCTCGAGCACGGCGGTCGTAAGGGGTCCTACGGCGTGCAGATCCCACTCGCCGTGATCGTCGATCTCGACTACGTCCGCCGCAGCCCGCCGTCCATGCGCCGCTCGGGAATCGGCGATGCCGTCAGCAACCTGTCGGCGATCGCGGACTGGCGGCTGGCCGAGCGTGAGCGCGGCGAGGTCGTGGACGGCCTGGCGGTGACGATTGCGCGCACCGCCGGCGAGGCGATCCTGCACCGGACGGATGGGATCGACGACGACCAGCTGCTGACCGCCCTCGCCGAGGCGCTCGTGCTCTCCGGCCTGGCGATGACGATGGCCGGCAGCAGCCGTCCGTGCAGCGGCAGCGAGCACGAGATCGTCCACGCGGTCGACCACCTCTATCCCGACACGGCGTTGCACGGCGAGCTCGCGGGCCTCGCCTCGCTGTTCACGTCCACCCTGCGCGGCGACGACGGGCTCGTGGCCCGCCTCGACGCCTGCCTCGCCGCTCACGGGCTGCCGCGGGTCCCTGGTGACGTCGGGTTGAGCGAGGACCAGTTCGTGCGCAGCGTATGCGAGGCGCCACGCACCCGCCCGGGCCGCTACACGCTTCTCGAGCACCTCGAGCTCGGCGAGGAGGACGTCAGGCGCCATGTGCGCGCGTACGTCGACACCTTCGATCGCTGAGCTGCGCGCGGTCACCCAGCCGGCGTCCATCTTCGAGCGCCACAGCGGGGAGCACTGGGCCGGGCGCCTGTACATGCGACGCGCCTCGCCCTACGTCACGCGCGTCCTGCTGAGGGCGCGGGCGACGCCGAACGCGGTCACCTGGCTGATGATCGCGGCCGGCCTGCTCGCCGCCCTGGCGCTGAGCGTGCCGGGCATCGCGACGGCCGCCGCGGCCGTCGTGCTCATCCAGCTCCAGCTCCTCTTCGACTGCTGTGACGGGGAGGTGGCGCGCTGGCAGCGGCGCTCGTCGGCCGTGGGCATCTACCTCGACCGCTTGGGCCACTACCTCACCGAGAGCGCGCTCCCGATCGCGCTCGGCGTGCGCGCCGACGGGGGCTGGGGCTCACCGAGTGGGTGGGTCACCGTCGGCTTGGTCGTCGCGGTGCTGGTACTGCTTCTCAAGGGCGAGGGAGCGCTTGTCTTCGTTGCCAGGGCCGAGTCGGGCAGGGGGCTCGTCGAGGATCGCGAGGACGTCGTCGCTCCGCGTTCGCGCGGGCTGCGCCGGATTCGCCGGGGGCTCGCGCGCCTGCCGTTCTACCGCGCGTTCGTCGCGATGGAGGCCACCGTGCTCGCCTTGGCCGCGGCGATCGTCGATGCGACCGCGGGAGGTCATGTGGGCAGCCGCGTCTTGGTGTGCGCGCTCGTACCGGTGGCCGCCTTGACCGTGGCCGGCCGCCTGGTCGCCATCCTCACCTCGGAGCGCCTGCGCTGATCCCGTCTTTTGGTTGCGTGATCCTCACCGCCGGCCGGCGTCCGGACGAGCTGCGCCGCGCGTTCGAGTCGGTGCGCCGCCAGCGGGGCGTCGAGGTGGAGGTCGTCGTCGTCGGCAACGGTGCGGACCCGGGCCCCATGCCGGCGCCGGCGCAGGTCGTCGTGCTGCCTTCCAACCTCGGCATCCCGGCCGGCCGCAACGCAGGGGTTAGGCACGTGCGCGGTGAGTTGCTGTTCTTCCTCGACGACGACGCGCAGATCGCCGAGGAAGACGCTCTCGCGCGCGTCGCGCGCGCTTTCGCAGACGAGCCGGAGCTCGGCCTCCTGCAGCTGCGGGTCAAGGATCCCGATGGGCGACCCCCGCCGCGAACGTGGGTCCCGCGCCTGCGGGTGGGCGATCCCGCGCGCAGCAGCGAGGTGACCACGGTGTGGGAGGGCGCGGTGGCGGCTCGCCGCCGCGCTTTCGACGAAGCGGGCGGTTGGCCCGACCATTTCCGATACTGCCATGAGGGCGTCGATCTCGCCTGGCGGGTGATCGACCGCGGATACCGCGTGCGCTACGCCGGCGAGGTGGTGGCCCTGCACCCGGCGTTTCCCGTTGCGCGCCACAGCTTCTCCCACCACATGTGCGCCCGCAATCGAGTCTGGTTGGCTCGCCGCCACCTGCCGCTGCCGCTGGCCGTGGCCTACGCGACGGCGTGGTTCCTCGCGACGGCGGCTCGTCTGCGCCGGTCAAGGGACATGAGCGCCCTGCTGCGGGGATACCGCGACGGCCTGCGCCAGCCGTGCGGCGAGCGGCGCCCGCTGCGGTGGCGGACCCTCTGGCGGATGACCGTCGTGGGGCGACCGCCCATCGTCTGACCGGGGCGACGTGTCGGTGGCGCGCCGAACCGGTGTCGGCCGAGGCCGATACCCTCGTGGCTCCGTGGCCGCCGAACCCGACCAGAGCACCCACGACGGCGCCGCCGTCTCGGGCACCGTGGCGGCGGATGCCTCCCGCGACCGGATCCCGGCCCGCCCCGCCTGGCGGGCGGAGCTCTCAGACGAGGTCTCCGTCTATGAGCCCTACCGGTTCGGGCTGCCCCCGCTGCGCCGCTACCTGCGCGACGCATGGCGCCGGCGCGATTTCGCGACCGAGCTCTCGCGCACGAGCCTGCACGCCCAGCACTTCGACACGGCCTTCGGGCAGCTCTGGCTCCTGCTCAACCCGCTGCTGCTCGCGCTGATCTACTTCCTGCTCGTGGACCTGCTGCGCGCGGGGCAGCAGGGCTCCGGGTACTTCGCGCATCTCATGGCGGGGCTGTTCGCCTTCCAGCTCGTCGGCGGCGCGGTCACTCAGGCGGCGAAGTCGGTGGTCGCGGGCCAGCGTCTGATCCTAAACACCGCCTTCCCGCGGACGCTGTTGCCGCTGTCCTCGGTCATTACCGCGATCAAGCGGTTCCTACCGAGCGTCTTGATCTACGCGCCCGTCCACATCGCGGCCGGGCTGCCGGTCGGCCCGGCGCTCCTGTGGCTCGTGCCCGTGGCCGTGCTGCTGGCGCTCTTCGCCTGCGGGGCCGCGCTGCTGGCCGCCGCCGCGCAGGTCTACGTGCGCGACCTCTCGAGCTTCCTTCCCTACCTTCTGAGGCTGTGGCTGTACGGGTCGCCCGTCCTCTACTACTTCAGCGATCTCTCGCAGCGCTCCAAGGCGATCCTCGCGATCAATCCCCTTACTCCCCTGCTGGCCTCGCTCAGCGACATCCTGCAGAACGGCGCCGCGCCGAGCGTCGCGGTCATGGCCCTGGGGGTCGCGTGGACCGCGGTTACGTTCCTCGGAGGGACCCTGTTCTTCATCTCCCGAGAGCGGGATTTTGCCGTCCGTCTCTGACCGCCACCGCGTCAAGCTCGATCAGGTCTCGCTGACCTACGAGACGTCCTACGAGAAGGCGCCGACGCTGCGCAGCACGGTGCGCCGGCTCGGGCGCCGCGAGCGGCTGGTGCGCGAGATCAAGGCGCTCAAGGGGGTCTCGCTCCAGGTGCCCGAGGGGATGGTGCTCGGGGTCGTCGGTCCGAACGGCGCGGGGAAGTCGACGCTGCTGCGCACCGTCGCCGGGATCCTGCCGCCCACCGAGGGCCGGATCGAGGTTCGCGGCCGGGTCAGCACGCTGCTCGCTCTCGGGGTCGCCTTCAACCGCGACCTCAGCGGGCGCGACAACGTGATGCTCGGCGGGCTGGCCGCGGGCATGTCGCGCGCCGAGCTTCTGCAGCGCTACGACGAGATCGTCGACTGGGCAGAGCTGCGCGACGTCATGGACCTGCCGATGCGGACCTACTCGTCGGGCATGGCCGGCCGGCTCGGCTTCTCCGTCGCCGCGCACATGGACCCCGACATCGTTCTCGTCGACGAGGCGCTCTCGGTCGGCGACGCGCACTTCAGGCGCAAGTCGTTCGCCAAGATGCGCTCGCTGTGCGAGGAGTCGCGGACGATCCTCATCGTCAGCCACGCGCTGGGCAGCATCAGGGAGCTCTGCGACCAGGCGATCTGGCTCGAGAAGGGCGCCATGGAGATGTGGGACCACCCCGATGCGGTGGTCGACGCCTACACGTCCTTCCACGGCATCCAGGAGGGCGAGCTCGACAAGGAGGACATCTGACCGCTCAGGAACCAAATCCGTCTCCCACGGGGCGGTCAAGGCGACCGGTGCGGCAGGCGCGGGCCGCGTAGACGCGCCACGAGTCGTTCGCGTAGAGCTGCCGGTAGCCCGGCGGCGCCTTGGTCGCCGAAAGCACGTTCGCGTAGTAGGGGAACATCCGCTTGGTCGCGCGCGGCACGAGCAGGAGCGGGTCGACCGCCGTCACCGGCCCGGCCACGGTGTGGATCGATCCCGGCGCGCCGTCGAGCGCGTAGCGAAGGTCGGGGACCGGTCGATTGCCGATCGACGAGAAGGAACCGCAGGCGGCGAAGCGGCTGCGCACCGTGGGATCCTCGGCGACGAGCCGGATGTCGGCGATCAGCTTGCGATTGTTGGCGACGTCTCTGGACATCTCGCGATACACGCGGGCGTGCCAAGGCAGGAAGACCGCCGACGCCGCGAGCGTCGCGACGCCGAGGATGCGCCATCGCTCCCGCGCGCGGCCGCGCGGCAGCGCGCGCCAGCCGAACGCGGCCAGTCCGTAGAACAGGGTCAGAAGGGCTGCGAGCGTGAGCAGGTAGCGCGGGATCAGCGGAAGCCCGACGACGGCCTGCGCCACCGCGAAGAGCAGGAGCACGGCGGCCACCAGCAGCGGGAAGGACCACCTCCGCAGGCCGAGGCGCCACGCGAAGGCCATCCCGATGGGAATGCCGAGGAGGAGCGGCGCCCTCAACGTGTAGTGGAGGTAGCCGGCGGCGTCGAACGGGAGGCGCCCCAGCTCCGTGCGCCGGCCCTTCTGCTCGACGACCGTCGCGGTGCCGTGCAGCGAGTGCAGCGGGTCGCCGGCGATCGCCCAGTCCTGCGCCACCCACAGGACCGGCGCCGCGACGGCGAGGGCGGCGAAGGCGGCGCGCCGCCCCGGCGATGCCCCCGGCCACATACGGGCGAGGTAGAGGGCGGACAGGAGCCATGCCTCAGGGCGCATCAGACCCGCGACGGCGAGCATCGCCAGCACCCGCGCTCCGTTGCGGGGGCGGCGAAGCTCGACCAGCACGGCGCCGACCACCAGCGCCGCGAACACGGGGTCCTGGTAGCCGATCACCGCGAAGCGCGCCGACGTCGGGCGCGTGAGGACGGCCGCGGCCGCAACCGCGCCGACCCACGGGGAGTGCAGCTCGCATCCCAGGCGATACACGAGCCACACGAGCACTCCGAAGCCCACCGTCGTCAGCGTGATCATTAGCCGGTCGGCCCCGTCGCCGAACGGCAGGAGCAGGAAGGAGACCGCAGTCTGCAGTGGATGGGGCGTCGGCGCGAAGGGCGTCGTGTAGTCGGGCGTCAGGCCGTGCGCGAGGTCGCGCGCCCACAGCACGGCGTAGCGCGCGTCGTAGTTGAGGTGTCCGGGCCGGTAGGCGAGCTCCAGGACGGCGGTGATCGCGACGATCGTCGCTGCGGCAGCGCTGCCGCGGGGCAGCTGCCGGTGCTGGCTACGGGCCCGGACGGTCAGCGCGGACGCGGCTCGCGAGACCGTCATCATCCGCCGGCACGATAGCGAGCGAGGGTGGCGCCGAAGCGGCGGCCGAGCCCGAGGCGCCGCCGTGATCGCCGGGCCTGAGCCCGGAGGCGCCCGGGGCCTGCGCAGCCGGCGAGCCGACCTCGCCGCTGACGCGCAGCCCGACCGCGACGGCCAGCAGGGTCCACGTGGTGGGGTCCTCGAGAAAGGCCGCATAGAGCAGGGTGTGCACCAGCAGCGCGCAGGACTGCGCGGCCAGGACGCCGGCGGCGACCAGCGCGAGCGGCTGCGGCGGCGGACCGCGCAGCGGCCGCAGGCCGCCCAGGAGCAGCCGCAGGGTGACGACCAGGAGGAGCGCGTAGGCGGCGAGGAGCCCCTGCTCGGCGGCGACCGTGATCGGGATCGTGTGCGACTCCGCTGCCGTCAGTTCGTCGCGCACGCCCTCCCGCGCGCGGAAGCGCTCCGCGAACGACCCCGAGCCGAAGCCGAAGACGGGCCGGTCGGCGAACATGCGCACGCCGCCGCTGACGAGGTTGGCGCGCCCGGTCGTCGCGCTGTCGAGCGACCGCTTCGACGCCGCGTCGAGGTTTACCAGGCCGGGCGCGGCCACGACGACGGCCACGCCGGCGATGAGCAGAGCGCCGGCGGCGATCGCCACCGACCGGAAGCGCCAGCGCAGCACCGCGAGCACCGTGAGCGCGACCATCAGCGCGGTGAGGGAGGACTGCGAGAAGGTGAGCAGCAGCCCCGCCAGCAGGACGGCGAGGGCGCCGATCGCGAGCCCGAAGCTCCTTTTCGTCCCACTCCAGAGGAGCGCCCCGGCGAGCCCCGCCATCACCATTGCCAGGAAGCGGCCGTAGACGTTGGGGTCGAAGAAGAGCGAGTTCACGCGGAAGTAGGGCTTGATCTCGTTCGAGGCCATCACCTTCGGGTTCCAGAGCACCTGCTGGGTTGCGTACTCCCAGAAGCCCACCGACACGAACACGAAGGCGAGGACGACCGCGACGGCGAGGCATTGGAGCGCGAGCCGCCCGGACCACCGCAGGACGCAGAGCATGCGGAGCAGCAGCGCGAACGGGATGTAGAAGAAGGCGATGTTCTTCAGCGCCGCGTCGACGTCGGTCGAGTAGAGCGTCTGCAGGGCGTAGAGCGCCAGGAAGCCGAGCAGCGCCAGCTCGAGCATCCGCGGGCGTCGCTCCTCGACCGCGAACACCGGCTCCCCCTGCCGCCACGGGCTGAGCCGGGCCCAACCGTACGCGAGCACCCCCGCGCCCACGACGAGGTAGAGCGGGACCAGCAGCAGCGCGGTCTCGCCGCCCGCCTCCAGCGGGATGCGAAACGGCAGGGCCAGTACGGCGAGCAGCGCCAACGCCTCCGGGCGGCGTAGCATCGCGGCGGCGAGCGCGCCGCTGGCAGCGAAGGCCAGCGCAAGCGCCGCGACGACGAGCAGCGGGCGATCCCGCAGCGCGGCGAGCTGGTCGCTCGACCAGATCTCGCTGAGGATCAGCGCCGGGACGCTCGCCAGCGCGGCGAGCGCGGCCAGCGCGCGGCCGCGGGGCGTGGGAAGCAGGAAGGCGGCCGTGGTCGCCAGGACGGCGGCGAGGATTCCCACCTGCCGGCCTGCAAGGGCGGTGGCGAGCGACTCGATCACCGGCCCGGCATCCGGGCCGCGCCGGTCGCCCCCGGCGCGATGACCGGTGGCGCGACCGTGACGATCCTCGCGCGTGGAGGCCGGATGTCGAGGTGGATCTTGCCGCGGGCGGTGATCGAGCGGCCCTCAT
>JAABUR0100009797.1_pt1 | contig 10691 bp, 8 predicted proteins | sample 5560091 | NCBI WGS metagenome assembly JAABUR01 (sample SAMN10711879, study PRJNA513375) | rock metagenome | isolation source: Antarctica rocks | place: Antarctica: Victoria Land, University Valley sud
CGACGTGCACAGCCTGCGCGAGCGCGTGGCGGAGACGTCATGGCGCAAGCGACTGGCCGCGAAGGCACCGGTCAACCACGCCTATCGGATCGGCGTAGGCGTGGTTGGATTCATCATCCTGATCGGCGGCGCCGCGGCGATACCGCTGCCCGGCCCTGGCTGGCTGATCGTCATCGGCGGGCTCTTCGTCCTGGCCACGGAGTTCACCTGGGCCGAGCGGCTGCTGGAGTTCACCAAGCGACACGTGAAGTCATGGACCGACTGGGTGACCAGGCAGCCTATCTGGGTCCGGACCCTGATCGGGCTGACTACAGCAGCGTTCGTGTACGGCGTTGTTGCCGTCACCTTGCACCTGACCGGTGTCCCGGACTGGATTCCGGACTGGGTGCCGCTCTGGCGCTGAGGTGATGTGGCGCAGGGACGATGTGGCGCTGGGGTGATGTGGTGCTGCCCCGGCGCCGAATGGCTTGGGTAAGGTTGGCTCGTCTCGGGCGCTTGGCTCAGCGGTAGAGCGCTTCGTTCACACCGAAGAGGTCACTGGTTCGATCCCAGTAGCGCCCACCCGAGGCAGCGACGTACCGTGATCGGCATGAGTGAGTCCGCCGTGCTGGGAACCGTGAGCGCTGTGTGGGTGTATCCGGTCAAGTCCCTCGCAGGTACGTCGGTGCCGGCTGCGCAGGTCGGCCCGACCGGACTCGAAGGTGACCGGACCCACTTCGTCGTGGATGCCACCTCCGGTGACCGGATCACTGCCAGGGAAGAACCGCGGTTGCGCGAGCTGATCGCAGCACCAGGTCAGGCCCAGCCGGCCATCCAGATCCCCGACGCAGAGATCGGCGAGCAGGTGCCCGCAGCCGCGCTGTCGGGATGGCTGGACCGCCCGGTGGACCTGGCCGCGAGCGGTGCCGACGGCGGACATGAGGTCGACGCATTCCCGGTGCACCTGGTTTCAGAGGGCGCCATGCTCACCGCTGACCCCACGGCCGGACCTGAGGCCTGCGACGTGAACGACCCCCGCGCCAATCTCGTCCTCAAGCTCGAAGCCGATGGGGATGCCGAGCGAAATTGGCTGGGGGAGCGGATCCAGGTCGGGGACGCCGTGCTGTCGATCACCCGAACGCCCAAGCACTGCCTCGGTGTCTACGCCGAGGTGGTGACCCCAGGCCGCGTGGCTGCCGGGGACCCGGTCCGCCTGGCCGACTGAGCCACCTCAGCCCTTGCTGGCGGTTGCCAGCGAAGGCACGGGTGGGATCTCAGCCGGCTGCCGCGCGACCCTCGTTATCCTTCGTTCATCGTCGCCGCACGTAGCGGTGCCCATCCGCGTCCAAGGAGCCTCCGTGTCTGCCCCCTCGCCGTCCACCGTCGCGTCCACCCTCGTGGTGCCCGCCGGTACGACGGCCGTTCAGGCACTCGAGGCGGCTGAGGTCAGCCTCAGCGGTCCGGACGCACCGATCGTCGTACGCGATGCCGAAGGTGCACTGCACGACCTCGACTGGGTCCCGGCGCAGAACGAGTCGGTCGAGCCGGTAGCCATGTCCAGCCCGGACGGTAGGGCTGTGCTGCGGCATTCGACCGCGCACGTTCTGGCCCAGGCAGTCCAGGACCTGTTTCCCGGCGCGAAGTTGGGGATCGGACCGCCGATCGAGAACGGCTTCTACTACGACTTCGACGTACCTGAGCCGTTCAAGCCCGAGGACATCAAGCGCATCGAGTCTCGGATGCGCGACATCGTCAAGGCACGTCAACGGTTCTCGCGTCGTTTGGTCGCCGATGCAGACGCGCGTACGGAGTTGGCGACCGAGCCGTACAAGCTCGAGCTGATCGGGCTGAAAGGTCCTGCGGCAGGGGAGGCTGCTGAGGGTGCCTTGGTCGAGGTCGGTGGAGCAGAGCTCACCATCTACGACAATCTGGACGCGAAGTCCGGCGAGCGGGTCTGGTCAGACCTGTGCCGGGGCCCCCACCTGCCCACCACCCGCACTATCCCGGCGTTCAAGCTGATGCGTTCGGCGGCGGCGTACTGGCGGGGGAGTGAGCAGAACCCTCAGCTGCAGCGCATCTACGGCACCGCCTGGGAGAGCCGCCAGGCACTCGATGCACACGTGGCGATGCTGGCCGAGGCGGAGCGGCGCGATCACCGGCGGATCGGTGCTGCCATGGACCTGTTCAGCTTCCCGGACGAGATCGGCTCCGGCTTGGCCGTATTTCATCCCAAGGGCGGGATCATTCGCCGCGAGATGGAGGCGTACTCGCGTGCCCGGCACGAGGATGCAGGTTATGAATTCGTCAACACCCCGCACATCACCAAAGCTGCTCTGTTCGAGGCCACCGGACACCTTCCCAGCTACGCGGAGACCATGTTCCCGCCGATGGAGATGGAGGGTGCTGACTACTACCTCAAGCCGATGAACTGCCCGATGCACAGCCTGATCTTCAAGGCGCGCGGCCGCTCCTATCGAGAACTTCCGCTGCGCCTGTTCGAGTTCGGCACGGTCTACCGATACGAGAAATCCGGTGTGGTGCACGGCCTTACCCGCGTGCGCGGATTGACCATGGACGACGCGCACATCTACTGCACCAAGGAGCAGGTGGCCGAGGAGCTCTCCTCCTTGCTCGGCTTCGTCCTTGATCTGCTTCGCGACTACGGTCTCGACGACTTCTACCTGGAACTGTCCACCAGGGGCGATTCGCCGAAGTTCATCGGTTCCGATGAGGTGTGGGAGGAGTCCACCGAGGCGCTGCGGTCGGTGGCCGAGAAGTCGGGCTTGGACTTCGTGCCCGATCCGGGTGGCGCGGCTTTTTACGGGCCGAAGATCTCGGTGCAGGCCCGCGACGCGATCGGTCGTTCATGGCAGATGTCGACCGTTCAAGTGGACCTCAACATTCCCGAGCGTTTGGGCCTGGAGTACCAGGCGGCGGATGGGTCCCGGCAGCGTCCAGTGATGATCCACCGGGCGTTGTTCGGGTCGATCGAACGGTTCTTCGGTGTCCTGACCGAGCACTACGCTGGCGCCTTCCCGGTGTGGCTGGCACCGGTCCAAGTGGTCGGTATTCCGGTCACTGATGACCAGGTCGGGTATCTCGACGAGGTCATCGCCCAGCTCCGCGAGCGTCGGATCAGAGCCGAGGTCGATGCCTCGGACGACCGGATGCAGAAGAAGATCCGGACTGCCAGCCAGCAGAAGGTGCCGTTCGTCCTGATTGCCGGTGCCGCCGATCAGGAGGCCGGTGCAGTCTCCTTCCGGTATCGCGACGGTTCGCAACGCAACGCCGTACCGGTTGCCCAGGCGATCGAGCTCATCGCGGAATTCGCGGCCAGCCGCAGCAATGCCGACCCCGTCGCATCCGATTCGGTCACACCCAGTTCAGCGAGGTGACAGCGACCGGCATGGCCCATGAACCCTTCGATCGGCTCTGGACGCCGCACCGGATGGCCTACATCAAGGGTGCGGGCCGGCCGACTGGTGACGACGACTGCCCGTTCTGCACGATCCCCACGAGGGAGGATTCCGAGGCCCTGATCATCGCCCGCGGCGGGTACGTCTACGCGGTGCTCAACCTGTTCCCGTACAACGCAGGGCATCTCATGGTCGTGCCGTTCCGGCACATCGCCGACTACACCGAGCTGGAGCGCTCCCGCGAACTTCCGGAGTTCTCCGACTTCACCCAGCAGGCGATGAGCGTCATGCGGCGGGTCTCCGGCGCTCAGGGCTTCAACATCGGCATGAACCAGGGAGTCGTCGCCGGAGCCGGGATCGCCGCCCACCTGCACCAGCACGTCGTCCCCAGGTGGGGCGGCGACACCAACTTCATGCCGGTGGTCGGGCTCACCAGGGTGTTGCCCCAGCTGCTCACCGAGACCCGGCAACTCCTTGCCGACTGCTGGACCTCGTTGGAGTGAATCTCGTTGGAGTGAACATCGTTGGAGTGAACACAGATCGACTGACCGCGTGTGGCTTACCGCCGAGGCTCACTCGGTCGGCGCATCCGCCAGCCGACGACCGCGGCGACGACGCCGATCAGGGCCAGGCCGACCAGCAAGAAGATCAACCACGTGCTCGGCGACTCCGACTCGTCCGCGGCCTCGTCAGGCGTGACCTCCGCAGATGAGGTCGGGCTCGGTGAGGGCTGCGCTGACTCCGACGGGTCGGCAGTGTTGCTCGCGGTAGGTGTCACATCGGGATGGGCGATGTCCACCACCAGCCGGGTTGGTTCGGTCAGGGTGAAGACCCGGAAGCCAGCTGCCTGGGCAGTACCGAGGCCATAACTTGCGGTGGCCTCGAATCCAGCGCCCGCTCCGACCACCTGGATCAGGCCGGTCAGCCCCGCCTCGATCGTCTGTTGGGGAGCTTGCGGCTCGTTGGGGACGCCGTTGAGGCTGACTTGGACGAAAGCCGACCCATCGACCGGCACCACCGCGCCGGAGCCGTCCTGAGTAACCTGATCGACGTAAGAGACGAAGTAGGCGCCCACGTCGCCCTCGAATTCGACGACGAAACGGTCAAAGCCGTCATTGGCGCCGACCCGGATGTCGGTGATGCTGCTGCCCCCGGGTGAAGAGGTGTCCTGGACCGGTTCGTTGCCGAAATCGGGCAATGTCGCCGCGGCGGCCGGAGCGCAGAGGATCGGCAGAGCCACCAGTGCAGAAGCAGCCACTGTTGCTACGAGCCCACTCAGTGTGCGGATGAGTCGCATACCGCCACAGGTTAGAGCGCGAGACGCGCAACACACGCCTACCGCGCCGATCCGGCTCAACCAAGCGATCAGCGCGCCGCCGCCCGTTGCGCTCGGACCACGCTCGCCTCGTGCTCGGGCATCGGGTCGTAGCGCAGAAAGGTTCGGGTGAATCGACCGGTACCGCCAGTGAAGGAGCGCAGGTCGATCGCGTAGCGGATCAGCGATGCTTCCGGGATCTCGGCTCGTACGACAGTGCACTCGCCGCCGGTGACCTCGGTGCCGGTCACATGTCCCCGCCGGCTCGACAGGTCGCTCAGCACCGTTCCGACGTGCTCGTCTGGGACGGTGATGGCCACGTCGTGGACCGGCTCGAGCAGGGCGACGCCGGCCTTGGCTCCGGCCTCCCGTAGCGCCAAGGAGCCGGCGGTCTGGAACGCGGCGTCGGAGGAGTCGACGCTGTGCGCCTTTCCGTCGACGAGGGTGACCCGCAGATCGACGAGCGGGAAGCCGGCTTCGAGGCCACGTTCCATTTGCGCTCGGACGCCCTTCTCCACCGAGGGAATGTAGTTGTGCGGCACAGCTCCACCGACGACCTTGTCCACGAACTCGAACCCGGCGCCGCGTTCCAGCGGCTCCACGGTCACCTTAGCCACGGCGTACTGGCCGTGTCCGCCGGACTGCTTGACGTGCCGGCCCAGCCCCTGCGCCGGCGCCACCAGGGTTTCGCGCAGCGCGACGGCTACCGGCAGGGTTTCCAGATCCACGCCCTGGCCTCGGAGCCGGTCGAGCACGACGTCGGCATGTGACTCACCCATGCACCACAGGACGAGCTGATGGGTTTCGATGTTTCGCTCCAGTCGCAACGTCGGGTCGCCCGCGATGAGGCGGGCCAGTCCCTTGGCAAGGGCGTCCTCATCGGCGCGGGTCTTGGCTGCAACCGCGATGGGCAGCAGGGGTTCTGGCATGTCCCACGCCTCGACCAGCAGCGGTCGGTCCTTGGCCGAGATGGTGTCACCGGTCTCGGCGGAGAGCAGTTTGGTCACCGCGCACAGGTCACCTGCGACGCACTCGGGGACTGGACGCAGCGTCCTGCCCTGTGGGGTCAACACCGAGCCGATCCGCTCGTCGGCGTCGTGGTCGTCATGTCCGCGGTCGGTCAACCCGTGGCCGGAGACGTGCAGCGCCGCTTCTGGCCGTAGGGTCCCGGAAAAGACCCGGATCAGGGACACCCTTCCCACGTACGGGTCGATCGTGGTCTTGATGATCTCGCCGACCAAGGGGCCGAGCGGATCTGCCGACAGTGGTTCGACCGCACTGCCGTCGATCGCGGTGACGATGGGAAGTGCATGTTCACCCGGATGTGGGAAGCCGCCGACGAGGAGTTCGAGCAGCGCGCTGATGCCCAGGCCGCTGGTCGAACAGACCCCGAGGACTGGGAAGAACGAGCCACGGGACACCGCCGTTTCCAGGTCCGCGATCAGGGTTTCGACGTCGATCGCCTCGCCCTCGAGGTAGCGGTCCATCAGCGTCTCGTCCTCGCTCTCGGCGATGATCGATTCGATCAGCGTGCCGCGAGCCTCGACGATTCCGTCCCGGTGCTCGGCTTCTGGCTCCCGCACGGTCGGGACGTGGCCGCCGGCACTGTGATCGAAGACTTGCTGGCTGAGCAGCCCGACCAGCCCGCAGACGCCACCGTCGTCGCCGTGAAGGGGGAGGTACAGCGGGGCAACTCCGTCGCCAAAGGCCGCCCGGCAGTTGGCCAACGCCCTCTCCCAATCGGCACGGGGATGGTCCAGGCGCGAGATGACCACAGCGCGGGGGAGCCCGACCGCCGCGCACTCCTCCCACAACGCCATCGTGGCCGCGTCGATGTCGTCGCCGGCCGCCACGACGAACAGGGCAGCATCCGCGCCACGCAGCCCGGCTCGAAGCTCACCGACGAAATCGGCGTATCCAGGGGTGTCCAACAGGTTGATGACGTGATCGCGATGCCGCACCGGGACCAGGGCCAGCGATACCGATCGTTGCTGTTTCAGTTCGGTCGGATCGCTGTCGCTGACGGTGCTCCCCTCCTCGATCGACCCCATCCGGTTGATCACGCCGGTCGCCGCCAGTAGCGCCTCGACGAGGGTGGTCTTCCCGGACCCGCTTCGCCCGACCACGGCGACATTGCGAATCCGGTTGGGATCACTGGCCGGCATCACCGCCGGATCGGTCCCGCGTCCGGGACCTGACTGCTTGGACATGCCAGGAGCCTCCTCGATTGCGCCTCGCAGGGGCCGATCAGGGCCGACGATCAGCTCGGTACTCGACTCCCTACCCCTCCAGGCTGCGCGCCACAAGTCCAGACCCGCTCCCGGCTAGAGTGAGCCACTCCCGAAGTGCCGGAAGGCCGGTCCCCACACCTGATGCTCAACCTCCGCGCCCGCTCGTCGGTCAGCAGCGCACTTTCTCCGATCGGTGCCGGCCTGCATCGGCTCGGGATCAGTCCCAACCTGATCACCGTGGTGGGGACCGTCGGCTCGGTGGCCAGTGCTGCCCTCCTGGTTGGGACGGGCAGATTCTTTCTCGGCGTGGTCGCGATCACGTTCTTCGTGCTCTTCGACCTGCTTGACGGGGCGGTGGCTCGGGCCGGAGGGACAGTGTCGAGGTTCGGCGCCGTGCTGGACTCCACGCTGGATCGCGTCGCTGACGCATCGATCTTCGCAGCCCTGATCTGGTGGTATGCCGGGTCTGCTGATCGGCCGGACCTGATTTTGGCCGCTCTGCTGGCTCTGGTGCTGGGCCAGTTGATTCCCTACGTCAGGGCCCGTGCGGGAGGGCTGGGCATCGATGCCAGTGTCGGGATCGCCGAGCGAGCCGTTCGGCTCACGCTCGTGCTGACCGGCATCGGGCTGAGCGGCCTGGGCCTGACCATCGCTGTGCCCATCGCGCTGTGGCTGCTGGTAGCTCTCGGCCTGATCACAGTAGGCCAGCGGCTGGATGCCGTAAGGCGAGCTGCCCCCGTGTCGCCGCTGATGCGGGCCGAGAAGCCGGCCGAGGAGCCAGAAGATGGCTGATCCGAGCCTGGCCGAGCGGGCCACGGCGTCGGCATTCTCGCTGGGGTGGCGGGCCGGCCGGGCAATGGACAGCCGCCCCGCCCGGGTTGTCTTCGACGGCGGCGCGGATCTTGCCTGGCGCCGAGGGGGGCCGGCGGTCGATCGGTTGCGCGCCAACCTGCGCCGGGTCGTCGGACCCGAGATGACCGACTCAGATCTCGACGCCTTGACCAGGCAAGGGATCCGGTCCTATGCACGATATTTTCGTGAGGTCTTCTGGCTGCCAACCGCCCGGCCGGCGGTGGTGACCGCGCGCACCCGCGTGTACGGCGAAGAGAACCTGGCCGGACCGCGGGCGGCCGGCCGGGGGGTCGTGTGTGCCCTTCCGCACTCCGGTAACTGGGATGCCGCTGCGGTCACCTATCTCGACAGATTCGGGCCACCAGTCACGGTGGTAGCCGAGCGGCTACGCCCGGAGTCGCTCTACCGCCGATTCACCGCCTACCGGGAATCGCTGGGCATGGTGGTGTTGCCGCTGACCGGCGACCGACCATCCGGCCCGTTGCTGGCGACGACGCTGCGCGCCGGGGGCACGGGCTGCCTGATGTGTGAACGCGATCTGAGCAGCAGTGGCGTACCCGTCCGCTTCTTCGGTGAGCTGATCACAGTCCCTCCCGGGCCGGCGCTGCTGGCCGTCCAGACCGGCGCTGCGTTGATCCCGACGGTGGCCGGGTTCGACGGTGATGACTGGCGTCTGGAGTTCTTCCCGGAGGTGGTGGTCGATGGTCCTGAGGCACCAAAACGGTTACGGGACAAGATAATTCAAGCAATGCAGAAGGTTATTGACCAGTTTGCCGTCGGTGTGTCCGCCGCGCCCCAGGATTGGCACATGGTCCAACGGTTGTGGGAGCAAGATCCCGCCTTCGCCCCGACTGGATCTTCCGCCCAGTGAGGATCGGCCTGGTCTGCCCGTACACCTGGGACATCCCCGGCGGTGTGCAGTACCACGTACGCGATCTGGCCGAGACCCTGATCGGGCTCGGTCATCACGTACAGGTGCTCACCCCTGCAGACGACGAGGACAGACTGCCGCCGCACGTGACCGGCGCCGGGCGGGCGGTGGCGATTCGCTACAACGGATCGGTGGCGCGGCCACAGTTCGGTCCGGTAGCCGCCACGCGGGTCCGGCGGTGGTTGCGGGACGGGCACTTCGACATCCTGCATGTCCACGAACCCACCGCGCCGAGCCTGTCCCTGCTGACCTGTGCGCTTGCCAAGGGACCGATAGTCGCGACATTCCACACGGCGACCATCCGATCCCGCTGGCTAGCCGCGCTGCAAGGGGTCCTGCAACCTTTCCTGGAACGTATCGCTGGACGAATTGCGGTGTCGGACTTGGCCCGCCGCGTGCAGGTTGAGCATCTCGGCGGCGATGCGATCGTGATCCCCAATGGTGTCGACGTGGCACATTTCGCCTCAGCCGTACCGCTCGCCGGTTACCCGCGGGCTGGACTGACCATCGGATTTCTCGGCCGATTCGACGAGCGTCGTAAAGGGCTGCCGGTGCTGCTGGACGCGTTGGGCCAGCTAGCCCCGAAACATCCCGATCTGCACCTGCTGATCGCCGGCCGCGGCGACGAATCCGATGTCCGCGACGAACTCCCGGACATCCTGGTCGACCGGGTCACGATGCTCGGCGAGCTGTCCGAAGACGACAAGGCGCGGATGCTGGCCTCGGTCGACATCTACTGCGCACCCAATCTGGGCGGCGAGAGTTTCGGTGTGATCCTGGTCGAAGCCATGGCTGCGGGTGCGGCGATCGTGGCCAGCGATCTGGATGCGTTCCGACGCGTTCTCGATGACGGAGCAGCGGGGGTCCTGGTACGCCGGGGCAATGCCGCTGCTTTGGCGGCGGGCTTGGATTCCCTCCTCGGCGACGCCGCGAAGCGAGACGAGCTGGTCCGGGCTGGGCGGCAGGCCGTGCAGGAGTACGACTGGCCGGTCGTGTCCCAGCGCGTGCTGGCCGTCTACGAGACGGTCGCCTCCCGGGTCGGGGGCGAGGTCGAAGTCACCGCCGAGATGTGACGGAACGGGTTGGGGGGTTCCGCTTGTTGGTAGGAACTCGCGAAATATTTCGGTTGAAACGACTTGCGTCACAGCGTGATACGGGTAGACTCGAACATGTGTTCGAAGGAACGTATTCGGCGGAGGTCGAGGCGCTGCTCGACCGGCAGCGGTCCGAGGCGTATGCGAACGAGATCACCGAAGACGAATGGGTCCAGGACCTGCTCGACGCCGAACGCCGACGCCAGATCACCCCGCTCAGCGACGCCGAGGCCATCGCCGAACTGATCGAGGTCGAGACCGTGCTGGCCGCCCAGCAGGCCCGCCGCGCCCGGCTGGTCGCCCTGCTCGCGCAGAACCGGCCCGCGACCGCCGACCGCCCGACCGGCCATCCCGGCGCCGCGACCGCTCCCGAGGAGCCGGCCGAGGTGGTGCCGCAGATTCTGGCGGTCAGTGAATGGCTGCCGCACGAGCTGCAGATGGCCCACCCCTACTCCTGGACCGCCGTGCAGGACCTGGTCGAAACCTCACTGGTCCTGACCGGGCGGCTCACCTCGACCCTGGACCTGCTGCGGGCCGGGCGGATCGACTACGTCCGGGCCCGGATCATGGCCGACCTGCTCGGCAGCTGCTCCGAGCCGGTCGCGCACACCGTGGAAGCAATGGTGTTGCCCACGGCGCCGGGGCTGACCCCGGGCGGGCTGGCCGCCGCGGTCCGCCGCGCCCTGGCCCGCATCGACGCCCAGGCGTTGCGCCGCCGGCACGCCCGGGCCCGCCGGGTCGCCGATGTCGGGTACTACCCGACCCAGGACGCGATGGCCCGCCTGTTCGCCGACCTCCCGCTACCGGTCGCCGCGGCCTGCGCCGACGCGGTCACCGGCTACGCCAAGACCCAGCAGGCCGGCGGGGACGACC
>JAABUR0100009798.1_pt1 | contig 10690 bp, 10 predicted proteins | sample 5560091 | NCBI WGS metagenome assembly JAABUR01 (sample SAMN10711879, study PRJNA513375) | rock metagenome | isolation source: Antarctica rocks | place: Antarctica: Victoria Land, University Valley sud
TATCCATTAGTTTGATGAGCCCGGACGTAGAGAGGATGGCCGATCGGAGCTCCCTTGTACTTAAGGTATCTACTTCAGTAAAGGAGTTGCTACTTATAATGAGCACTAAGTCGAGTCTAGCAAATCTAGCAAACGCGTGCCGGCGCGTCCGGCCCGGACCGCTACATGTGTGCTAGCTAAGGGGGTCATGCTAACAAGGTATCATCAGCCGGGGCAGCTCCGCATTAAAGCATTTCCTAAGCATTTGAATTCCTCTACACACGGCTTCCAGGATAGATAGAGGAATGAGTGGAAGGGGAGAGTGCAAGCGAAAGTGCACAATCCATATGCACCTCGAATTTTCTTCAACTTGGATTGCTTTTTAACGTACAGACGTCGAGCGCGTTATCTCTGTTGCCGCAATAAGTGCGGATGCCAGGATAGCATACCCGACTACTTCCTTTCCTCCTGCTAATGTTAGCTTAGATACTGCTCACCTCTCTCATACAATGCCAGTCCTTTGGATCCCTTAAGGCCGCCCAAGTCAAGACTTCCAATCCTGTACAACCTTCACGCACCGGCACAAGCGCCTACCAACAGCCATTCTTATACTCGATACGCACATCTCTCCTTCAAAGCCATGTCATGTATTTTTCTTCCTTCTCTCCTCGTCGACGTCTCATATTAAGTTGTCAATCTGATCATAATGACCTATGTAGTATCTACATTCATATTTTTATTTCTCTTCCTCCAGCCTCAAGCACATTTGGTCGCTGTTCCAATCCATCACGCCACCTATGCTCTGTACATTTTCGTCAGCTCAGGCTTGGCTCTTGAAAAACACAGCTAGACAATATTTGTTACACTGCGCGGTTTGCAAAATCTTGGAATTTTCACGGTACTCACAATTGCGTTGAGACCTTTGGGTATGTGTGGACTACGGTTGAAAGAGAGACCATGTTGAAGCCGGCTAAAGGAGTATCGGGTTTGGCTGTGCCTTTGGGACTTTGTGATTGGAGGGTGGGTTTCTTTGCGGAATGGAGATTTTAATTGGGAGCACTAGTGATTTTTGGGTCTGTGGTTCTGCACATTAAGGGCAGTAGGCTGCTCGAGACGCCGTTGAATGTGTTCGGAAATAGGAGCTTGGAAACGACTGAGCAGGGCCAGGGCTTGGTGGCCTATGTCGCGGACGTGGGTGAGGGTATAGAGCATGGAGTCGGAACATGATCAGAGTGTGGAGGCGTGGTGCGTACTCGAGGACTAGAAGTACTGCAAAAGAGAGCAAGATCAAGGGGGCAAACCAGGAGGATTGAGGATGGCGAATGCGTCGGGTGCTTTTGGGATGATTTTCTAAAGGGATATAGTATTTGTGCTATGGCTGGCGCGTCACCGCACGCCGTCTACTGCATTCAGGCATGTACCCTAACGTTTTACGGGAATGTTCGTGGCTTAACGAGTCTCATGTACATTCACATATATAACTCAACTACATCACAGAATCTGAGATTTAAATGTACTACGTGTCCTTGATACTCTCTAGTGTTATCAAGTATCCTGGGAGTCAGAGCGTAGAACGGCTCTATCACGTGATGTTGTTCGTTGCTGGGCAACGGCACATCGTGACAACAGCTGGTAAAATAATCACGGCAAGGTACTAACGACACCAACTCTCCGCTACTAACCAAAAGTTCTAAGAGGTAAGTGAGGCATTATGTCGGTATCAGAAGACCTGATTGGTTTCGATATTATCGAAACTCAAAAAGAGAACATACAATCGCTCCCAGGAGGTCGCTCAGCAAAGGCGTTGGCGTCAACATTCGGACCGAGACTATTTTCGTCGCCCACACCAGGCGATACAAGAAACCTCAATGATGCCATTAGGCAGGAGTACGAGCTGGAGATAATCGCCATAGCTGATTCTGACGATCCTATGGACGTCTACGACCGCTATATTAAATGGACGTTGAGCGCCTACCCTTCCGCACAAGCAACGCCTGACTCGCAATTGAGACCGCTCCTTGAGCGCGCAACGAAGGCTTTCCTTCCAGCTTCACACTACAAGAACGATCCGAGATATCTCAAGCTATGGCTGACTTACATACGGCTCTTCTGCGATGCTCCTCGCGAGACCTTTGCATACCTTGCAAGACACAGTATTGGCGAGGGCCTTGCGCTGTTCTACGAGGAATTTGCTGCCTGGCTTGAAGGCGCCGGTAGATGGACTCAAGCGGACGAAGTGTATAAGCTCGGTATCGAACGCGAGGCTAGACCAACGGAGCGTTTGGTGCGGAAATTTGGTGAATTTCAGCATAGATTCGAACAACGAGCTCAAAATACAGACGAACCTTCGTCACCAGCTTTGCCAACGGTACGGCCAGCTTTGGTAGCCAAGATAGATCCTTTTGCCCTATCAACGCCGAGACCTGCAGACCCTCAAGCGCAGAGACCTTCCTCAGCCATTGGTGGATCTTCGCGAAGCGGAAGACAAAAGCTTGCTATCTTCAGCGATGCAGACACACCAGCGACCAGCGGAATATTGGCTTCAGCCGGAACAGCGAAAGGTTGGGATAATATCGGATCGATCTCCGAGCGGAAAAAGGAGAACGTGATGGAGGCAAGGCCATGGGCTGGGGAAACCTTAAAGTCTGGGAAGAAGACGAATGGGCCTCCAAAGATGATGGTATTCAAGGACGAGGTATGAACTTCACCATGATTCACCCGTTCGCATATTTACGATCACAGGACTAATTACTGGCATTTCGTGGTTGGCTTCATTTCAGTCAGTTTCGCAAGCACAGATACCACCTCAAATAGTAACATCAAATTATGCAGACATACAACAGGTAACAAACCCGAAGACGGGCAAGATTGAGCGTGTCTTTGTGAATCTTGAAGCAATATACCCTAATCCTAACGATCCTCTTGAGGAGATGAGTTTTGAAGAACTAAGGGCACAATCTCGTGGCTGGCTTCGCAAGGACTGGGCAGCGGAGAGCAAACAAAGATCATCTAATCAGCCACGGGTAGCGACAATCGAGCAGTCATCGCCCTTAAATACGGCAGACGAGCCTGCGAACGACTCACTTGCTGATGGCAACGAACAGAACTTAGAGATACAAGATAACTTTAAAGGATTGGGTGGGATCCCAGCTGTCGAGGACAGCAGTCGGGCCGGAAGAAGTGGACGGCCGAGGAAGACTAAGACTATGGAGGTCAAAGTGGAGACTCAGACAAGTAAGGACTTGCATGAGATGGCGACTTGCACTAGCTAACCTGGTCTCAGTCAAAACCAATCTTGAGTCACCCACTGGCCCAAAGCTGAAAAGAAAAGCCTCTGCCGAGCCTACTATGACTCTACACACCAAAGCAGCAAACAACGACATATTAGATATTTTCAACCAGCCTTTGAAGAATGTCCAACCGATCACAAGCCATGCAGACAGCGCAGGTGAAAGTGATTATGAAGACGATGACTACACTAGCGCTGGTGAGAGCACTGGTACGGGCAGAATATCTGGAACCAGCGAATTTGGCGATGATGAGCGAGATTCAAAAAGCGTCGCGGACCCTGAAGAAACAAATGCTGAAAGCGTTAGTCCATGGTCGGATTTTACCAGGAGCAAGCATGTCCCAAATCTCAATATTATCGAGGATGCGAATAGCGAATCCAACGTTGATGGATTTGTTGTGCTTGAGGATGTCGCAGCTGATGAAGAAAAGGACGAAGGTGTTGTAGATGTGGTAACACCCACCTCTCCTGTATACAGAGATGGACAACCTCGACCAAAATATGTACCTTTGCCTCCCGAGGACTACGAGCCACCCATGCGACCATATCGAGATCCTGTGCAGGTCTCGCAGAATAGACTCCCATTCATGACGCCTATCGTCGAAAAGACCGAATCTTCGATGGGGGCCTTGACCATTCGGGAAGAAAAGGACTATTTCAACTCGAAAACTCCTTCACGGCGACATGGTGACGGCTCGGTAATTGATGAGTTCGAAGATGAGCCTCTCAGCAGTCCATTTGAGGAGATCATTAACGAGGCTAGAACAAATCGTTCGAAAGTCAAAGGCCCCAAACAATCGGAGCCCGGTACAAGTAAAATCGGTCATACCTCAACACAAGAATCTGTTGCTAAAAGGAAAGCAAAAGGCCCAATAATCAAAGACACCCAATGCAATCCCGTTGACGACTCCATTCGCCAATCCATCCTAGATAACCTCGAAGTACCACTTTCACACTATTCAGGCTACCACAACTATAGATCTCAAGCCTTCAATAAAACACCCGAAATCCGCAAATACATCAAAGCCCTCGCTAAAGCCTCCTCAAAAAATTCCTCAGATAAAACAACAACCTCCCTCTCCCTGCCGCCGACACTCCAATTCCCCTCTACCCCCAGTCAAATATACACCATCAAACGTGAAATTGGCAAAGGCGCCTTCGCACCCGTGTACCTCGCTCAAATCTCCAAAGAAGACGATGCAGCAGACTTGCAATCACCATTAGTCGCAATGAAATGCGAAGAACCTCCTACCTCCTGGGAATTCTACATCATGTCAACTCTCCACTCCCGGCTGTCCCTCTCCAACCACCGCGCCACTACTTCCGTCCTAATACCCTACTCCCTCCACCTCTTCACTGACGAAGTCTACCTTCTCGAAGCCTACCACGACCAAGGCACCCTCCTCGACCTCGTCAATAGCGCCAAAACCACCCCCGCCGGCGTCCTAGACGAGTGCGTCGCCATGTTCTTCGCCATTGAACTTCTCAGGACCATGGAAGCCATGCATGATGTCGGCATCCTGCACGGTGATCTAAAGGCAGACAACTGTCTCGTACGGCTCTCCCCCTTACCAAACTCCGAAGAACTAGACACCCAATACCACGCCAACGGCTCCAACGGGTGGTCCCACAAGGGCCTCACCCTCATCGATTTCGGCCGTGGCATCGACATGCGCGCTTTCCGCCCCGATGTCAAATTCGTCGCTGACTGGAAAACCGGCAAGGCCGACTGCGCCGAGATGCGCGCGATGCGACCTTGGACGTACCAGGTCGACTACTGGGGCGCGGCGGGTGTTATTCATTCACTCTTGTTTGGCAAATACATCGAAGATGTCTGCGTGGACGCTCCTTCACGGAAAGACGGCGAAGACGCAGGAGGTCTTGGCCTCGGCATCGGACTCGGCGAGCAAGCCATTGGCGGGAAACGGCATAAGCTCAAAGAGCCGCTGAAGCGGTACTGGCAGACCGCGCTGTGGAACAACCTCTTCGATACGCTGTTGAACCCGCTGATGTTTGTGGAGGGCGAGGAGGCGGGCTGTATGCCGGTAAGGAAGAGGTTGGGGGTGGTTAGAGGGGAGATGGAAGGGTGGTTGGAGGGGGAGGGGGGGAGGAGGGGGGTTAGAGGGCTGGTGAGGAGGTGTGAGGAGTGGATGGGGGGAAAGAAGGGGAGGTAAGTGGGGTAGGCGGGTGGGTGGGTGTTATTGACGGAGGTGGTTTTGGAACCGGGGGGAGTTACTGTAGGGCGGTGGATTTAGGGGAGTTTTGCTGGGTAGCTGTGTGCACATATTGCATTTTGGTAGCCGGTCTTGTTCTAAGGAATATTTCACACGAGGGACATTTCAATCCATGCATGTGCCGAGGAAATTTGACGATAGCGAAAATAGTAGGAATAAGCTTATCAAGGCTCGAGAGTAGAATATCTTCCTTCAATTTACTGGCTATCCTTTTTGAAAAAAAAAAAACACCACAACGTCATTGTCGTCTAAATACATTCAATCCATCATGCCTTTCCGACGCCCGGTTGCGCTCGACATATGGACGATCCCATTTTTCCCCATTGTGGACATCTTGCGTAATCGTTTGCACCCCACATCGGCTTCGAAATAAAACGGAGATCCGATTCTTCGTCTCCGTCTCCAGGCATCCATCCATCCATCTGATCCATCACAAGGAAGTCCTGTCAAAAAGGTCTCCCACCCCCGTCACAATGAAGACGTGCTGTAAAAAATCCTCCCTCGTAAAGCATGAGAAAGTATTGACGAAAAGCTCTCCAGTTCCGGTCGTAATCAAGAAGCTGCTGTAAAAATCCTCCCTCGTAGTCGTGAAAATAAGTCGTGTCGTAAGTCAAAAACTCATGAGAACATGCTAGGTTGGTTCTACATGGGTAGAGAAAAATGTGGTAAAAAGGTTTTGGTGAAGTCCGAAAAGTAAAATGGGGGCGACAGTGAAGTAAAGGTTGACGTATAATGCTGGTAGCAAAGACAGCTATTGCACAATTTGTACAGCGTTGAAGATGGTAGAACTATCCGGGCAAGCAGCGTCGAAACAGCTCGTCTTCGGTAGCTTGACCGAGGCGTTGGTCGATTGAAGAAAAGTTGTTGGGATCGTAAGCTGAGAGGCTCGCAGAAGCCATATGCCGCTGGGAGCGACGAGAAATCGGTCGAGGTCCAAAGCCAGAGAAGGGGGAACCCAAGCGCCTTATGGTCTGGGCTGGGAGGGCTGGCTGACCATTCTCACGCTCCGTTGGTTCCATTGACGCCATTGAAAGCTCAGAGCTTGGCATAATATCTGATGAAACTGGTGGAGTGAACATGCTCTGCAGGCGACCACCGTTGGCGTTGACGTCTCCCAGGCTGAAACCCCGGCTTCTTACACGACGGTGACGACTTTCAGATGGTCCACCAAATAAATCTTCAAGTAAGTTCTTTCGCATATCTGAACCTCCTGGGCTAAGCTCATCTTCGAGTTGGTGCTGTGCCCGACGTTTGTGGACGCTTGGATAGGGAAACGAGTCTTGCATCCTGAATGGCGATCGGAGCGACGGGCCTATAGTAGCTGCGTTACGAGCCTGTGATTCTGAAGTTGAGGGACGGGTATGCTGACGAGATCGACTTGGGCCCCAAGTATGAAAGCCAAAGGGGGATCCTAGTCGAGGCGCCTCGCTGGAACCATCTGAGACACCGCTGCCGAGGCCAAGGTCTGATGGGATCGCTGTAGGTGAAGCCCACGGTACTGGGGGCTCGTTGAACCATTCCACATTCCCAGGAGTCTCTTGTGCAGGCATTATGTTAGCTGTCGAGCTCTTGCTTGCTAGCTGGGCAAGGGGTCCGCCGGGCTGCATTGTAGCTGCTGTGCTTGTCGTCAAGGAGAGCTGAATATCACGTGTATTGAATGGACTGTAATGAGGACAGACGGGACTTGAGAGTCGGGATGATTGCGAGCGAGCTGGGGAACTGGAAGAGAACGGGGATGGACTTCGAGTCTGGAGAAGACGCTGATAATGTGGAGCGATTGTCGCCTTGCGTTTGCATAATTCGCGTAATCTTCGCCGCGTTGACGATCCAGACTTGGGCCACGCAGGTAGCCGTTGGAACACGAGTCCAGTAGGAGTGTTGCTGCCGCTTCTGCTTGCCCTGATGGTGCCTGGAGAATCCTCGGATGTGACTGGACTGCTCTCTTCGCCTGAATTCCGTGGAGTAGCCGAGGAAGAAGGCTTGCGTGCTACAGTCTTTGCTCCTCGCCAAGTTCGTCGTGCTTCTCGAGCCACACGATGACAAACTCCGAGAGGTGGAGCAGTACCTGGCAGCATCTTCAAGGGTGTTACAGTAGGATCTTGAAGGTATAGAAGGTACATCGACCAGAGATGCTTGTCCATTTCTGCAGTCCAAACCAACTTGTTCTGCTTTGAGACGGCGCGAACTATAACTGAAGGGTCTAGAGCAATTGATGGTCTGCTAATTTTCTTGCCCTTTTTGGTTGGGAACGAGCCAAATGGATCTGCTGCATCGCTTTCCGGGCTAGTGCAGCTACCTCCTTGCGACTGATGAGAAGATGACAGGCTACCATTAGAGTCATCGGAAGAATCTGACATGATTGAGCATGTTGACATTGGCCGGCTTATACTCTCTCCTAGATCCAGCTGTTTGGAGCAGACCCATGCGTCGTCAAACGAAATACGCTGCGCAGAAGGAGTGCGAGGTAGAGTCACGAAGCGCCTTGAAGGTATTGGTGCAAGATATCCCTCAATAGGCTCTGTTGCCCGTTGCTGGAACATTGGGCGTACTGGTTCTACTAATATCGGCGCTTCTATTGTAGGTATCGGAGTATCTTGAGAACGGGTAAGGTCGTTCGTGATGGTCGGGATGCTCGGTCGAGTTCGTCGCTTGATGCGATAGGCATGGGAGGAGGGTGGGAGAGGCGCTGGCTGTTCCTGTTCTGGGGTTTTAGGCTCCTCGCCTTCGGTATAATGGAATGTGAAGTTCCGAGGAAGGGTAATAGACAGTTGAGGACGAGTTCGAGGCATGATGGGCAGTCTTCTTGCTGAGGTACAGGCTGCTATGGAGGCTATTGAGACAATGTTCGATTTATATGCAGGTATTCGAGACCACACTAATGTAGATGTCTCGCTATGCAAGCTGGTCCGAAGATGTAACGAGTCGTAATTTTCGATGTTAAGACAAGAATATAGCGTGCCGTGAATGCTGCGTCAACTGCCCGCCGCGTCTCGAATTAACTTAGTCCGTGAAGAATAGTCGTGTATGGTGTAATGTCTCTGTCATCGAGCAAAAGCGGTCGTGCTACGCCTCTGAATAAGCCGGATAAGAATGCTGAGGCCACAGCATCGAGGAGCGATGTCGAGAAGAATAGAAATTCTATCGGTGGCTGCGTAAAGGGAATCTCGAGCGACTGTATGAGACTTCGTGGGTTGTAAGGCTTCCTTGATACCCAATCCTCGATGTTTTAGATTTCCCCACCGTTTGTTGCTCGTGAACGCAGATATTTCGCGCTAGGTACTCTTCATGTTTGAGAAAATTCAAGCAAACTTGCGTGCTTTGTTGGCAAGCGTTGCGTTGTAGTATGATTGCTTTGTTGGAACAGTGTGGATGGAACAGCTGATGCAAAACCGTCTCGGCTGAAGCACGCGGTTTCTTTGTTCCCTCAATGAAGCATAGACAGGCAAAAGCAATTGGGCTTGTATCGGAGCCACAAGTAGTAGGTAGTAGGTTCGTGTGCGTTGATCTTGTCCGTAGGCGTGACTGCGGGCTTGGTACTGTCGCCTATTTGCTGAACTTCGACTGAAGATGTATCCTGCCTCAACAACTCGATGCGGAGAAAAGGAAGATCTCAGGGCGAGTGTTTCTAAGAAGAGAATCTCATACAGGCCGACGAAGAGCGTTGAGCTAAATGTCTGCGACCGAGCGGAGGATTGGGGTACAGCAATGTGGCCGTAAAGGCTGGAACGAGCGTGATGAGCACTGCAGAGAGAGTCCAATTGGGCTTGTCGAAGGAGTAGCAGGCAGCCAATAGGTATCAGCACAGTATCCGTCCACGGGGTCTTGAAGGCAAGTTAGGCAAGTAGTGGTGGAAGTCTTGATGGTCTCTTGTTTAGCGCGTCTGGATCATGCGCAACGGGAACCAGGATTGACGCGTCAAAACCCCGTCTGATGTATCTTTACCTCTAGCCGTATCTGTATCTTAGCTGTATCTTAGCTGTATCTTAGCGGGTGGCGATTGAAGAAACTCCCCGTATGATCTGCAACAAGTGTCTTTCGCTTGACAATCGATAACGAAGGGATTGGAGACGCTTGAATTGACCTCGACGAACTGCTGCGCTTGCTGTACGTATATGCAAACCCCCAAAAGCTCCGAGATACTGGGTGGGGGGGTGGGCGTGTATTGAAAGGTCTCGCTGCAATACTTCGGGCTTTCTGCCTTTGTCAGAAAAGTTTCCAAAACCGTTGAGCTTGGTCTGTCCCAATTGGTGCAAGGCGTGTGATTCTTCAGCGGTTGGTGGAAATGCAGCAGCAGCAACGATCAATTGCCTGCTACTGTGCGTGCCCAAGCTGTCAAGTTGTCTTCGATCAGCGACGGTGGAAGGAGTTCTTGCTAGCTTTGCATAAGGAAGTGCATGGCAACCTCTTCGGAGACCACGCGCCGAAACTAGCGTCTTTTTGACGCGTCTTTTCAAACGCGACTTTGTGCCCGTTTCACAGCACGGTCTGGAATTCCCAAACTATGGACATCTGCGGCCATGAGAAAGGCCGATCTTGATCCACTCAGCTTCTATGCATGTGATTGAGTCCATTTCCGGGCCTTGATTCGGTGGCCTAAGGCCTCCTTCCACCTCCGCACTTCTCCAATGCCACTTCAGGCTTCCATGACATCTGCATGTTGAAGGGTGTAGCAATTGGTGCCCAAGCCGAGGTTTTACTGGCTGCCTTCCTTTGGGTGCTGATTAGAATCCAAAGAATTCCCGTCTGCTATCTCTTGCAGAAGGAACAGGTTACCATGACAATATAGTACTCAATCTGATACAATAACACTGAACCACATTCTATCAGCAGGTCCACCAACACTTCGGAAGGCATATCTACGACCAACGTGGTATATTTTAAAGATATAACCAGTCTCCGGCTGGGACCTCCTTGAATTGTAGATGAGCCCGTTGTTATATGCTTTTGTTCTCTTCTAAAATTGCAATTGCCTAAACGCGGGTTTGAACTAGAAGCGTTGGCTCAACAACAAGATAGAACCAGTCACGGCCAAAGGACCCAGCTGAGTTGGTTTCGCTCTGTTCGTTCGCCGTCGGCAACGTTTAGCGCCAGGTGGCATTCAGCTATCAGCACCTCATATCGGTACCAGCAACCAAAGGAGAGTTTATGACACGAATATGGCCCACCGCAGCTTGCACAAAATTCCATG